>PVBE010910595.1_pt1 | contig 49021 bp, 42 predicted proteins | sample 1631181 | NCBI WGS metagenome assembly PVBE01 (sample SAMN08397723, study PRJNA350692) | Marine metagenome, whole genome shotgun sequencing project. | isolation source: water | place: Pacific Ocean | collected 2012-04
CTGGCACCGTATCTACCCGACCACGTGATGGTAGAAGGCGTCAATCCGGCCTCGGGGGGGCACACAACGATCGGCTCGGTGTCGGCGGCGCCTTGGGGCTCGGCCAGTATCCTACCGATCTCCTGGGCGTACATCGCGCTACTTGGCGCCTCTGGCCTGCGTCGCGCAACCGAGATTGCCATCCTGAACGCAAACTATGTTGCCAAGCGGCTGGATCCATATTTTCCGGTAGTCTATACGGGGGCTAATGGGCTGATCGCGCATGAGTGCATCATTGACCTTGCCGGCATCCGTGAATCCTGCGGCATCAACGTCGAAGACGTTGCCAAGAGACTAGTGGATTACGGGTTCCACGCTCCCACCATGTCCTGGCCGGTGCCTGATACCTTCATGATTGAGCCGACCGAGAGCGAATCGCGCGAAGAACTTGATCGCTTTTGCGACGCCCTTATTTCAATCCGCTCTGAGATCGCACAGATCGAATCGGGCCAGCATGACCCCCACGACAACCTGCTGAAAAATGCACCACACTCACTTTATCTCTTAACTCAAGGCGCGTGGGACCGCCCTTATACGCTTGAGGCCGCATTTTTCCCGTCCCCTGCCACTCGCCGAGAAAAATACTGGCCACCTGTCGGCCGTGTCGACAACGTTCACGGTGACCGGGACCTGGTCTGCACCTGTCCACCGATCGCACACTACCAGGACAGCGAGACCGCCGCATGAGCAGATACGGTAGCGACAGTGCAGGCCTAAAAGTTTCCCGCGTACCCATCAAGTTTGCACCGACGGAACGCAACCAGCGACTGCGCAAGCCATCGTGGATACGGGCCCGGTTTCCCGGCACCCCCGCGGTATCCCGACTGAAACAAATTCTGCGAGAACAGGGTCTCAATACAGTCTGTGAGGAGGCGAGTTGTCCGAATCTGGGCGAGTGCTTTGGCAACGGAACGGCGACCTTCATGATTCTCGGCGACATCTGTACCCGTCGATGCCCGTTCTGTGATATCGCTCACGGCCGACCCCCACCTGTCGACCCGGATGAACCCGCCCGCCTGGCACGTACCGTCAAACAGATGGCGTTGCAATATGTAGTCGTGACTTCAGTCGACCGTGACGATCTGCGCGACGGTGGCGCGACACATTTTGTCGAGTCCATAAAGGCGCTGCGCGCAGCGAGTCCTGACCTGCAGATCGAAATTCTCACCCCGGATTTTCGGGCCCGCCTGGATAAAGCCCTGGACATCCTGGTGTCGAACCCCCCGGACGTTTTCAACCACAACCTGGAAACCGTTCCGCGACTGTATCGACGGGTTCGGCCAGGCTCTGACTACTCGCATTCACTCATTTTGCTGCAGCGTTTCCTTGAACACTGCCCGAACGTGCCCACAAAATCGGGGCTGATGCTGGGACTAGGTGAACACCTCAGCGAGGTCGAGTCGGTGATGCAGGACCTGCGTTCTCACGGAGTAACACTATTAACTCTGGGTCAATACCTGCAACCCACCCGCCACCACCTGCCCGTTGAACGTTATGTAACCCCGAACGAGTTCGACGCGCTGGCAACAGTCGGCCGTAAGATGGGGTTTGTACACGTGGCTTCCGCTCCTATGGTGCGCTCGTCCTATCATGCTGACCGGCAGGCCCAGCAGGGATTTGGCCCTTCCGGACAGAACCCCAGCGGCACCTGCAAGGGGTAACTGGCGATTTCTGCGAAGAGCGCCGTTCAGTTGAGTTTGTAGGTCCACGAAAACGGCACCACAGCGCAGTGGGCCGCAAAGCGCAAGACGATCGCGAGCGCATTGTTAGGAAAGATTTCTCCTAGAGTCCGGTTTCCCCGAACCCACAAAACACAAAACGCAAAAACCGGGTAGAAGAAGCCAAAATGCCCGTTTTAACTGGATCCGACCCCAGGGACAAGGCACTCTGACTGCCCTTTAGTGGGCCATTTAACGTAAAGGTGTGGAAAATCAGTATAGATTGCGGTTAAAGTTAGCCTAACACTTGCGGTTTGGCTTTTCGAGCCGGTGACGGCACGATCGCGCAAGTGGCTAACAATCGACACTCACCAAGTGAGAGAGGAGTTCTGATGAAACAGAAAACAACCGCTATTCTGTCCGCGGCTGCCCTGGCGCTAGGCGCCACCGGTATCGCACAGGCTGGCACTTTAGAAGACGTGCAGTCTCGTGGCGTACTGCGCTGCGTGGTCAGCACCGGTATAGCCGGCTTTGCCCAACCTGACGCCAGTGGTGTCTGGGGCGGGTTCGACGTGGATTTCTGTCGTGCCACCGCGGCGGCAGTGCTCGGCGATGGCGGCAAAATTGAAGCAATAACATCCACAGGCAAAACTCGTTTCACCAAGCTGAACGCAGGTGAAGGTGACGTGCTCTGGCGCAATACCACCATCACATTCTCGCGTGACGTCGGCGTCAAATTACGCTTCCACGGCGTTAACTACTATGACGGCCAAGGCTTCATGGTTAAGAAAAGCCTCGGCGTAAGCAGCGCAAAAGACCTTGATGGCGCATCTGTCTGCATCCAGACAGGGACCACCACGGAACTCAACCTGGCTGACTACTTTTCATCTAATGGAATGAAATACGAGCCTGTCACGATTGAGACCAACGACGAAGCTCGGCAGAACTACGAAAGCGGTCGTTGCGATGTTTACACCACAGACGCATCCGGCCTGGCATCAACTCGTTCGGCTCTGCCGAATCCCGGCGACCACATGGTGCTTCCTGAAATTATCTCCAAGGAGCCATTGGGCCCTGCCACCCGGCATGGCGACGACCAATGGTCTGACATCGTGACCTGGGTTCTTAACGCGACGATCACTGCCGAAGAACTGGGTGTCACCAGCTCTAACGTAGACGATATGAAAGGCTCTAACAATCCTGAAGTACGCCGTCTGCTGGGCGTGGACGGAAGTCAAGGTTCAGAACTGGGCCTGTCCAACGACTGGGCTTACCAGATCATCAAGCAGATCGGTAACTATGGCGAGATTTTCGAGCGTAATATTGGCGTGAACACACCGCTGGGCATCGCTCGCGGGCTGAACGCGCTTTGGACTGAGGGTGGCTTGATCTACTCGCCCCCATTCCGTTGATCGCCAGTTCCAAGCTGTATTAGTTGTATGGTGATGCCGGGGGTCCTCCAGGATCCCCGGCATCACCCCTTTTGTGAGCGCAACCGGTTACGCCGTTTGACAATTCAACAGCGCGCGCAGTAATGGCACAAGCTTCCCCCAGTACCGTTAATCCGCTATTGCGCCTGTGGCGCAACGAGGATTCGCGCGGCGTCATTATCCAGATTCTTACCATGGTGGTGCTCTGCGCCTTGATCGCAGCCATCGCACGAAACGTGGTGATCAACCTGGCGAATGTCGGTAAAGAGTTCAGTTTCGATTTCCTGACGTGGCCAGCAGCCTACGATATTGGCTTCTCGCCGTTCATCGAATACACCAACAAATCAACCCACCTGCGTGCCGCAGTCGTGGGCCTCTTGAACACGTTGCTGGTTGCCTTCTGGGGCTGCATTCTGGCGACCGTCCTGGGATTCATTCTGGGGATCATGCGTCTATCCAGCAACTGGCTGGTGAGCAAGATTTCGTACGTGTTTGTCGAGTTCGTGCGCAATGTCCCGGTGTTGATCCATATTCTTGCCATTTACTCTTTGGTGGTAACCCTGTTGCCATCCGCCAAAAAGGCGCTAGATGTTGGTGGAGGCGCTTTCTTTCTCTCTAACCGCGGCTTTTATGTGCCCGCACCCGTTTTCGAATCAGGTGCTGGGATCGTCGGCATCGTGATCCTGATCGCCGTGATTATGGCGATCCTCTTCAAACGCTGGGCCAAGCGAACCCAGAACGAGACCGGGCAGATTTACCCGGTTTTCTGGATCTCTATAGCGTTGATCGTTGGACTGGCGGGAATCGCCTTTTTGATCATGGGTGCGCCCCTCTCCTGGGATATACCCGTCCTCAAGGGTTTTAACTTTAAAGGCGGTATGGCTATCAAGCCTGAGTTTCTCGCCTTGTGGTTAGCGCTTTCCTACTATACCGCGTGCTTTATCGCCGAGATTGTTCGTGCGGGGATACTCGCTGTCAGTCACGGCCAGACTGAAGCCGCTTACGCTGTGGGCCTGAAATCGAACCGAACCCTTCAGTTGATTATTATCCCCCAGGCTCTGAGGATAATCGTCCCGCCCCTGTGCAGCCAATATCTGAATCTGACCAAAAACTCCTCGCTTGCAATTGCAATCGGGTACATGGATATCACGGCGACCTTAGGGGGCATCAGCCTGATGCAAACCGGCAAGGAAATGGAGACAATGATTATCGTGATGGGCGTTTACCTGGTCATTTCGCTCACCATCTCCAGCTTTATGAACTGGTTCAACCACCGGATCAAGTTGACGGTCCGCTAACTTCCCAGCACCATGAGCCAGACTTCCCCGCCAGATAGTTACACACCCGGGTCACACCCTGATTTGCCGCCGCCCGTCCGCACGACCGGCGCGCTCGGCTGGGCGAGAAAAAACCTGCTCTCGTCACCCCTTAACATCGCGTTAACACTGGTTTCAGTCTGGCTGCTGTGGTCCATCGTACCTCCTGCATTCAATTGGCTTTTCACAGAAGCCGTCTGGGCTGCGAGCGACCGCAAGGAATGCTGGGCTCTGATGACAGAGCCTCGTAGCGGCGGTTGCTGGGCTTTCATTCGGGGCAGTTTTAATCTGTTCGTTTATGGCTGGTTTCCTGAGCCGGAACGCTGGCGTGTTAACCTGACTTTTGTTCTCTTTGCACTCGCAATCGTTGGGGCATTACGCGAGAGCCTGCCAGGGAGAAAGTATTGGCTCTGGTTTGCGGTGGCGTTCCCATTTATCGCCGCCTGGCTTCTGCTCGGCGGCTTCGGCCTTACCCCCATAGGCACGAATAAACTCGGTGGGATACTTCTGACCCTGGTGGTGGCAGTAACCGGAATCTCATTCTCCCTGCCTATTGGTGTGGCGTTGGCGCTTGGCCGGCGATCAAATCTGCCCGCGCTCAGGGCCGTGTGTGTCATTTTTATCGAATTTATCCGCGGTGTACCGCTGATCACCTTGCTGTTTGTCGCATCGACCATGCTCACGTATTTTCTGCCCCCAGGGTCGACCTTTGACCTGCTGATGCGTGTGCTGATTATGGTGACGCTGTTCGCCTCTGCCTACATTGCAGAAGTGGTGCGCGGCGGCCTACAGGGGCTGCCCGCAGGCCAATACGAGGCTGCGGATTCTCTAGGTTTGACCTACTGGAAGGCGCATCGCCTGATCATTCTTCCGCAGGCGTTGAAGATATCGATCCCGGGCATTGTGAACACGTTTATCGGCTCTTACAAAGATTCCGTGCTGGTGCTTATTATCGGCATGATGGATATTCTCGGCCTGGGCCGTGCCCGACTCAACGACCCGGACTGGCTGGGCCTGGCACCAGAACTCTACATCTTCATCTCGCTGTTTTTCTTTATCAGTTGCTTTGGTATGGCACGCTATTCCTTAAGCCTTGAACGAAAACTCCAAACCGGTCACAAGAGTTAACCTATTTTTTAGAGAACCTCATTATGAACCAAGATACTCAAGCCTCGGACACGACAGCCCCTGCCCCACCTTCCAGCGAGAAGATTATTACCATAAAGGGAATGCATAAATGGTTCGATGACTTTCATGTGCTGAAAAACATCAACCTGGAGGTGAGCCGTGGGGAGCGAATCGTAATCTGTGGACCTTCGGGCTCTGGCAAATCCACTCTGATCCGATGTATCAATCGGCTCGAGGAGCATCAAAAAGGCACCATTTCCGTGGATGGCACTGAACTGACTCAGGATCTGAAAAATATTGAAATTATCCGATCTGAAGTGGGCATGGTGTTTCAACAGTTCAACCTGTTTCCACACCTGACCGTCCTGGAGAACGTCACGCTCGCGCCGATCTGGGTACGAAAAATGCCCCGCGCTGAAGCTGAAGAGAGCGCGATGAATTACCTGGAGCGAGTTAAGATTCCAGAGCAGGCTTTGAAATTTCCCGGCCAGCTTTCCGGGGGACAGCAACAACGCGTTGCCATTGCGCGTTCTTTATGTATGAACCCGCGGATCATGCTGTTTGACGAGCCGACCTCTGCTCTTGATCCGGAGATGATCAAGGAGGTGTTAGACGTCATGATCGAACTGGCAGAGAGCGGCATGACGATGCTGGTGGTCACCCACGAAATGGGCTTCGCCACCGCAGTCGCCCACCGGGTCATTTTCATGGATGGTGGAGAAATCATCGAAGAAAAGCCGCCCAAAACGTTCTTCGAAAACCCAGAACATGAACGAACCAAATTGTTTTTAAGCCAGATCCTGCACCACTAGGCCCAACGGCCGCCATTCAGGCCAGCACAATTACCGCCTTTGGGTGAATTGCAATCCGAAGTCGCCTGCCGACATGCACCCCGTGGCGCCTCACGGCACCGGGCCTGAGCCTCATGCGCAACGGCTCCCCCCCGCTGCCCTGAACCAAAACTGTCGCCAGAACGGAGTCCCCCATTGAGATGACCTCAGTGACCCGGGCATGAACCAGCACCCCCAGGCTTGACTCGTCCGGATGCCCGTCTTTTACCAAAAATACATCCGATGAGCGGATTGTCCATGAAACCGGGGCACCTGGCTTTGACAGCGGACCAACGGCAGCCCTGAGCACCACCTCGCCCCAGCGTAAAGAAACCCCCTTGTGATCTGCACCAATCCATTGTGCCTGGACCAGATTTGAAAAATCCATCAACCGCGCCGCCTCAACGCTCGCCGGGCGCCGCAGTACCTCCGAGGTCAATCCATGCTGAAGGACCCGTCCGCGGCGGAGCAGGCATAGTGTCTGTGATAACTGCGCCGCTTCATCCAAATCGTGTGTCACGAGTACCACGGTCATTCCCAGGTTGGCCTGCAATCGCTTGAGCTCAACGTGCAGCCGTTTACGGGTGCTTCGATCGAGTGCGGAAAAAGGCTCATCCAGTAGCAAAAGTCGGGGTTTGCGCACGAGGGCCCGTGCCATCGCTACGCGTTGGCACTGGCCACCCGATAGCGCTGAGGGGCTTCGGGCCGCCAGCCCGCCGATGCCCACGGCATCGAGACAGGCCTGGGCCTGGCGTTTCCGTTCGACCCCGGGCAGGTGAAGTAGCGCTGCGGAAACATTCTCGATTGCACTCATGTGAGGGAAAAGCGCATATTTCTGACCAACAAATCCCACCGGGCGCAGATGCGCCGGCTGAAAAATACCTGTGTTGGTATCAGCCCAGATATCCCCCTCCAGAGAAACCCGGGCGGATCTTGTTCTCAACAGCCCCGCGAGCGCCCGTAGCACACTGGTTTTCCCACTGCCCGAGGGGCCCACGATTGCCGACAGTTGCCCCGGTGGCAGATCAAAATCGAGCGCCAAACCCGGACGGTCATGTTGGAGTGAAACGGAAAGCATCAACTTTGCCCAGCACCCCGTCGTGCCCGGCGATCCAGCGCACCGTACCCTAGTGCCACAGTCACCAATGAAATCAACAGCAACAGGGCCGCCATACGGCCAGCGGCAGCCGGGTCAAACGCCTGCACCCGATCAAAAATGGCGATCGACAGGGTGCGCGTTTCACCGGGGATATTACCCCCCACCATCAGGACGACACCAAACTCGCCAAGCGTGTGACCGAAGGTCAGGACCGCTGCCGATAACACCCCGGGCCAGGCCAGCGGCAGCTCGACCCGGGCAAAGACTCGCCATGGACTCATGCCACAACAGGCCGCCGCATCATGTAATTCCTGCGAGACAGCCTCAAAAGCGCGCTGCACGGGCAAAATGGCAAAAGGCAGATTCACCAGCAGGGAGGCAAGCACCAACCCGGGGAAGCTGAATACCAGTGACAACCCGAACCAGGCGTCGATCAGGCCACCCACCGGCGACCGAGCACCCATGAAGGTCAGCAGGTAATAACCCACCACGGTGGGCGGCAGTACCAGGGGCAGCGCGCAAATTGCCTGCAGCAACGGGCGCCCGCGAAACTCAGTTCGGGCCAACCAGCGACCAATGAGGATTCCGACCGGCAGCAGCAACACCAATGTCCAGCCCGCAAGTTCTAAAGAAAGACGAAGTGCGCTCCAGTCCATTATGAGGATTGTCCCGCCCTACCGGAATTGGGGCAAGTCACTTGGGACTCAAGGAAGGAGACTTCAGGCCATGGTCACGGAAAGCCGCTTGCGCGTCAGCCGATTGCAGATACTCAAAAAAACGCAAGGTGGCTCGATCGCTATTTTGCAACATGACCATCTGCTGGCGCAGCAGTACATCCGGATAAGTCGCTGCAGGAAGTAGCTGAAGATCTCCAATCCGGTTCAGTGCGGCCGCTTGCGCCAGTGATAAGGGAACCAACGCCGCGTCAACCCCGGCCTGGATGGAATACTGCACAGCCTGGCCTGCATTGGCGCCAACCAGCAACAGTGGTTTGATCTTAACCCACAAACCCGCATGCCTAAGTGCTGCGCGGGCCGCGCTCCCATAAGGGGCATGCTCCGGATTGGCAATAACAAACCGTTTTACTTTGCCGGCGTTCAAGGCGTGGTTAAGCTCTGCCAGCGGGTCGTCACTAAGTTCGAATAACCCGGGTCGAGAAAAAAGCGCTAGCACGCCGTGCGCATAATTTACCGGCACCCCTCGAGTCCAACCGGCATTGGCAAGCCGTAAAACATAATCCTCGTTAGCTGAGAGGAAGAGCTCGAACGGAGCCCCGTTTTCAATCTGCTGCACCAACGTTCCCGATGACGCAAAGACCAGGCGTACGGATTCGCCCGTCACCTCAAGGTAACGCCCGGCGACATCTTCGAGCGCCGATCGGGTACTCGCAGCGGCCGCAATCAGCGGACCCTCTTCCGCACTCCCTCCAGGGCTGATCAATAACCCAACCGTAGCCAGCACAAAGAGGATAAGTGGTCCTGACCGCGTCATGATTGCGAAAATTGGAGAGCAGGAACCTCAGCGATAATTTGCTGATTTAGCGTCACGTCATCCTTTCGCGCCGCGTGACACAACAGGTAACGCTGAAAGCGGGTCAAAGCCTGCCAATCCCCGCGAATTCCGGCACGCGCCTTGAACTGCGTAATCGGCTCGGGCTCGGTTTCCTTAAGCCAATCGGTAGCGGCTTCAGTAACCGGGTCGGACTGCTCGATCATCCCCCGGTTCGCCGCAGCCAGTAGCTCACGCAACGCATTAAAATAATGGCGCCCCTGTGCGGGATCGGCAATTTCCAGCTCGACCAGAAACTGGCGATCCTCATCCGCCAGCGCCTGCCAGTCTGCCAGATGAATCCGTGCCCCGGCCAGATCGAGTTTCATCCGCACGACCAGCGGTATGAAATGATCCTGTGGATCAATCGTACGCTCGAAGGTGAACACCTGCTCCATGTTTTGTGGCTTGCCCTCTTTTGCGCTATTGGGTTTGCTGCCTATCGCACCAGCACTGCACGTATTGTTCTTGATACCTCATCAGCCGAGGAACCATGTTGAATGAGTGCGGAGATATCCCCACCACGACCGAGGACGTAGATCACACCTGAGTGATCTACACTGTACTCCAATGCGGAGCCCGGTGCCGGTACCGCCTGGTAAAGCACTCCATACTGTTTGGCGACCTGAGCGATCTGCGCGACTGTTCCCGTCAACCCTCTGATCGTGGGATGAAAAAAGGCGCTGTAGTCGGCCATGCGCTGCGGCAAATCACGCTCAGGGTCGAGGCTGATGAACAGCAACTGAACATGGTCCAACTGATCGGCGTCTAAAGTCCGTAACACCTGACCCAACACGGTCAACGTCGTAGGGCAAATATCCGGGCAAAAGGTGTAGCCAAAGAAAAGGAGCACCACTTTGCCCTGGTAATCGGATAGCGAGGCAGCGCCTGTGGCCGAATCGAGGGTAAAGTTACCTCCAAGGCCTGGATAAGGGTGCTCGTTGCCGGCAGGCAACGGGTCCAGCCATAAAACTTCGGCAAATACTTTTTGGGTTAAGACGGCGACAAGAAGCAGTGCCAACCCGGTCCTAGCACCCCAACGCAAGGTCATCAAGCCCCCTGACGTACGGCTCCAGCCACCAACAGAATCAGCCCTCCGGCAAAAAGTACCGGGACGATGCCATTCAGCGCAAGCCCGGCGCGCCATAACAGCATCGCATCAAGGGTCGCCAGAATCAGCAACACCACCCCAAGAAGTTTGGACTTGGTGCCCTTGCGAGGTTCCCCGGATTGGCGCTCGGGGTGTATCGTGTGCATCAGCTTCGGGCCCGCCGCGTGGCGGTACGCGCCCACCAGATCTCAATTAATAGTATCAGTACAAAGGCGAATCCGGCGAATAGCCAGGGGGTATTGCCCGGCTGGGGCTTGAGCAAAAGCCAGTACCAGGTGGTCAACGTATGAGCGCTATCGCGCTCGCCATTACTGCCGTCCCAGGCGGAGAACGCCACAGGGATGAAAGCTCCTTCGACAAACTGCAAATCCTCCGCCGGGTCCGCCGTGGTCATCGATCGGCGCAATACCACCTGCCAGGTGCCTTCGTGGTAGCTGCCGCTACCTTGTAGGCCAACCGCGTCCGCATCACGGGCAGTCGTCTCACCTGCGCTCCCGCGGGCTGTCACCAGAGACACGCTGGGGTCCGCGGTGGTGCTGCCGCTGCGCCAGAACCACAGATTAACCGGGTGGCGTGAATCGCCATGAAGGAAATACGGCTTCTCGGCGCCCACAGGGAGTGTCACCGGCAACTGAATCGCTACTGCATCCTCACTCAGGCCTGGCTCGGAGATTTTCTTTGCCGCCCCATCACCGGGAATACTGCGGGTGCGGTCGTCCCATTCCACATGAAAGCCGATCTCATCCTGGTTGTACAGTGCGCGCACCGTGATGGTGTCATTGGACGGAGTGAAGAACCGGTCGGGAGTAATCAACTGAGGTACCAGCAAAAAAGTGCTAGATGGTGCCTCCTGCCACTGCGGGTCTTCCGGGGTAACCGGGACCGGGCCTGCCACCCGCGTCGCCCGTATAACGATATTCTCCGGGCGTACCACTTTCTCAGTTTTCGCCAGAGAATTCACATAGTTGGCTATATTCCAGCGCTGCTCGATCGAGAGGCGGCCCTCGCTGGCCGGGTCATCAAATGAGGGCATCTGGGTACCGGCAATGCCCGTGGTGATGCGGGTGAAAATATCGCGAGGATCGTTGCTACCGCGGAATGTCCACGGCTTGGTCAGGTTACGCGGCCAGGTGCGGTAGCCGGAATCATCTTTAAGCTTTTTAACCGCATCACCCTTGCCGGATTGCCCGTGACACTCGGAGCAGCGATCATCTTCGTGAAAGAGCTTGCGCCCCGCTTCGATGCTTTCAGGCGAGATCGGCACCTGCGCGCCAAAATCGATAATCTGACCAGGCTCTTCCTCTTCCAGACCCGCCAGGGTTTTTAGAAAGGCGACCAGGTCGTTAATGTCCTGCTCGGTCAGTACATCACTCCAACCGGGCATGGCCGTGCCCGGCATACCATCATGAATCATGCGCACCAGATCACCATCAACGGGCACGATCTCTTCGAATGCCGTGGTTCTGATCTTGTACTGTGCCATCGTAAAATCGCGAGGCGGCGGGTTGAGTCGTTCTGCCGCCGGGCCCATACCATCACCGTCTTCCCCGTGGCACAAAGTGCAGCGCTGTACGTAAATCTGCTCGCCCTTTTCAGCATCACCCGCCGAAAATGCCGAGGTGGCCGTAAGCCCGATCAACAGCATCAGGGAGATTGCGATCAGCCGCACCGTTCGGCGTAATACCGCTGTGCCGCCCTGACCCACACCCCGACCGCTCTGAAAGTCTCTTAGGTTGAACTCTGCCGTCGCCATCTAATCATGCCCCCAGGACCGGGGTTGGTGACCGGTGTAGTCATACAGATACAGAATCACTTGCCAAATCTGTTCTTCGCTGAGGAAGTCCTGCCAAATCGGCATCGATGAAATCCAGGGGGTCGCTTCTTTGGGCAACCCTGGACCGCCCGTCGCGATCCGCCAGAACAGGAATGACTCCTGTAGCTGGGCGATGGTGCCAATATCCTGAAAATTCAGCGGCACCGGGTTTAGCCCTTGAGCATAGGGACCTTTCCCGTCCAATTTATCGCCGTGGCAATACTGGCAATTGCGGATATACACTTCACCACCAGCAGTCACCAATTCCCGGAACTGCTCAGGATCGTCTTTCTGCAGATGCCGGTACGGATTCTTCAGACTCATCAAGTCGTAGCGTTTACCGAAAATTTTCACTGAGGATGGGGGTGCAGGGTGTATAGACCGCAGCTCCAGCGGTGCTTCGTCACTAGGCTGCATTTGTAGAAAAACCGCCATCGCGACCAAACCCGGTACCACAAGAAAGATAACGTTTCGCCACCGTCGCCGGGCCGGATCCTCTGCCAGCGCTTGAATGGGGTGGACCAGTTGCCGGGTGCTTTCTTCGGTTGCGGTGAAGACCATGAGCACCCCGGTCACCACAAAAAACATGTACATCCCCATCAGACTTTTCGGAATGGGTTGACCCAAAAACAAATCGAAGATCAACCAGAACCCGGTGTAGATACCGCCGATCACCAGGACCACCTGGGCCAGGCGTGGAATTTTCGGTATTTTTTTGATCGTGCTCACCGCAGTGACGCCAGGTATTGCACCAGGAGTTCGAGCTCACCGGCGTAGATTTCCCCCGCGTAGGTCAACGGCATGATTGGCGGGTAGCCATCGGCTATCTCTTCCGAGGGATTCAGAATTGCCCGGCGCAGGTAAGCGAGATCCCGGGTAGCCCCGATTCGACTGAGGTCCGGGCCGAGTTCACCGCCTTCTCCGGACAACTTATGACAGGTAACACAGGAGAACTTGGTGATGACTTCATCGGCGCTTGCCAGTGCGGCCCTGGGTGTTTCAGCGGGCGCATCTGACTCACTCCCCTGAGTCTGATCACCGGTGGGAATCTCAACGGTAAGCTCCAGGCCGGCAAGGTCTTGCAGGTAGGCGACGACAGCGCTGATCTCAACTTCAGACAGGCCAATACTCCCAGCCGTGACGCTGGGCATCGGACTGACCGAATCGCCGCTTCCCGCTTTGCCAAAGCCGGCGACGACATAAGCCGATGGCTCAACCAAAGACTCGACCAGGTACTCCTTTGCATCAGTAGCCCCACCCTGGTAACCCGCATCGGACAAGCGTTCTTCGGCGATGACCCCAGCCTGCTCCAACAGCGGAGCACGTCCCCCGACATCGTTATGACACAGCGTGCAGGTGCCCTTTCCGTTGAATAATTTTTCACCCAGAACAATAAACTGTTCCGGTGTCATCGCGCCCAGATCCAACTCTTCCTCCACCGGAGGGGGTGCTGGTTTAATCTCCGGTATCCCGTAGTTTGAAAATCCGGCGAAGAACCCGATCATCAGCAGACTGAACACCGTCACTTTGAGAAAATGCTTCATCCGCCGTGGACCTCTTTCCAGTAACCCCGGGCATCGGTCCGCCGGCTGCTGATCTGGCTGAGCCAGAAAACAAATATCACCAGCACCATAAACAGAATAGTGCCGATTGAAACGATGTTGGCGGCATAGCCCAGTGTCGGCGTGTAAGCCTCCGACGAGGCGTCGCGAAAAACATCCGTCACGTGCCAGTGCTGGCGAATCCCGGATCGGATGTATCCCATCAAGCCCATCAGCCAGGTGAAGGCCACGGCCAACAAAAATAACGCGTACTGGGCCCGATTGGGCACTCTGCCCCAGTTCAGCGGGGCAACCTCGCGCGACCCGCGGTACATCAGGGAGTCCAGCGTGATACTCACCACAATGATGATTAATGTCGTCATCACCTGTGGAATCGAAGCCGCCACTTTATACACGGTGTTGGTGAAGTACCCGTGGTAGATCCCCAGAAACAGCAGGTTCGCTATGCCGGTCGTATAGAGCGCCAGTTGAGCCGCATTACCCGCATTGACCCAGGCTACCGTGGCGATCCGGTTCGAGCGGCGATAAAAAAGGAAACTGAGCGCGGTAAACAGGATCATGATATTCACGGCCGTATTTTTTGCCGGCATGATTCCAAGCGGCCCTAGATATTTATGGTAAGGCCCGCCGAGCGCCTTCAGTTCCTCGTTGGTTAGTACCAACGTGTGCGGCGTAAACCAGACCAGAAAGCTTCCGATAATCACAATCGCCAGATACTTGATGTAGCCGTTGTAGCGTGCTGCGCCGTCGCTACGGCCCATGCCACACCACAGGTAATAATTAGCAGACAAAAACAAGGTGCCGATCAATACCGCCTGGATAATAAAAAGCCAGGCAAAGATTCCACCCATCAGGGTGATACCCATCTGCTGGCTATAGGCATAAATCTCTGCTGCGAGGTAATAACCCGCAAAAGGTAGCGGTAGCAGTGCCAGGATGGCGATAAAGTTAGCGTTGTATCCCATCCAGTCGTAGTGCGCCCGTTCCTCGGCCCGGCCTGCACTGAGAAAACGGAAAGCGGCATAGGCTCCCACAATCGATCCGCCATAGGCAATGTTGGCGATGAAACGGTGCAGGTTGATCGGATTCCACAGATAGTTATGCATTGCGACCCAGGTGTCTCCGGAAAACACGCCACCTGGATCGATACCGGCGGGACTCATCATGAAGGTTACCCAGCCGTTAGCCAGAAACATCAGGGTGGTGCCGACCGCATTCAGTAACAAGCCGATACTCAGGTGCAGCCACTTGCGGAACCCACCCTGCAGCCAATGCCAGCCGTAGTAATACAAATACAGGGCCGCGCTCTCGGCGAAAAATGCTAAGGCGTAATAAAACATGCTCTCGCCGAAAATCTCGCCGAGATAGGCAAACAGGTGCGGGTAAAATATGATGAGGCTGAAAAGTAACAAACCGCCCAAGATCGCAGTCAACGAGTAGGCAGTGATACTGATCTTGATGAATTCGTAAGCCATATCGTCGTAACGCTTGTCCCGCGTCTTCATGCCGATAGCCTCGATAATGAAAACAAAGATCGGTACGGCAAGTACAAAAGCGGCAAACCACAGGTGCAACTGGGCGATCAGCCAAACCGTAACCCGGCTGTTGACCCCCCGCACCGTCGGATAATCCGTCGCGGTCAGATCCGGCGCGCTAATGCCGACTGGACCGGTCTCCACTGCCTCCTGCGCTACCCCAGCCGCATTATCAGCCGCCGCTGCCAGCAGGTCAGTTGCCCCTCCAAGTAACATAACCAACGCGAGGACAACGAAGCCAAGCAGCCTTCGAACAGAACTCGAGCCAAGGGGATTCTTTGCGTTGCTGAAAAGCATCTGGCCGTTGATCATTTTTTTTCCGGATCGCCCACGGCTGTTATGGTTGAAAGAAAAGAGTCAATCCGTTCAGCTTCATGACCGCGAAATCCAGGCCCAGAAACAGCAACGCGCAGGTTGCGAAGGTAAGGACAAACCAAAGTGGTGCACTATTCATTTTCTTCTCCGGTGCTTGCCCGCTTAATTCGCGGTACCCGCAATTGCCGCGTGCGCAACCTCTGTTTCATTCCAGCGCCGCCAGCATGTAGTCGACCGCGGCGCGCACTTGCGCCTCGCCCAGGGCGGCGTTGCCGCCTCGAGGTGGCATAATCCCGGTGGCACCTTGGAAACCGTTAATCGCATTGCCATAGAGTGCTTGGGGTCCGGCGGCAACCCGGCCCCGCCATAGGTCCTGGTCGCCCAGTTGCGGGGCACCGGCAATGCCCGTGGCGTGACACACTGCACAAGCGCTCTGGTAAACCGCTTCACCGTCCACAGAAACATTGGCGGTGCTGACCTGGGCCCCTGCTTTGGTGACCAGCATCTTGCCGACCGGGGCCAACTGCTCACGCAGGGTTTTTTCCTGCAAAGCCTGATTTTCAGGGCCCGCTGCCGGGCTGCTAAGGAACCACCAGAAAAAAACCAGTACAGCAAGCGCAACCGTGATAAACACGCCAGGCCCGGCCCAGATCGGGATCGGTAACCGGCCCAAACTGTTTGCGGTTGGTGAGTCTGGCACTGCCATATCTTTTTGCAGCTCCGATTACAGGACGTAAAAATAGAGAATCAGCACAATCACCACCAGGTTGATGCCCATGCCAGAAAGGATCACACCGTTCGCCAGACGCTTTTTCCAGACCTTCATCGCACTAAGACTGCCGGGCTAACTTGTCTTGCCGGTGCAGTTACACAACTGGCGCAGGTATCCCACCAGCGCTTCGACCTCGGCGTTTGTCAAAGTTTTGCCCCACGGCGGCATCATCGGTGACTTGTCTGCGATCGGCCCCCCATCGATAATGACGTTGCGGATATCTGCGTCCGAGATTTTCTCCATCTCGGCCGTCTCCGTGAAATTTCTGGGATCAACCGGAAAATCCCCGGTAACGTTAGGACCATCACCCTCACCCCCGGTGCCATGACACTGCGCACAATAGAACCCGAATAACGCTTCGCCATCCGCTGCCTGTGCTGCCCCGGTGAAGGCGGGACTCAGGGCCACTATCAGCAGAGTTGTCAGAAATAGTCTGGTCATGTTCAGTCTCCGCTTAATCGATTACTTGAATGTCGCAACGTGTGCTGCCACGTTTTTCATATCCTTATCACTCAGGACTCCGACGAACACCGGCATCATCTTTACCGGTTTGAATACCTTCGGCTCGCGAAGATAGGCCAACACCCAGTCCGGATTAAGTCTTTTCCCGGCACCGATGAGTGAAGGCCCTGATAACCCACCGGAGAATTTTTTCTTGGTGGGGAACTGGTGACAACCACTACACGGCATCTTTTTGATAAAGATCAACTTGCCCTTCAGATTCTTCTTTTTTACCTTCACCGCGCCGTCCTGCACGATGTCAGATCTGAGACTCATAAGGTAATCCGCCACCGGGCCAACCTGGTCGGCGCTCAAAACTGCGTGGCCGCCCGGATTAGGCTCCATGACCGAATTAAATTTCATTGGCCGGATTGGCTGTGGATCCACCAACCAGGTCTCGAGCCACGGCCGCTGAAACTTACTGCCCGCGTACCACAGTTCGGGGCCTTTCTTGGCAAGCTGATCCACAATGGTTTTTTCAGTCGCAGGCCCTTGCGTATAGTGGCATGACTGGCAACCGTTCGATTCAAACACCGCCTGACCCGCGGCAGCGTCTGCCCGGGCGAGGGAACTGGTCATCACCAACAGAACCAGCGCGGGGAATACACTTACTCCTGTTTTCATCCTAACTGTCCTCTTGCTATTTGGAATCATTTCCCTTCTTCTGAAATCCTTACGCCATCGCCGCCACACGCCGGCGCTCTTTGCGTACCAGCCATAGACCGAGTGCGCCACTGGCGAGCACGGCCAGCAGGGTGTAGAGGTAGATCTTTATCGGTACCGGCGCTTCCAGGATGACGCTGTGCCAGGTAGAAAGGCTCATAATCAGGCCGTGTTCTCCATTGGACCCATCCCAGGCATTGAGGGCCAGAGGAATAAACCGGCCCTTGACGAACTGGATATCATTGCGATCGTCGGTCAGGAGCGGGCGGCGCATAATCACACTCCAGCGACCCTGGTTCCAGCTCGCGACCGCGTTGACCTGCTGTTGTTCCCCGGATTGCGCCTTGGCCGGTTGTTTCCAGCCACGGGCGTTGCTTTCCTGTACTGCCTGTCCCGCGTTCCTCACCGCCTCGTCTGAGCGCCATTGCCACAGGTGGACGGGGTTTGAGGAGTCACCACGAAAGAAATGGGGCTTTTTCGTTCCTTCTGGCAGTTTCACAGGAAACTGCAGCGCAATCGCATCTCTGAAAGTCTCCAATTGCCGTGGCACCACATCGTTGGCAGCAACATAGGAATTAAATGCCCCCATCCGTGAGATTTCTTGTGGATCAAATTCGATTCCGCTTTGATGAAGTTCATCCTTGAACGGATCGTCCCATTCGATCAGGAAGGCGATTTCCTCAAGGTTATACAAGGCCCGAACAGTGGCCAGCTCGATGCTCGGGTTCTGCCACCGGGGTGCTGCGATGACCTGTCCGGTCAAGCGGACGTCCATCGGCTCGGCGGCGAGCCAGTTCGCCTCCCGCGGGTCGTTAGAAATTTCCCCTTCGATCTCCAATGCCCTGAGCACTTGGTGGCCCGTCGGTTGATGCTGAAGTGACTTGATGAAATTAGCCAGGGCCCAGCGTTCTTGCTCAGTCAATGCATCAACAAATGAGGGCATGGGTGTACCGTTGATACCGGTCGAGAAACGCATATAGATGTCCTCCGCCTCGCTGCCCGCCTTAATCTTCCACGGGTGAGTCACGTTACGGATCCGGATCGGGAAGCCCCAGTCATCGGTTCGATCGAAGGATTTCTGGCCGTCGCCACGGCCCAGTTTGCCGTGGCATTCCCAGCACTTGGCGTGCTCAAACACCTCTTTACCCTTGGCCACCAGGGCTTCGCTGTACGCTGGCCGTTCGGAGGGCAACGTGACGACCAGGTCATTTTTAACCGGGTCCAGTTCCGGATCCTCAAATTCGACAGCAAATGACTTGATGTAATCGATCACGGCCCAGCGTTCATTTTCGCTCAGCCCGTTTTTAATCAAATCACTGTCAAAGGCCTGCATCGCAGTACCAGACAGTCCCCGACTGACTGTTCGAAACAAATCTTCATCGCGCGGCAGTTCGCCACTTTGTGTCGTGCGGAACTTAAAAGTACCCAGAGTGAAATCCCGTGGCCGGGGGTCTAAAAAATCGGCTGCCGGGCCATTGCCGTCCCCGAGCAGGCCGTGGCAGAAGCTGCAACGGCGCAAATAAATCGCAGCGCCTTGAGCCAGGCTGGCATCGGTCATCTGGGGCCTGGGTCCACTTGGCACCTGCGCGCCCACCGCAACCCCCCAGTTCAGGATCAATACGGTAAAGATTGTGGCCACGCGATATTTCATCAGTGCGACTCCGGTATACGCGGGGTTTTTTGTGCCAGATCGTATTCCGCAAGGATGATCTTCCAACGTTCTTCCTCGCTGAGGTTCAGCTTCCATACCGGCATCGCCGAATCCCACGGTGTCGCCTCGGTTGGCAACCCAGGTCCGCCGTTGCTGACACGCCAGAAGGTATAACCTTCTACAATCGTTTCGATCGTGCCGTTGTCAGTAAAATTGATAGGCCGTAGTTTGAAGCCGTCGGCCATCGGCCCGTCACCGGCCACACTGTCGCCGTGGCAGGGCCGACAGTTCATCGAATAAAGCGCCCGACCCTCAAACAGGTGTTTTTCCATCAGGGCTGCGCGGGCCGAATCGGGATTGACGCTGCCCCCCGCTAACTCACCCAAAAAGGCGCGCATCGGCGCAGTCGGGATAGCCTCGAGCATGTGATCGGGTTCAGTGTATTCAGCCCAGTTGTCCAGGTCCGCCCGCAGTTGGGGAATAAATCCAACTTCGTTGGCCCGGGCCTGCTCAATAAATGCATCGACCTCGGCGTCGGATGGGTTGGCAAAGGGGTTCTTCAGATCCTCGTTCTTTTTGGGAAAATTCGACGAGGGGTGCTGGATGCGCAGCGACGAGGGCTGTTGCACCTTAGGTATGGTCACATCGTAAACCTGCCACCCGATCAGCGCCGGTACTATTAGCAATCCCAGAGTCCGCGTTGCTCGGCCGTACTCACCGCGCAAGAAACGCTGGATGGGGTAAAGAAATTCCGCCAGGTGCTCCTCGTTGAAAGTGACCAGTAAAAACAAGGCAATGATCGTCAACAGCATATAAATGAACATCAACGTGCCAGGTACCGTCAGCGGGAATGGCATCCCCGTGATCTCGCGGGACAGCACCGGGATGCCCCACTTCACCAGAGCGTAGATCAACACCAGGGTCAACACGACGGTCCAGAAACGAAGGGTTAGCGGCTTTTTCACTGTGCGCCTTCCTCGGCCGAGGCCTCGTCCCCTTTTTGCATCATCAGGTAAGCCAGCACGTCCTGAAAATCCTTCACGGTGAGCATTTCAGTCAGATCATTAGGCATGACGCTGGCACCTTCGTCCTGCTCGATCTCGCGGATATCCTCGCGCGGTATTACCGCTACCTCGCCCGTTGCCTTGGTGATCTGTACCTCTGCAGGCGTATCTTTAGACTTAAGGCCGACATGTTTTCGCTCATCGGAGTTGGTCACTACCACCCAGGTTTCAAAGCCCTCGCTGATCTTTCGCGCCGGACGGAGGATCGATTGCGAAATGAACTTCAGACCCTTTTCGCCGATACGGGAAAGATCGGGACCGATACCACCGCCTTCGCCGGCGATGCTATGGCAATCAGAGCAGGTATCGGCGAACATCTCCTCGCCGTTTCCCGGGTCGCCACCACCCGCTGCGCTCGCCGCCGCAATCCGGGCGTAGTAACCCTGAGCCAACTCACCTGGGTTCTCAATGTTATCCAGATCGAGATCGCCGCCTTGACTCTGCAGGTAGGCTATTACCGCCTTGATCTCCTTGAGATTCAGCGAGATCGGGGGTGCATAGACGATCGCCATCTCATTTTTGTAACCTTCCACCAGATAAGCGTCAGGCTTGGCCAGACTCTCCACCAGGTAATCGGTACTGTTGTAATGAACCCCTGTTTCTTCGGAACGTTCCTTGGCGCGCTGTTCAGCCCGGGCGCCGATCGGCAACGGGAACTTCTCACCGAACTGGCCGAGATTGGGGCAACGTACCGCGCTTCCTTCTCCACCCAGGCTGTGGCAGGTAAAGCAGCGGCCTTTGCCCCAGAAAATCGCTTCGCCCCCTTCCGGCGTGACCTCGACCACACTGGCCGCCTTTCGTTCGCCCCCGGTCATGGCGGTGATCGCCTGTCCGACCCACATGTAGGTACCCAGGACCACCAACAGAAACACGAATACCCGCCCAATGACACTGGAACGCATTGTTCTAGCCCCCCGCTCGCGGAGTCGATGACGAGGCCGGTCCGTCGGGCGCGTCTGCCGGTTTTTCTGATGGCTGATCCGGCGCTTTGTTTTTTGCGGCAATGCCACCAAGCCAGAACATAAACGCAACGCCGACCATGAACACCAACACTGCCAGGCTCACCATCTCAGTCATGGTGTAGTTACTAGGGGTGTACGACCAGGGCGAGGTATCGCGCATCACCCCGAAAATGTGCCAGTCGCCACGCAAACCGGATCGGATGAAACCCATCAAGCCCATATTCATCGTGATCACAAACGTAAGGAGCAGCAAGGCATACTGGCTGCGCACCGTCATCTTGCCCCACTGTAATTGGCCCAGTTCCCGGGCACCGCGGAAAAGGTAGATGTCAATGGCTGTCACCAAAATGATGCAGCTGATCAACTGCAAGAATTGGGAGACCGCGATGTTGCGAAGGAACGGTGAGGCCTTCTCCATGACGACGAAGCCGTACACACCGAGGAATATCACCACGCTTAAGGCTGTCACCGCCATGTAAAGGCCCTGCGCGAGTTTGCCGTGGTCGCGCAACGCAAGGATAACGGCGAGTACAGCCATCGCGCATTCAAAAGCTAACAGGTAACCCACCGTTCGAAAATAGTGTGCCCGGTCTGCCGGCAGATCGAGGTCAGCCGGATCCAGGTTGAGCATCGACAACGCGTACTGACCCACAATAGCGACTGCGACCAGCCCAGCCAGCGAAATCACGATCTGAGGAATGCGGCCTTGTTGACTGATCGGCACCACGTCGCTTTTGTTGCCGCGACGATAGAGTAGAAAACTGAAGAACGTCGACAGAATAATCAGGTTCACGACCGCGTTCTTTGCCGGCATCAGGCCCATAAACTTCAGCGTCGGGTGGTACTGGCTACCCCCCATGTCACCCACTTCTCCGCTGGTCAAGGGCAGGTTGTGCGGCGTAAGCCAGATCGCGAAAGAAATAATCAGCGCCCCGAGAATGAACTTGATGTATTTGTAGTAGCGGTCTGAGCCGGGTATCCGGGTCATGCCGCTCCACAGGTAGTAATTACTGATCAGGAAGAGGGAACCCACTAACATCGCCTGGATGATAAAAGTCCAGGAGAAATCTCCCCCCATCATATTGTTACCCATCACCGCACTGGTGGAATAAACCTCACGACCGAGGTAGTAACCTGCAAAAGGCAAAGGAATGAGGCCGCAGATGGCTACAAAGTTAGCGATGTACCCCATCCAGTCGTAATGGGCCCGTTCGGCTGGGGTCTTTGCGCCAATAAACTTGACCGCGGCATAAGCCCCTGCGACCAGCCCCCCGAATGCCAGATTGCCCAGCATCCGGTGAACCGCGACCGGTGTCGCGAGAATATTCTCAAACACCTGCCAGACCGTACCAATCAGTTCGCCTTCCTCGTCCACCCCCGCTGGGCTCATCATGAATCCGGCCCAGCTGTTCGCCAGTTGCATGATAGCGGTGCCAGCAATATTGAGCAGGATGCCTATCAGGATGTGCGAACTTTTGAGATCCTTCAATATCAGCACTCCCACTCCCAGCGGCAGGATGTACAACAGCGCAATGAAGGAGCGCGTATCCCCGCGCATCTGTAGGCCGAACCCACCAAACAGCAGCACCACTGCAGCGCCGATAATCAGAATCCCCAGCCCCTTGAAAAACCACTGCAACTTGACAGGGAAAGGGCCACCTCCTTGCATACGGTTCCAGCCGTAGTAATACAGGTATAAGAAAAAAGTCTCGGCAAAAAACAGTAAGGCGTACATGAACATGACATCTTTGAACAAGCCGGCCATGTACCCCATAAAGGTCGGATAAAGCGTGAACAACGCAAAGGCGAGCAGCCCTCCCAGAGCTGCGGTAGTGGCGTAGGCCACACTTAAAAGGCTGGTGAATTCGTAGGCAAGTTTGTCCAGTTTTGAATCCGCGCCACGCCAGCCAACGATCTCAACGATAACCGCAAACAGCGGCACTCCGAGCACAAAGGCCCCGAAAAACAGGTGCATCTGCGCCAGAAACCAGACCAGTCGGCGCGAATCGATCCCCATAAACTGGCGATACTCATTGGGCTCCAGCGCGAGTACCTCAGGGGAAAACAAAGCCAGGGTTGCACCCAGCACAAGCCAGCCAGTGCCACGGGACGTCTCACTTCTTAACTGTATTTTCGTCACGTTATCACTGCCTCAAATTTCTCGGTTCTGCCCATCTAGACTCACCACAACGGCTGGCCAGTGAATTGCCTGGGAATCCTGCCCTGACCGGAGTGAATGGTTCATCTTTGGTGTATGGTGGTTATTGTGTTGCGGAATATGTGAAGTTCGCTTGCGCTACACCCTTGGCTGGAACGCTGATGGCCGTTTTTTGAATACCGAATCGTGGATGCCAGGCCTTGACGGTATAGTCTCCCGGAGGCACATCATCGATCGAGTAAGAGCCATCCTCCTTAACCACCACAGCATAAGGATGCTGGGGTGCCATCATGAAACCGAACATAAAATTATGTGCCTCACAGTTCACACTGATAAACGAAGAACGCCGCGGCTTGAGCTTTTTGACAATGTCTCCTGGATCGGGTTGGCCGAAATTGAACATGGTGCGCTTGACTACCCTGCCTTTTTCTATCCCGATCATTTCCCGGGTATTAATGTTGTGCAGTACCGAATCCGGGTCCGCATGCCGGATGAGGATTTTGCCCGGCTTAACTACCTGCACCCATGGGTGAAAACGACAACCTTCCTGGAGCACCATGTAGCTGCCTCCTTCCGGCGTCCCCCATTTTTTTCCTTCGCCGATCTTGTCGATAAAAACGAACATCCCACGCAACGCACCATCCTTAACGTCAACCCAGACAACCTCGCGGTATCCGGTTCCTTGATCGTCACACACATCAATGTTCTTGGTAATTGATATCTTGTCGATTGCATCAACTGGAAGTTCACCTTCAAATTTCACCTGGCCCTTAATACTGCCGCCGTCAACCACATCGACTTCGGAGTACTTCTTGGCGGCACTCGCAGCCAAGGGCAGAATCACTAACAGACAACCCGTTAGCACCAGTCGACCTAAATAGTTGAATTGCACCATGAGGTGTTTCTCCGTTGATTACAAAGGTTGTGTAAGAGTCTGGCCGCTGGCCAGCGGGGTCTGGGGCAAGCCTTTTGTGGCGTTGACCGATAACCGCCTGACTGCTTGGGATCCCAGCAGTTGTGTAGAAATCTTTTCGGCCACCGCACCGGCCTGGATCAGTCGATCCCGAACCGAAACCCCACCGGCATAGGCTGAAACAAGGTGAAGTCCTGATGATTTCTCAAATTGCTGGTCGATTGACTTCAGTCTTTGCGAGTAAGCACCGAAATACAGTGGCAGGGCCCGTGGGTGGCGATCGATCCGAACCATCACCGGATCCGCACGTAATCCAAGCAACGGCTCCAGGTCCGACAGCACCTTGTTGACAGCGGTCTTATCGTCATCAAGCAGTGCACCCGGGTGACGGGCGCCACCCAAATAACAGCTCAGCAACACGTGCCCCTGCGGCGCACGATTGGAAAACACACTCGCGGGCCAGAGGCAGCCGTTGATTTGCCTATTTTCATGCCCCGGGACCAGAAAACCCGTGCCTTCTAGCCGGTGCGTCACGGCATCCCGGCTAAATCCCAGATGCACGACCATCACCGGGGCATAGGTAATCCCATCGAGCAGGTGTGCCAGTGTCTGATTCAAGTCGCGCACGAGCGCTGCGGTTTCCTGAGCGGGCGTCGCAACCACCAGGTGGCGCGCGCTTGTCACACTGCCGTCAGCCGCCTCAACCCACCAACGAGACCCAACACGACTGATCGATTTTGCGGCTTTACCAAGCAGCGGACGCACCGACACGCTCAAAGAATCGATCAGGCTTTGCATGCCACCTGAAAAACTGGCGGCCTGTGGTGCCCCGGGGCGAGGTGCTCCTTGCAAACGACGGCAAAGCACTCCTGCGGTAATGCTCCCGAAACGCTCCTCTAATCCAGTCAGACGAGGCAAAGTGGCTTTCGCTTCAGCCAGTTCAACATCGGATGCCAGTGAACCAGCGACATAGGGCTCAATTCCGTACTGGAGTACTTCCCGCCCAAAACGACGGAGCACAAAATCACTGACGCTCTCGCCTGGTATCGCCAGGCGCGGTCGAAATGGTTCGGTCGCTAAACGCATCCGGCCGGCAAAACTGAACAGTTTCGAGCGCAGCATCCCAGCCACGGTAGAGGGCACGTCTTGCAGGACACCATCGCGCAAAAGATAACGGGCAGCATCGGGCTTTTTTCGGGTCAGCAGTGTCCCCAACCCAACCCCCTCCAGTATGGGGGTGGTATCTCCCGCCGGATCCATCAACCAGGTAGCACCGGATTCAGTCAGCCAGCCCTGACCTTGGCGCGATCGGATCTTGCCGCCGGCCTCCTGCTGACCCTCCCACAATTCGACTTCCAGTCCATTTCGGCGCAGGTGCCATGCGCACGCCAGGCCAGACACACCGCCGCCAATGACCAGCGTATCCAGTGACTCAGTTTGCCGATTCATCGGCTATTCCCTGGTGGGCCGGCCGGTCCGAAACGCCGAGCTGCCATGGTTTTAAGGTGCTCCGTGGTCACGGCACTATGACCTTTCTCTTGGGCAAATATCTCGGCGCGTTTGCGCAGCATACGCTGCAGGGGCGCAGGTGCCCTGGAAAGCCGGGACGCTGCAGCAGGTGTCCAGGTGATCGTATTGCGAGCTACGTCGGTCAGCGCAACAATAGTGCTGCCGCCTTTGGGCTGGTAGACGCAGTCGGGGTCTTGGTCCATTAACGCCCCGCCGGCCGCAACGGCACCGGCCCGACACCCACCGCATAGTTCGCGATATTCACAAGCGCCGCATTTGCCGTTGAGAGTGCCGTTACGCAAACTGGCAAACACCGGGGAATGGTTCCAAAGGTCTGTGATGGAACTTTCACGCACATTGCCAAGGGAATCCGGTAAGTACGGACAGGGCGTAATGTCACCGGTGCTGGTCACCCGGCAATAGTGAATGCCCGCTATACAACCATCCCCTTCACGACCGCTGATCAAGTTAGTCGCCGATGCGGATTTTTGACTCAACGCCACACGTTTGAACTGGGGCGCACAACGAGGTCGCACGATGCACTGCGGGTGCTGTCGTTGCAGCTCTACCAGTTCCTGGAGTACTTCTTCGTGACGGGCGGGGCTTAACTGAGTGAACGTCGTGCCTCGCCCGGTACAAATAACAAAAAAAACATTCAGAACCCGTGCGCCGCTGTTCGCCGCAAATTGGGCTACCTCGGAAAGCTCGTGTACATTTTCAGCCGTTACCGTGAAATGCAGTTGGAAATCCAATTGCTGTCGCCGGCAATGGTCGATACCCGCCATGGTTTTGTGCCAAGCGCCTGGCAGCCCACGAAAGCGATCATGGCGCTCAGCATTCAATGAGTCCAGGCTGATTCCCAATCCGCTGACGCCGGCAACCTTGAGACTTTCAACCCGCTTACGGTTTAGCATCACGCCATTGGTTCCGACGACGATTGGTAAATCACGATCAGATCCGTATTGGATTATCTGCTCGAGGTCACTGCGCACCAGCGGCTCACCGCCGGTCAAGACAATCATGGTCGAGTGACCCATCGCCACCACCTGGTCGAGCAGATTGCAAACCTCGTCCGTAGTCAATTCCCCCTTACTGGAGGTGTTCAACGTATCAGCATCAAGGTAGCAGTGCGGGCAGGCCAGGTTGCAGCGGCGCGTTAGATTAATTGCCAGCAGGGAAAGTTCGTTCATCACTATCAGTCCGGAATCCGGTCAGTCACTGTTCCTTGAAGGCGACGCTGTCGCGTATTGCGACGGGCTGAGGTCACTGTGGAAACTCCCTTTCTCGGCCCAGCTGCCTCGCGCATGTCGCAGTACTTCGCTGGTGACCTCGGTCAGGTTAAGGTCACGGGCACACCGCTCCATTTCCGTTACCACCATACCGCGAACGAATTCGGGAATTTTTGCAATGGTCTTTCGCACCTCATCGGTCTGCGGCATCGTGTTGGGTTGTTTTGCCGAACCGGTTTCCCACTCGAGATATTTCCTTTCAATCAACTCGTTGGAAACCTCGTTGAGGCCTTGCCGAACCGCAAAGGCTTCAATACGCTTGCGAGTAAGGTCACGCATGAATCCAAGGGGCACTTTCGCCAGTCGAGCCAGTGCTGACTCACTCCAGTCGAGGGTCACCTGCGCATCCAAGCCACTCGGGTCGGGTCCGGATACCTGATCATGGCCGAAAGGACACTTCCCGCCCGTCGATACACCCGCCCCGAGCATCTCCTGGCGCCCCAGTTTCTTCGCGGCCTCAACAACTTCAGGCGTTATCTCGTCGATGTTGTGCTCAAGGGCATAGCGCTCTGCCTGTCTTCGGCAAGCTTCCTGCATAAACCCTGCAGGTATCTGAGCAAGTCTGGCTAACGCTGCCGCCTGCCATGCGCCGGTATCGAGTTGAACGGAATCATCCCCCTGATCAACCGAACTCTTCTGGTCAACAAAACCCGCGACATGTTCCGCCAATACCACAGCAGACTTTTTACTGCGGGCTTTTTTTTGTGCACGGGCCCGGATGTTTTCTTTTTCAGCCTTCTCCGAGATTCGCTCCAGAAGTTCAACCGCGCCATCCGACCAAGGCATAGGGCCGACTGGATCACTTGCCTTTAATTCACCGCGTTGGTCCGCCTCCACAATCTCTTTGAGTGCTCGAGTTGCGTGAGCGGGGCACAACGTTGCGGTTATTTGCTCTACCATGCTCTCGGTAATAACGGTATGCCCTTGCTTTTCTGCTTCGCGCAACACCGCCGTACGGGCCATTGCCTGAGCGAACTGCGGCACCCTTTCGATGCACGCGGTCGCTTCCACCGTCCAGGAGGTGGTGATATCCGCGACCGACTCTGCCGGTGGGGTATATTCGCGCTGACTTATCAGCAGTGCACACCTCGCATCGTTCATCAAATGCTCTGTGTTGCCCCCGAGGTCCAGTCCCGAATCAGCATGGATGCCCGTTTTTCCTACCACCAGTAATGCGGAGTTCACTTTTTCAATGTATTTGCTAATAACATCGTGAGGCTTGCCGTCAAGTAACTCGGTCTTCACTTCGATATCACATTCACCCGCAATGCTTTGCGCTATCGCCAGATGGCCCTGGTAAATCTTGGCCAATCCAGAGTCGATGATCTCTTCGTGCAGTTTTTCCTGCTCCTGGAAGCGGAAAACCTTACCGGCCTCCTCCGAGAGGACGTCGGCAATTCGATTGAACGCGACATAATGGTAATAAGGGTCGAAGGCCGCTACGACATGTAGCGCGCAGTTCCAGTGGCGCGCTAGAGTTATAGCGGTGAGCAGACCGCCCCAGGCCTGCGGCGAGCCATCGACTCCAACTACGATCGGACCCTTTGACAGGTTCGCCTGTGGATCCTTAATAATCAGAGCGTCGATCTGTGTGCGGCGCACGACACGCGCGCAGACCGTACCCAAACCACCGCCCGGAATTGCCCCAAGACCCCGCGCTCCAATCACCAGAAGATCGTACTTGCCGCTGTTGGTTTCCTCGGTTAATACCCGATAGTTCTTTCCTTCAAGAGCGCGCCGCGCAAATGTGATATCTGCCTTGTTGCAGATTCTCTGGGCATAATCCAGATAAGAATCAGTAATGATGGATAAGCCCCGGGTAATCAGATCGTCATGGATGTCCCGTTGGCGTTCCAACTCCTGTTCTACCCTAAATTGCTCTGGCAGGCCCCCCTCCATTTGCCGGAAACGACGGTCATGCATCATTGCGGCGTAAGCGTGACAGGCCGTTACCTTGGCGCCGGACAGCGTGGCCATAGCTGCGGCCTCAACGGTTGCACGATTCGCATGATCCGAAGCATCTACCGGCAACAGCAAATGCCGGTATTGCGGAAGATTGATTACCTGCTCTTCACGAAGCCGTGCAGACTCAGCACCCATATTCGATTGCCTCAATCAATTTTGATATTGCACGATGGTTCATCCTGGCGTGTTTTGAAGCCCCACTGTTGCGCAAGTTGGATCGACGGTGGGTGGCGGTGGCAGTAAATGCCCGGATTTTCCAGTGCACTAAGCCGGTCATCCTCCAGCCTCCGTCGGTATACCTTTAAGTTCCACTTTCTGAATGCCGCGTAAATAACCAATCACGGTAATGATGTCCTCGCGCGGCATCGTTTGTTCTGCGTCCAAACTGCTGCACAATTGCCACGGTCCGCCATAGTTGCTGAGTTTTTCCGAAGCCTTGGGGATAACATTCGCAATCGCGGGTACGCTTGAATCATGGCAACTCTCACAATGTTCCAGAAACAGATCGTCGCCGGCGATGAGGCGGGTATAGGCGAGTACAGCAATCTGCTCCTGTTCACTCAAAACAGCGCGCCAGGGTGGCATCGTTTCACGCCCGTCGCGGATCGATACGATGAGTTCGGTATCGGGTCTATCCAGTCGCTCCCCGTTTGCGAAATTGGGAGCACCCGGCAGAATCGGGATGCCGTCGTAGCCATGACACATCGCGCAGTTGGTCTGATAAATGTCGCGGGCATCGTTCAAGGCCGCAAAATCGGTTTCAGAGGCGCCGCCATCTCCTGCACCCGCCAGACCGATGCCGCACAGCCAGACGAACACGAGTGCCATCCCCCTGCCGGCCCGACTCAAGGCGAAACCTTGGCCAGACACCGATGCCATAGCGCCCGTTTTTGCCTCTCGCGGCCTGACCCCGTGACAAAGGTCGGGCCCCAGCGCTCCGACGGCCCGCATTTCTGATCGTGCTTGCTCTCCCACAGTTTCTCCGGTTGACGCCCAACAGGTTCTAGTACCTTTCCATACAGCAATATTCGTGCCAACCTACTGTCAGCTTCACCACCAGCAGATTAAGGCTGATTTACCGTCCCGCTCGGCCATCGCCTGGATTGGCCGATGGAACGTTGCGTTCATAGCGACTGCGAGCAAATAATCCAATGAAACGAACTATTCAATACCAGGATTGGCGTCGCGGGGCTGAAACTGATCACCCGCTGATTGCCCAGTCTGCTCGCAGAGCCCCGGCATCGGCCTGATTCAGCCGCCAGGGCGGCTTTGCCCCAACCCCCACCCGGTTGCGTAAAAATGACGCAGGAGCGGGCCGAGGCCGACACCGCTAGTGGTGGGGTGAATGCTTGCGGGCTTGGGGCCCACGAGTCATGAGTGTCGCCGGGAGGCGCACTCAGGCCCCTCCCGGAAGAGCGCCCACGGCCTTATTGCGGGAACCTGACGGGGGAACTGCGTAACCTGGGAAAGTGCCTGTGGCGCAGAACCGATCAGGATCGTTTCTTTTGTAGATTCAATGAGTCACTGACCGGTGAGATGAATAAATCTCACCCAGTGCATCAATGCAAATCCAGTGAAGCTCTTCCTTGCCTTTATCGCTCAATATCTTCAGCAGGCGCGGTGTGCTTTCAAAATCATTCAACCGTCTTATCGCGTTTGCAGCGTCATAACGAAGGCCTGCGGAAAAACGGAACAGATTAGCCAGTAACTGGTCTGAAAGTTCCGGGCTTGCCATTGCGGGTGTCAACCCCACCATGGCCCTGCGACAAACACTACGATGATCGTCGGCCAACATCCGCGGCAGTTGTTTTGCTGCCATTTCACCGCCGGCCTCTGCCAACGCGCGCACAGCCCACTCCCGTACAGTCGCTTGCGGGTCATCAAGCAGCCTGGTTAACGCTTCGTTTAGTGCCGGGCTATCTTGCATTTTACCGATACCGGCCAGCGCATCGATGGCGCCAAGCCGGATATCCTTATCATCTGACTCCAGGCAATGCAGTATCGGCGCAATGGCCTCGGGATCTCCTATCCGGCTCAGTGCCGCCAAGGCTTCGCGGATCAATCTCGTATCTGCCCCCTCAAGCACTCCAATCAGGGCCGGTACTGCTGACGAGCCAGGCTCTGCTCTTTGCCCCAACAGGCCAGCCGCCAGCACCTGTACCGAATGTGCTGCTGCCCGAGCGCCTCCTTGGGCATCCCTTGGTACTGCAGGCCGGGCATTGTGCGGCGTGGTCAAGATAGCGGCCAGCGTGGAGGTTTGGGCATTGTGCTCGCCCACCAGTTCACGCAACGGTTCGGGGATAGGCGCGCTGGACGGTGGAGGCTCTGACTCAGCGTTGTCGGCTTCTTGCGCCGCGTTTTCGGTCGGCAGCGGCATGACCTCAGTGACAGCCTGATCACCATCCAGTAGCGTCAGCAGAAACTGCATTGCTTCTTGGGGGGTTACGAGTTCCGTCAGGGTTGCCAGAGCCGCCAGTGCCACCGCGTCGTTGCGATCGAACACAGCAAGTTCGAGCGCTTGTAGGGTTTGCTCGCGGGCTGGGTCAGCGATAGCGTCCCGCTCGCAGACCTGGGTCTGGGCTGCCCCGATGATACTCCCCAGCGCTGTTGCAACCCGCGCGCGCGTGTTCGTATGAAACTGCGGATCATTCAGTATTCTTGCCAGATCATGCTCTACCCCCGGCAGCCCCAGGGTACCGAGGGCATTGACGGCCTGGTAACACAGGCGCTCGTCCCCGCCGGAGAGCATCTTCCGCAACATCGGAAGCGTTTTGGGATCGCCACTGCCACCGAGGATCCTGGTTATTTCCACCTTGAGCTCCAAGTCTGCGTCCGCCACCATCTCGAGCAAGCGTTCAACGACACCGGGTGCCTGGGCACGAACCAGAATATCGGCGGCCTCGGCCCTGACCTGCCCATCCAGGTCTGTCAACAACAGAGTTAACGGCACTGTTACCACTGGATGATCGACGGTTGCAAGCGCCTGACCGGCGCTGATTCGCACTGTCGCGTCCACATCAAGCAGCGCGTTAATCAAAGCCAGGATGACGCTCCCCGGTTGTCCCGATTGGCTCTCACCGTGCGCCAGTCCCGCCAGCGCTCGAGCGGCTCGTCGTCGCGTCAATGAATCCGAACTGCTGGCCAGTTGTTCCAGCAGAAATACTTCAGCCTGTCTGTCGTCAAGTTTTGACAGCACCTCAAACCCGCTTTCCTGCAGATCTTCGTAATCGGGGTTAGATAGGACTTCGACCACCGGTGCCGTGGCCCGGCAATCGCCGATTTCGCCCAGCGCGGTAAGCGCCTGACTCTGAACTTCAAGAGAATCGCCGAATTCGAAATCATCCACCGAAAGGTCAAGTTGTGGCAGGCCATCTTCGCGCAGGCAACGGATGAGTGGCTCCACCGCCTGTGTGGCGCGAAGTTTGGCCAGCGCGCGTGCCGCCTCGATACGTACCTCCCCCTCGGGGTCGCCCAGCAGGCTTTCGGCCAGCGGCGCCACCGCCCCAGTCTGGCCCAGAGTTCCCAGCGTAACGGCAACATCCAGACGTACATCCGGGTCGGGGTCGTGTAATAACGCAATCAGGTGCTCGAGCGTGTCCGGGTCGTCCGCCTGCGCCCGGCCCAACGCTCGAACCGCGCAGCATCGTGACAGCGAGTTGTCCCGCTCCAAAATGCCACACAGAATGCTGATCACCGCATCGCGGGTGTTGTTGGTGTCCACCGGCCGCTGTTCTCGTTTTTCCATCCCGCAATATTCGCCTGTTATGGTGTTAAGAGCTTCGCTGCCCTCGCTCATCTGAAAACAATGACAGAGCGCAAACCGGCGCTGGGCAAGCGCACAGCCCCACTTCGTGCCCAGGACCTCGCCCCGGTATTGCCAAGGCTACTCCGCGCGCTAGACGATATCCCGCCGCTTGAAACTCATTTGTGAAAACGAGTGCTTGAATACCGACTCACCCATCCGCGTTACCCGTGCTGAAGCGATCTTGTAACGGTAGTTCATCGTGATCGGGTCGGGCACCCGCGGCGTAATTACGTTGGCCGGCATTGATGGCTTGAGAAACTCGCTGAAAGCCACGCCCTGCTTGATCGCCGGTGTCACCATGGCAATCGCCGAGTACGCCCCGGAGACCAATTCGATATGGCCGTCTTTCATTAGTCCGGAGAACCACATGTCATCACTCTTGACGCCCAGGTTGAAATTCTTCTGAACCGGCACCCGGCGCGATTCCACCGAGACCAGATCACCGGATTCGATACCGCGCACCTGCGCGTCGGCAGGGTGAATCTCAATGAAATTCATCGGCCAGCGCTGCTGGGTGTAGGGGCGCCGTTCGTAGTCATCAAAACCAGACTCCCACAGCTCGTTGATACGCCCGTTGGTTACCCACAGTTCATCCCCCTTGGGTTGCATGAAATCATAAAAATCGGCCCACAGCTTCCATGGCGATTTGACCAGGTTCAGCTTGCCGGTCTGGGTCTTGAACGCCAGCAGGCGCTTATTGTGCACCGTGGTGGCTTCCGGCCCAGTATCAGGGATATCTTTGCGGTTGTAATCGTGTAATCGCTTGGTCTCGACGATTCGGTCACCGTCCAGTAGCAGGGGCGCTTGTAGGCCCTTGGTGCCGAAGCTACGCAGGAAATCGTGAGCCCGCATGCCTTTGCGCCGGGCTACCACCCGAACCGCGTTGTAGTCTTTACGTGAACCCCGGCTAAAGCGGCAGGTTTCCTCGAAGACCTCGTTACTATCCTTCCAGTCAAAACCCACGAAGCCCATCTTTTTAGCCAGTGAGGCCGCGATCTTCCAGTCGGGCATCGCTTCACCCGGGGCATCACAAAATTTGCCGTACAGGCGCACTCGACGTTCCGAGTTGGCACGGGTGAACTCTTCTTCACCCCAACCGGCGGCCGGAAAAACCAAATCTGCATACTGGTTTCCGATGGGATCCCGCAGGTAGATATCCTGGTTCGCGACCACCATTCCGCCCGAGTCTACCCGGCGTTTTAGGGTGTCGATGATGGTCTGTTTGTCGAAACTGCGCACCTGGTGGGGATTGAACTTGGTCAATTTTTTGAAAGAATCTTCCAGCGCCGAAGAACCGGGCATAGCCTGGATCCAGGTGGTTCCCACCACGTAAGCGAAACGCACGTGACCATCCTCAAGCCAGCGGTCCAGATCCAGTCGGTGACGTCGACGACCCGGCACCTTATAGGGTGATTTCCAGGTTGGGTACTTGCCGCCATTGACCCCGCCCCGCTGATGACCGCCCAAACGGGTCATAATCTGACCTGGCCGGCCGCCACAACCGAGTATCACCCCCAGAGTACCGATCGATGCGGTATTGAGGTAGTTATTCGACCAGTAGCTGCCCTTCTCAATGCAGATCGAGGTCTTGACCCGTTCCCCATTGTCTTTGGGCTTGGCCATCATTTCCGCGGCGCGGTATATTTTTTGCGGATCGATACCCGCAATCTTCGCGGCGACTTCGACCTTGGATTCTTCCTGCGCCAGCAGCCATTGCTTCCAGTCCTCGAACCCTTTCACCTGGAAATTGCCCCAGGTGGTGCGCCACTGCCAAGGCGTGTTGCGGGTTCCCTGGCCAAAGCCGGAATCGGTCTCCCAGAAATTGGCGACGTGCTTCTCGATAAACTCAGCGTCCTCCCAGCCGTTTTCCACGATCACACGTTCGATCGCCATATGCACCACGGTATCCGATCCTGGAACGACATCCAGGTGCAGGCCGCCGTGCTTTTCGGCATAGGCTACTCCGGCGGTACGCCGTGGATTAACCATGATGACTTTGGTGTGGTTGCCATTAATGCCTTTAAGAATCCAGTGGTTCCACAAGGTGGTCTTGGTCTCGAAAGGATCGGTGCCCGAAATCAGTACACAATCAGCCAGCGCAAAATCCTCATGAGAGGCGCCAAAGATGTCATAGCCGATATCGACCCACCCGGGTGCCGAATTAACGAAAGAGGGGTGATCATGGTGCGCCACCGCAGGGCTGTTAATGGCCTTTAACGCCAGCTTGGTCAACGCATAGGTGTTCTCAAAGTATTGGTATGAGAAATACTTCATGGCCCAGGCTGACTCACCGTGGGTTTTGATTACATGGTTGGATACTTCCGCCGCGATGTCCAAGGCGAAATCCCAGGTCACCGGCATCAGCAGATCGTTGATCCGGATCATTGGGTGCTGGAGGCGATCCTGGGTGGGCTTTTGCGGGTTATAGACCTTCTGTGCAATACAACCCCCGCGGATACTGTGGCCCCCGCCCACGTTTACCACCCGTGACTTGTGGTCACCGACGACGGCGATATGGTGCATCTTGCCCTTCCATTTGCCCTGGGTGTATTGATTGGGTCCTACCCACCCGCCCTGCCCGGGCCGTAGCGGGTAATTCAATCCCAGTGCATTCTGGCTCCTTTTCGGCCCCCCACTGGGTGCGCCGACTGGCCAGCGGTACACTTTGAAACCACAGGCCATAACGCAGTAGTCACAACAGGTGGTGATGACGTCAGCATTCTTCGGCGGCAGAGGAATCTGGTCCTCTGGTTGATAGAACGGCTGTGAGTCTTTCGCTTTCTTTGACATATCCGGTCACCCCGTTTTCAGGTTGTCGAAGCGGCCGTAGATCAGGCCAAGCATGCCCACGGCATAAATATCGTCGCCTTCCAGTTCCAGCAGCACCTGTGGCAGGCTCTCGGTCGCGTGGCCGCCAATAACGATGCCGTGGCGTGTTAAATCAAAACTGGTCTGGTGCAGCGGGCACGGTCCCAGCGCCTGATCAGGCGCGCTAAATGAACCGGGCCCGTCAAGAGCGCCGCCCATGTGTGTGCACAGGGCGTTGAACGCAACCACGTTCTGCTTCGGCCCGATGCCGCCGCCAGCCGGTGTGTCCAACGCAAACAGCAGACTATTGGAGTTTTGGGCTTCGTCGGGGTAATTGAACTTAAGTGGCGTATTAACCTTCAGTGCGCTCAGTTTACCAATCAGCTTACGTGGGTAACGGGCGACTTCCGCCGCCAGGGCCTTGCCATCCAGGCCTGGCAGGCCAGGCAACAGCACCGTGCTGGCAACCGCCGCGCTTCCACCAAAAAGAAAGGCCCGACGGGTCATGCAGGCGCCTCGTTTTTGACCATCATTAATCGAATTTGACATCGCTTTTTTCCTGTTACTGTTGGCCAGCCACAGCCAGATAAGTTTCGAGGCCAATGCGCTTAGCCCGAACCTGGGTTAATCCGGGTACGTTGGGCATTACGTCGTAAGGTGGCACTTCGGGCAGTTTGAAACGGATCTCATCCCCGCTGATCTCTTCGAGAAATGCCACCAGGGCTTCTTTCTCCTCGTCGCTCAGGTTCAACGACTTGAGGATGGGGGTTTTATTCTCCAAGCCATGGGTGTTATCGGTGAACTCGTTCTCACCCCCGCCTTCGTTGTAAAAATCAACGACTTCCTCCAGGGTGTAGAACTGTCCGGCGTGCATATAGGGCGCGGTGTAAGCGAGGTAGCGCAATGGCGCAGTGCGGTGCTTGCCCACGTCCTGCGGCCGCTTGGTCGAAAAGTAAAGACCAGCATCATCCTTCCAATTTCGATAGTGTTTCTCGTACACGCCCTTGGCATAGTTTTCCCAGCGGAAGGTCACCGTATTGAGCCCCATCTCCTCCCACTCGAACGGGCGTGGTACGCCCAGGTTGTAATACTTCTCATCCGTCAATGCCGGGCCGTTGTGGCATTCAATGCAATTAGCCTTGCCTTCAAACAATTGTTTACCTAAAACGGCCGGCGCGGATAGAGCACCGGTATCACCGGCCAGGTAACGATCAAGCGGCGTATCCTGCTGGCTCAGAGTGCGCTCGAAAGTAGCGATCGCCATCCACGCATCACCCAGGTTGGGCTGTTGGGTTCCAAAAACCTCGCGGAACTTCTCGATGTAGTAAGGGGTTTGCCGCAGCCGCGCCTCCATGACATCGTCCTCGCCATTTCCTGCCACGGCGCCCTTATTCGCAATGGGCGCCTGCGCTTCCAGGCTCTTGGCGTTTCCCTGCCAGAAAAGCTTGCCCAGGTAGGCAGTGTTGACTACGGTCTGAGAGTTACGCCAGTGCACTGCACCGGGATAGCCGCGGGAAATCGGATCGTTAAATCCCCAGCCCTGTTTCGGGTCATGACAGTCACCACAGCTGAGGCTGGCATCACCGGTCATTTTCGGATCAAAAAACAGCATCATGCCAAGGTCGGCCTTGGCCTGGGTAATCGGATTGTCCAACGGTGCCGGTGGCGGTGGCAACGGCGCCAACGGCGGGTCTTTGTCGGGGTCACCCGCGGCCAGAGCGGCGGGGCCGGCCAGCAGCAGTACCGCGGCGAAAGCCACGACCAACGATGACAGCATCTGTGCTTGTGGTTTCATGGTTCTCTCCACCGGACTAGTTTTTGACTTCCAGCCAGTTTTCTATGGGTTCATATTCCAGAGGTATCGCTACTTTTTCTACAGTGGGTGCGGTCGTGCTGCTGAGGCTGCGCAGAAAAGCCACCAGTTGTGCCTGTTCTGACCCGTTCAGGTCCAGGGGGGTCAGCTCTTTAGCCAACGGGTCATCATGACCGCCTCCAGCAACGTAAAACTCCACCACCTCCTCCAGTGTCTGGAACTGGCCGTTATGCATATAGGGTGCCGTGTGTACCGTTTCGCGCAGTGTCGGAGTAATAAAACTGCCGACATCGCGATAATCCTTGCTTACCAGGAAATAGCCCACGTCACGGCGCCAGATGTCGGCTTTGGGAACACCGTGGTTGGTGATCACCGCACGGTAAGCAATGTGTCGCAAGGGGTCACGGAAAATATCAAGATTCTCCGGTACACCGGTATTGTGCGGCAGACCATCGGAAAAATAGGGCCCGTTATGGCAGCCGAGACAGCCCGCCTTTCCTTCGAACAACACTCGACCTAATTGCGCCTTCCCCGAAAGCGTATTACTGTCGAACGGGGCATCTTTTGAAACCAGTGTCCGCATGAAAGCATCCAGCGCCTTACGGCCTCTGCCCGAACTGCACTCGCCATTGAAATTCTCCTGGCACATCTGCACATAAACCGGATCCTGTTTCATGCGTTCGTGCATCAATCGCATGTCCATGTTCATCATCATGGTCTCAGTGATCTGATCACGCACTACATCGTTGAGGTTGGCCCCCATATGGCCATCCCAGCCCCAGCCGGTCTCAGCGAAGTCCTCCTTGTGAGCCACGTTGATAAGCGTAGGCGCGTTGCGAAAGTGACGGGTACCGGGGTAGGCATCCGACAGGGCCATCGGCTCGCCACTCTTGTCAGTTTGGCGGGTAAAACCCTGACCCGGATCGTGACAGGTGGCGCAACTGATCGCACCATCACCAGAGACGCGCACGTCAAAGAACAGCCGCCGACCCATCTCGGCCAAAGCCGGGCTGGGCGCCTTTTTTTCAGGTAATGGGCCGATCGCCGGGAAATTCCCGGCTTCAACTCCTGCCGCCATCGCCAGCAAGGCGGTCGAGATCAGGGCACTGACTGCTGTGCGGGTAAACTTAGAAACGGGCATTATCGATGACATCACGTCCCCTCTTCTGGTTAGTCGGTGTTGGAAAAGACGCAATCCGCGCTTGCCCAAATATTGGCAGCCGTGCTGACCCTCGCCTTCCAAAAATCCCCAAACGGGGGTACCAGTAATCGCCTAGAGGTGCGGTTTTAAACACGCAGCTGTCGACCTTGCGCAAAGCCACGGCGTACGGATGACTCGGCACCCTCATGAAGCTGAACACGAACCGGGTACTGGTTTTTCGACACGAATCCTGCCGGCAATAACCCGGGCAACAGCTTCCGTCAGAGCCGCCAAGAAACGATCTGAACGTCTAAATATTGGCATCACACACTCTCGAGTCTGGATTGGGGATGCGGGGCGTTGACCAAACCCAGTCGCCTACGGCCCGCATCGGCTTATTTCTAGATAAGCAATAAACGTGCCAGACTGCACGACGCCTTGTGGTACCCACGAAAACCGGGGAATAGCCCGGCAACGCGTACGTGAAAACCACTTTGACCCGAACGGTTATGAACGAATCGTTCACCAGGGTGCGAAAAAATGCGGCAAGTCGTTCACTGTTGAAGCGAGACCCGGCATAAAATATCGCGGACACCCGATGGGATATGGGAAAGAGAGACTGAACAAACGCTGCCCGGCCACGGCCCGGCACGAAGGGCTTATGACTACCGGCTCAGTTGTCTTGGAGTTCCGATACCGGGTCGGGCTCCGGCTCTTCCAGACCATACTGACTCATTAACCGCCGTAAACGCGGCCGGGAGGTGCCCAGAACCTCACAGGCCCGGCCACGATGCCAGCCGGTATGCTGCAGTACCCGGAGTATGTGAGCCCGTTCGACTTCCCTCAGACTCATGCGCACATCTGCCACTGGCGCGAACGACGGAACCCGTGTAGCTAACTGTGAAGGCAACAGGTCAGGGGTTACTGTGTCACCCCGACACATGGCAACCGACTTCATCAGCAGGTTCTCCAGTTCCCGTATGTTGCCCGGCCAACTGTAGGCATAGAACGCCTCCATCACTTCTGCCGAGATGGTCGACACATGCTTATGGAAATCCCGGTTAATCCGTCCGAGCAGATAAGGAATCAGCAGTGGCAGGTCTTCCAGTCGATCTTTCAAGGCAGGCATTGGAATGTTAACTACCTGAAGCCGGTAAAACAGATCTTCACGGAAGCGGTTCTCGGCCACCAGTTGCTTGAGGTCTGCATTAGACGCTGAAATGATCCTGGCATTAGTCTGCTGTGCTTCCTTGCCGCCGACTGGCAGATATTCCTTCTCTTGCAGCACCCGCAGCAGTTTAGCCTGGATATTCGGCGACAACTCACCCACCTCGTCAAGAAAGATCGTGCCGTTTTGGGCAAGAGTGAACTTTCCCGGTTGACTGCTTACCGCGCCGGTGAATGCCCCTTTCTCGTGACCAAACATATCGGACTCGAGCAGGGTCTCAACTAACGCCGCGCAGTTGACAGCCACAAACGGACCATCTGGAGTTGGTCCCGCTCGGTGAAGGTTGCGCGCCACCAGTTCCTTCCCAGTGCCGCTCGGCCCGGAAATATGTACAGTAACCGGCTTGCGTGCAATCAGTCCAATAGTCTTGAATACTTCTTTCATTGGCCGGCTGTTTCCGACCATGGCGTAGCCACGGTTAATAAGCTGATGATCCGATTCCAGTTGCAACCCCGCAACTTCGCTCTGGCGTCGGGTGGTTGCCCTTTCGACAGCCTGATCCATCTCTGAAATATCAATGGGCTTGGTAATGTAATCATCAGCACCTTGCTGCATCGCGGTAATGGTGCTGTCCATGTCATCGAACGCGGTAATCATGATCACCGGGCTCTCTGGGAAGCGGGTTTTAAAATCGGGTAACGCCTCCAGACCACTGCGCCCTGGCATGCGAATATCGAGGATGATCAGGTGGGGATGGAATGACTCCGCTGCGGTCATACCCGCGGCCGCATCATGCGCTATTTCAACCTGATGGTGTGCGGCGCGAAAGTGCAGCTGCAAGGTGCGGCAGCTGGCTACGTCGTCATCGATGATCAGAATTTTAGCCATCAGCTTTGTCACTCTTGGCCTGTGCAGCCCCACCACCGCGCTCTGAGCCTGTGGTAACCGGCATGCTCAACTCCTCATCAGGCCGCTGTAACGGCCGGGTTGGCAGGGTAATCGATGCTCGCGCGCCGCCCCCCGGCTCGTTCTCCAGTGTCACAATGCCACCATGGGCCGCGATGATCTGGCGGACGATGGTCAAGCCAAGTCCGGTACCCTTGGCCCGGCTGGTAAAAAAGGCATCAAAAGCGCGGCGGCCGGCTTCACCGTCCAGCCCCGGTCCATTATCGATAACCTCGATTCGAATCACAGGGGTATCCTCGCCCAGGTCCAGGTGGGTTCGGACACTTATTTGTGGGCCCGGCGTACCTGCTTCAGCACAGGCCTCGATCGCATTGACGATCAGATTAGAAACGACCTGTTGCATTCGGTGCGAGTCACCATAAAGGGTCGGCAAGGAAGGCTGGTTCCAGGCGTTCAGTTGTACCTGATGGCGTTGCAATTGTTCCTGGCAAAGCAGGATGGTTCTTTCGATGGTTTTAGTGATATCAAACCACTCTCTTTTGAGCACCGGGGGGCGTGAATAGGCAAGCAGTTCATTGAGGATATTCTCCATGTACTGTACCTGCTCCAGTGCGATATCCCGCAATTCCTGATCTCCGTCGTCGGCCCTTTTATTAGGGGAGCGACTCATGATCTGCAGTCCCATCTTCACTGATGACAAAGGATTACGCAGGTCGTGTGCCACCATCGCTGCCATACGCCCCACCGTAGCAAGGGCGTGAGCTTCAACCACCTGCCGGTTGCGCTCTTCCAATTTATGCTTCAGCGATTCTTGTACAGTCAGGTCAGTAATAGAACTGAGCACCATCGTGCCCTCTTCGGTTTCTATCGGATTAAGGCCAATATCGACCGGGAATTGGTGTCCATCCCGATGCTCACCCAAAAGCGTTAACCCTGTTCCCATCTCCCGCGTTGTCGGTGCGCGCCGATAGTCCCGCCGTAAACCTGCATGATGCTTGCGGGCCTGCTGGGGGACCAGTATCTCTATCGGCTGGTTCAGCATCTCCTCATGGCTATATCCGAACATCTGCTCGACCCGGGAATTGGCCAGCACGATCCGACCTTCAGAATTAGACAACACCATCGCACTGGGTGCGGCCTCAACAGCCAGTTGGAAATTCTTTTGAAGTCGAGCCCGTTCGGTGATGTCCTCGTTCACGGCCAGGAAATGAGTCACCTCACCGGCCTCGTTGCGCAATGGTGAAATCCGAACGATCTCGGAATAGATTTGGCCGCTCTTTTTCCGGTTATGAAAAATACCCTGCCAGTCCCGGCCGGCTTTGAGATTGGCCCACAGTTGCCGGTAATCCTCCGGCGACGTCTTATCAGACTTGAGAATGCTCGGCTTGCAGCCGAGCACTTCCTCGCTCGTATAACCGGTCAACTCGATAAAACGCGGGTTCACGTATTCGATATGGCCATCGATGTCGGTAATCATCACCGATACCGGACTTTGTTCCGTGGCAATGGCGAGGCTGCGTTGCCGCTCATCTTCGGGCAATGCCTGCCGCGGTACCGCACCGATATAGGCCGCACCCGCGACCGCTCCGGCGCTATCACGCTGTAGTGACTCACCCCAACTTAATCGATAGTGGGTGCCATCCCGCCCATAGAGCCCGGCCTCCAGCAACCCTGGCTCACGTTTGCCTGCAAACAGTTCCCGCAGTCGGGCGCGACATTTCTCCCCTGCTGCCGGTACCACCAGGGTGTCAATGCGGGACTTGCCTATAAGCTGCGCTCGGGAATACCCAGAATACCTCAGCACAGCGTCATTGACAAAAACGATCTGGTCGGAAAGGTCAGTGGCAATCACAGGATTAGGTGCGTATTTGAGCGCCGCCACCAGCGGTTCAAACCGACCGAACTGCGTCTGAGCTCGCAACTGTCCTGTCCGCAGAACGCCATAACCGGTAGCCACCAACAATCCCAGGATGAGAAGCAAGCCATAGGCTCCAAGATAACTTCCCAAACCCAGCCCCTGACGAAGCAATCCGGCTGGAAAGAGAGACACCACGAACCAGCCAGGCGAGGCGAACTCGGTTAACCCGGCCGCCGGGTCGGTCTTAAGTCGGGTAAAGGTAAAGATGCCGCGGTGATTGACGTGAGTGCCTGTAGCCTGCTGTTCCATCTGGCGCCAGATTGTCGGGTAATGATTCTGGAAGCGGGCATCCAGATCATAGGCAAAGCCCCATTCGAGCTCCTGGCGGGGGTTACTCAGCCAGTAACCGCGTTCATCCAATACCATCAGGCGATCACCCGCGGTGCCCACACCTTCTTTGAATATCGCGGCCAGGGCCTCGCCACGGTAATTGATCAGGATTACGCCGCGGGGGTGGCCACCATCATCAAACACCGGCGTTGCCACCCGGAACATAGGACGCGGCACCGCTTCGGTCTTCCCCCATTCAACGTTGATATCAACCGGCGAAATATAGATCTCGCCCGCATCCAGATCACGGGCCTGCATAAAATAGTACCGCTTGGATTTATCCTGCAGATCCCGGCGTTCTACGACTTCAGGCCCCTGTGGCCCTCTGTTAATTCGGACGATTTCCCGACCGGAGTAACTGAGCAGGCGAATCTGGTCGTACATCGTCCGTTCCCGCCCCAGCGCACTGAAAAACTCGGCCAACGTCTCGGTGCGCGCATCTCCGAGGGACGCCGGGACCCCAACCTGCTGCACCATCTGGGCCAGTAGTCGCGTATCTGAGACAGTCGCGCCGAGGGCTTCCCCGAGCACCGCACCGGCACGCCCGACGACGGTGTGTTCCTGTTGCTGTTGTGCCTGCCGGAACGCCTTAAGGTCCAGCAGGAAATGGCCCATACCAATCAGGACCACCGTCAGCGCCAGCAACATTGCCAGCAGTAACGCCTCAATCAGGGCTCGCCTGGGCGGCTCCTGTGCGCCAAGCAATGCCCTCACAAAGCCAACCTGCAAGTAAGCCTGCGTCTCAGCGTCATTGGTGGTGACAGAACCCGCACTAGCGCACCCTCTAGCGCCTGAACCGGGCGCCGGTCAATACTGCGGCTGATCACGGAAGCGGCACGACCGGGCCGCCGACCGAACCGACGTGGCGGGTGACACGATCCAGCGTTGCCTTTTGCCCGGAAAACTGATCGGCGTACCAACCCGTTGTCGGGGCTGGTGTGCCGGGGCGACATTCGGAGCGCTCATCAGAATAATCCTTTACGTTGTATATGACTGAGGCGATGACACTATCGCTGTCTTCTCTGTTTTCTTGCAAGAAACATGCCAATGGGCAAGCGGCTCAGCTGCGCTTGTTTCTTACCATCTTCATAGGTGTTAAATGAACACTCTATTCAATATGACGTCTTGACCTCGATCAGGTGGAACGAAATATTCAATAATGGTCTATTCGACCAACGAGTGTCTAAAACCCCGTTAAAAGTGATTCACTGCGCTTGACCCCAGTCAAACCCCAGCCCGATCGATTGGCCTAAAGTTCGCTGTTCAATAATTTAACTATTTCAGACGTACGAACAGGAGGCGCGTACGACCGATGGAACTTGTCTGTCCGGCCGGCAACCTGCAGGGATTAAAAGTTGCCATTGAAAGTGGCGCTGATGCGGTCTACCTCGGCTTTCGTGATCCCACTAACGCCCGCCATTTCTCTGGTCTGAATTTTTCACTCGAATCCGCGCGTACCGCCATCGACTTCGCGCATTTTCACCAAAAGAAGGTGTTCGTCGCGCTCAACACGTTTCCGCAGGCGCATAACTGGGCGACATGGCGCGATGCAGTTGATCGGGCTGCTGAACTGCAGATTGACGCCCTGATCGTGGCCGATACCGGGGTCATGGACTACGCCTGCGAACACTGGCCCGAGTTACGCCTTCATCTTTCGGTCCAGGCCTCCGCCACCAGCGCCGAGGCCATCCGTTTTTACCATGAACGGTTCGATATCCAACGGGCCGTACTGCCGCGGGTGTTGTCTCTGGCTCAAGTGCAGCGCGTCTGCGCCGACAGCCCGGTCGACACAGAAGTCTTTGGCTTTGGCAGTCTTTGCGTGATGGTGGAGGGTCGCTGCCTGCTGTCCTCATACGTTACCGGAAAATCACCGAATAACTTTGGCGCTTGCTCGCCGGGTGAGTTTGTGCGCTGGACCGAGACAGATCGAGGCCTTGAGTCAAGACTCAACGGCGTCCTGATAGACCGCTATGGGGATGAGGAGTGCAGCGGTTATCCCACTGTCTGTAAGGGACGTTACTACGTTGATGGCACCCCCGGCTACACCATGGAAAAACCGGTCAGCCTCAATAGCGTACCGATACTCCCGAACCTGCTCCAGGCAGGCGTTAGCGCGATAAAGGTAGAGGGCCGCCAGCGTAGCCCCGCTTACGTCCGCCGCGTCACCCGCATTCTCCGTGCCGCGATTGACTCTTGCATGCGAGACCCTGAAACCTTCACCCCGGCGTCAGACGGAATGGCTGAGCTGGCGAATCTCTCAGAAGGCAGCCAAACAACTCTGGGGGCTTTCAGCCGCTATTGGCAATGAATCCCACACCACGTTTGTCTCTGGGCCCTGTTCCCTATTTTTGGGGCGAAAAGCAATTACGGTCTTTTTATGATTCCGCGGCGAACAGCGCATTCGAGATTATCTATCTGGGTGAGATGGTCTGTGCCAAGCGGCGTCCTTTCTCTTTTGAAGGCTGGTTGGCTCTGGCTCGGGATCTGGCATCGGCTGGAAAAACCGTTATCTTCTCGACCCTGGCCCTGTTGGAGGCGGGCTCGGAGCTGGGCTTCCTGAAACGTTTAATCGCTAACGGCGAATTCATGATCGAGGCTAATGATGTCGCCGCAATCCAACTTGCCCGTGGCCATCCGTTCGTGGGGGGTTCGACCCTTAATATCTATAACCCCCGAACACTTGAGGTACTCGCAGCCCAGGGCCTGGTACGCTGGATGCCGCCAACCGAACTGGGTTCCGGGCCCACGGAAGCTTTACACCAGGTACGCCCTGCCAACGTGCAGACAGAACTACCGGTTTGGGGCCGCATGCCACTGGCCTGGTCGGCACGATGCTATACGGCGCGACATCTGGACCGTGCAAAAGACCAATGCGGCTTCTGTTGCAGTGAGTACCCCGAAGGTCTCCTGGTTCATACCCAGGAAGAACAGCGGTTCCTCGTTTTAAATGGAACCCAGGTTACCTCTGCGACCCGATTAAACCTGCTGGAGCATCTACCCCAGATCCTCGCATCGAAGGTTGAGGTCTTGCGCCTCGCGGGCGATCACCCCGCTGTCTTTGAGGCAGGTAAACTGGTTCGCACTGTTCTGGATGGGCAACTCGACGCATCCACAGCAGCACAACAGGCGGTCCATCTTACTTCGGACGATGACTCTGACGGCTATTGGCTCGGCCAGCCCGGCATGATGACCGCCGGAGTCCCCAGAGACTGAGCACCTTGGCAACTCCCCGATCACGCTTTGCAGATTTGCGGGCATATCTTCAAACGCTGGAGAGCCATCAGCAACTGCACCGAATCACAGAACCGGTAAGCCAGCACCTTGAGGTCACCGATCTTTGCCACCGCAGCCTAACCCAGGGTGGCCCCGCACTTTGGTTTGAAAGCCTGAAAAACAACCCGATGCAGATGGTCGGCAATCTTTTCGGCACAGCCGATCGCATCGCGATGGCGATCGGTAGACCCAAGGAAGATCTTCGTCAACTGGGCGTGGAACTGGCGCGGTTTCGACAGCCCCAGGTGCCCACCAACCTGGCACAGGCTGTTAGCGCTCTGCCGGGTGTAGCCCGACTTCGTGACATCAACCCCCGGTTGGTGACCGACCCGCCTTGTCAGGAAGTCGTGATGGAAGGCAGGGATGTAGACCTTGGCGCCCTACCCATACAAACCTGCTGGCCTGACGACGCCGGCCCCTTGATCACTTTTGGCGTTGTGATTACCCGTGGCCCCCGTCAACAAAGGTTAAACCTGGGAATTTACCGCCAACAGGTCATCGGTCGTGACCGACTGATCATGCGCTGGCTGGCACATCGTGGCGGCGCTACGGATTTTCGAGACTGGTGTCAGGCGCACCCCGGAAGACCCTTTCCCGTGGCCGTTGCGATCGGCGCCGATCCGGCGACTATTCTGGGGGCCGTCACCCCTGTACCCGACACGCTCTCCGAATACAGCTTCGCGGGGCTATTAAGGGGAAAACCCACTGAAGTCGCCCACTGTCTCAGTCATGATCTGCAGGTGCCCGCCCGTGCGGAGATCGTACTGGAGGGCTTCGTACTGCCGGACGAAACCGCCGAAGAGGGGCCATTCGGGGATCACACGGGCTACTACAACTCGGTTGAGCGCTTTCCCGTGTTTCAGGTTACCCGCATCACCCACAGACACAAACCTTTGTACCACGCGACCTACATGGGTCGCCCAGCCGAAGATGAGCCCTCGGTGCTTGCCGGCGCTTTGAATGAGGTATTCATTCCCCTGCTGCAGGAGCAGTTCCCGGAAATCTCGGACTTTTACTTACCACCTGAAGCCTGTTCCTATCGAACTGCCGTTATCAGCATCCATAAACAATACCCCGGCCACGCCCGTCGCATCATGATGGGGTTGTGGTCAACGCTTCGGCAGTTTACCTATACCAAGTTCGTCATCGTGACCGACCCCGATATCGATGTACGTGATTGGAAATCAGTCTGGTGGGCCTTAAGCACCCGGGTCGACCCTGTGCGCGATACCGTGCTGATCGATAACACACCGGTGGATTACCTGGATTTCGCCAGCCCCCAATCGGGCCTGGGCTCAAAGATGGGTATCGATGCAACCAGTAAGTGGACTGGGGAAACGTCCCGCGAATGGGGTCGTCCATTGACCATGTCAACCGCCGTGCGCCAACGGACTGAAGCGATCTGGGGCCGCCTCATGCAACAAAACCGAGCCTAAACTGTCAACTGACGATCGGACCGACCTTCCAGGCCCTGCACAATCCGATCACAAAGCGATAGCAGCCGAGTTAACGCCACCGGAAGCGTGAGCGGGTCTATCTGATCTAACAGGTTTTTGACCTGCAACCCCAGGTCCGTATCTCCCCTCATCATCAGTTCCCGGCGAAAAAACAAGGTATCTGGATCTTCGCGCTGGCCCAGCAGCGCCAAAAAACCGCCGAGTTCTGCTGCCACGCTTGCATCAGTCTTTTTGCCATGTGCGCAAACGACATGGCCGTTGCGCAGAGTGACTGCGAGGCGTACCGGAGTCTGGCGTAATTCGACGCCAAAAACCCGACCGTCGAGAAAATCGAGATCGCCCTGGGCACGCTGGGGTGCAAGCAACTGGTCGAGCGTTTTTGCCAAAACTAATGACAACGGCTGCTGCGGCAGGAATGAAAAAGGGGCAAACACCCTGTGGATTGGAGGTCGGAGCACCGGTAACTGCCTCATTCGACGGGACAATCTAATGTCACAGACTGGCGCACGCTCTGTGCTGATGCGGATCAAGTCCGACTGTATTTGGGTTGTATCCTCTAACGAGAGAATGAGCACGCCTGACCAGTCCAAAACCGGCTGGGGTTTTGCCGATCACCCAACCCAGAAAGCTGTACAGGGTGAAAAGGAACTACTGAGGGTCGGCGCCTACGCGCTCGTGCAAGGGACTGTTACGCGGAAAATGGGCCAGTAAAAACTCCATCTGATCGGCCAGAATCTTCCGCCCGGACAGATAGATATATTCGGCATGGGTCGGTACAAAGGGAATCGCCCATAACTCCATGTTTGCTTCTTCTGGTGTGCGGTTCCCTTTATGGTGATTACACCGCTTACACGCTGTCACCACATTTTGCCAGGCATCGCTCCCGCCACGACTTACGGGGGCTACGTGATCGCGCGAAAGCTCAGAATTGCGAAAACGCCCTCCACAATAAAGACACAGATTCGCATCCCGGCGAAAGAGCGTCGTGTTATTAAGGGGTGGGGAATAAGATGGCAGGCGTTTTAGGTGTGCACGCGACTGCCCGACCGTGCAGATGATCGAATGAACCGCGAGTATGCTCTGCCTGCCAGAACGCGCGTTGATACCCCCATGAACCGTGTAGAGCACAGTTCCCATGGGATACAGAACCTGTTCCAGGCAGTGCAGGCGGACAGCGTCCTCGAAACCAACCCATTCAATGGGCATTCCGGCCACATCCGTTCGCAGAACCCGCAGGCTGGCATCAATCATGACCCCTCCGAAGCGTGGTTGTCTTTAATGTGCTTCAAAAGGAGTTGTCGATCAATAGCCGAGTCCCGATTTTTTTACTTCGATGGGAAAACCGGGTAAAAGGCGAAACGTTGAAAAAAACTGAACCAAGCGCCCGACGCAACCCCTCGCTCAGGCCTTTTGGCAAACCCGGGTTGTAAGGACACGCTCAGACAGGGCGCAGGCGGGCGACAGGGGCTTCATCGATCGGAAGATGCACCACCGCCGCCACCAGGCCCAGTACGATTCCCGTTTGCCACATCAGCTCATACGAGCCTGTTGCGTCGTGAATATAGCCTCCC
>PVBE012117591.1_pt1 | contig 48987 bp, 38 predicted proteins | sample 1631181 | NCBI WGS metagenome assembly PVBE01 (sample SAMN08397723, study PRJNA350692) | Marine metagenome, whole genome shotgun sequencing project. | isolation source: water | place: Pacific Ocean | collected 2012-04
CGGGCGGAAGCGGCCAGGGGCATGGGGTGGACCGTTATACACGCCATCGGCGACGATGCTGTGAACATGAGGATTCGTGTTGAGCACGGAACCAACACGCTGTATCGCGGTCACTGCACCGCAAAGACCAGCCTCAACATAATGAATGCGAGCGCGGCGCCGCTGATCGGCGAAGAGCGCACGCAAGAAGGCGCGCAGGACTTCGCTCGTGAGCCGCGTGTCCCAGGCACAGCGGTAACGGAGCGGGTACGGCAAGGTGAGCACCCACTGGCGTACGGGCACTTCGGGCAGCACGCAATCCACGAGGTGGGCGGAATATCGGCCATGTGCCATCCGCCGCAAGCAGGACACAGGGCCCTGCCCTTGCAGGAGAAGGCCAGAAGACGGTCACGGCCGCAGGCGTAGCAGTGCAATCGAAGGAAACCGTGAGCGAGAATTCCGCAGTCCAGATAGGCACGCAGTTCGCGCTCGACGAAGCGGGCCACAGGCGCGCCATCGCGCCCGGCTCGGGCGAGGAAGGGTTCGAGCTGCTCCCGGACGACTTCGCGAAGGAGCGTCTTCTCGGGCTCGTGGCGTTCGTACTCGATGGAAAGGGGTCCGCCGGGACCGGAGCCAAACGTTGAGGTGAACGACTGGAAAGCTGCCTGCTCGAAGGCGTTCAGGCGAGTGGTGTACCGGCGTGCACGGGGCCGCGAGCCAACCATCGGGAATGGATTGCCTCGATCGCGGGATATCTGAAAGAGTGTTCCCTAGAGACGGGCGCAACATCCTTTTTGATTGAGCGATCGCCATCTTCAGTCCGCGTTTTCTGTTGATCCGCCTCCAAGCGCAGTCTCGCCACCTGCAACCAATGTCCCAATTGCATGAGCGATTGTCGTTGAGGAGCTGTTTTCCAGGGCGCGTCGTCCGCGACGCGGGTTGGGGACGGCGTGTCCCTACCATGCCGCCGCCCGCAGCGAGCCAGGGCTGGGATACGTGGTGAAATCGACTGGGCTTCTGTGCCGCACGTAGCGCCTGAGCCCTCGACGGCTCTGATGATAGGCCTTGGCCTTGCGGCGCTAGTCGTGAAACAACCCAGGTCGCGATTGCGCCTCATCGCGGCCATTCGTCTTCCAGGTCCGTCCAGAGCCTCATTTGATGGTCCGGAGAAACTATCTCAGAGTGACCGGGGGGCGCGGGCCCGGCCGGCCGTCGACCTCGGAAGAGGCCCTGTTGTCGCTTCGGGGAGACGATCTCAGAGTCTCCCTATCCCACCCGCCACGTTGGATTCATCCCGGACAGCCGGGATAGCGTGTTCATATTCGCTGGCTATTCGGCGATCCTTCACCCGGTACGCGACCACAGCTCGTGGTAGGATGGGTGACGGGCGGTGCAGAGGCGGAACGAACGTGTGCGACTTGAACACGACCTGTCCGTAGGACGCCAACTCGAGAGACAACTTCTGCTGTGGTCCCGACGTCGTCGCCGCGTCTTGACCGCGGGGCTCCGGTGAGATCCCGGTCGAGAGTTCTGGCTTCTGCCTTGCCGTCATCGAACTGCTTGTGCCCGCCCTTCATCCGGAGTCAGACCGCACCGATGCTCCGGCCGCTCGCTTGTCGCGCCATCACGCCGGCATCTCCTTCCTTCCCTCCCCAGTCTTCTACATAGCAACGCAAGTACGGGGCCGACTTGGTTACCACACGGTCGCCGTCCCCTGCCGTGGAAGCCGCAAACGTCAGCCCAGCCACAGCGTTGGGTGATTGGAGAAACAAGCCACGTTTTCGGCAACGCCGGCTGAGAACAGCGTTTATTTGCAGCATCGAGCCGGAGTCTTCGTGTTCTGGACCCTTCGATGAGAGCCCAGGGGCAACTCACGCCGCTTTGACGCGAATCGAAAACTTCTCGAGCGTTCGCAGAGCCCGGTCCTGGGCAAAGACCGGTTTTTCTCGCCCGGCGAATTGGATGTCGGAGAAGCGGTCGAGCAGCGTGGCGAAAGCGACCTGCCCCTCCATGCGCGCAACATTCGCGCCGAGGCAAAAATGATTTCCGAAACCGAAGCTCAGGTGCCGGTTCTCGGTGCGACTTACATCGAAGCGATCCGGGCCGCCGAAGACCTCTGGGTCCCGATTTGCGGACACGAGCCCGAGATGGATCATGTGGCCGGCCGGAAGCTCGATGCCCGCAAGCTTCAGATCTTCGCGAGCGACGCGTGACACAAACAGGATCGGCGGCTCGTAGCGCAGCATTTCCTCGACCGCGCCTTCGAGCAGAGACCGATCGGCGCGCAGACGCGCAAGCTCGGCGGGGTGTTCGAGCAGGCAGAACAGACCATTGCCGATCAGATTGCGCGTCGTTTCGTGGCCGGCGTAGAGCATCTGGACCACCATCGCAGTCAACTCGTCGTTCGAGAGGCGATCGCCGCCCTCCTCGACCGCGATCAGCGCAGAGAGCAGGTCCTCCCCCGGCGCGCGGCGGCGCGCGGCGATCAGCCGCTCAGCGTAGTCGCAAAAGGCGACCATCGCGCGGTCGATCTTCTGGCGGCCTTCCGGCGTCGGGTAGCCGGTCCCCAGGCCCAGATCCGCGGTCCATTGTCCGACCGCCTCGAAGTCGACGTCGGGGATGTCGAGCATGCTGCAGATCACCTGCAAGGGAAGTCGAAACGCGAAGGAATCGTAGAGATCCACCTCACCCCGCTCGGCCAGCTCGTCGGCGAGTCGGCTCGCGATGCGTTCGGCGATGGGGCGGACCGTGGCAACCTGTCGAGGCGTGAAAGCGCGGTTCACCAGTCCACGCAGCCGATCGTGGACGGGCGGGTCGAGGAAAACGACCGTGCGCCGCACCCATTCGACGTAGGGCCCTTCACTCCAACCCTGATTTTCGTAGTAGCCCGCGCCCATCGCTCCGATGCGATGGTCGGTCAACGCGGCGTGGATGTCCGCATAGCGCAGGAACATCGTCGTTCCCATCTCGGGCACATAGGCAGCTCGCGCTCCGCGCCCGACCAACGAGCCGAGCGTGCGTTGGGGCTCACGGAAGAAGTCCGGACCCAGAACCATTTCCGGGAGCGCGGAGGGATTGGCCGTCGTGGGCTCGCGCATCGTCTTGTCTCCCCGGACTGCGGCGATGGATTTCTCCCCGCTCTCACCCCTCGCCGTCCTCCACCCGGAATGCGCGGGGCATCCCTACTCCGAGCGTAGGGCTCGGGATACCCTTCGACCAGGAAAATCACGGAAGGCCTCCCGCTCCACACCCCGTCGGCAAGCGGCCGACGGGCATCGAGAATCCACACGCGTGCGGACCGATCTCGAGAAGGCACAGGCCGTCCCGGCGGCGGAGCTGTTACGCTTCATCAACCGAAAAACACTCGACAAATGACACTCAACAGGGTTTTCGGCCCGCGCACGCGGCCAGTGAAGACCTCGGAGGTGCTCCATGGACAACGTCGCATCACTCCTGGCGGGAAAGCGGGCCCTCGTGATCGGTGGCGGCCGCGGGATCGGCCGCGCGATCAGTCTGCAGCTGGGGGAGGCCGGGGCCAGTGTCGCCGTCATGGACATCGAGCGCGATCGCGCGCAGTCGGTGTCGGAGGAGATCGCACAGACCGGATCGGCATGCCCCCTGACAGGGGATGTGCTGCAGACAGAGGACGTCGAGCGGGTGGTGGGGCAGGCCCGTGAGGCGTTCGGCGGCATCGATGTCCTGGTGACCGTCGTTGGAGGACACAACGCCTTTGCGCCCTGGCAACCCATGCACGAGTGCAGTGAGGAGCAGTGGGACCTCCTGATGGGGGTGAATCTGCGTTATGTATTCACCGTCACCCGGGCCGTGGTGCGGCTGCTGCTCGAGCAGGGCCAGGGTGGCTCGGTGGTCTACACGGGCTCAGTGAGCGGCATGGCGGGGGCGCCCAACCACTCGCCCTATGGCGCGGCCAAGGCGGGCGTCATCCATCTGGCCCGCAGTCTCGCGCTCGAGTACGGGCGCTACGGAATCCGCTTCAATGTGGTCTCACCGGGCTCCGTGCTGACTCCGGCCGTCGCGGACGCCCTCGCGCCCGAGCAAAAGGCGGCCATGGCCGAGAGGATTCCGCTGGGTCGATCGGCCGCACCCGAGGAAATCGCCCGGGCGGTGCTCTTCTTCGCCTCTCCCCTTTCGAGCTATGTCTCGGGGCAGGTGCTCGCCGTCGACGGCGGTGCGACCGTGCGTTTTCCACTGTCGGCGCCGGGCGCGCATCCGAGCGAGGCCGTCTGAACATCGCGAGCCGATCGCCCGCGATCAGCCGAGAGCGTGCCCAGCTGGGCGCAGTACCAGGGCGCACGGCGAAGTCGATCCTGGACGAGGGGCTCTACCGACCCCCGCTCTCGCGATCCCAGGTCGCGGCGGTGACGCCACGCTCCCGCAGCTTGAATTTCAACACGCGGCCCACGGGGTTCTTGGGGATCTCGGCGACGAACTCGATGTAGCGCGGCACTGCAAAGCGCGGCAGCTCCGCCTCGAAGAAGCGCAGCAGCTCTTCCGGACTGGGTTGCGCTCCCGACTCGGCCACGATCACCACCTTCACGTCGTCCTCGCCGAGCTCGCTGGCAACGGCGTGGACCGCGACATCGGCGACCGCAGGATGCTTTCGAATCGCGTTCTCGAGCTCGAAGGAGGAGATATTCTCGCCCCGACGGCGGATGCTGTCCTTCTTGCGGTCGACGAAGGAGATGTTCTTCTCTGCATCGAAGCGACAGTAGTCCCCGGTGTGGAACCAGCCTGCCCGAAACGCCTCGGCCGTCCTCTCCTCGTCGCGGAAATAGCCCTCGAACATCACGTGCGCGGCGCGCGGGCGACAGATGATCTCACCCGGGGTCCCGGGCGGCACGTCCTTGCCCTCTTCGTCGACGATCCGCACGTCGAAGGTCGGGTTGGCGCGCCCCGCCGCACCGGGCGGGAAGCGATCGCTCACCGCCGTGATCGCCACGGGGAACGCTTCGGTCATCCCGTACATGCTGACGATCCCGTCGAGGCGGTAGCGCTGCTTGATGGCCTCATCGAGCCCATCGGGCACCGGCGCCACGCCGATGAATCGCAGCGGGAGCTCCGCGTCGCGCGGGTCCTCCGGCAGGTTCCACAGCATCTGGAGCATGGGACCGACCATGCTGGTTCCGGTGACCCCGTAGCGACGCACCCGATCCCAGATGCTGGAGACGCTGAAGCGGCGGTCGATCACCGAGGGCGCACCCGAGATCAGCGCATTCCAGACACCCGTGAGGCCGCTGACGTGGAACATGGGCAGCGAGCAGTAGTAGACGTCGTCGGCCGTGAACTCGAAGGCATCACAGATCACCCGGGCCATCGCGGCCAGGTAGCTGTGACTCAGCACCACGCCCTTCGAGAGCCCGGTCGTGCCCGAGGTGTAGAGGATGGTTCCCGGCTCCTCCAGGCGGACCGTCGTCGCATCCTCCTCGAGGACTCCGCGGAAGAGCTCCCCCGTCGTCAGCAACGCGGCGCCGTCGGCGTCCGGCAGCTCGCCCTCTCCGGCGATGGCGATCGCCTCGATCTCCGGGCAGCCACCCGCGACCTCCCGCACAGCCGTGAGCTGCCCGCGATCCGTTACGACCAGCGACGCACCGCTGTCGACCAGCTGATGGCGCAGGAACTCCCCCCGGTAGGCCAGATTCACCGGCACCGGCAGGGCGCCGATGTACATGGCCCCGAGCCAGGCCTCGGCGAATTCCCGGCAATTCTCCATGTAGATGACGATGCGATCACCGCGGCCGATGCCCCGTTGGCGCATTCCCGCGGCGGCTGCGCGCACCCGCTCGCGCAGCTGAGCGCAGCTGAGCGGCTCGTCCTCGAACCGCAGCAATACGCGCTCGGGCGTCGCCGTCGCATGGGCGTCGACCAGAGCCGGGAGCGTGGTGGTCTGAGACGCGCGGATCATCGGCACCTTCTCTAATGGCTCTCTTACGGCGCGCTCACGGCGCGCTCACAGCATCTCTGACAGCGTCGTGACATCGAAGCGCCCGAACGCCCGAGCGCACTCCTGTTAGTGACCTTCTTCCGGATAGAATTGCCAGGCCCACCTCCGGAACGCCGTGTAGTTCTCGACCTCTTCCGGCGCAAACGCCGGTGAGGAGAGGTTCTTCATGTGGACCCACAGGAAGAAGTCCTGCTGAATCACGTCCTGCTGCAGCTTCAGCATCTCGAGCGCGAGCCCGACGGGCTCGTCGCCCTCCGTGCCCGGCACGCGCTTCGAGGTCTGTTGGAAGAAGTAATCCAGATGTTCCTCGTCGACCGGCGTCATCGAGGAGATCTGCAGCGTGGGGTAGGGGAACTCCCAGCGCAGGGTGCCCAGGGCGAGGCAGTAGTTGTGGAGCTTGATATAGGCCTCGACCGGGCCATCCGGCGTCAGCCGCGTCGACTTCTTGCCCACGCCGTAGGGAACCATCAGCTCGGCGTCGAATCCGTCCGGCTGCAGATCCAGCCGCTCGACCCGGGGCGGTTCCTTGGCGCCGTGCACGAAGGGGATGTGGAAGGGGTCGCAGACGTTCTCGACGACGTTCTGGGGGTGGGCCTTGATCCGGTGCACCGCGCAGCTGTAGGGATGCATGGGGTACCACTCGTTCGACTCGAGCTCCGGCATCTGGGGCAGCTCGAAGTGCGGCTCCACCGCGTCCCAATGCCACCAGGCCACGAGCATCCCGTACCACTCCACCAACGGGTAGGTGCGAGTCTTGAGACCCGACAGACAGGACACCCGACTGAAGGGAATATGGGTGTTGCGCCCTTCTCCGTTCCACTGCCAACCGTGCACGGGACACTGGAGATCTTCGCCCACGACCTTTCCCTGGATGCCCCGATGCGCACCGATGTGAAGGCAGAATGCATCCTGCAAGAAGGCCTCCCCCGATTCTCCGCGCCACAGAACCAGGTCTTCCCCGAAGTATTTGAGTGCTTTGACCTCTCCGGGCTGGAGCTCGTGCGACCAGCCGATCTGGAACCAGCCATACGGGTATCGGTATTCCGGTATCGATTTGATCGACTTCGTCGACATGCTCTTCTCCTTGATCCGAATCGCGTGGTCGCGCGCGATCCCTGGGCTGTTGCGCTCCTGAAATATCGCTCCGACTTGCACATCGACCGTAAAGCGAGGGGCCATGTTACCCACCCCCACCGAGCGGGGAGCGTTGGAGCACAAATCCTAGGCGAGATGGGATCAAAGGCATAGGCCCTCACCGTGTGAGGGCTCGATGGGCGACGATCTGCGTCGAAGCTGTGTCCGACCTGGGCCTGTTTGCCAGAATCTTCGCGGTGCCAAGAAGCCCAGCCGACATGCCGATGCACGACATCGACGCGAGCCAGCTCCGCTAGATCACATCCTCGGCCGCAAGCGCCCGCCGCTCGCTCTCGCCCAGTCCCAGCAGCGTGCCGTAGACGTAGTCGTTGTCCTCGGCATAGCACGGGAACCCCCGATGCAGCCTTCCACCAGCTCGCATCGGGGTCTCCGAGAGCTGGATCGGGAACGGACGGATCGGCCAGGTCCCGACCTCCCGGTTCGGCAGCGGGACGAGGAAGTCGTCGTGCGCGAGCTGGGGGTCGCGCTCCACGCGGTCCTCGGCGGTCTGGCACACACCACTCGGCACGCCCGCGCGCTGCAGCCGCTCCATGAGCTCGAAGGGCTCCCACTCTTGCGTCTCCTCGTCGAGCCGCGCGTCGACTTCCGCGCTGCGTCGCTGACGCGATGCGAGGGACGCCATCTCGGGCTCGCCCATCCACGCCGGATCGCCGAGAACAGCGGCCAACGCCTTCCACTCGTCGTCGCTGAAGATCGCGATGGCGATCCAGCGGTCCTCTCCCTGGCAGCGGTAGGCGCCGTGGGGGCTGGCCGGCTTGTAGGGCGACGCGTTGCCAATGCGTTCCCAGGCGCGACCGTTTACCTGATGGTCGAGGATCGCGGTGCCGGTCAGCAGCAGGCCGGGCTCGCCGAGGGAGCCGTCGATGTATTGCCCCCTGCCCGTGCGCGCGCGGTAGTAGAGGGCGGCCAACATCGCCATCGCGCAGTAGTACGAGGCGCTCCAGTCGAGGTAGAGGTAGCCCCAACCCGACGGCGGATACGGCGTCGGCATGCCGGCCATTTCGGTGAGCCCGGAGAAGGCCTCGCCGACCGGTGCGGACGACAGGAACTGGTCGTAGAGCCCCTTCCTGCCGAAGCCGGGCTGCTGCAGGTAGATGATGTCCGGCTTCACCTTCCGCATCGACTCGTAGCTGACGCCGAAGCCCTCGAGCGTGCGCGCGGTGAAGTTCTCCACGACGACATCGCTGATGCGGACGAGCTCGTGCAGGAGCTCGACGCCCTTCGGCGACTTCAGGTTCAAGCCGATGCTGCGCTTGCCGGGGTTCACCTCGGCGAAGACGCAGCCCTGGTTGACGCCGACGGTCGTCGGGAAGAGCGACTCGCCGCGCAGCACGCGGTCGCGTTCCTCGCCCACCGGGATGCCTCCACTGCTGCGCACCGTGTCGAGCCGCCCCTTCCACTCGACGCGGATGACCTCGGCGCCGAAGCCAGCCAGTACCCGCGGCCCGGCCGCGCCGGCGACCACCCAGGACAGGTCGAGGATCCGCACGTCCGACAGTGCGAAGGGCGGCTCGCCACCGGGCCCGGCCGCGAAGGGCTGCAGCGCCTTGCGCTTCGGGGGCGCCGGCCGCGTCGCGCCGAGCAGCTCGCCGTTGTGCTCGCCGAGGCGCGGCGCCCGCGGCCCCGTTCGCCACGGGCACTGCTCCGCCAGCCACGGCGCGGACGGGTAGTCGACGCTGCGGCCGAGCTCCTCGTGGTGCACGGCGTTGAAGGTCGCGCGCTCGCGCCAGTGCGGGTCGGCCAGGTTCTCCTCCGGCCGGCGCACGGGGGCCCAGTGCAGACGACGCGCCTGCGCCTCCTTCCACACGTCGCGGTCGAATTTGTAACCGGACACCCAGCGCCTGGCGACGGCGTGGAAGTGACGGATGACCTCCGGCCTCAGCACATAGTCGAGGTCCTCGTACTTCGCATCTGTGAGGTCGTCCGCCGCGCCGTGCTGGTCGAGCATCTCGATCCATTTCTTGTGCTCGCGACCGATCTTGAATTCGGCGGAGACGAAGGACAGCACGTGGCGCCCGTCCTTGGTCGTCGCGAGGGTCTCGGGAACGATCTGCGGCATGCCGTAGCGCGCGGTCTGACGACGCGTCGGCTGGCGGCTGAAGACCCAGAACGGCACGTCCGTTCCGGTGTTGCAGCTCACGGCCCGGTGAATCGAGGCGTCGACGTGCTGCCCCCGGCCCGTCTGCTCGCGGTGGAGCAGCGCGGCGAGGATGGCATCCGCGGTCTGGCTGCCGACGATGTGACTCGCGTGCCACATCTGCGGCGCAATCGGCGGCGTGTCGTACTCACCCTCCGGTGTCGGGTCATAGCCGGTGCACATCATCACGCCGCCGAGGGCGAGGTGCACGAGGTCCGAGCCCTTCCAGTCGCGGTACGGGCCCGCCTGCCCGAAGGGACTGATCGACGCCATCACCAGCCCCGGATTGATCTCGCGCAGCGCCTCGTAGCCGAGCCCCAGTCCGTCGAGGTAACCGGGAGGGTGGGACTCGAGGACGACGTCCGCTCCGGCGACGAGCTGCCTCAGGCGCTCCTGCCCGTCGCGCGTCGTGAGGTCGAGCACCACGCTGCGCTTCCCGAAGTTGTAGTGCCAGAAGTGGAGGCTCTTCTCCGGGTCCTCCACGTCGTCGACGAAGGGACCGATGCGGCGCGTCGGGCTTCCCGCCGGCGGCTCGATCTTGACGACGTCGGCCCCGGCCCCGGCGAGCAGCTTTCCGCAGAACTCGGCCTGCTCATCGGCGAGCTCGAGCACCCGGATGTCGAAGAGAAACCCCTGGCCATGGACATGCTGTTTCGATCGCGACTCGCGTCGGGTCACCGGCGCTACTCCCACTCCCACGGACGGCTACTCCTCGAAGCGCCGCACGATCTTCGCGAAGTCGAAGCTCACCACGTCGTCCACGCCCACCGAGAAGATCGGCCCCTGCGCTTCGCCGTCGACGGGGTCGGGGAGCCCGGCGAACACACCGGCCAGCTCCTGCGCAGTCTCGCTTTCAGCACGCGCCGCGCGCCCGTGGAAGATCGCGGCCTTGATCGTGTAGTACTCCGAGCCGGCCGGGTGGGACTCGATCGTGCAGCAGACGCGGTCGTCCCGATCGAGGTTGCGCAAGCTGCGGGTCGCCATCGGCACCCGGAAGTAGAGACGCTCGTCGCGGAAGACGCACGACGCGGCGTCCCCCCACGGCCCCCCGTCCTCGTCCAGGGTCCCGACGATGCAGCGGGTCTCGGCGGACACAAATTTGGCGAGCTCCTCAAAGCTCATCTTGATCGTGGCATGCTCTCGCGGCATCGACGCCCTAACCCTCGCAGCGCACAGACGAGATCATCCCCACCTCGGCGGGGACGATCTCGTAGATCACGCGGACGCCGCGCTTGATGCGACCCGCCGTCTCTCCGATCTTCCGCTCGTCCTCCGGCGGAATCTCGGGATTGTCCTGCGAGCCTTCGGTGCGCGGGTTGCGCGCCCAGGCGAGGCCCTGCGGCACGTCCTCTGCGAAGACCTCCTCGGCGGGCACCTTTCGTGCCGTGCCGCGGTAGACGGTGCCCTCGAAGTCGCGGGCGTCGGAAGGGTTCGTCACGACGCAACAGATCCGATCGTCGCGTTCGAGGTTGCGACTCTTCGCGCTGGCGCCGTACATGTTCAAGTACAGCGCCCCGCCGAAGAAGCCCGCCATTGGATGGCCGGTGGGGGAGCCGTCCTTGCGCAGCGTGACCATGAAGGTGCGCCCGTTGCCCTGCATGAATTGCTCGGCGTTGACGGGAATCGGCGCCCTGTCGCCCTCGCTCATCGCCGACCTCGCCCGCCGTGCGGAGCCCCGCGCTGCGTCACGTTGGGCTCGACGCGGGAATCGGCGCAGCTGAAGGGATGGGAGATCGGCATGGCGTAATCCTCTTTTCGAGGCCGCTACCATCGCGCAAAGTCCTTCTCGAGACAAGGCGGCGGAGCTCGAGTCGCGAGCTGGCGCGATTCAGAACTGCCGCATCAGGGCGGACCCGAGGCACGGACGCTTTTCGAGAACGCCCACGCTCAGCGATCGAAGTGGGGAATCAAGTACTTGCCGATGTTTCGGATGCTCTCGAGGACTTCCTGCTGGGGCAGGTCTCCGATCTGGGTGAAGCACATCAGATGATCGATTCCGAGGTCGCGATAGCCCTCCACCTTGCGGCGACAGGCCTCCGGGTCTCCGACGATCACCGATGCGATGGGCGAGAGAACCTCGTAGGCCTCCTCGTTCGAGATCTCATCTCCCGCCGCATAGCGCTTGATGAGCTCGACGGCGGGATGCTCGCCCTCTTCGACCGGGATGTCAGCGGGGTTGGACTTGGCGACGGATTGGATCGCCGTCGGATCGTCGGGCAGCAGACCGCCGCGGATCAAGTCCCAGAGCGCCTGCGGGGGGGCGTGGAAGACCAGGGGCATGCGCGCCATATACCAGAGCGCGGCTCTACAGGCACCGCTGTCGATGGCCGCCCGCTCGCTCTCGGCCACGTGCACGAAAGTGAAGACTGCCTGCCGATCGTTCACGAAGCGGCCGGCGGGCTGCTCGCATTCCGAGAGGCCGCGCGCGTGCTCGGCGAGCAGGATCTTCAATGCTTCGAGTCCGGTCAGCAGCGTGTTCGCGTGCACGCCGACGCCCATGGTTCCGGCAAGGTGGAAGGAGGCGGGGCTGCCGGCGGCCTGCCAGAGGGGCGGATGGGGGCGCTGCAGCGGCTTGGGAATGATGCTCCGCTCCGGAATCTTGATCGTGGGCGAATCCCAGGAAAATCGCTCCTCGGTCCACATGCGGGGAATCATGTGCAGCGCTTCGACGAGCTGGTCGCGGGTGCTCTCCCCGTCGACCTCGAAGGTGTCCCACTCTCCACCGAGAGATCGCGCCAGACCCAGCTCGACCCGTCCACCGCTGATGTGATCGAGCATGGCCGCGCGCTCGGCGGCCCGGATCGGGTGGTTGATGCGAAAGGGCGCCAGCACCCCCGCGTGTCCCAGGCGAATCTGGCTGGTCTGGGTGGCAATCCAGGAGAGCAGGAGCTCGGGCGCCGCGGAGTAGCTGTACTCGCCGGCGCCATGGTGCTCGACGGCCCACCAGGTCCCAAACCCGAGCGAGTCCGCAAGCCGGGCCTGCTCGAGCACATCGCGGAAGAGGGCTGCCTCGTCGATCGGACCGACTCGTTGGGACTCAGAGAAGATATCGAATTTCATTGGGCTTTCTGTAACTCCTGCTGTAACGCCTGCCCCGGCAAGAACGAAGGCTTCGGGAATGTGAGCCGGTCCGAGATGACATTGCAATTCACGGCGGGCACAACAGATCGATGCGATGACCTACAGCATTCTGATGCAGATAGCGACGGTTGGCCAGCCGAGCTGCTGCGCGATCGGCTGAAAAAGGCGTCGGGTCGGAGCGGCTTTCGTTGCTCTGGGATTCATGCTCCAACGCCCCGATTCCAGACAAGGGCCAGCGGGGGCTTTGTCTCCGGGGCTGCTAGGGTTTGGGGCTGCGCGCCGCTTGATGAGGTAGCGCGAGTTAGGAGAGACGACAATGACGGCATCCACCGTGGGCGATCTGGGCTACGGACTCTTCGACTGCGACCACCATATGTACGAGCCGCGCGACTCCTTCACTCGCTATATCGAGCCGCGCTTCCGCGACAAGGCGGTGCGCACCGTCAAGAGCGACGGCAAAGAAGTGCTGATGGTCGGCGATCGACCCATGAAATTTGTCGAGGGTTACGAGGTCTACGACCGGGTCGGTCGGCCCGGCTCGCTCAAGGAAATGCTCTACCAGATGAAGTCGGGCATCGTCAACGAGGGCGATTACGAGTGGGAGCCGCCGCGCCCCGAATACCACGACCGCGAGAAACGTCTGACCGTGATGGACGAGCAGGGCGTCGAGGCGTGTCTGCTCTTTCCGAGCGTTGCGATCGTGGTGGAGCCTCTGTTCGAGGATACGGAGCAGCTCTACGCGAACTATCACGCCTTCAACCGCTGGCTCGAGGAGACCTGGGGCTTCGCGTACAAGGACCGCATCTTCGCACTGCCGACGATTTCGCTTCTCGATCTGGATCGCGCGGTCGAGGAGCTCGAATGGGTGCTCTCGAAGGGGGTGCGCGCGATCAGCATGCGGCCCGGCCCGGTGGCGGGACGCTCACCGTCCGATCCCTATTTCGACCCCTTCTGGGCTCGACTCAATGAAGCCGGAACGACGCTCGCGATGCACCTCACCGATTCGGGATACAACGCGCAGGTCTCCGTCCAGTGGGGCGAAGACCCGGATCCCACGAATTTCGGAATGTCGGCCTGGCAGTGGACCAACTGCTACGTCGATCGCCCGATCATGGACACGCTCTCGTCCTTCATCTTCGATGGCCTCTTCGGCGCCTTCCCCAACCTGAAGGTCGTGAGCGTCGAGAACGGAGCCGAGTGGGCGCCCTATATCACCCGACGCATGGACAAGATGAAGGGCATGGGGCGCAATGGGCCCTGGCGCCGCGGACGTCTCGAGCAGCGGCCGAGCGAGATCTGGAACCAGCATGTGCGAGTGACGCCCTTCCCGGAGGACGACATTCCCACGATCGTGAACGCGATCGGAGCAGAGTCGATCGCGATGGGATCCGATTGGCCCCATCCGGAGGGAACCAGGGAGCCCGGCGACTTCGCCGCGCTGGTGGCGACGCTTCCGGCGGACCAACAGCGCATGATCCTGCGCGATAATGGCTTTGATCTGGTCTCGACGTAGTGCAAGGAGCGGCCGCACCAGAGCATCTTCTTCATCGAGTTCATCGAGCCCAATTCTCGAGCCTGGCGAGCTTCAATCCGCGATGAACTTCTCGACCTGTCGATGGAAAGCGCTGATCCGGCATTCGAGCGTGTTGTAGAGGTTCTTCGAAAGACCGAAGGAGTGCTTCATCGCATCGATTTCCGCAGCGACCGAGAGATCATCGGCCATGATGAGATCCATCACTCCCATGCTCGTTTTGACGCTCTCGTCCCACGTCTCGTAGTCCATTCCCTCTGGCGCCGTCTTTCGCGCCACCACATGGCCCTGACAGATGGTACGCTGCTCATCGATTGGATACACCGTAACCAGGTAGCCCTGGTCGGGAAACATGTTCAGGAAGGCGCACGGAAAGAGCAGGTACTGGCAATCCGCATATTGCCGGTGCTCGACCGGCTGGGGCGCCGAATCGATGTCGAGTGCCGTGAGCGGTACGACCATCATCGAATGCGGATCGAAGGTTGCGAAGGTCGAACGCGCAACATCGAAGCCACCGCGAACCGTGCGACCGTGGACCGTTGGCGTGTGCCATGACTCGAGGAAGGCCTCGAGGACGACCTTCCAGTTTGCGTCGGCCAGGTAGGTCGAGGCACCGTAGTATTTCCAGTCTTCCATCCCATACCAGCCGAGCTCGTCGACGAGCTCTCCGAGATAGCTTTCGAACGGATCTGCGTTTGCGGGGTCGAAGTGCACCGCGATCCAGCCGTCCCAGACGTCGACGGCCACATTGACGGCGCAAAGCCCCTCGAGATGCGCCGGATCAAAGGTCGATCGCTCTGGTACGCCGACCAGCTGGCCTTTCAGGTCGTAGGCAAAGCTGTGGTAGGGACAGGTCAGCTGCCCCGTCTCGCAATGGCCACTCTGCCTGACGAGGCGGGCGCCCCGATGACCGCAGACGTTGTGAAAAGCGCTGAGCCCAGCATCGGGTTGACGCGCGATGATGATCGATTGTCCCACGCGCTCCCAGACCAGAAAGTCACCCGGTTCGGGTAGCTCCTCGATTCGACCGACTACGTGCCAGGTCCGACGAAAGAGCCGATCGCGCTCGAGGGCGAACCGCTCCGGATCCGTATAGATCGAGGGGTCCGCCTCTCCGGTGCCCAGGGCATCCGACTGATCGGTCCCTTCACCCCAACGGCCCAACCCCATGGTCTTCACCTTCCTGCCCTGCTCACTTCGATGGGCGGTGCCCACCAGAATCGATGTGTATCAATGCCGTCGCCGAGGCGAGCCACTCGATGCAAAGGGCAGACTCGGCATCGACTGAAGTGCGGCTTCGCAAAGCCGCGCACGGTGTCAGCGATAGACGTCGAACACGCTCGTGCGGGTGCCGACCGGCACGGGTTCGGGGTAGAACGCGGCGAGCGCTTCCTTGAACGAAGGGTCGTCGAGCCGTTCGAGGTCGAAACGGAAGTCCGTACCTTGCTCGGCGAGGTCTTCGTCGAAGATCCGCGCTACGTCGGCGAGCGAGAGCGTGTCCTGCTCGACGCGACGACGCTCGTCCTCGGTGGGAAAGACGTGAGCCTTCCAGAGGACGCTCACCCGGATCTCGTCGAGTGGCGCGCGATAGCTCTCCACTCCGCGATCCTTCACCGCCCAGTCACCGCTGCCATCATCCGCCGGTGCCAGCTCGGCCGCCGGGCTCACGAGATGTGTCCCCTTGTCGAAGGGCCCGACCGGCTCCACCTGATGGAACATGCCGTGGTTGTCGCCGACGATCGAGGTGTTGGTCATCGCGCCCACATGCCGCTGCGGCGGCTTGTCGTAACCGTCCGGCCAGTACGCGATACCACCGCCCTCGACATCGTTCATCCACCAGATCGACGTCGCTTGCGCCGTCGCCCAGCGCGCGAAGAGCCCCGACCAATACATCGTGCGTAGCAGCTGCATCGGTGTGTTCAAGCGATCGCGACCGCGAAACAGGGGGTTGTCGGTGTGGACCGGGCCGCACTCCGGAATCGCGGCCATCAGGTTCACGAAGAGGGTGTGCGGAACCACGACTTCCGCATCGTAGAACTTGCGCACCGTTTCAATGACGCGCTCATGCCGGACGAAGAGGTCTGAACCCTCCACGGCGATCTCACCACCCATCCAGTTCTTCTGGAACCACATGGGAGACGTCGCCGCAGCGTCCAGATCCGGTCGGAACCAGCCACCGAGCGGATTGTAGGGGGCGTTGCGCTCGAGCAGTTTCACGACCGCACCGAGATCATCGATCACGTTGTCGAGCCGGATCGGCGGATCCGGATAGCGGAATGTCGACTTCATGGAGTCCTCCTACCAATCACCATCAATATTCGTTCCATATGATTTCGATATTCATTCTACTCGCGCTGCTGATCGCCGACAAAGGGGCTTCGTTTCAGCTCGCCTTCGGAGCCGATAGTAAGGTATGCTCACTAGATGGTCAAGGAGGTTGGCTAATTGGGGAAGACCCGCAACGACTTCGAGCACGACTTCCAGACCGCAAAGCGGTCCAGCACCGGACAGCTCCTGATCCGGACCGCGCGGCTGTTCAACGAGCGGGCGGTCGCGAGGGCCCGGACCTTGCGCGGCCTCGACCTGCGGCCAGCCCACACGGCCCTGTTCCCGCATCTCTCCCTCGAAGGGATCCGCATGACGGCGCTCGCGGCAGAGATGGGCGTCACGAAACAAGCCGTAGCGCAGGTCGTGGTGGAGCTCGAGCAGGCCGGTGTGCTGTGCCGCGTCCCTGATCCGAGCGATGGCCGCGCAAAGCTGGTGCGCTTCACGACCGAAGGGTACGACGCGTTGCTGGCCGGTTTCAGCGTGCTTCACGAAATCGAGGACGAACTCGCGGCGGAGCTGGGGGAGGCGCTCATGCGTCGGCTGCATCGCGATCTCGCCAGGCTGCTATCGGTGTTCGAACGCGCGCCGTCCTGACACGAGCCCGCGTCGGGCGGCCAGCAACGGACGGGGAAGTCGATCGCGATGCCCCGACAAAGCACCGGGACCTCGCCTCAGCCGCCGCCCTCCCCCAGCTGCCCGATCCGATTCGACGCGCGCGCGAAGTCGGCTGGAGTCTTTCCGGTCCAGCGGCGAAAGGCCTTGGTGAAGGCGCTCGGATCCGAGAATCCCAGCACAAAGGCGACCTCGTCGATTCCGCGCTTCTCTTTCGCCAGGTAGTGGCGCGCCAGCTCGGAGCGCACGTCGTCCAGGATTTCGTGATAGCTGGTCGCCTCCTCCTGGAGGCGACGACGCAAGGTACGGCTGCTCACGGAGAACCGGGCGGCGACGGTATTGGCCGTCAAGCCACCCAGGGGCAGCATGGACTGGATATAGGCCCGGACGCGCTGGGAGAATCGAGCACCGCTGGGAATCCGGGCGAGCTGCTCGGCGGCGTACTGTTCGAGTACCTGCCTGAGAGCGGCATCGGCAGAGGGGTTCGAGCCGTCCATCATGGAAATCGGATACAGGACCCCACTGTCGCGCGCGTCGAATCGAATCGGCAGCTGAAGGATTCGCTCATACTCGTCGGCGTGTGCGGGAGCGGGATAGGAAAAGCTCGCCTCGAGTGGATCGGTGCCCGCGGCCCCGATGACTCGGCTCATCGTGACCGTGAGCCCGATCGCGTACTCCATGATGAAATGGCTCGTCTGCGGATTGCGGTCCGTGCTGCACCTGAAGAACGCGACCTCGCCATCACTCTCCAGCTCGCACTCGACGTCTTCCAGGAGCAGCGGAGTCAGATCTTTCACGATCTCCAGCGCCGTGCGAACCGTCTCGCTCGCCGAGGCCAGATAGCCGATGATGCCGAGCGTGTTCGCCTTGGCCATGGTGGAGACCCGAAGCGCAACGGCCGGATCACCTGTGACCTGGCTGGCAACCTGCCAGAGCGCCTCGAGATTGCCCTTGGGCAAACGCTTCCGGATGTCTTCGAGAGCGCTCTCGGGGACGCGCGCGCGATTCAGGATGGCCTTCAGATCGAAGCCCTCGCTCTCGAGGTATTCGAGCAGCGGAAGAATCGCGTTCAACGAACCGTACGAACCCGCTCCTGGATCGGATTCAACTACCATCGGGGCCTGCCGTTTCAGCCTCCGGAGGCAGGAAAGCCCCGCCATTGTCTCCGTTGTGGCCGCTGGGCCGCTGGCCGCTGGCCGCTGGCCGGAAAAGACCAGACACGGGGCCGGACCAGACAAGCCCCGCCCCCCGATGGCCCTCAAGCTTCAGTCGGACAATCGGGACTAGAAGGTAGGCGATCGAATTTCGCCTCGCCCGCCGGGCTCGCAAGCCGGTCAGCTGCCCATGCATGAGTGAGCGCACGTGCGTGCGTGCGTGCGTGCGTGCATGAATGTCGAGCTGCCGACCGTAAATCCCCAACCGAACCGCCTCAGGGAGAAGATATGACGACCGACAAAGCTTCGAAATCCGCCGATTCGCCTCGCACCGACCTCCGTTTCATCATCATCGGAGCCGGCATGGCGGGAATTCTCAGCGCCATCAAGCTGCAGGAGGCCGGACACGATTACGCAATCTACGAGAAGGCGGATCGCCTCGGTGGGACCTGGCGAGAAAATGAGTACGCAGGCCTCAGTTGCGACGTTCCGTCACACCTGTACTGCTACTCGTTCGCCCCGAATCCAGACTGGAGCCATCGCTTTTCCCCCGGGCCCGAAATCCAGGAATATTTCGAGAACGTCGCGGCGCAGTACGGCATCGACAAGCAGATCAAGTTCGGCACGGAGATCACACGCTGCGAGTTCAAAGATGGACGCTGGCAGATCGAGATGTCGGACGGCTCGACCGACGTGGGTGACTTCATCATCGCTGCGACCGGCGTTCTGCATCACCCCAGCTACCCCGACATCGAAGGCCTGGATTCCTTCGAGGGCGAGCTCTTCCACAGCGCGCGCTGGAACCACAAAGCATCGCTCGCGGGCAAGCGTGTCGGCGTGATCGGAACGGGCTCGACCGCGATCCAGATCGTCGGGGCCCTGGTCGACGAAGTGGAGGAGCTCACGCTCTTCCAGCGCACTGCCCAATGGGTTTCGCCCCAGGAGAACCCGGCCTTCACCGAGCAGGAGAAGGCGGCGTTCCGGGAACACCCCGAGACCATGCACGGGCTTCGATCGGAGATCTCGCGCATGTTCGCCGACGGCTTTGCCAATGCCGTCGTCGATGCAAAGTCCCCTGAGCTCGCTGCGATCCACGATGCCTGCGTGGCGAATCTGGAAGACAACGTGAAGGATCCTGAGCTCAGGGAGAAGCTCCGCCCCGACTACCGGGCGGGATGCAAGCGCCTGATCATGTCAGAGGACTTCTACGACGCCATCCAGAAGCCCAACGCAAAGCTCGTCACGCAGGGGATCGAGAAGATCGAGAAGTCGGGGATACGAACGAGCGACGACCAGCTGCACGAGCTGGACGTGCTGATTCTCGCCACGGGCTTCCGCGTCGATCGTTTCATGCGCCCGATGGAGGTGATCGGTCGCAACGGAACGCTGCTCGAGGAGGCCTGGAAAGAGGGCCCCTATGCGTACATGGCGATCACGATTCCGGAATTTCCGAATCTCTTCATGCTGAACGGTCCCAATGGACCCGTTGGGAACTTCTCGCTCATCGACGTCGCAGAGCTGCAGTTCTCCTACATCATGCGGCTGGTCGAGCAGGTTCGGTCCGGCGCGTGCAACGAAGTGAGCGTCTCCCAGACAGCGATGGAGCGCTTCGATGCCGATCGCATCGAGGCTGCCAAGTCGACGATCTGGCAGAGCGGCTGCAACAGTTGGTATCTCGATGCCAAGGGCGTGCCGGCGGTATGGCCCTGGACCTTCGACCGACTGAGGGATGAGATGGCCAATCCACGCTTCGAAGATTTCGATTTGGTTTGACGCGTGGGTCAGCCGATCGGCGCGGGAACGGGGCAACTGCCGCGTGTGGCCATTTCGACATGATGCTCGAGCAGCGGCGCTAGCACAGCTCGAAGCCGTCGTGCGCCGATCCTGCTCCTGCTCCTGCTGAGAGTCGCGCGATTCCTTCTTCCACTGGCGACGCCCGGTCTCTTTCCCATGATCGTGCGATCGCAGGTAGAGGGTTGCCTCGATCTCGTCGCCGTCCTTTTCGGTGGAGCGATGGGTTTCGCAGCGCCGCACCACGTGCTACGGCCGCGTCGTCGATCGCGCTCGCGTCATGGCTGCAGCCGCCGTGAAGCCCGCGATGTCAGCCTCAGCCTCATCGACGAGACTTCGGGGGCCCGCGAGGTCGATGCCCAAACCGAACCGCAAAGACATTGCTAGACTATCTCGTGTGAAGTCAGAGCTTCGACACCGTGGCGCCCCTCGGCGAGGATTCGCCTGACCGCATTCGAGGACGACGCGCCCAGCGGCTCGAGGCGCGGAACTTGCCGGGGGCGCTGCTCCAGATCGACGAAACGGGAAGCCGATCAGGAGTGAGTATGACCTCCACTACGACTACGACCCTCGCAGATTTCGTTCACAGCGCCGACTTCCCCAGCCTCCCGGAGGATGTCGTCGACTACACCAAGCTCGTCATTCTCGACACCATCATCTGCGGCATCGCGGCGGGGGACTTCGAGCGCTCGCGGATGATGCATAACGTGGTGAGGCAGCTCGGGGGGCCGGCGGAGGCGAGCGTTTTCGGCATGGGCGAGCGCGTGCCCGCCGTCCACGCCGCGATGGCCAACGCCGAGATCATGAACCTGCTCGACGCCGACGACACGTTCTTCACATCCAGCCACTTCGCGGCTTTCAACGTCGCCGGCGCACTGGCGGAGGCACAGAGGCTCGGGCAATCGGGGAAGGGGCTGATCCTCGGAACGGCGGTGGGATTCGACGTCAACGCTCGCCTGAACCTCGCCTCGATCGTGATCGGCGAAGCGGAGGACGGATCCTTGCGTTGGGCGGACGTGAGCGGGATGGGCTTCGCGGCCCTCGGCACCGCCGTGAGCGCGGCGGTCACCCGAGGCACGCTGAATCGCGAGCAGATGCGCAATCTCTTCGGGCTCGTGTCCTGGATGGCGCCCACGCCCGTCGTGAGCCAGCTCACCCAGGTTCTCGAGCACGTCTCGTTCAAGTACGCGAACTACTCGAGTACGGCTCAGTCCGGCATGATGGCGCTCGCGCTGGCCGAGGAGGGCTACGTCGGGGATCAGCGCTGTCTCGACGGTGGCGGCTTCATCCGAGCACAGGGGAGCATCGATGCGGATTGCGAGCTGCTGACCGATGCGCTCGGCGAGAAGTGGTGGATCCTCGAGACCTGCATCAAGTACTACCCCTCCTGTCGTTACACGCACGGTCCGATCGACATGCTGAAACGCCTGATGCGCGAGGAGGGGCTGACGGCGCGGGACATCGAGAGGATCGAGATCCGGATGAATCCGATGGGCTATGCGTTGCGCATCTTCCAGACACCGCCGACTGCGATCGCCGCCGACCACCGCGCGCCGCTGAACGGGGGCTTCAACATCCCATACGTGATGGCGCTAGCGGCTCTCGGACGCGAGCCGGGTCCCGGGTGGTACTCGGAGGAGAACCTCGAGGACCCCGAGGTGTGGGCGCTTGCGCAGCGAATCGTCACGGCGGAGGACGAAGGGGCGAGAGGCGAGGTTCTTCGAGCATTCCGCGAGACTCGGATCCGTCGCTTCCGACAGACGCCGGCGTCGATGACGGTGTGGGCGAAGGGGCAGGCCTTCGTGTGTGAGAGCGACTACGCGGACGGCGATCCCTGGACCGACGAGACGCGGGCCAGCTGGGAGAGCGTCGCTAGCAAGCTCGAGAACTTCTGTTCGAAGCGGATGTCAGCGTCTCAAATGAGCGAATTGGTGGACCAGGTTCGGCATCTCGAGTCGATCGAAGACGTCTCGAAGACACTCGCCCTTCCGTGATCACTCGTAAGCACGCGTGAGTGGGTGTCGCAGCGTTTCGCGCATCGACCTCGAGCTCCATGGCTTCAGGATGTTCCAACCTCCCCCGCATGTTCCTCTAGAGTGTGCGATGGTCGCATCGAAGTGCTGAGTACTGGTCTACAAGAATGTCATGAGACGCCAGCAGGCCAGTCTCCCAGAGGAGCTCCCATGGATCCCGAACGCATCGCGCAGGTTCACGCGATCGGCACGAACCACTCCCAGGTCGAAACGGCCTGCGAGCTCGACGAGACGATGGCAACCCTCGTGCCGGACCCGGTCTACGAGTTCTACCCTGTGGGCCTGCGCATGCGTGGCAGAGATGCCGTGCGCCGCTACTACGAGCACCTGATGGCGCACTTCCTGCCAAACGTCGAGGACGCGACGGTAGTCGACGAGTGGTGCAACGAGAACTCGCTCAATCAGGAATACGACGTCCAGGTGCGGATCGACGGCAAGCTCGAGCGCCACCGGGTGCTGGGCATCCTGGTGGTGGCCGGGGATCGCCTGTCGGGCGAACGCATCTACGGCAGCGAGCGAGCGCTGCGCCTGATGCTAGGCGACCTCTACGACGAGCTGGAGCCTCTCTAGCCCGACTCGGAGTCCATCGAGATGGGCTTCCGCCGTGTTCCGCTGACAGCGCAGCGCCCGCGCGCTGTCCGCACCGCAACGTCTCATCCCGCCGCAGCAGAGTCCTTGCTCATGCGCGGCGGCCCGGAGACCTCGACGATCAATCCGCACGTCTTCCGCGCATCGACATAGGCGACATCGACCTCGAATTCGCCCCAGGTCAGAGTGACCTCGAGGAGCGGCTCGACACCGTGCTTCGCAAATTCAGCGAGCTGATCTTCCAGGGCGCCCTGCCCGTCCATCGGGCTGTCGAGCCGGACGTGCTGCACGCCCTCGCCGTGATCCCGAAGGAACTCCGAGTAGGGATTCGCCTCGTCGCCGCGAAGCACCTCGATCAGCTCGACCTCCACCGGACCGGACTGACCCAGCGCCACCTTGATCGCGCAGTCGCCCCGCTCTCCGCGAAAGCGGAAGTCGTTCAGCTCGAGCTCCACGATCGAGAACGGCCCCCATCCGAGAACATTCTCCATGAAGCCGGCGGTCTTCTCGACATCCTCGACCACCATCCCCATCTGCTTGAGGGGCGGAAATCCTGTACTCGAGTCATCGACCCCCACGCTCGTCCCTCCCGTACCCTTCACTCGAGTTCTTCCAGCGCAGTGGACCGGTCGGACTCGGCGTCGTGCTCACTGACCCGTGCATCGAGTTCGATCCCGTTGCGGCCGCATGCTATCGCAAGCCAAGGATCTGCGCGGCAATCGATCTGACGAACAGGGTCATACCAACACCGCATCCCGGCCTGCTACGATGCAAGGGGTTGCTCCGCAAGGCTCCCGCCGGCATCGACCGAGGCCCGCGTGTGGTGGGGTGCAGCGACTGGAGAACGACATGCCGCGCATCGCCCCCCTCGACATCGAGGACGTACCCGATTCGCTCAGGCAGCTGCTGGCGCCGGATCGGCCGAACACGATCGCCCTGCTCTTCGGCCATGCAGAGACGAACTGGCCGCGCCTCGCCGACCTGCTGCTCAGCATCCTGGGCGAGCAGCAGCTCGAGGGCCGCCTGCGCGAGCTCGCGATCCTGCGCGTCGCGAATCTTCGCGGTGCGGTGTACGAGTGGGAGCAGCACGTGGGCATCTCCCAGGCGGCCGGTGTCAGCGCCGAACAGATCGGGGCGATCGCCGAGGGTGGCCTCGACGCAGACTGTTTCGATGCCACCGAGCGCCTGGTTCTCGAAGCGACGACGCGGCTGGCGCTGGACGGAACCCTCGAGCCAGAGCTCATCGGGCGACTCGTCCAGGCGCTGTCACCGAGAGAGGTGGTCGAGCTGCTGCTCACGGCCGGCGTCTACGAGGCGCTCGCAAAGCTGATGAATGCGCTCGGCCTCGAGTCCGAGGGGCCGATCACTGCGGAGTTCGCCGCGGCCGTGAATCGCGGGGCGGTGTCACGCGACGGCGAGTAGGGCGATCGGGGCGCACGCGAAGAGTGTACGAGCTCCGGGCCATCCGGAGCCGCCGGTGCGGTTGGATTTCGGGCCCGGAGAGCGCGACCGGGTGAACGAGCCTCGTGTCAGGGCGTGAGGCCTCGCAGAAAGACCGACACGAAGCGTTGGCCGGCGGCGCGCATGTCGTCGACGGAGCCGCTGGTCTGCAGGATGGCACTGCAGACGCAGACCACGAACATGCGTGCCAGCTGTTGCGGTGGGATGTCGCTGCGGATGCCCGCCGCCATCGCGGCTCCGCGAAAGAACTCGGTCGCGTGCCACAGCAGGGGATCGTCGTCGGTCTCGACCTGCGCGGGCGCCAGGAAGTGCAGCGCGAGCATCTCGCGCAGCAGCGCGGGGTCTTCGTGCTCTGCGAATTCGTCGAGGATGGCGTCGGTAAAACGCTCGAGAAACGCGCGTGTGGAGGTCGGACCGACGGCGGCGCCAGAGACGTAGCGCGCGATGATGCCCACCTCGCAGCGCCGCTGCATCTCGTAGAGAACGTGCTCCTTGCCGGGAAAGTGAGCGTAGAACGTGCCACGCGCGACGCCCGCACCGGCCACGATGCGCTCGATGTTCGCCCGAGCAAACCCGGCTCGCCGAAATTCCGCCAGCGCCGCGGCGTAGATCTTCTCGCGGGTCTGCAGGCCGCGGGCGCCGCGCCGGTCCGATCCGAAGGCGAGATCCGCTGCGTCCGAGCCATGGGTCGCCATTACCCGCCCAGGGTAGGACGAAAATGACGATCGTCAATTCATCTACGATCGGAGACGAATACGTGACGAAGATATTGGCAAATCTGGCGAGAAGGCTTGACATGAAGTGACGATCGTCAGCACAATTGGCTGGCGCGCTGCACGACTCCCGGTCTTTCCCGGGACCGCACGCGACATTGGAGGCGTCATGGACTTCAACCCCTTCGACCCCGAGCTGCACCGCGATCCCTACCCCGTCTACAAGCGCCTGCGCGACGAGTTTCCCGTCTACTACAACAGCGAGCTCGACTTCTGGGCGCTCTCCCGTTATGAGGATGTCGCCAGCGCCCTGCGCGATCCCGACCTCTTCATTTCCGGCAAGGGGATCAACGTGGGGATGGGGGACAGCGATGGCGCCCTCGACGCGGCGGTGCCGTTGCTCATCATGATGGACGGCAAACAGCACAAGCAGCTTCGCGCGCTGCTAAGCGGCACCTTCGCGCCGCGCAAGGTCGCCGCCCTCGAACCCATGGTCCGTGAGATCACCGACGAGCTGCTCGACGATCTGTGCGAGAAGGATAACCCCGACTTCGTACTCGACTTCTCGAACCCGCTCCCCACGATCGTCATCGCGGATCTGCTAGGCATTCCACGCGAAGACCGGGTTCAGTTCAAGACCTGGTCGAATGCTCTCACGCAATTCAATCCGGAGGATCCTGAGGGAATCCATCCCGGTGAACCCAGGGGCCCCGCCATGGAGGTGGCGAATTACTTCGCCGGGAAGCTGGAGGAGCGACGCGAGAAGCCCGGCGACGATCTGTTGAGCCGGCTGCTCGCCATCGACGTCGACGGGCGCGCGCTGACCCAGGCGGAGCTGCTGGGCTTCGGGTTTCTGCTGCTCGTGGCCGGACACGAGACCACCACGAATGCGATCACCAACGCGGCGCTGCTGCTGAATCGTCACCGCGATCAGCGCGACCTGCTGATCCGAGAGCCCGACCGGATGGCCCGGGCCGTGGACGAGTTCCTGCGTTTCGATACCCCGGTGCAGGGGCTGGCGCGCACGACGACGCAAGACGTCGAGCTACATGGTCAGAAGATTCCTGAAGGATCCAAGGTCCTGATCCTGTTCGCCTCGGCGAACCACGACGAGCGCGTCTTCGAGGATCCGGACCGCTTCGACATCACGCGTCAGGACAACAACCACCTGGCCTTCGGGTACGGTTCCCACTTCTGCATGGGGTCGGGGCTCGCCCGCCTGGAGCTGCGCGTCGCATTCGAACGGCTGCTGGCGCGGCTGCCCGACTACAGCGTCGACGAAGACAAGATGGTGCGAATGCGTTCGGCACCCATTCGCGGGGCCCTGCGCCTGCCCATGTCTCTCGGGCGCTAGCCCTCTCCCCTCTACCCCTGCCCTCCTACCGGAAGCGGGACTCAGCGGGTCGCTTCGACGTCGACCCAGCAGCTCTCTGCCGCCGAGCGGCGCGTGGCCTCGAGTACGCGCAGGGCAGCCACGCCATCGGCGAAGCGGGCGGGAGTCGAACGCGAAGGCAGTGCACGTCCCGCGATGAGCGCGCGAAAGCAGCTCGCCAATCTCGTGTAGGGCGGGATGTCGAGACCCAGGCCGATCATGCGTTCGTAGTCGGTCTCGAGTGCGCTCTCCGGCGGTGGGCTCGTCTCGCCGCCCACGAGATCGTCGTCGACGGGGATGCGCCGGGTGCCGTCGGCGTCGGCCACGAAGACCTCGCTCCCCAGGCCGTCGATCCAGACGCTGCCTTCGGTGCCTGCGACGCGGGTCTCGATCATCTGCGGGGAGCGATCCGCGCTGGTGCTCTGCATGGTTCCCACGCAGCCACTGGCGAGTCGGAACTGAACGCTGAAGCTGTCTTCGGCGCTCATCCCGCGCGTCCCGACATGGGGCAGGCTCGCACTCACGGCCGCGAACTCACCCAGTGCGAAGCGGATCTGGTCGATGACCTGAGAGCCGTGGGCGCCGAGCCAGCCCCCGCCCTGCTTGGCGTCCGCCCACCAGTCGGGGAGCTCGGCACTCGGGTCTGCGAGCATGCCGACGTGCAGCAGAAACGTGGCGAGGCGTGGCGCCCCGATCGCACCACTCGCAATGCAGCGCGCCATCGTCGCCTGCCCCGCATCGAAGCGAAACTCCGTCCCCAGCAGTGCGACAACACCGGCTCGCTCGGCGGCTTCGTCGAGCGCCTCGCCCTAGGCGACGTCTCGGGCAAAGGGCTTCTCGCAGATCAAATGCTTGCCCATGGCGATCGCCTTATGCGCAATCGCGGCATGGGTGTGGGGTGGCGTCGCGATCGTGACCGCCTGCACATCGGGCAGGGCGAGCGCCTCATCGACCGAGACCAGCGCCTCGGGCACCTCGAAGATGCGCGCGCGCCGTCGGGTCTTCTCCGGATCGCGGCCGACGACGGCGCGAACCTCGAACCCCGCATTCCGCAGCGCACGAACGTGCGTAAAGCAGCCAAAGCCCGTTCCGAAAACGACCACGCCCGGGGATTCCTGCGTCATGCGCAGCAGCGTAGCAGGGTCGTGGCGCCTTCCTATCGTTGCCAGCGTGGCTATCGCGGAAGGCCAATCGACGAACTTCGTTCTCGAGAGCGTCTACCGGGTCAGTCGATATCCATGCCGTAGAGCGCCACGGCGTTGTCGTGGACGATCTTGCGCCGAACCGAGTCGGGCACGCCGGCGAAGTTCTTCTCGATAAAGGCGCGCGACTCCGGAAACGTCGAGTCCGAATGCGGAAAGTCCGAGGCCCACATGAAATTGTCGGCCCCGAAGATCGCGTGGGCGGCCGGGCCGGTGAGATCGTCCTGGAACGTCGCAAACACCTGGCGTCGCACATAGTTGCTAGGCCGCTGCGGAACGTCGTCTCCCCACGTCTCGCCGTATTTGTCGTAGACGTGATCCATGCGGTAGTTGAAATGCGGTAGCCAGCCCGCGTCGTTCTCGGCCGAGACGATCTTGAGCTCAGGAAAGCGCTCGAGGACGCCGCCCAGCACCAGGTGCACCAGCGACTCCTGGATCTCGTGGATCACCGTCATATACCAGATGCCCGCCGCGGCGCGCACGGGCTTCCCGAGCACGTCGGTCAGCGATGCGCTCGTCTTGCCGCGACTCGCGATGATGTGCAGCGAGACGGGAAGTCCGGCCTCCGACGCGGCCTGCCAGAAGGGGTCGTAGATGCGGCTGTGGTAGGGGCGATCCGCGGGCGGCGCGCCCCAGATCATGGCGCCCCGCATCCCCAGCTTCGCGACCTTCTCCACGTCGGCCGCCGCGTTGTCGAGGTTCTCGAGGGACACCAGTCCGAGGCCGTAGAGCCGCTTCGGATCGTGGCGACAGAACTCCGCGAGCCAGCCGTTGTAGGCGTCGAAGCACGCGCGCTGCAGATCCGCGTCGGTCATCCCGAACAGCGTCATGCCGAGGTTCGGATACAGCACCTCCGCATCGATGCCGTCGAGATCCTGGTCCTTCACGCGTTCGGTGGGATCCCAGCCGCTGGGCCGCGCGGCCTCGTAGCCCGTCTGCATGAGCTCCTGCAGCTCTTTACCGGAGCGACCCGCCGCGTAGCTTCCGGCGATCGGAAAGGGAACGGCGCCTTCTGCCGCAAAGAGGTAGCGCGGCCCCTCGGGTCGAGGATTTTCGATGACCTTTGGTGCGCGATCGCGGAAGGGCGCGTCGAGGCGCTCTTGCCAGAGATCGAGCGGTTCGGACATGTGAGAATCCGCAGAGACGACGCCGTGGCGACCCATATTGACCCCTTTCTCGAGAGTAAAGAATCCATTTAACAAGAGTTCGCCCGCGAGCGCAACGACCATTGCCGGTGCCGTTGCCGATGCACTTTCAGTGCGTCCTCGAGACGGATTCGGAGCGACCCGTACCACCCGTGTTTGTTGCCGACCAGCGACTACATTGCTGTCACGCCGCGTCGCTGCAGACCACCGACGCAGCAGTCCCATGACCTTCGCGTCCGACGACGGTCGGGCTTCTGCTGCGATTCGAAGCTCTCGCGCCGAGCGGCGCCCTTTCTTCGACGCGGAATCAGGCGCGGAACTCGAAGCCCTCGTAGTCCGCGTCCACGACCGCGGTCACGCGCTCGCGGTACATGGGCTGCCCGCCCGTGTAGGGCATAACGACCCGCGCCTTGCCGGGAATGTTGGCGCCAACATACCAGGAGTCCGCCTGACCGATCAGCGTCGCCGTCGCGACCTCGGCCACGTGCTCGACCCAGGCATCCTGTGCAGCCTCGGTCGCCTCGATGCGCGTCTCGCCCCGCTCTCGCATGCGCTCGATGCAGTCCGTGATCCAGTTGACGTGATGCTCGATCGAGACCGGCATGTTGACCAGCACCGAGGGACTGCCGGGACCGGTGATCGTGAACAGATTGGGAAAGCCCGCGACCTGCAGTCCGAGGTAGCTGCGCGGCCCTTCCGCCCAGGCATCGGCCAGCTTCCGGCCGCCGGCGCCCCGGATGTCGATCTTGAGCAGGGAGCCCGTCATCGCGTCGAAGCCCGTGGCGAAGACGATGACGTCGAGCTCGTACTCCGCATCCTTCGTCCGCAGCCCCGCCGGCGTGATCGCCTCGATGGGAGCGCTGCGGATGTCGACCAGGCTCACGTTGTCCCGGTTGAAGGTCACGTAGTAGTCGGAGTCGATCGGCGGCCGCTTCGATCCGTAGGGGTGGTCGGTGGGGCACAGGCGCTCGGCGGTCTCGGGGTCCTTCACGGATTCACGGATCTTGCTCCGTATGAACTCGGACACGATCGCGTTTGCGGTCGGGTCGATCATGAGGTCGCTGAAACCACCCCACAGGAACTTGAAGCCGCCCTCCTCCCACAGCGCCTCCAGGATCTCCTGGCGCTCCTCGGGGGAGACATCCATCGTCTTGCGCTCTATCGGGAAGTAGGGGAATCCGGCAGGAGACTGACGCGTTCGCTCGAAGATCGCCGAGTAGTTCTTCTTGATCTCGGCCTGGTCTTCCGGCAGGAACAGCGTGTGGCGAGCCGGCACGGTGAAGTTCGGGGTGCGCTGGAAGACGGTGAGGTGATCGGCCTCGGCGGCGATGCGCGGCGCAGCCTGGATGCCCGACGAGCCCGTGCCGATGATTCCCACCCGCTTGCCCTTGACGTCCACACCTCCGCGGGGCCAGGTCGCCGTGTGGTGGCTCTCGCCCCGGAAGCTGTCGCGACCCGGGATGTCGGGGAAGTTCGCGGCCGACAAACACCCCACCGCGGAGATCAGGTAGCGCGCCGTGACGCACTCGCCCTGCTCGGTGCGGACCTCCCAGCGATTTTCAGCGTCGTCGAACCGGGCGCTCGCTACGCGCGTCGAGAGCTGGATGTTGCGCCGCAGGTCGAAGCGGTCGGCGACGTGGTTGAGATAGCGCTCGATCTCGGGCTGCTCGGGGTACTTGCCCGACCACTCCCACTCCTGCGCGAGCTCCTCGGAGAAGGAGAAACAGTAGTAGTAGCTCTCCGAGTCGCAGCGGGACCCGGGGTAGCGGTTCCAGAACCAGGCACCTCCTACGCCGTCGGCGGTCTCGTAGACCTGCACATCCATGCCCATCTCGTCTCGCAGCTTGTAGAGCGCGTAGAGGCCCGAAAAGCCCGCGCCGATGACCACCGCGTCGAGCTGGCGGAGCTGCGCATCTTCCCGATCATTGCGCTGTGCTGACATGACCCCTCCACGCCTGGAATTCCTGGCATTGGCTCCAACTGATTTCTAGCACGATCGAGGGGTTCCGAAAACTCGGCCGCGCAGCGGCTCCGCGATGCGCATCGGCCCCGTAAACGAGCAGAGCGAAGCGGTGTGTGCGGACCATCGGGCCGCCCGATGAGCGGGGCGACCGGGCCGTCCTGCAGGCCCAGGGCGTCGCTTGCATCCGCGCCAACCCGACCGATCCAATCGGTCCTTACATGGGCTCCAGGCGGCCTCGCTCGCCGCCTTCTCCATCATCCAGGACACCAGCGGTTCGAGCGTCACGGGGGGTGAAGCTGGTTGCGGTCCGCGCATTCTTCTTGCAGCCATCCTCGCCCGCGCAGGCCGCGCAGCCACCCGGCGAGCGTCCCCGCTGAGAGAGCCCGAAGAGGATGAACAGAAGGGCTAGCAACGCGGGGGCGAGCAGCTCCATCATGCCGAGCTCAACAGACCGGCGAAGCCCATGAAGCCCAGGGAGAGGCAACCGGCGATGATGAGCACGAGGCCCATGCCCCTCGCGATGGAGGGGACATCGGCCAGCTCGGCCTCCTCGCGGATCGAAGCCATCAGGATGAGCGCGAGGGTGAGACCGAAGCCGGCGCCGAGGGCGAAGGCCAGGCCTTCGAAAACGTCGTAGGCGCGATTGGTCTGGAAGATCGCCAGGCCGAGGATGGCGCAATTCGTCGTGATCAACGGCAGGTAGATCCCCAGCTCCCGAAACAGCGTGGGGCTGAGCTTCTTGATCACCGTCTCCACGATCTGCACCAGCGATGCGATCACCACGATGAAGGAGATGATGCGCAGGTAGGGGGCCCTTTCGAGGATGAAGGCGTTCAGGAAGGAGACCGCCAACGAGGTCACCACCAGCACGAAGATGTTGGCTGCCCCCATGCGCAGCGCGGTCTCGACCCGGGCCGACACGCCCATGAATGGGCAGAGGCCGAGAAACAGCGCCAGCGTGAAGTTGTTGATCAGCATGGCGGAAAGAAAGATCCAGAAGAGCTCGCTCATCGCACTTCTCCTCCCGTGGCCGGGCTGCCCGACAAGGCGCTGCGCTCCTGACGCCTCTCCTGCCACCACGCCAGGCCGAGCAGGAGCGCGCCGAGCGTGAGAAAGCCGCCCGGCGGCAGGATCATCACAATCCACGGCTCGTAGGAGGGGCCGAAGAGGGGCACGCCCAGGAAGCTTCCGCTGCCCAACACCTCGCGCACCGTCCCCAACATGAGCAGCGCGACCCCGAAGCCCGCGCCGGTTCCCAACGCGTCGAGCAACGCTCTGCCTACGGGTCGCTTCGACGCAAACGCCTCCTGGCGACCGAGGATCATGCAATTCACGACGATCAGCGCGATGAACGCGCCCAGCGCCTTGTGGATGTCGGGCACCAGGGCCTCCAGGCAGAGGTCCGCCACCGTGACGAAGGTGGCGATGATCAGGATATAGACCGAGATGCGAATCTCTCCCGGGATGAACCGCTTGCCCAGGGAGACCAGCAGACTCGAGCCACACAGCACGAAGAGCGTCGCCAGCCCCATTGCCAGGCTGTTCTCCACGTTATTGGTCACCGCCAACGCGGGACACAGGCCGAGCATCTGGATCAGGACCGGATTCTCACGCCAGACGCCACGCAGGAAGTCCTCCTGTTGCGTCGTCTCTCTCATGGCGAAGCCTCCGGAAAGTGCTCTTCGATAGGCGTGCGCAGCCGTGCGAGCGATTCATTGATGATGCGCACGACGGTGCGCGAGGAGATGGTGGCGCCGGTGATCGCGTCGATCTCACCGAGTGCTCCAGAGGCGCGCTTGACCGCCGCCAGCGGCGGGGTCGCCCCCTGGAACTGGGCTACGAACGCCAGGTCCTTCTCGATCTTGTCGCCGAGGCCCGGGGTCTCCTTGCTCTCGAGCACCTTCATTCCCAGCAGCTTGCCCGTGCTGGGATCGAAGCCGTAGAGGAGCGTGATGACGTCCTGGAAGCCCGCCGCGGCAGCCTTGACGGCCACGCCCGTCGCCCGGCCGTTGGCGTCGAGGCCCACGTAGATCTTCTCGGCGTCGCCCTCCGCGCCGGCCGCAGGGGGCGCTTCGAAGACTGCCTGCGGCGTCGCGTAGAGGGTCTCGTAAGCGGCTGGACCGTTCAGCACCTCGCTGACCGCGCGCCGCAGCACCTCGGCCTTGTGCGCCTCGATGGGGCCGAGCGTAATGTTGTAGACGACGACGATGAGCAGGCCCGCCAAGGCGCCAGCACTGCCCAGGGTCACGAGCATCCTCAGCGACGACGCCTGCTCGGGGGCCACGGCCAGCGTGCCGACGTCGAGTTCAGCGTCGCTCACGACTCCCTGCCCTCCTCGAGCGTCCCGAAGATGCGCGGCTGTGTGGCACGGTTGATGAAGGGCACGAGCGCGTTCATCAGCAGGATGGCGTACATCACGCCCTCCGAAAGTCCCCCCCAGATGCGGATGATCACCACCAGCAGGCCGATCCCAACGCCGAAGATCCAGCAGCCTCTGTGGGTCACCGGCGAGGTTACCATGTCGGTGGCCATGAACACGGCTCCCAGCATCAACCCACCCGAGAAGAGCATGAAGATGGGCCCGGGGTAGCGCGCGGGGTCGAGCCCGTAGAGGATGGCACTGAGCAGCGCCACACTGGCGAGGATGCTCGCCGGGATGCGCCATTCGAGATGCTTGCGCGCGGCCAGGTAGAGGCCGCAAAGCAGGATGATCAGGCCGGAGGTCTCGCCCAAGGAGCCGCTCGTGGTCCCCAGGATCAAGTCCCAGCTCGGCGTCGTCGCCTGCTCGAACTTCATCAATCCGAGCGGGGTGGCTCCGGAGATGGCATCGGGTACGACGGGGCTCATCAGCGGGAACGCCAGGTTGTCACCGCGCAGGCTCGACCAGCTCTCCGCAGGCACCGACCAGGTGGTGATGGCGACCGGGAACGCGGCCTGCAAGAAGGCGCGCCCCAGCAGGGCTGGGTTGAAGACGTTCTGGCCGAGGCCACCGAAGACGAGCTTGCCGAAGCCGATCCCGAAAGCACCGCCCAGAAAGGCCATCCAGAGCGGAATGCCCGGTGGCAGCGTGAGTCCGAGCAGGATGCCCGTGATGACCGCGGAGCCGTCGCGCAGCGATCGAGCGTCCCGACGCCCCGCGAGCCGCTCCGATGCCAGGCAGCCCGTCGTGCTCGCCGCCAGGACGAGGATCGCGCTCGGGCCGAAGAAGTAGAGCGCACTCGCGACCACCGGCACGAGACTCAGCACCACCGACCACATGATCGTCGGCGTACTGTCTCCCCCCTTGATGTGGGGTGAGGCGGTCACGATTCGGGTCGGAGCAGTCATGCCGCAGGCTGCCGCCGCAGGGCCGTCTTCGCCATGCCGAAGAGCTGGCTGAGCGGGATGTTCGAGGGGCACACGTAGCTGCAGCAGCCGCATAGCATGCAGTCCATCAGGTGGTGTTCGACCATCTCCGCCCAGCGCTCGTTCGTGGCCAGGTTGCCGAGGCGCTGGGGATTCAGGAACACCGGGCAGGCATCGAGACAGCGGCCGCAGCGGATACAGGGGTAGCTGTGTTGCGAAGGCGTCTCGCCCTCGCTCAGAACGAGTACACCGCTCGTGCCCTTCAGCACGGGCGTGTCCAGGCTCGACACGGCGACGCCCATCATCGGGCCGCCGAAGATGATCTCGCTCGCATCGTCTGCAAAGCCGCCGCTGTGCGCGATCAGATCCCGGAGCATGGTGCCCACGGGTACGATCCAGTTCCCCGGCTCGCGCACGCCGGGACCCGTCACCGTCACGATGCGTTCGATAAGCGGCAGGCCGGTCTCGAAGACTTCCGCGAGGCACGCCACCGAGCCCACGTTCTGTACGACCACGCCGATCTTGCCGGGCAGCCCGCCGGAGGGGACTTCGCGATCCAGCAGCGCCTTGATGAGCATCTTCTCGGCGCCCTGGGGATACTTGGCCTCGAGGGTGCGCACCTCGATATCGAGGTCGGCGGGCGCCGCGGCCCGCATCGCCTCGATCGCGTCGGGCTTGTTCTGCTCGACCCCGACCACTGCGCGCCGGATCCCCAGGCACTGAAGCATGATGCGAACACCCAGATAGACGCGCTCGCTGTACTCGACCATCACGCGGTGGTCCGAGGTGAGGTAGGGCTCGCACTCGCAGCCGTTCACCAGCAGCGTGTCGATCCGCTGGTCGGAGGGAGGCGAGAGCTTGACGTGTGCCGGGAATGCGGCGCCCCCCAGCCCGACGACACCGGCCTGCTGCACGGCCGCGACGATCTTCTCGCGCGGCAGGTCCTCCCAATTGGGCACCAGGCGCTGGCGCGGCGTCTGTGCGGCGTAGCGATCCAAGCGGATTCGCACCGCGCTCTGGTACTGACCGCTCGGATGCGGCCAGGGTCCGATCGCGACGACCTTCCCCGCAGCCGAGGCATGGATCGGTGAGGAGATGAAGCCCTGTGCGGCGCCGATCATGTCACCGCGCTCGACGCGGTCTCCGACGCGCACCATCAGGGTCGCGGGCGCCCCGGTGTGCTGCTGCAGGGGCAGCACGACCTCGTCGGGAAAAGGGAGGCGGCGGATGGGGCTGGCAGCCGTCAGCTGCTTCGCGTCGTCCGGATGCACACCGCTCCGGAATGTCGGTTTCCTACCCATGACCGACTTAGTTGAAGCGCTCGGCGCGCTTCATGAGATTCTCGAGATCCTTCTCGCGGGGGTCGAGAGGCGTCCCCGGATGGATGATTTCAGCGGGGCAGACCTCCGCGGCCATGACGAGCTGCTTGAAGGTGCCCGCGTGAGCGTCCTTGATGAAAGCCTGCTTGTTCTCGTCGTAGGCGAACATCTGCTTGTTCAGGTTGATGCAATCATCACAGCTCGTACATAGATCGGTGTCGACATAGGGCTCCATGCCGAGCTCGTCCGCGTCGTCGGCTTCGGCCTCCCCAGCCAGCTCGGCGGCGGGCGCCTCGCTCGGGGCCGGTGCGGAGGGCTCCGGCTCTATCGTGGGCAGCGGGCCCGTGGCCGTGAGCGCTGGTGGGATGGGCATGGCGACGGGAGCGCGACCCGGCTGTGCGTTCGCCTGCTCGAGGATCTGCGCGACAGTCAGATTGGCCCCGCCGCGCAGCAGGCCTTCGGCCAGGCGCCGAGCGATGAGCTGTGGGTACTGGGCCTGGAGCTTCGCCAGCTTGCCGTCGTACTCCGCGCGCAGGGCCTCGCTCCTGGCCTCGAAGTCGGCTTCGGCCTCCGCACTGCTGCGGGCCTTCGAAGAGAGTACGACGCCCGCCATCTCTCGCAGCACGTGCCAGAAGTCGAGGCGCTCCTCGGCGAGCATCACGATCTCCGCCGAGACAGCGAGCCGCCCGAGCTGCTGCTCGGCGTCTACGATGTGGATGAAAGGAGACGTGTCAGCTCGCTGCTGCGGGGAGAGCTCGAGGTACTCGTGGAAGGGGACCCAGTCCGTGTCCGAGTCCTGCTCGGGCACTGGCTTGAAATGCTTCCTGAAGCGCGCCTCCTGGGCCGCCCAATCCGCGGTGGTCACGGGGACCGTCAGCGTGCGCTCTTCCCCGGCTTCGTCGCCGTCCCGCTCGCGATAGCGGAGCTCGTAGGTCGGCCAGTCGTCGTCGAGGGCCGGGTTGCCTTCGAGGTCGAGGCAATCCGCCAGGTCCGGTCCGCCGTCGGGGTCGAACACGAGGTTCGGAACGGCACGGCTCTCCAGCGCCAGGCGCGCCGCATCGGGGGCCGCTTCGTCACCGATGCCCCACTCGACCGGACAGGGTGTGTTGAGGATGAAGATCGAAGGCCGTCGGACGCGCAGTCCTTTCAGGACGTTGCCGAGCAGATGGGTCGGCGCCGCTTGGGACGATTGCAGGACGAAGGCGCCTCGATGAGCGATCGCCAGCAGCGCGAGCTCCTTGCGCTGCTCTTCCTTGCCGTGTTGGCCGGGACCGAACGCGGCCATATCGGAAACCTGACCGAGGAAGCCGCTCGTGCACGCCTGTCCACCGGTATTGGAGTAGACCTGCGTGTCGACGACCAGGACCCGGATCGGCTTGTTGGTCGCCAGCAGCCGCGAGAGGTTCTGGAAGCCGATGTCCAGCATGGCGCCGTCGCCGCCCACTGCAAAGAGCGGCGGGCAGAGAGCGAACTCGTCGTCCGTGAACTGTTCCCAGTCGAACTTCGTGAAGAAGGGCTCGTGGACCTCGGGGTCGTACTCCCCGGCGAGCGCCAGCCTGGCGCGGCGCACGTCGATGAATCCGTCTGCCATCTTGCGCATCTGCCCTTCGAAGATGCCGATGGCCAGCGAAGGCGCATCCTGGAAGAGATGATTCGCCCAGGGAAAGGGGTAGGGGTTGAAGGGATAGGTGGCACCCCAGACCGAGCTGCAGCCGGTGGAGTTCGCGAAGCCGGCTCTCGATCGTCCCTTGCCGCTCGGACCCTCGGTATAGAGCCAGCGCAGATCCTGGAGCTTGCGGGACATCTCCAGCAGCCGCCCGACCTCGACATGGTGCTCACCGGCGACGTGCACGTTGCTGCCGCCTTCGCCGCCCTTCGCGATCGCTTCGAGGTCGGCGTCTGCGGCGACGAGACCGCGCGCCCTGGCATCGAGGTCGGCGATCAGGTCGGCGAGCTCGCCCACGTAGGCTTCGACGCGCGGGATCAGCAGCGCGTTGACGGCGGAGAGCACGAGGTGGATGTCCGTCTTCTCGCCGCAGCCCATACAGGCACCGTCACCGCCCTCGGTGGACTGGTAGTTGCTCTGTTTGAGGAGCAGCGAGGAGAGGACGCCGATCCCCTCCTCGAGGTCGGGAATGTTGACGTAGCGGTCGTGCGTCTCGGGAAGCTGCTTCCAGAGCGCCCAGTTGCTGCGCAGCTGCTCCACCATCTCGTCGGTCTGCCGGATCGAAAGCAGCGCATCGTCGGGACACACCGCGACGCAGATGTCGCAGCCCTTGCAGGTCTCGGGGTTGATGGTGATGGAGAGCAGGCCGCCGCTGCCCTTCTGCTTGCGCTCTGGCAGATCGAAAAAGGGGCCCGTCTTGGCCAGGGGGAAATCGGCCAGCGCCGAGTAGACAGGGGCCCACTCCGCATCGAGCTCGGCGCGTCGCGCCGGCGCGGGCGCAAGCTTCTGGATCACGTTGCTGTAGGCGAGCGAGAGCACCTTTCCGATGTCGCGGAAGGGCACCCCGAGAAGGATCTTGTGCGCCTCCTTGTCGAGGTGCTTCACGATCTGCCCGAGCCGGTTCATCGGCAGATCTGGGCTCTTCACGTGCTTGATGGCCGCCCTCAGCAGCTCGTCCACGGTGTTGACCACGCCCGGGATCGCCGTGTCGGGGCACTGCGTCCAGCACTTGCCACAGCCCGTGCATTTTTCCGGGACGAACTCGGGCACCGCGAAACGCAGCCCCGTCATGTCGCGCATGGCGCTGGTGGAGGCGGGCATGGCGCTGATCGCCGTGAAGGGATCTGCGATCGGATCCTGGCCCGCGCTGTAGAGCGAGCCCACCTGCTCCCAGAAGCGACCGGGATTCCCTATGCCGTCGCGATAGCCGCTGCCGTCGAGGATCTCGGGCATGACGGGCGGCGACTCGAGATCGTCCTCACTCGTCACCTCGATCTCGGTATCGACCCGTAGCACCTCCTCGTAGCCGCGCTTGATCACCCGAAGATTGTCGCTGACGACTCGCTCACCGAGATGCCCGAACTTCTTCTCGAGCCGGGCGCAGATGCCATCGAAGAGCTGCTCATGGTCGAGCTCGGCGGCCTCGACCAGCGGAGAGGTCCGGAAGAAGGCGCCCATGAAGGCGGCGCCCTGCATGCGGAAGCGCAGGTCGGCGTTCGACGCCTCGCTGTGCGCGATCGCAAAGCCGTCGAGATGGTAGACCTCGATTTCCTTTTCGCGAATCGTGCGGCGAGCCCGCTCGGGAAGCTCGTTCCAGAGCTGCTCGCCGTCGCGTTCGCTCTGGATGATGAAGACGCCGCCGCGATCCATACCCGCAAGCGGGTCGCAGTGGTGGAAGACGTTGCCGTCGGGCGCCATCACGGCGTCGACGTGCTTGAGCTCGCAGTTGGTCCGCACGGGCGTGCTGGCGAGGCTGGCGAAAAAGGTGGTGGGCTGCCCCTTCTTCTCCGAACCGTATTTAGGGTTGGCCTTCATGCACAGGCCGAGCAGATCGGCCGCTGTGGTGGCCAGATTCTTGCCCATCGTGATCGCACCCCAACCGCCCACTGAGTGGATGCGCAGGGAGACGCCTCCGCTCGGGATGAGGTTCTTGTCCGGGCCCCGTTCGAGCGCCAGCTCGCTGACACCCGGGTAGGCGGCCGCAATCCGCTGCTGCCAGATCTCCAGCTTCGGCAGGTCGGTGTCCCGACGCACGAAGTCGATCCCCAGGTAGAACTGTCGGCGCCCGGCACCACCCTCTCGCATGTTGTCCACCGCGGCGATGAGGTCGGCCGGTTGCAGGTCGCGGCTGCCCATCCCATAGCAGCCGGAGTAGAACTCGGGGATCTGCTCGGGCGCGCAGGCTGCAATGCCCTCGTGCGGCACGCCCGTGCGCGCGCGCTGGTTCTCCATGCCCTTCGCCATCGCAGCGCGGATCTCCCGGAGCAGCGGAAGGTCGGCCGCCAGGGGTTGGTCGGTGCGCTCGAGCACAGTGGCGGCCTTCTTGCCCCGCAGCAGCTTCGTCACCAGATCACTGGGGAAGGGACGGAACATGGTCACGTTCAGCACGCCGACCTTGATGCCGCTCGTCTCGCGCAGGTGATCGACGACCGCCTCCGCGTTGGCGACCAGCGAGCCCTGCCCGATGATCACGTACTCGGCGTCCTCGAGGCGGTAGCCGAAGGCGCGGGCGTACTGCCTTCCCGTGAGCGCGGCGTACTCCGAAAAGGCACGATCGGACAGGCTCGCGATGTGGTCGAAGTAGAAGGGCCGCTGGGCCGCGACCCCCTGGGCGTAGCTCTCCTGGTTCTGCACCACACCGAGCATGGCGGGATAGTCGAAGTCGAAGAGCTCGGGGATCCGGCGACGTGTCTCCCCAAAGACCATCTGCTGCGCCGCTGTCGGCGACTCGATGAGATCCGAGGGGTCGCCCAGGAACTCCTTCGCCAGCTCGCGCTCGGGCAGGCGAAACGTCTCGATGGTATGGCTCGTCAGGAAGCCGTCCTGGGCGCAGATGCCCGGATTCAGCGACAGCTCGGCGATGCGGTGCGCGATCAGGGTGAGGTCCGCGACCTCCTGCACGTCCTTGCCGAAGAGCTGAAAGAAGCCCGTGTCATCGACCGCGTGGTAGTCGTCGTGTCCCGCGTGCACGTTGAGCGAGTGCTTGGTCATGGCCCGGCAGGCGACGTTCAGCACGTAGGTGAGCCGCTTGCCCACGGCCGCATACAGGGACTCGTGCATGTAGGCAACGCCCTGGCCACTCGAGAAGTTGGCCGAGCGGAGCCCCGTCATGCTCAATCCGGCCATCACACCGGCGGCGGCGTGCTCGCCCTCGGGCTCGAAGAAGATCAAGCTGCGGCCGTTCACGTTCGTCGCGCCTGCGGCGACCGCGGCAGCCCAGCCCTCTCCCATCTGCGTGGAGGGGGTGATGGGATAGGCGCCGGCCGCCTCGCTGGCGGCCGTCTCCACGCTGACCACGGCCCCGCTGCCGTCATCGGTGCTGAGGATTCCCGGGTACTTCACTTCGCTGGGCTCTCGTCGCTCACTCATTTCGAATCTCTCTCCACGCTCTCACCCGGCCTTCTCTGAGGGGTCGGTCACGGAGGCTCGAGTGCGATTGTCTTGCTGGGCGTTCTCGACCCAGACGATCGCTCCGGTCGGACAACGCTTCGTGGCCTCAGGCGTCTCGAGGCCACGTCTCGTGTAGTCGATGACGGCGAGGCCATCCACAATGTCGATCAGTCCCTCCGGCGCGTCGAGGACACACTTGCCACAGCCGTTGCAGGCGACCTCGCACAAGCCCTCTGCCTCTTCGCCTTCGAGCTCGCTCCTGCACTGCACGATCAGGTGCTGCTCGAGGGGCATGATAACAAAGAGCTCCTTCGGGCAGGCGTCGACACAGTCGCCGCAGGCGGTGCAGCGCTCCGGGTCGACGATCGGAAGCTGTGCTGCGCTCATGTGGATCGCGTCCAGGTCGCAGGATAGCTCGCAGTCCGCCAGCCCGAGACATGCCCAGGTGCAGCCCTTTCCACCCCCCGCCACCGAGGCCGCGGCCTTGCAGCTCGCGAAGCCTCGATACTCGGCGGCCTGAATCGCGACACCGCTGCCACCCGCGCATAGCAGACGAGCCACGCGCTTGTTCGCCTCGCCGGCCTCGACGCCGAGCAGCTCCGCGACGTCTTCGATCTCCTCCGACCCCATGACCGTGCAGTTGGCCGGCTGCTGCGCCCCCGCGACCAGAGCTTCGGCGAAGGCCCGGCAGCCCGGCGTGCCGCAGGCTCCGCAATTGGTGCCCGGAAGCAGCTCGGAGGCCGCGTCGATCCGGGGATCCTCGAAGACCCGAAAGCGGCTGTGAACCAGGGCGATCAAGGCACCGAAGACCACGCACACCCCCGAGAGGATCAGGACTGGCTGGATGATTTCGCTGAGGTTCATGAGACGAATCTCTACGTTGGGCTGGTCAGATCGGCGTGCTCGAGTAGCCACGCCGATAGCTTGTCCGCGGCATCCGTCGACAACCCGGGAGCAGGTCCCTCGACGACCGGGGCTGCGACTGCAGACGCGACACCGGGACGCCCGGCCTCACGAGTTTCGACGGGGGGTGCAGGGGCATCGCCGTGTGGCGAAGTGTTCGGAGCGGCCGCCAGGGCCGCCAGCTGTTTGAGGTCTTGCCGCTGCTGGAAGGCGCTCGTGATCCCCAGTCTGCGCGGCTTCTTTTCGGGCAGCTGCGTGACGACCATGCGGTCGGCCAACGCGGGGCCCCCGTCCGGGTCGTGTCGAAACTGGGCGGCGGTGTCCGGCACCAATGCCACGACGCCGGGCCCGTCGTGGCGGGCGATCCACTCGAGCTCGCCGGGATCCGCGGTCTGCATCACCAGCACCCCGGGCGTGATCAGCCGCACGAGCGGGGCCGGGGGCGCTTCACCGTCGACGACGAGCACCAGCTTGAAGGCGCGGTCGAGGAAGTCCGCCAAGCCGCCGATCCTCAGGTCGCGACCGGCTACGCACACGACCAGGGCGATCTCGACACTGCGCTCCGCACGGCTCCAATACTCGAAGGGATGCCCGTCGAGGAGCGCCGCGTGCTCGGAGGCTCGGTACTGATCCTGAACCACGAGCTCCACAATCCGGGTCACTGCAAATGCCTTGCCGATCTCGGCCAGGGCCTGCCCCACAGCAGTGCGCAGATCGTCTCCTTCCTCGACCACGACGCGGAACAGGTCCTCACGCTGCGCCAGCAGCTCCCGGCAGACCTCGAGGGCACGGATCACCAGGTCGCCGTGCTCGATCTCGGGGGGCTCGACCTTCGAGAGCAGCTTCGCCATGCGTTCGGCGTCGATGCGCCCGGACGCGAACTCACCGAGTTCCGCGCGCGCCGTCTTCTCCAGAGTGCCGTTGCGCTCCACGCGCGTGCTGATCAGCAGTCGGATCTGCTCGCTGGTATTCGCCAGCATCGATCGAAACGCCTCGATCGTCTTGGCGAGGGCGTCGAGCGCCTGCTCTGAACGGGGGTCAGACGGCATAGCGATCGAATTCCTGGTTGAGCCGCTCGATGTTCTGCGCAGCGGTGTAGGTCGGCAGCTGGCGGAGTTGGTCGAGGCGCGGCTGCGATTCGTCGCGGTAGAAGACTCCGAGGCGGACGTGTTCGCCGCCCTCGGCCAGCACCCTGGCGCGATCGAGATCCGACGGGTCGTGCTCCAGACTCCGCTTGTAGATCTTTTCCAGACCCGGCACGGTGACGCCGTCGGGATGCACCAGCAGCTCGTGCAGATCGGGCGTTCGCGCCTGCTCTGCGAAGATCGGGGCGGTGAACTTGGGGCAGCGCTGCAAGATGCGCACGAACGAGAAGCCCGGATGCCGGTAGGCGGTCCGGATCGTGGCGAGCAGGTGAGCGGGCACCCAGTCCGCCGTTTGCGCCACGAAGGACACGTTCGTCACGCCCAGCGTCGTGGAGATCGGGTTGAGGGCGGGCAGGAAGCTGCCCTTGGGCTGGGTATTCGTCTTGTAGCCCTGGGGCGTCGTGGGTGAGGTCTGGTTCTTCGTGAGGCCATAAGTCGCATTGTCGAACATCAGGGCGGTCATATCGATGTTGTAGCGGGTGGCGTGGAGCCAGTGGCCAGCGCCGATCGAGCAACAATCCCCATCCCCCATGACTACGAAGACGTTCAGGTCCGGGCGACTCAGCTTGACGCCGGTTGCGACCGGCAATGCGCGCCCGTGAAGGCCGTGGAAACCATAGGTGCTGAGGTAGTGGGGGAAGCGGCTCGAACATCCGATTCCCGACACGAAGACCGTACGCTCCGGAAGCAGCTGCTCGTCTCGCATCAGGCGCTTCACGGCGTTGAGCACACCGTGATCGCCACAGCCGCCGCACCAGCGGGGCACGACATCGCCATAGTCGTCCATGTCGAAGCTGCGCTCATCGTCGATCCCGCAGCCGAAGAAGGAACGGAGCTGATCACTCATGATGGCGTGGCCTCTATTTCGCTGACTTCGCTAACAGTCGACAACTTGTTGCGGATCACCTCGTGGATCTGACTGGGCCGCAGCGGCTGGCCGGGGACGCGCGTCCAGCAATCGATGTCGACGAGTGTTTGCGCGCGCAGCAGGAAGGCAAGCTGTCCGATGCGCCGGTTCTCGGGTGTGATGTGGGGATCGCCCAGGTCGTCGCTGTAGTTGATCTCGACGGTCATGACGTGGTCGAAGCGCGCAAAAATATCGCGCAGACCCGGCTGCATCGGAGACAGGAACGTGATGTGCGTGGAAGACACCGAGTGCCCCTCCGCGCGCGCACGGTCCACCGCTTCCTCGATCGCCCCCTTGGTGCTGCCCCAGCCCACGATCAGGAGTCGGCCCGAGTCATCGCCGTGGATGAGCGGCGGCGACATGGTCTCGTGGAGCAACGCGAGCTTGCGGCTTCGCATGTTGCAGCCCAGTTGGTTGGCCTCGGGCCTGTAGTCGACCTGGCTATCCCGATCGTGGTTGAGCCCCGTCACGGTGTGTGTGCCGCCGGGCTGGCCGGGCACGATCCGCTGAGACAGACCGGTTTCCGGATCCCAGTCGTAGGGCCGCTCGTCACTGCCCACGGCACGGTGGTTCGGGGGCGCTGCGTGCCAGTGTTCATCCAGAGCCGGCCGGCGGAATTGCTGCTGACCGCTCGCGAGGTTGGCATCGGAGAGCACGATGACCACACAGCGGAAGGTCTTGGCGATGCGACGCGCCGTGATCATCGCGTGAAAGCACTCCTCGATGGTGGCCGGCGCCATCACGACGCGAGGCGCATCGCCGGGCTGCGCGAACAGCGCTGGCAGCAGATCGCTCTGCTCGACCTTGGTGGGGAGTCCCGTGCTGGGGCCACCGCGCTGGACGTCGAGCACGACGAGGGGAATCTCGGTCATGATTGCCAGGCCGATAAACTCGGTCTTGAGTGCGAGGCCGGGACCGGAGGTGACCGTGAGGGCGACCTTGCCCGCGTACGAGGCCCCGATCGCCACGCCGGCAGCGGCGATCTCGTCCTCGGATTGATGGACCTTGCCGCCGTAGTCCTCGAACATCTCACACAGGTAGTGAGAAACCGAGGTCGCCGGGGTGATCGGGTACATGGCACAGAACTCCATCCCCGACGCGACGGCGCCGAGCGCCGCCGCCTGGTTGCCATTCATGACGACCCGCGACTCGTCGACCTCGACGCGGGGAACTTCGACGCGGAAGTCGAGGTTGCGCTCTGCCCACTCGACGCCGAGCTCGAGCAGGTCGCAGTTCACCTCCGAGACCTGGGGCCCCTTCTTCGCGAACTGCAGCCGGATCTGCTCGCGGATCTTCTCGAGGTCGAGACCGTAGATCTGCGCCAGCAGACCCAGTGCGAACATGTTCTTGCCCTTGCGAGGATTGTCGACCCTGCGCAGACACTCTTCCTCCATCGGGACCGGAATGATCCGATAGCCGCTCTTGCCAATCTCCTCCATGCCGGCTTTCCATTGCTGGCGGATCTCTTCGTCGGAGTCAGTGCTCCACTTGGACTCGATCAGGATGACGCAGTCGTCCGCCAGCGCATCGAGGCGATGTTGCGAGAGCAGCACCTGCTCGTTGAAGGCCACGACGAGCTTGGCCTCGTCTCCCCAATTCGTGACCTGATCTCGCCCAAAACGGATCAGGCTGCCGCTCGCGCTTGCCGGCGTCCGCGCCGGCGGCTCGATCTCGGCCGGAATAACCTCGACGGTCCACACGCCGTAGCTCATCTTCGCCAATACGGAGGCGAAGATCTGGCCGCATTTCTGCGCCCCTTCGCCCGAGTCCGACACGATCTCCAGAACGTGCTCGTCCGTGTGGATCACGTTCTTCGGAACGGATTCGGGGCAGGCTGTCGTCGGCTCGCTACCGACACTGGAAAGGGGAGAAGAGCTGCTCACTTAACCTTTTCACTCCTGATCAGCTATGGCCACATCGAACCCTGCCGCGAGCCGAAGCCGTCGGGCGAATCAACACCCGCGAACGTCTTGAGTCGGCACAATCATGCTGAGTGCAAGCAAGCTCACTCGACTCGACAGCGGGCGCTACAACCCCCTAGCCGCGACAGGCGTGCTCTCTTGTAGCTTAAGTTTCATCGGCTGCAAGCGCTGTACCAGTTGAGGCATTTCGTGCGCTGGGTGAAGGAATCGACTTGTTGTGGGAGGTCGGAAGCGCTGTTGCCCGCCGAGGCCCGGCATCGGGGTGGACAGGCCGGGCCCTGTCGACTTGCTGCGTCCCGGAATTGCAGGGGTTTTCCCCGTCCTGGGCCTACCGAGCAAGCACCGATGGTTTTTCTGATGTGAGGTCAGAATCAACCTCGTACTGGGCTGGGACTTCCTGCAGGTTCCCGCCCGTGATGCGGGCTTTGCTCGACCTCGCGACCTGTGCGTTCTCAGGACTCGTATGCCCCCACCAATCGATGGCTCTCAGGATCGACCGCAGCCACTAGGCCGCGACGTGCCAGACGCAGGGGCGAAAAACGCAGCGGATCCGGGGCAATTTGACTCAGTCTGGGTGTCCGGCGAGCTTCGATTCGGCGTCGACCGGCCCGCCTGATCCAGGACCTGGCTGCTCGATCCTGCGCAATACCATCGACGGCTGGACGAGCGGACGGGGAAGGGGAAGACCGCGCCATTGCGGGGCGGCGCAGCACTGAGAACGCACAGGTCTCGCCGATGCAGACGATCGCCTAAAGCCGCGCAGCTGTTTCGAAGAGGTGGCTTCGATGGCGGGGGGCACGTTCCCCCCGTGTCGTGAGCGCTCGAGCCGAGCGCGTGTTTCGGGGGCCATGAGGGGAGCCAATACCGCGTGCGCCGCGAACTCCACCTCTGTACTCTATTTATAACAGCCAATGGCGTTCGGGCGCGTCGTTCGAACGATTTCAGATTCAAGTTCAGATCCAAGTAGTAAAGGAGTCCCTGCATGGCGGGAATCTTCGATCGTTACCAGGTCATCGACACCGACACCCACGTCTCCGAGCCCCCGGATGTCTGGACCGCGCGGGTCTCTTCGAAGTGGGGCGACCTCATCCCGCATGTGGTTCGAGATCCAAACGGCGGCCCAAAGGACTACTGGGCCATCGGGGATGAGCTGTTCATGCCGACGGGCGTCTCCGCGATGGCGGAGTTCGAGGGAATGCTGCCCGATCACCCCGACACGCTGGCCGACGCGGTCCCGGCATCCTATGACGCTCAGGAGCGCCTCGCCTACATGGACCGGGAGGGCATCTACGCGCAGATCCTCTACCCGAACGTCGGCGGCTTCGGCTCCGCCACCTTCCTGCGCCTCAAGGAGCCCGAGCTCATGCTCGAGTGCGTTCGGGCCTACAACGACTTCCTGGTCGACTGGTCGAGCGCCGACCCGAAGCGGCTGATCCCGGTCATGGCGACGCCGTTCTGGGACGTCGACGCCACGCTGAAGGAGATCGAACGCTGCGCCGCAAATGGGCACAAGGGCGTGATCTTCGGCGGCCAGCCCGCCGACTTCGGGGAGCCGCCCCTCACCGACCCGCACTGGGACCCGGTCTGGGCCGCCGCCCAGGACGCGGAGCTGCCCATCAACTTCCACATCGGCGCCGGCGCCGTCGGCGACCTGTTGGGGGGGGGCGCGGGGCTTGGCATCCGCACCGGCCTGGCGCGCATCTGTACGCAGCTCTTCATGGACAACGCCAACTGCATCGCCGACATCATCTTCGCCGGCGTCTGCCACCGCTTCCCGAAGCTCAACTTCGTGTCCGTGGAGAGCGGCGTCAGCTGGCTGATGTTCGCCCTCGAGGGATTCGATTGGCAGTGGCAGAACAACGGGGTGTCGAGCGAGCATCCCGAGTACGACCTGCTGCCCAGCGAGTACTTCAGACGGCAGATCTACGGCTGCTTCTGGTTCGAGACCGACGGCCTGCGCGGCGCGCTCGAGAAGTACCCGGACAACATCCTCTGGGAGACGGACTTCCCGCACCCGACCGCCATGGCGCCGGGGCCGCAGTCGATCGCCCAGCACCCGCGTGACTACGCCGAGCGCGCACTCGCGGGCGTGCCGGAGGACACGATTCGCAAGGTGATGCGAGACAACGCCGCCAGGGTGTACCACCTGGATTGACGCGGCATCACGCACTGGCGTTGAGAGGATCGTCCGGCGACCCGGACCCGTCGGTGAGCCATCCCACAGACCCAACGGATCGACCCAAGGAGACCCTCATGCCCTACGACCTCGTGATTCGCGGAGCCAAGGTTGTCGACGGCACCGGTATGCCGGCATTCATCGCCGATGTCGGCGTCAAGGGCGAGCGCATCGCCAAGATCGGGCGCATCGGGACCGGGGCGGCCACCGAGCGCGAGATCGACGCGCGCGGGCTCGTGCTGTCGCCGGGCTTCATCGACGTGCACACGCACTACGACGCCCAGCTCGACTGGGATCCGATGGCGTCGTCCTCGTGCTGGCACGGCGTCACGACCGTGCTCGCCGGCAACTGCGGCTTCACGCTCGCGCCGGCGAAGCCCGAAGACGTCCCTTGGCTCGCCGGCATGCTGACTCGTGTCGAAGGCATGTCGCCCGCAGCGCTGGCTGAAGGGCTTCGATTCAGCGGGGGCGGCTTCGACGACTACTGGGGGCGCTTCGATGGCAAGCTGGGCCTGAACGTCGGCGCCTACGTCGGCCACTGCGCCGTACGGCGCTACGTGATGGGCGACGACGCCTCCCGGCGCGCGGCGACCGACGCCGAGATCGAGGCGATGAAGGAGCTCGTGCGCCAGGCGATGCGAGAGGGCGCCATCGGGTTCTCGACCTCGCAGGTCGACCTCCACGTGGGCAAGGACGGCTACGAGGTGCCGAGCAACCACGCCAGCGCAGACGAGATCGTCGCGCTCTGCAGCGTGCTCACCGAGTTCGATCGCGGCGCGGTCCAGATCATCGCGGGCAGCTTCGCGTCGGGCTACAGCGAGGCCGACCGCGAGCTCATCGTGCGCATGTACGAGGCCTCGGGCCGGCCGGTCGAGCTCGCACCGGTGTTTCCTTCCGCTGCGGATCCGCTGAACCCCCAGAAGGTGATCGAGTTCGTCCGCGAAGCGACGGCGAATGGCGCGCGGCTGCACCCGCAGTTCGCGACCAACCGCGGTGGCCTGCACGTGAAGCTCGCCGACACCTTCGTGTTCGACGACATGCCGGCCTGGCGCGAGGTGATGTGCCTGCCCGAGCCCGCACGCTCGGAAGCGCTCGCCAAGGCCGACGTGCGCCAGCGTCTCGCAGCCGACATCGAAGGCGGCGCGGGCAAGGCGATCGGGCTCGCCTGGCAGAATCTCGAGGTCGAGCAGGTACGCAACGCCAAGAACTCAGCGCTCGTGGGCAAACTCGTGAGCGAGCTGGCCGAAGAGGCCGGCAGAGCACCGATCGACTGCTTCCTCGATCTCGCACTGTCGGAAGACCTCCAGACGTGGTTCAAGATGGTCATCGATGAGGCCAGGGCGAGCTACATGGACAAGATCACCGCCGAAGTGATGGCGGAGCCCTGGGCCATGAGCGGCTCGAGCGACGGCGGTGCGCACCTCGCCACCTTCGTCGGCTCGGACTACACCACGAACCTGCTGACGCAGTTCGTGCCCGGAACGCTGAGTCTCGAAGAAGCGATCTTCCGGATGACGGGCATGCCGGCGATCGTGCACGGGCTCGAGGGGCGCGGTGAGATCCGCGAGGGTTGCTATGCGGATCTCGTGCTCTTCGATCCTGAGCGGCTCGCCGTCGGGGAGATTCGCCTGGAACGAGATTTCCCGGCCAACAGCGAGCACTTCGTCGTCGACGCAGAAGGCTATGTGGCGACGATCGTGAACGGCATCATCTCGACCGAGCAGGGAAAAGCCACGGGCGCCCTGCCCGGCCGGATCTTGCGCGGCTGCTGAGACCGCCGATGCCGCCGGGGGTCGAGCCATGATCGTGGGGCTGGTCTCTGGCAGCTATGTCGGGGAATCCTGGCGCGGCGCGCGCCGACCGTCGGCTAGCAGGCTGCTGAAGAACTCCGGACCGAGCCCGGTGCGTGGATTTTCGGTCCAATCGAGGCGCGGAAGCGCCGCTGGGGTGAACCCCAGCAAGCTTTCGCAACGAAGAGTGGGCCGAAAAGACGCGTGCCCGGCGACG
>PVBE012943643.1_pt1 | contig 48934 bp, 35 predicted proteins | sample 1631181 | NCBI WGS metagenome assembly PVBE01 (sample SAMN08397723, study PRJNA350692) | Marine metagenome, whole genome shotgun sequencing project. | isolation source: water | place: Pacific Ocean | collected 2012-04
GGCGCGCTCGATTCGCTGGACGCCCAGACGTTTCGCGACTTCGAGGTGGTCGTCGTCGACGACGGTTCCGACGATGGCGCGACGCTGGGCATTCTCGATTCGATCGCCGAGCGGGTTCGTATCGTGCGCCAAGGGAACCGGGGTTTGCCGGCGGCCCGCAACGCCGGATTCGCGACCGCGCGCGCAGACTTGGTCCTGCCGCTCGATTGCGATGACCGGCTCGATCCCCGATTCCTCGAAGCGACCGTGGACGCGCTGGGGCGGAACGCGGACGCCGCCTACGCATTCACCGATCTGGTGCTGTGCGGCGAAAAAAAGGGTGTGCTCGCCAAGCGATACAACTTGTTTACCCAGCTCTTCGTGAATCAGCTTCCATACTGCATGTTGATCCGCCGTGCGGACTGGCAGGACGCCGGCGGCTACGACGAATCGCTTCGCGACGGTTACGAGGACTGGGAGCTCAACATCCGACTCGCATCATTGGGGCGCTTCGGCGTGGCCGTGTCCGAGCCATTGTTCCTCTATCGGGTCGATTCGAAGGGCATGCTGCGCCGCGTCTCCAACCGACGCCACGCCCAGTTGTGGCGCCACATCCAAGACCGGCACGCTGCGCTCTACCGGTTGCCCGCGTTGTGGCGTTGCTGGCGCGCTTGGCGGTCGGCGCCCCGAGCCTACCCCGCGTGGCTGCTCGTCGGCCTCTTGATGTGCCACCGAGCCCTGCCGGCATCGGTGTTCAACCGCGTCTTTTCGGTTCTGCTGCGCTTCTCGGCGTCGGCGCGGGCGGACGCGGGCGCGGCCCGGTCCGCCCAAGGGACGTAGCGCATGTGCGGCATCGCGGGCATTTTGGACTTGCGCCGGGCCACGCCGCCCGAGGAGCTCGTGACGACGGTTCGCGCCATGGCGCGCACACTCAGGCATCGGGGACCCGACGACGAAGGGGTCTGGTGCGATGCGGACGCCGGGATCGCCCTTGCCGCGCGCCGGCTGGCGATCCGCGATCTCTCTCCGGCCGGCCACCAGCCGATGGTCTCCGACGACGGCGGGCTGGTCCTCGTCTACAACGGCGAGATTTACGACGCGGACGCGTTGCGAGGCGAGCTCGAGTCGCTGGGACACAGGTTTCGGGGCACCTCGGACACCGAAGTCCTCCTCAACGCCTGCGCCCGATGGGGCGTGGCCGGGGCGCTTGGGCGCCTGAACGGGATGTTCGCGTTCGCCTTGTGGGAGGCGGGTGCGCGGCGCCTCACCCTCGTTCGCGACCGGATCGGGATCAAGCCGCTTTATTGGGCGCTGAACGGCGATCTCGTGCTGTTCGCCTCGGAGCTCAAGGCGATGCGGGCGCACGCCGCCTGGACGCCCGAAATCGACCGTGACGCGCTGGCGGCGTACGCGCGCCTCTCGTACGTTCCGTCGCCGCACTGCATCTGGACTGGTGCGCGGAAGCTCGAGCCCGGTTGTGCGCTGACGCTCGAGCCGGGCCACCCGCCCAATACGTGGCGTTATTGGGACATGGCGGCGCTCGCCCAGGGCGATCGAACGATCCTGGAGGCGCGCGAGGCTGCCCTGCGACTCGAAGCCCTGCTCGAAACGGCGGTGCGTCGCCGGCTCGTCGCCGACGTGCCCGTCGGTGTGTTTCTTTCGGGTGGAATCGACTCGGCGACGGTGAGTGCGCTGGCGCAAGCCCACGTTGACACGCCGGTCAAGACGTTCACGGTCGGTTTCACTGAATCGGCGTACGACGAGGCCAAGGACGCGGCCCTAGTCGCCCGGCACCTCGGCACCGACCACCACGAGCTTCTTCTGAGCCCGGAAGAGACTCGCGCGCTGATTCCCGAACTGCCCGCGTGGTTTGATGAACCTTTCGCCGATTCATCGCAGGTAGCGACGCTCGCGGTCGCCCGATTCGCGCGAACTAAGGTGACGGTGGCCCTCAGTGGCGACGGCGGCGACGAAATCTTCGGCGGCTACAACCGCTACGCCTGGGCCGCAAGGTACTGGCCGTGGCAGCGCAAGGTGCCGGCGCCGATCCGGCGCCTCGCGGCCGCGGCGATCGAAAAGGTATCGCCCCGCGCCTGGGACCGGGTTCTCGGCGCCGTCTCGTATCGACAACCCGGCGAGAAGCTTCACAAACTCGCCCAGATTCTCGCGCTCGACGATCTCGATTCGATTTATCGCCGGCTCACGGGACCCGGGGTCGAGACCCTCGGCGCGGTCCCCGGCGGGCGTGAACCGCCGGCACTCGTCGTGCCACCCCTCGAAGACGCAGTCGAGCGCCTGCAGTTCCTCGACACGGTGGGATACTTGCCTGACGACATTCTGACCAAGGTGGACCGTGCGACCATGGCGGTCGGACTCGAGGCGCGGGTTCCGTTCCTCGATCACGAAGTCATCGAATTCGCCTGGCAATTGCCGCGCGCGCTTAAGGTTTCCGACGTCAAGGGCAAGCGCATCCTGCGGACCGTCCTCGGCCGTCATCTGCCGGTGCAGCTTTTCGAGGGCCGCGCCAAGTCCGGCTTCGCGATTCCGCTGGCCGCGTGGCTGCGGGGACCGCTCAGGGATTGGGGCCAGTCACTCCTCGAAGACGTGACGCGAACCGGCGAGCAGTGGTTCGACGCGAATACCGTCACCGGGTGGTGGAACGATCACCAGTCGGGACGAGCGGACCGCCATCACGCCCTTTGGAACGTCTTGATGTTTCAAGCCTGGCTTCGCCGCCAACGAACCGGCTCGTGAGACCGAAGTCCCTCAGATCGGGGCTGCCGCGCGCGCGGGCACGCGGAAGTCGCGGTCGAGCAATGAGGCATAGACCTTCAGCGTTTCTTCGATGACGATCGCCTGCTGGAATTGGCTTTCCACCAGCAACCGGCTCTTCGCCCCCATGCGCCGGCGTAGCTCGGCATCACCGAGAAGGGTGTCGAGCGCATCCGCGAGCGCGCGCGAATCCCCGAGCGGCACCAGATACCCGTTCTCGCCGTGCTTGACGATCTCGCGGCAGCCCGGAACGTTGGTCGCGACGATGGGCCGCGCGCAGGCCGCCGCCTCGAGAAGTGATTTCGGCAGGCCCTCGCGGTAGGACGGCAGGACGGCGACGTGGGCTTGGCGCCACACCTCCGGAACCGAATCGCGAAATCCCCACCATTGCACCAGCCCGTCGTCGTGCCATTCGCATAGCTGCGCCTCGGGGATCGACGTCGGGTTTTCGGGGTCGGGCATCCCGATCAGCAGCACCCGGACCACGAGACCGCGGTCACGGAGGATGCGCGCCGCCGCCACCAGCTCGCCAATGCCCTTGTTCCACAACATGCGCGAGACGACCGCGACGGTCGGGATTCCATCGGGGTCGGGAAGCGGATGAAACGCCGACAGATCGACCCCTGAGCCCGGGATCAAGACGGTTCCCTCGCGGTGGATGATTCGTGCGTCTGCGAGGGTTTCGAAATCGTTGGGGTTCTGCACGATGGTCCGGTGTTTTCTCCCTCCGAGAAGCAACCGGCCGCCCAGGCGGACCATGGGTTGAAGCACACGGCCCATCCAGTGACCCGTCGTGAACACGAAGCCGAGCCCCGTGAGCGCGTTCACGACCGCGATTCCCGGCACCACCATCGCCGCCATCGATCCATAAAGGCTCGGCTTCAAGGCAACGTGATGCACCAGATCGGGCCGCTCCTTGCGATAGACCCTGACCAGATTGACGATCGATTTGATCTCCGAGATAAGCGACAGCTGGCTGCGCGGAAGCAGGAACGAGACCAGACGAAAACCCTCGTTCTTGATGATTCCCGCGTGGTCGCGTATGCGGGTGACCACCACCACGTCGGCGCCGGCGTCACGCACCGCTTGCGCCAGTCCGAGGCGGTGGGAGACGAAGTACCAGTCCTCCGTCACCAGATAGAGGATCCGGGTCTTTTTGTCGCTGCTGGGCGTGCTCGGCATGTAACCGGAACTCGAGGTTGTTCGCGATCCTGAAACTAACATGCGTGCCCGCGGTCGGAAAAGAAGCGCGGTGCGCCGGCGCGATATAGGAACACGGGCCAATGGCGGAACGAAAACGAACTGGCAAGCGGCTCAAACGCCCCGCGGATCGCCCCGTCGAAGTTCTGGTGAACGGCATTCACGCGCGCCACGGCGGCGGCGTCACCTATCTCGTCAACGTGTTGCCGCTGCTCGCATGCGATCCGTCGATTCGCCTGCACCTTGCGATCCACGAAAGCCAGCGCGACGAACTCGGTGCTTTGCACGCCGGCATAACGGCCCACGTCTTCCGTTTCCCCGACGGGTTCCTCTCGCGGCTGGTCTGGGAGCAGGCCGTGCTTCCCCGGTTCGCCAAGCGGGTTGGTATCGACGTCACATTTTGTCCCGCCAATTTCGCGCCTTTGTTCGCGCCCAGGCCGGTCGTGGTGGTGCGCAACGCCCTGGCGGTGGGAGCGACCGAGAGGCGGCCGGCCAAGCGGCTCTACTGGCTCGCGCTCGCGCTCGCAACCTGGGTTTCGCTCTTGCGCTGTCCCCGCGCCATCGCGGTTTCGAACTACGCGCGCCGCGACGTGGTTCGACGCTTCCCCGGTCTCGCCGAAGACAAGATCACGGTTATCCACCACGGGGTTTCTCCCTCGTTCGCGCCCCCGCGGCGGAACGAATCGCGCGACGGCACCCTTCTCGCGGTGGCCGATCTCTACATCCAGAAAAACCTGCACGGATTGCTCTACGCGGTGGATTCATTGCGGGCTCGGTTTCCCCGTATCCGCCTCAAGATCGCGGGCGCCCCGGTCGACGAGGACTACGCGAATCGGCTCCACGACATCGTCGCCGTGCGCGGCCTCGAGGCGAATGTCGAGTTCTTGGGGCGGGTCTCAGGCCCCCGCCTCGCCGAGCTTTACCGCCGGTGCGGCGTCTTCGTCTTTCCCTCCCTCGTCGAGACCTTCGGCAATCCGCTCGTCGAGGCCATGGCCAGCGGCGCCCCGATCGTGAGCGCCGGATGCGCGGCGATGCCGGAGATTCTGGGCGAGGCCGCGCTGCTCGTCGATCCGCGCGATCCGGATGCGATCGGGCGGGCGATCGCGCGCGTCCTCGACGACGCCCCCTTGGGCCGGCGGCTCGGCGCGCGCGCGCTGGAACGCGCATCCCGGTTCTCGTGGGAGGAGACGGCGCTGCGGACGGCCGACGTTCTGAAGGAGTGCGCGCGCGGCGACTGCGGCGGCTAGGGAATCACGATCAGATCGCTATTTGCCACGTCACGTGCGTCCCACACGGCAACGATGCGTCCGCGAAAGCGCTGCGCGAACTCGGGCACCGAATCGTCCGGCAACGCCCTGTGGCTGACGATCATCTTCGCGTCGGGATGGGCCTCGGCCCATTGCCGCGCTTCGTGCTGCCAGGTCACCGCGAGCGGCTCGCCGAGACGGCCGAGAAACTGATATTGACCGTGGTATCTGTGGACGTTCGCGACCAAGGACCCTTGGTTCTGGGCGCCGGCGATGTGACGGGCCAGGGGCTCGAGGTCGAACGCCGCGCCGAGATGGGGGCGCAAGGCCACGTGCCCGGCGACGACGACGAGAACCGAGGCCACCGCCAAGCGGACGACGCCCAACCGCCAGCGGGTTAAACGAACGCTCGCGATCACGAGCGCGGCCAAGGCGACGGGCAACGCGGCAAGCGGATCGATCTCATTGATCCACTCCGCCGAATCGGTCCGCTCGGGCCATGCCTGCAGGACCAGAAGCGCGATCGACCCCGCAACGAAGACCGCGAATACCGGTCCCACCACGAACCAATCGATGGCGCGCCCGGCGGGCGCGGCGTTCGATAATGCGAAGGCGGCGAGCATGGCACCCGCTGGCATGCTGGGAATCAGGTAGTGGGGTTGACGAACGCCAATGAAAGAAAGCCCGACGACGGCGAAGACGAACCAGAGGACGCAGAACCTCGCCCCGCGATCGCCGATCAGCGCCCGCGCCGAGCCCAGGGCGCGCCAAAGAGGCGGCCACGCGCTCCAGGGAAGAAACAGCACCGGCATCGCCGCGATGTAGAGCCACCAGGGCCGGGCGTGGCCGAACGGCTCGGCGATTCGCACGGCCGTCTGGTTCCACAAGATCTCCCGGCCGTAGTCGCCGCCGCCAACGACGGCGGCGGGCAACGCCCACGCCAACGCGATCGCCGCTCCTGCCACGGTCGCCACCGCGAGGCCGGCGTACCATGCCGACCAGGATCGCGTACCGGAACCGCCCGCCCAAAGCGGCGCCGCGAGCGCGACCGGAAGGACGTGGACCGCGATCACCGGTCCCTTGGCCAGGACGCCGAGCCCAAAGGCGACGGCGAAAAGGAGCCATCCGCGCGTGTCTCGTCGGCCTTTGGCCTCCACAAGGCCGATCATGCAAGCGAGGGTGGAGAAAGCGAGCAACATGTCGAACAGGGTCAGCGTGGCCACCGTTCCCCAGAAGATCACGCCGATCAAGATCATCGGGGCCGCGAACGCAACATCCTCGTGGTCCGGCCACAAGCGCCGGGCGAGGGCGCCGGTGAGGAACAGGCACCCGAGCGCGAACATCGGCGCCACCACTCTGGCCGCCATCTCGCTCACGCCGAAGACGGCCCACACGAGGTTGATCAGCCAGAAAAGAAGCGGGGGTTTGTGCCCGTAAGCCTCTCCGTTCAGGTGAGGAACGAGGGCATCGCCGCCGACCCACATCTCCCAGGCGACGCTAACGTAGCGGGTCTCGTCGATGGGCATGAGGGGCCGCGTGAGGAGGCCCGTCGCGACCAGGACCAGCCAAAGGCCGCCGCAGAGCGCCAACGAGACGCCGAGATGCAACGTTGTCGGCGACGAATCCGAAATCGGCGCGCCGGCGCCGGCGCCGAGTGTCACCGCCAAAGACCTCGGGTGTCGATCACCGCTTTGCCGTCCAAGCGCGAGCGGTCTATGCCGGCGAACGCCCGGTGGTCAACGAGAAGGACGACGACGTCGGCGGCATCGAGCGCCGCGTCGAGATCGGCTTTCGTGACGCCGGGAACGGCGTCGAGCGGCGCCGGAAGCCCGCCGGCATGGGGCTCGACGACGAGGATCTTACCGACGCCCTCTCGGGCCAGTGTCTCGACGATCCGCAGAGCCGGGCTCTCGCGGGCGTCCTCGATGTCCGCCTTGTACGACAGCCCGAGGCAGGCGATGCAGGGCGATTTGAAGCGCTCTGCGGCCTCGCGGACCTTTGCGACCACGTGCACGGGCATCGCGTCGTTGACGCGCCGCGCGGCGCGGATGAGAACGCTCTCGTCTGGCGCCGAGTCGATGATGAACCAAGGATCGACGGCGATACAGTGGCCGCCGACTCCGGGTCCGGGTTTCAGGATGTCGACCCGCGGGTGGCGGTTCGCGAGCCGCAGCACCTCCCAGGCGTCGATACCGAGGCGGTCGCAGATAATGGAGACCTCGTTCGCGAACGCGATATTGGCGTCGCGGTACGAATTCTCGACCAGCTTCACCAGCTCCGCGGTCCGCGCATCGGTCAGCAGGCACTCGCCGTTGATGAAGGTTTCGTAAAACGCGGCCGCGCGACGCGCGCACCGCGCGCTGAGGCCGCCGATGACCCGGTCGTTCTGGACGAGTTCGACCAGGATTCGTCCGGGAAGGACCCTCTCGGGGCTGTGGGCCAAGTGAATTTGCGCATCCTCGCCGTCGCGATGGGGAAGTGAGAGGTCGGGGCGCAGCTCGGCGAGCCATTCGGAGAACGCCTGCGTGGTTCCGACGGGCGAGGTGGATTCAATGACGATCAGGTTGCCGTCGTCGAGTACCGGCGCGATCGATTGCGCCGCCGATCTCAGAAACGAGAGGTCCGGCTTTTTGTCCGCGGTGAACGGCGTCGGCACGGTGACGAGGAACACGTCGGCGTGCTCGGTGGCGGCGGCTGCCCGCAAGCGGCCGGCCGCAACCGCACCCCGCACCATCACGTCGAGGTCGGGTTCGGTGAAGTGGACGCTTCCCTCGCTCACCATCGAGACGGTCTTGGCGTTCACGTCGACGCCGAGGACGTGAAAGCCGCGGTTGGCCAGGATCGCCGCCGTCGGCAAGCCGACGTAGCCGAGTCCGATCACGCACACCCGTTCAAAGCCCGGCGTCACGAACGATCTCCTTCACTATACGACGGCTGGCCGTGCCGTCCCCATACGGGTTGTGGGCGCGGCTCATATCGGCGTATGCCGCCTCGTCGTCGAGCAGGCGTTCACACTCGCCGACGATAGTTTCCGCGTCAGTGCCCACCAGCCGCACGGTTCCGGCCTCCACTGCTTCGGGTCGCTCCGTGACGTCGCGCATGACGAGCACCGGTTTGCCGAGCGACGGCGCCTCCTCCTGGATGCCGCCGGAATCGGTGATGATAACGTGCGCGGCGCGCATCAGGTACACGAAGGGAAGGTATTCCACGGGCTCGATCAAGTGCACGCCGGCTTTGTCGGCGAGCAGCCGCCAAGCCGGTTCGCGGACGTTGGGGTTGCGGTGAACCGGATACACCACGTCCACGTCGCCGCGGCCGGCGATCCGCGCGAGCGCGCGGCAGATTCCTTCGAAACCGGGTCCGAAGTTCTCCCGTCGATGGCCGGTGACCAGGACAAGTCGCCGTGCGCGCGTACCGCTGCCGCCGTCGAGAAACGCGAAGCGCCGCTCCAGCGCGCTCCGAATCTCGGGATCGGCGTCAATCCTGGCGACGACGTGAAACAGCGCGTCGATCACCGTATTGCCGGTGACGATGATCCGCCCGCGGGGCAGGTGCTCGCGTTTCAGGTTCCTTGCCGCCGATTTCGTGGGCGCGAAGTGCTGATCGGCGATCGCGTCGGTCAACCTGCGGTTCATTTCCTCGGGCCACGGTGCCCGCATGTCCCCCGAGCGCAAGCCTGCCTCGACGTGCCCGACGGGAATCTTGGCGTAGAACGCGGCCAGCGTTGCCGCGAGCGTCGTCGTCGTGTCGCCATGGACGAGGACGCGCGCGGGCCCGAAGTCCTCTATCACGTGCTTGAGTCCTTCCAGAACCGCCGCCGTCACATGGGTCAGGTCCTGGTCGCTTTCCATGATGTCGAGATCGTAATCGGGGCGAATCGCGAACAGCGTGAGCACCTGGTCCAGCATGTCCCGGTGTTGCGCGCTCACGCACACGCGCGCGTCCAAGCGCGGCTCGTCCGCGAGCGCCTTGACCACGGGCGCCATCTTGATGGCTTCGGGCCGCGTTCCGAAGACGCTGAGTATCCGCATTCCGGCATGCCTCGATCCGATCACCACGCACGTCTGGATATCCCCGCCGTCGCCGGCGCGCAAGGTCGGGATCGGCGGTCGGGGTCCTTTTCGGCCCGGCTGTGACAGGCGAAACAGTGGCTGCTAAGATCGCGCGCCTTCGCAAGCGTGCTTCCGAACGCGCGTGGTGAGACATGTTACGTAGCATCGCATTCCCGATAACCTTCGTGTTCGCCGCCCTGGTTCTGGCCCTCGGTCGTCCGCCCGGCGCGTCGGCGGCGGAGGCCGCGTTCGTGGGGCTCCAGATCCAAGGAATCAACGCCGAGGTGGCGGCCGCGCTGGGACTGGATCGAGAGGACGGAGCGATGGTCTCGAACGTGGCCTCGGACGGACCGGCCAGCAAGGCTGGGTTCCTTCGCGGCGACATCATCCTTTCGTTCGCGGGCAAGGACATCGCGCGGTTCCAGGACCTGATCGCCACGGTCGTCGGGATCGGAGCCGGCGACGCGGTCGACGTCGTGGTTCTACGCGCGGGCCGACGAGTAGCGCTCACGCTCGAGACGGGAACGCAGCCGGAGACCTGGCGCGTTTCCGAGGATGCCTTCGCCGAGGTGGGCGAGCTTGGCCTGACGCTGGCCACGGTGACGCCCAAAGTGCGCGACGCCTTCCAGTTGCCGTGGGGGACAGTCGGGGTCTTGGTCTCTTTGGTCGATCCGGAACGGGCCGAAGGCGTTGGCCTTCAGCGCGGCGACGTCATCGTGCAGGTCAATCAAAAAGACGTTTGGCTTCCGGAACACGTGCTCAACGCGATCACAGACGCAAAGAGCCAGGGAAGAAAGGACGTTTTGTTGCTGGTCGCCGCGGGCGGACGGTACCGGTTCACGTTGTTGCCGATGCGCTGAGGATCGTACCTTGCGCCCGGGCGGTGCGAATCAGCATGTTCCCGCTTTCTGGCACTCCTCGCGGGTCGCCAGCACGAGCTGCTTCAGTGTTTCGGCGTCTGCGGCGCCGGGCACAAGATTGCGGCCGATAACGAAGGCCGGCGTCCCGTTGATGCCGAGCTCTTCGGCGAGCGTGAAATTTCTGACGAGCGCGTCTTCGATATCTGTGTCGGCCATGCGCCGGCGCAGAGCCTCGACGTCGAGGCCACTTTCGGACGCAAAACGGAAGATCTTATCCTCGGTCAAATCGCCGCGCGCAGACATTAACGCGCTATGGAAGGGACCGTATGCGCCCTTGTCCATCGCCCACGCCGCCAGCGCTGCCCGCGCGGCGACGACCGATTGCGGCGTCAGGATCGGGTATTCCTTGAACACGTAACGGATGTTGCCGTCGTTCTTGATAAGTTCCATGACCGTGGGAAAGACCTGCTTGCAGAAGCCGCAGGCGTAATCGAAGAACTCGACCAAGGTGACATTGCCGTTCGGATTGCCGCCCACGGGTGAGGTCGGATCCCTCTCCACCTGCGGGCGAAGCGTACTCAGCAAGCCCTCGGTGCGCTCACGGCGAACCGCTTCTTCGTTCGTCTGGAACTGGCGAATCGCCTCGACAACCGCCTCCGGATGATCACGCAGGTAGTCGCGTACCAGCGTCTCGACCTCATCCCTGTCCACGGGAAGCGCGATGAGCGCGACCACAAGGGCCGAGACCGCGATCACGGCAACGACTGCGCTCGAGATGGCGAAAGTGATGCGCGGCGGCAAATCGATCTTCCTTGGTTCCCGTTGCGCCTCTTCGCGAATGATGGAATACCGCTCCGCCCGATACAAGGCCCGAACCCGACCTAATTCACGGAAATCACGAGGTTTTGATGGCGCGGGCCGGACTCAGCGCGAGACCAGGATACCCGAAATGAAGGCGGCACCCTTGTCGCCGTCGCCGGCGGCCGAGATCCCGATGAACGCGATCCGCGCTGCCGCCAGATCGTCTGCCGGCCAGATTCGCGCATAGATCCCGGAAATATCCACCGTTTCGAGCCACCACGTGCCGGTATTCTCGATCCCGCCCCGTAACGTGTAGCGCGCGGCGCGACCGGCCTCGGACGGCGGGTCGATGGCGCCCCGTCGGAGCGCGGACTCGCCCCAGACGAGCGAAATCATCCGGTCATTCGGCGGGAGATCCCGACCCAGCCACGCAAACGGTTGGGCGCCCCAGCTTCGTGATTTGGGATCACCACCGTGGAACCCAACCACGAGACGGACCGGATGCACGTTTCCCGCGTGCGGCTCCACTTGCCACGACCAGCTGAGGAACGGGCTTGCCAGAAGATTCACGTCCGTGCGCCGGGCAACGACGAAAACCGTTTCGCCGTTGTCGACACGTAGCGCCGGAACCCCTTGGTGGTGGACGAGCGTGGTGTTCCGCCGGGCAACTTCCGCGTTCCCCGCGATCACCCAATCGCCTGGCAGGGACGAGACCGAGAACCCGGGGTCCGGCCCAAGGATCGAAAGGCGCCCCTCGGGATCGACGCTGGCGCCTCCATCGGGATTGAAGCTCGCGCGCGGTATCGCGCATCCGGCGACGGCCATGACCATGATTGCCGTCGCGAGCATCCTCGCGGTCATATCCGGGCTCAGTCCTCGCGTGCTTTCGCGGCCTGCGCGATGTCCTCTGCCTGCAGCCAGGCCGACGATCCGGTGGCGAGTTCCCTTTTCGCGCGTTCCGCTTGATACAAAGCCTCGCGCCCCTTCCCGTGGAGCAAGGCTTCTTCCGCAAGCGCCAGATAGCTCATCGCCGCCTGTCCGTCACGGCCGTAGGCGATCGCGAGTTGGCGCCACATGAATGGGTTGTCGGAGCTCTCCGACAGCGCCGCCCGCAGGTTACCGATGGCTGGTTTCAGCAGCTCGGGCGAGGCCGATTCGAGCTGCGCGCGGGCGAGCCCGAGGCGGAGCAGGTTGGACCCGGGGAAAAGGCCCACGGCTGTCCGGTAAGGCTCGAGCGCTTCTTTGACGTGGCCGTTCTCGAACAGGATCTGGCCCTTGAGTTCGTGGAAGAAGGGGTCCGCCGGGCTCTCGGCGATCAGGCCGTCGACGAGCGCGAGCGCCTGGTCGAGATCGGGCTCGCGGTAATACGCGATCGCGCGCGCGTAGCGGGCAGGGATGCTCGCATCCGAGGCCGCGTATTCGCGGAGCGTCTGCGACGGCGGGTTCATGAACGCGCGCAGCTTGGCCCGCACACGCCCGTGAAGGGCGACGAACCCGATCTTCGGGGGCTTGTCGGTGTGGGGCGAACGCCGGACGTGCTCGCGCACGACGTCCATGCGCTGCTCGGTCAGCGGGTGGGTGCGCACGTACACATCCTGGTTCCTTGCGGACAGCAGCTCTTGCCCGCTCAGGATATCGAGAAAGTCCAGCATTCCGCCCGCCGACTGGCCGGTGGCGTCGAGAAGGCGCAGGGCTGCCTGGTCGGCCGCCGACTCCTGAGTTCGGCTGTACTGGAGGAAGGACCGGAGGCCCATAGACTGACCGCCGAGCGCGATTGCGGCGCCCACGTCACCCCGGCCGGTCCCGATCGCCGCCGCAGTTCCGAGCAAGGCCGAGATCATGGAGCGCTTGGCCGTGTCGCGCATCATCTCGCTCGTGCGGACGAGATGCCCGCCGGCGAGATGGCCGGTCTCGTGGGCGATGACGCCAATCAACTGGTCGGGGTCTTCGACGGTCGCGAGAAGGCCGGTGGTGACGAACAAGTTCTGGCCGCCGGCGACGAAGGCGTTGAGCATGCGGTTGTTGACAATGTAGATTTCGACCGCCGAAGGCTCCACACCCGCCGCCAGAAAAAGCGGCTCAGAAAACGTCTTGATGATACCTTCAATTTCGGCGTCGCGGATGTACGTCATCTTTTGCGCCGCCGCACCGGCCGGCCCGAGGATGAGGACGGCAAGGAACACTGCGAGACCAAGCGGCGAGGACATGCGTTTCAACAGGTTTCTCAATCCGGGCGCACGCATTGAAGGTAGTGTTCGCCCGAACGGCCGTCAATTCGCGCTCGCGCTCGTGGCGCTTGCGCTTGTCGGTTGCGCCGGCGAAGACGACGCAACGACGCAGACGTTTCCTATCGTCGAGGGGTTTCTGGGCGGCGTTGTCGCCGACGAGCCGCGCGCCGCTCTCGTTGGCCGCGACGTTCTCGCGTCCGGGGGGAACGCCGCCGACGCCGCGACGGCGGTCTATTTTTCTCTGTCGGTGACACTGCCTTCGTCGGCGAGCCTGGGCGGCGGCGGCGTGTGCGTGGTCCACGACGCCATCACCGAAACCGTCGAAGCGCTGGAGTTTCTGCCCGGCGCCCCGAAAGGGGGTCCGTCAGGCGCATCCCGACCGACGGCGATTCCCGGGAACCCGCGCGGGTTCTTCGCTTTGCATTCCCGATACGGCTCGGTCCGCTGGTCGCAGATCCTGGCCGGGGCCGAAAACCTCGCTCGGTTCGGAACGCCGGTGTCACGCGCACTGGCGTTCGATTTGGCCAAGGTTGGCACTGCGCTGGCGGCGGACAGCGCCGCGCGGCGAGTCTTCACGCGCGAATCGAAGACCCGGCCCGGGAGCGTGCAGATGCTGGCGGAGGGAGACTTCATCACGCAATTTGAACTCGCGAACGTGCTTGCGCGACTCAGGGCGCTCGGGCCCGGAGACTTCTATGCCGGCCAGTTCACACGAACCATCGTAGCGGCGGTCGCCGACGCCGGCGGAAAGCTGGAGGTGGACGATCTGCGAGGCTACGTCCCCAAGTGGCGCCCTACGCTCGCCATCGAATTCGGAAATGACCTCGCCCATTTCTCGCCGCCGCCGGCCGCGGCAGGGGTGGTCGCGGCACAGGTTTCGACGATGCTGACGCGTGACGACGACTATGAGGACGCCACCGACGGCGAGCGCGCCCATCTGCTGGCGGAAGCCTTTCTCCGCGCTTTCGCGGACCGCGAAACTTGGCTCGACACGAACGCCGAGAGCGAGCCGGCCGCCGCATCGGCGCTCGTTTCCGAGGAACGGATCGCGAGGCTGTGGCAGACCGTTCAGCGCGATCGGCATGTTCCCGCCAGCACCCTGCGACCCGCGCCCGTCCGACGGTTGGAAAACCCAGCTGCTACGACCTTCGTCACCGTCGATCGGTACGGTTCCGCCGTCGCCTGCGCGCTCACCATGAACAACCTTTTCGGGACCGGGCGAATCGCGCCGGGAACCGGTATTCTTCTTGCCATGGCCCCCGACGACCGCGGCCGGGGGCCCGAATCGCTCGGTCCCATGATCGTGATGAACCGGCACAACGGATCGTTCCGTTTCGCCGCGGCCGCGTCGGGCGGGGCGGTCGCACCCACGGCGATGATGAACGTCGCGCTCGGCGCCCTTGTCGAGAACAGGTCGCTCGAGGATGCCATTGCCGCCAAGCGGCTTCATCACGGCGGCGATCCCGACCTCGTGTACTACGAGCCCGGTTTCGATCCCGAGCGGCTGAACGCCATGACGGCGCGGGGCCACCATATTGCCCCGACGGAGACTTTGGGACGGGTCAACGCGGCGTATTGTCCCAATGGCCTGCCGCCGAACTCGGCCAGTTGTTCCTTCCGCGCCGATCCGCGCGGGGTGGGGCTCGCCGTCGGCGCCGATCAGTGAGCGGGCTGGACGTGGCCTCGCCCACCCGGGAAACACCATGGTCCTGAAAGTCGCCGATCGCGGGCGGATCTCGCCGTTCATGGTCATGGACGTCATGCGGTCCGCGAATGAGCAGGCGCAAAAGGGGATCCATGTCCTGCACCTCGAGGTGGGACAGCCTGGAACTGGCGCGCCCGCCGGCGTGTTGGAGGCGGCGAAGTCGGCGCTCGTGAGCGACCGATTGGGTTACACGGACGCTCTCGGCGTCACGGACCTCCGCGAAAGCATCTCTCGGCATTACGCCGGGACCTACGGTGTCGACGTGGATCCGGACCGGATCGTTGCTACTACCGGTTCATCGGGCGCCTTCGTGCTTGCATTCCTGAGCGCATTTGACGCGGGCGACCGGGTTGCCCTCGCCTGTCCCGGATATCCGGCCTACCGCAATATCCTCGAAGCCTTGGGTGTTGAGGTCGTCGGCCTCGAGGTGGAGGCCGATAGCAATTTTCAGCCGACCCCGGAAATCCTCGATCGCGCGGGTGGCGCGATCGACGGCCTAATCGTCGCCAGCCCTTCGAACCCGACGGGCACGATGGTCGGCCGTGACGAACTGGCAGCGTTGGTCCGCTATTGTGCGGATCGGGACATCCGGTTCGTGTCGGATGAGATTTACCACGGCATCACCTACGGTGTGCCCGCAGAGACGGCGCTCGCTTTCACCGCGGACGCCGTCGTCGTGAACAGCTTCTCAAAGTATTTCTCGATGACCGGGTGGCGACTGGGCTGGATGGTCGTCCCGCCCGATCTGACGCGACCCGTGGAGTGCCTCGCCCAGAACCTGTTCATATCGCCGCCGACGTTGTCTCAAATCGCCGCTGTCGCGGCGTTCGACTGCAAAGATGAACTCGAGGCACACGTAAGCCGTTACGGACGCAATCGCGCACTGCTGCTGGACGCGTTGCCCAAGGCGGGATTCTCCCGTCTCGCGTCCGCGGATGGTGCGTTCTACCTTTACGCCGATGTTGGCGATATGACCAACGACAGCCACGCGTTCTGTCGCCGGATGCTGGCCGAGACGGGCGTCGCGACGACGCCGGGCGCCGATTTCGACCCCGCACGCGGACACCGGTTCGTCCGGTTCTCGTTTTCAGGCGCCACCGACGAGGTTGCCGAAGCGGCCGCCCGCCTTCAAGATTGGTTGGCCTGACGGCGCGAGCATCTGAACTCAGCGAGCCGCGCGAAGCAACTTTCGGGAGTGCGAGCCTACTCCGTCAGTCGCCGCCACCAGCTCTTTTGGGTCCGGGACCCGGCCTCCGCGCGATCGGCCGCGCCGAGCGCGACCGGGATCGTCTTGGCGGATTCGGTCTGCTTCGGCGCGTTCGGTTCCGACGATGACGTAACGCCGGGGCCGGCGGTTTCGAAATCGGGCACGCCGGAAAGGGGCTGTTCGATGGTGGACGGCCGTCCTTCGTCCACCGGCGCGATGTCGGAGTCAGCTGTGGGGGCGGGCGGAAGCCCGGATTCCCCGTCGCGTCCGTCTTGGCCGAGAGAAGGCGGCGGCGAATCGGGCGCGCTCTCCGGCGCGGGCTCTTCAGGGGTCCGTTCGCGGGCCTTCGAGCGCCGGCCCGTCGGGCGTGAGCGGCGACGCGGGGTCTTGGGTTTCTCGCTCGCCTCGAGACCGTCCTCGTTCTCGGGCTGGGCCCGTGCGGTGGCCTCGTCGAGGGCAACGTCCGTGGCCGTCGTCTCGGCGGTGGTCTTAGCATCCCTTCGCGACTGACCGCCGCCGCCGCGCCTGCCGCGGCGGCGGCGTTTGGTGCGGGTCTCCGGCTCGGCGCCGTCCTCGGCGATGGTTTCGGCTTCGTTCACGGCCATGGGGGTCGCTGCTTCGCTTACCGACGACTCATCGCCGGCCGTCGACGTATCGCCGTCGGCTTCGGCCGCCGTCTCGGCGTCGGCCACGCTCGCTTCTCCGTTGCCCCTATTGCGCCGCCGCGGTTTACGGCGCCGGCGCCGTTTCGTGTCCTCGTCGCCGGCCGCTTCTTCCTCGGTCGCACGTTCGCCCGCGCCGTTCCCCGAGACCGTAGCGGTTCGCTTGATCGTGTAATCCGGCGGTTCCAGCGAATCGTCGGCGATGAATTGGGCCGACAGGCCGTAACGCGTCGACAGCGCGTCCAAGCTCGTGCGCTTGTGATTGAGGATGTAGAACGCCACTTGCGGCGAGACGTGAACTGCGATCGCTTCGGCCTTTTTGGCGATGCCTTCCTCCTCGATGGCGCGAAGGACGTTCAACGTCGTCAATTCGACCGAAGGCCGGACACCGGTTCCCGCGCAATAGGGGCACGTCTCGAAAGTGGTCTCGAGCAAGCTCGGGCGCAGTCGCTGACGAGACAACTCGAGAAGGCCGAACGGGCTGATCCGCCCCAACTGGATGCGGGCGCGATCTTGGTGCATGGCCTCCTTTAGCGCGCGCTCCACCTGGACCCGGTTGCGCGATCGCTCCATGTCGATGAAGTCGATGACGATGAGACCGGCGAGATCGCGGAGCCGCAACTGCCGGGCGATTTCGTCTCCTGCCTCCAGGTTCGTGCGCAGGGCGGTTTCCTCGATGTTGCGCTCGCGGGTGGCGCGACCCGAGTTCACGTCGATGGCGATCAGGGCCTCGGTGGGGCTGATGTGGATGTAGCCGCCCGAACGAAGCTTGACCTCGGGCGCGTGGGTGGCCTCGATCTGATCCTCGATCTGGTAGTGCCGGAACAAGGGCATTCCGTCGTTCGACCACGGCCGCACGCGTTTTGCGTGGCTCGGCGTCAAGAGCCTCATGAAGGTCTTGGCGTTACGGTAGGCTTCCTCGCCGTCGACGATGACCTCTTCGATATCGCGCGAATAAAGATCGCGGATGGTGCGCTTGATGAGATTCGCTTCTTCGTGGACCAGGGTCGGCGCGATCGACTTGAGCGTCAGTTCGCGTACGGTATCCCATTGGCGCAAGAGGTAATCGTAGTCGCGCTTGATTTCGGTCTTGCTGCGTTCGGCGCCGGCCGTGCGCACGATCACCCCCAAGCCGGACGGAATGTCGAGGCCGGTCAGCACGGACTTGAGGCGCTTTCGGGCGGCGCTGTTGGTGATCCTCCGGGAAATGCCGCCGCCGCGGGCCGTGTTCGGCATCAGAACGCAATAGCGGCCGGCGAGGGACAAATACGTGGTCAAGGCGGCACCCTTGTTGCCACGCTCCTCCTTGACCACCTGGACGAGCAGGATCTGGCGTGCCTTGACGACTTCCTGGATCCGATACGATCGCGGCGACGGGCGTGGGCGCCGCGTTTCGGCTTCTTCCGCCGTGTCGTCGCCGCCGACGGTTTCGAGTCCCTGCGCTGTGGTCGCGCCGTCTCCGTCCGCACCGTCGTCGACGACGCGTTCCGCCGCCGCCTGCTCGGCTACCAGCGCTTCGCGGTCGGCGACGGGGATCTGGTAATAGTCGGGGTGGATTTCGTTGAAAGCCAGAAAGCCATGGCGGTTTCCGCCGTAATCGACGAACGCCGCCTGCAGCGACGGCTCGACCCTCATCACTTTGGCAAGGTAGATGTTGCCTTTGAGCCGTCTTCGGGACGCAACCTCGACGTCAAATTGTTCCAGTCGGTTCCCGCTGACGACCGCCACCCGAATCTCTTCCGGGTGGGCGGCGTCGATGAGCAATAGTTTGGTGGGCATGTATTTCGAATCTCCAATATCCCGATACCCGCCTCCGCATAGGCCGCGAGGCGCACCGGAAATGTTCTCGCGAGTGGCCGGCGGCGCGTGCGAACGATCCGCGGCTCGCCATCGCGGGTGCGGGGCGAGCCGACTTGATGCACGCTGCTCTATCCGGCATGGGAAGACCTCAAGTCCGATGAAGGCGTAAGGTCGGCACGTAATTCGCGTTTTTCGTCGACCTTACCGTTGCCGCGACGGCGGAAGCTGCTACCCTCAGTTGCGGGTTGCTTCGCTTCCGACCGGACGCGGCCAATTCGCCGTTAACATAACGGTAGGATTTTTTCTCGACAATCCTCTTGTTTGCGACCCCTGGTTTCCGGGGCCGCACCGCTTCGCCGCCCGGGATAGCCGATTGCGCGCGGCCGCATGTAGATTGTGGCGGGCGCTCGAATAACGGTATATCTGGGCCCGGCGACGGAGTTGCACACTATATGGGGCGATGCCGCGCGTGATTCCAGGTCTGGAGCGGCTCCGGTCGGCGTTGTGGGCGAGCGTCGTAATGATGGCCGCGTTTGCCATCGGCGGCGCGTGCGCGATTGCGGCGGCCAAGACCGTCGTTACCGACGTGCGCGCGGGCGCGCACGACGGCGTCACGCGCCTCGTCCTCGACATGACCGATCGGGTCGAATTCCACGTCTTCACGCTCGTCGATCCGTATCGTGTGGTGATCGACCTTGCCGAGGTCGGGTGGCGACTTCCCCAGCGCCCCTTGCCCCGTGAGACCGGCCTTCTCAAAAGCCTTCGATACGGCCTGTTCAAACCCGGTCAGTCCCGTCTGGTGATGGACGCAAGCGCGCCGGCCATTGTCAATCAGGTCTTCCTGATGCAGCCCGACGGCCAGGCGGGTTTTCGACTCGTGCTCGACATGACGCCGACCAACCGTGACGCCATGCTCGCCAGCATTCGCGCCCAGGTTCCGCAGGCAACCGGGATTCAGGAACCGGATTCCGCCGTCTCGGAGAACGCGAACGCGGTTCCGGCCGTGGTCGCGCTACCGTTCGCACCGCCGCCGAGAAAGCCCGAACGCAACGTCAAGAAGAGAATCGTCGCCCTCGACCCGGGACACGGCGGCGTCGATCCAGGCGCCGTCGGGACGACCCGCATGTTCGAAAAGCACATCACGCTGGCGACGACGCGCACCTTGATGGAGGCGCTTGAGGAGACGGGCCGCTACCGGGTCGTGCTCACCCGTGATCGTGACATCTTTATTCCGCTGCGCGAGCGCATCGCCGCCGCGCGGAAGGCGGACGCCGAGCTTTTCATCTCCATCCACGCCGATTCCATCCGTGACCGCGATGTCCGCGGTCTATCCGTCTACACCCTTTCCGAGAATGCGTCGGACAAGGAGGCCGCCGAAATTGCGCAACGAGAAAACAAGGCCGACCTGATTGCCGGGATCGACCTGAGCGGCGAGACCGCCGAGGTCACCAACATCCTGATCGACCTCGCGCAACGCGAGACCATGAATCAATCGGTGGAATTCGCGGGGCGTCTCGTGCGCGAGCTCGCGCGAGAAACGCGCATGCTGCGCAACACCCACCGGTTCGCGGGCTTCGTCGTCCTCAAAGCGCCCGATGTCCCCTCGGTGCTCGTGGAACTGGGGTTCCTGTCCAATAAAAAGGACGAGGCGGCGTTGAAGAAGCCGCAATACCGCGCCACCCTGGTCCGCGCGATCACCCGCGCCGTCGAGGGCTATTTCGCCCGGATCGAAGAGGCGAGCCGGCCGAATCTTCGAACCGGCGAGTGACGCTGGGCCCGAGGTCCTCGACGCCTTCGCGGACACAAACTGGTCACAATTTGTTGCTAACGCTCTTGCCACGCCGCACACTCGCGGAACCGTGCAATCGTTGAAGCGATGCTCAGGGCCCTCGCATTTCTGTTCGGCATGTTCGTTATCACCGCCCTCGTGGTCGCGGGCGGTGTCGTCTACGTGTTTTACGAATTCGGCCGAGGCTTGCCGGACTACCACCAGCTCGCCGACTACGAACCCCCGGTTACGTCGCGCGTGCACGCCGGCGACGGGCGGCTGCTCGCCGAATACGCGATCGAAAAGCGGGTATTCGTGCCGGTCAACGCCATGCCGCGCCGCGTCGTTCAGGCGGTCCTTTCGGCCGAGGACAAGAAGTTCTATCGCCATCAGGGCATCGATTTCCTAGGCGTCGTGCGCGCGGCCCTCACGAACCTCAGGAACTTGGGCACCGAGCGCCGCCTGGTGGGCGCGTCCACCATCACCCAACAGGTGGCCAAGAACTTCCTGTTGAGCAACGAGCTTTCGTGGGAACGCAAGATCAAGGAGGTCATCCTCGCGTTCCGGATGGAGCGTGCCTTGTCGAAGGACCGGCTGCTCGAGCTTTATCTGAACCAGATCTATCTGGGGGCCGGTTCTTACGGCGTTGCCGCCGCCGCGCTCAACTATTTCGACAAGTCGCTCGACGAGCTGACGATCGCGGAAGCGGCGTACTTGGCGGCACTCCCGAAGGCGCCCAACAACTACAACCCCTGGCGTCATCCCCTGGCCGCCAAGACGCGCCGGGACTGGGTCCTCGATCGCATGACGCTGGACGGATACATCACCGCCGAAGAGGCCTCGCGCGCGAAGGTGTTCCCGGTTTTGGTCCGACGCGGCGCCGAGACCGACGCCGTTCAGGCCGATTACTTCGCCGAAGAGGTCCGCCGCGAATTGGTTGCGCGCTACGGCGAAAACGCGCTGTACAAGGGCGGGCTTTCGGTGCGCACGACCGTTGATCCACGCCTTCAAGAGATGGCGGATCGGGCGCTGCGCAATGGGCTCGAGACCTACGACCGGCGGCACGGCTGGCGCGGCCCCATCACGCGGTTCGATCTCGACGCGACGTGGCGAATGCGGCTCGCCGACGTCGAGTCGCCGCCGGATTCCGGGGCGTGGCGGCTTGCCCTTGTCCTCGAGGTTACGGATGACGCGGCGACGATCGGATTTGCGGATGGCAGCGGGGGCTTTATCCCGACCGCTGAGCTCGCTTGGGCGCGCGCCTGGCTCGACGGCGAGAAGGTGGGCCCGAGTGTGAAGCGCCCGGCCGACGTCCTCGCCGCGGGCGACGTGGTCGCGGTCGAAGAAGTGACGGCGAATGCCGAAGGCGCGCTCTATCCGATCGCGACTTTCGGTCTTCGTCAGATCCCCGCGGTGGAAGGTGCGATCGTGGCCCTCGATCCCCACACCGGCCGGGTTCTCGCCATGACGGGCGGTTACGACCACGCGCGCAGCCAGTTCAATCGCGTGACCCAGGCGTGGCGGCAACCGGGATCGGCCTTCAAACCGGTCGTCTATCTCGCCGCGCTGGATTCGGGATTCACGCCCGTGACCCTGATTCTCGACGCGCCCTTCGTCATCGACCAAGGACCGGGGTTGCCCAAATGGCGGCCCGCGAACTACACCGATCGGTTCTACGGCCCCAGCACGATGCGACTGGGGGTCGAGAAGTCACGCAACCTAATGACCGTTCGCTTGGCCCAGACCGTCGGCATCGAGAAGGTCGCAACGTATGCCGAGCGGTTCGGCGTCGTCGATCATTTGCCCCGGCAGCTGTCGATGGCGTTGGGGGCCGGAGAGACGACGCTCATGCGCTTATCGACCGCGTATGCGATGCTCGTGAACGGTGGCCGCCGCATCACGCCAACCCTCATCGACCGCATCCAGGACCGTCAGGGGCGCACCATCTTTCGCCACGACGACAGAGCCTGTGTGGACTGCCGGGCGACGTTTTGGACCGGCCAAGCGGTGCCCGCCATTCCCGACGCGCGTGAGCGTGTGACCGATCCGGGCAGCGCCTACCAGATGGTCTCGATGCTTCAGGGCGTGGTCGAACGCGGGACCGGGCGGCGTGTCAAGACCGTCGGCCGCCCGGTCGCAGGCAAGACCGGGACCACCAACGACAGCTTTGACACCTGGTTCATCGGCTTCTCGCCCGACCTCGCGGTCGGCGTGTTCGTGGGGTTCGACAAGCCGCGGTCTTTGGGGCCGCGGGAGACGGGCTCGAGCGTCGCCGCGCCCATCTTCCGTGACTTCCTCGCCGACGCGCTGGCCGAGGCGGCGTCGGTCCCCTTCCGCGTGCCGCCCGGGATACGGCTGGTCCGCGTGAGAGCCGGGACCGGAGAGCTCGCCCTTCCCGGAGACGACGACGTGATCCTCGAGGCCTTCAAACCGGGCTCGCAACCGGCCGGACCGGGGCGCGTCCTGGAAGGCTTGAGCGCGGACGGCTCGCCGGCGACCGGCACCGGCGGGCTCTATTGATAGCTCCCGGACGCGCCATTGGACCGTCGATCGCTTTCCGGCTAAAACGCGAAGCTCCCGCACGGCGCGAACCGATGGGTCCTTCATGAGCGCAGAAACCGACACCCTCGCCCAAGAGGTCAAGCAGTCGCTGGAACTGCTGAGGGGGCATCTTTGACTACGATGGTGCGACGCGCCGTCTCGAGGCACTGAACGCAAGGGCCGAAAGCCCCGATCTCTGGAACGATCCCGAGCGGGCGCAGGCCCTGATGCGCGAGCGCACCCGGCTCGCCGACGGTATCGAGGCGATCGACACGTTCGAGCGTGAGCTTTCCGACGCCATCGAACTTCTCGCTCTCGGCGAAGCCGAAGGGGACGCGGAGATCGTCGCCGAGACCGAGGAAGCGTTGCGCGCGCTCAAGGTTCGAGCCCGGAGCCGCGAGTTGGAAACCCTGCTTTCCGGCGAGGCGGACGCCAACGACAGCTACGTCGAAGTGCACGCCGGCGCCGGCGGGACCGAGGCCCAGGACTGGGCCGACATGTTGCTTCGCATGTACACCCGCTGGGCCGAGAATCACGGCTACAAGCTGGAATGGTTGGAAGAGAGCGCGGGCGAAGAAGCGGGCGTCAAGTCTGCGACCGTGAAGGTCCTCGGCCGCAACGCCTATGGATGGTTGAAGACGGAAAGCGGGGTCCACCGCCTGGTCAGGATATCTCCTTTCGATTCGTCTTCCCGGCGCCACACCAGTTTCGCCTCGGTCGGGGTCTATCCGGTCATCGACGAGAAAATCGACATCGACATCCAGGACAAGGACCTGCGCGTGGACACCTACCGCGCGTCCGGGGCCGGTGGGCAACACGTCAACCGCACCGACAGCGCCGTGCGCCTCACGCATCTGCCGAGCGGCATCGTGGTGCAGTGCCAGAACGACCGCTCCCAGCACCGCAACCGCGCGACCGCTATGGCGATGCTCCGCGCGCGGCTTTACGAAGCGGAGCTGAGAAAGCGCGAATCGGAGGTGCAGGCGCAGCACGACGCCAAGTCCGATATCGGCTGGGGCCACCAGATCCGCTCCTACGTGTTGCAGCCCTATCAGCTCGTCAAGGACTTGCGGACCGGCGTGGAGACGAGCGGCACCCAGGCGGTTCTCGACGGCGATCTCGACGACTTCATGGCCGCCGCGCTCGCCCGGAACGTCAAGGGAGAGGAGTCCGATCGACGCCGCGACGAGACCGGCGCGACGGATGACGGCGACTCCGAGCCCGTCCCGTGATCAGCGCCCGAGCAGCGCTTCGATTTCCTCTTTCGTAAGCAACGCCTCATCGCCCGGCTCGTCCGTTTCCGGGGTCCCGTCCATGCGGCGCCGGCGATCGGGACCGTAGTAATCGTCCGTCTCGACGAAGCGCCTTCCGCAACGCACCACTTTTACGATCGAGTCACAAAGCGCGCGCGGATCGGCGCCTCCGGTCACGAATTCGTCGACGCCCGCGTCCAGGGCCTCGCGGACGTCCGCCTTGCGGTGGCGATCGCCGACCATGACGACGGGAAGCTCCGAGATGCGCCGCGCTCGGCTGGCCCTGAGAAAGCGCACCAGTTCGGTGCGCTGGTCGGTCACCAGAACGTCGATGCGCGTTGTCCGCATGACCTCGATCGCTTCGACCGGGTCGCTCGCCTCGCGCACCTTGGCGATGCCCGATCGTTTCAATTCGTCCGCGAGCCGGGCGCGCCGGACGCGGTTCGGGTCGAGCAACAGCACGTGGATGTCGAAGTGGCGCTTCTCGGTCATGGCCTCACGTTCCGGAATCGGTGAAACCAAGCAATCCCCGTTCCACAACCAGGAAAGCGCCAATTGGCGAACGAACGGTTAATGAATCGTGGCGATCTCGGGGCGATCCACCCCGCCCCGTGATGCGCCCGCGCAGGATCGACCGGAACCCGTGCAGAACCCGTGGCTCGACCTCCTTCAAACGGGTCTTCTGCGACTCGCTCGCCAGTTGCGCCACGGGCAGGATCTTGATGTACGAGACGGGGCAGGGACCCGCCCTCAAATCGACGACGATCTCGGGACAAGCCGTAATAGACGATCGGCTCGGTCGGTGGCGCCTGGGTTCGAGTCGAAGAACGTGGACGATGCTCTAGAGATCGCGTACGGCCGCGAGCACGTCTTCGGCGTGGCCCGGGACCTTGACCTTGCGCCAGACCCGGCGCACCGAACCCGTCGCGTCGATCAAGAACGTCGAACGCTCGATGCCCATGTATTTGCGCCGGTACATGCTCTTTTCGACCCAGACGCTGAACGCCTCGCAGAGCCTGCCGTCGGTGTCCGCGATCAGGGCGAAGGGGAAACCGTACTTGGCCTTGAACTTGTCGTGCTTCGCGGCCGAATCGCGTGAAACACCGACGATGGTGGCGCCGGCCGCTTCGAACTGGGAAGCCGTGTCGCGAAACGCGATGCCTTCCTTGGTGCAGCCGGGTGTGTCGTCCTTGGGATAGAAATAGAGGACGAGCTTTCGGCCCGCGAGTTCGCGCAAGGAGAGATTGCCGTCGCTGTCCGTGGCAAGGGCGAGGTCCCCGATCCGACGCCGACGTTGACGCTCGTCATGCGTTCTCCTTTCGGTCCGTGCTTGCTTCCCGCGGACGTTATCGCGAAGCCGCGGAGGGATTGCCGACGATCTCGTCGTAGCGCTTCGCGACGCTGGCGGCCGTCGTTCGCATCCTTTCTTCCAGCGCCCCCAGATCGGAGACCCCGGTCGCCCTCGCGAGCGCGTCGAAAAGAGGGCCCGGGGCCTCGCCTTCGCGCCCCCGACCAAGAGACTGCCCTAAGCTCAAGCGGAGCAGTCCCTGCACGGTTTGCCAGAGTTCGAGGGCGGAGATGAGGTCGGCCGCCGCGCCCGCGTCAAGGTGGCCCGCGTCCCTGAGGCGTGAAAGCGCGCCTCGGGTGTTCGGGCTGAGGATGTCGGGCGAGGCGTAGGCGAAACGAAGTTGGAGATACTGCGCGATGAACTCGACGTCGACCAGGCCGCCCGGCCGGTGCTTGACATTCCAGGGATCGTCCGTGCCGTGCTCGGCTTGGAGGCGCTGACGCATCTCGGCGACGTCGGCGAGCAGGCGTTGCGGCGCAAATTTGGGTGTGAGCACGTCACGTATCGTTGCCTCGACGCGGCGCCCCAAATCCTCGGGTCCGGCGACGACGCGCCCGCGTGTCAGCGCCATTCGCTCCCACGTCCATGCGCTGTCCGTGTAATAGCTTTTGAAGGCCTGGATGCTGGATGCGATCGGGCCTGCATATCCCGACGGACGGAGTCGCATGTCCACTTCGAAAAGGCTGCCTTCGGCGGTCTGGACCGTGATCGCGCTGATCAAGCGCTGGCTTAAGCGTGCGAAATAGTGGGTCGGCGACAGGGGCCGATCTCCATCGGAGACATTCGTGTCCTCGGGCGTGTCGTAAATGAAGACGAGGTCGAGATCCGAAGCGGGCGCAAGCTCTCGGCCACCGAACTTGCCCATGGCAACCACCGCCATGGCGGCGCCGGGAATGCGCCCGTGGCGGCGCTGGAAGTGATCCTGGATGCGGGGCACCAAGCGACCGACGATGGCCTCGGCGATGTTGCTCCACGCTTCGCCCGAAGCCCCCGCGTCGAGCAGGCCCTTCAAGGATTGAACGCCGATCTGAAGGCCGCGGTCGTGGGCCCAACGCCGAACCACGTCGAGGGCCTCCTCTATCGCGTCGACGCGGTCCAACATGCGCTCAAGCTCGTCCTCCAAGGCCTCCAACGGCGGCGGAGAATCAAAGAAGTCGCCGGCGAGGACGGAATCGAGCACCGACGGATGGCGGCTCAAGTGATCGGCTAGGCGCGGCGCGCCGCCGATGATCTCGGCCACTAGATCGAGCAACTCGGGTTTCGAGTGGAACATCGAAAAGAGCTGGACGCCTGCCGGCAGCTTGCCGAGGAATCGATCGAATCGCGCAAACGCATCGTCCGCATTGGGGGTCCGCGCGAGCGCGGTCAGCAAATTGGGCATGAGTTCGGTCAGGATCTCCCTGGCCCGCTGACTGCGCGTGGCGCGGTAGCGACCGTGGTGCCATCCGCGGACCGCGCGATCGACGGCTCCGGGGTTGCGAAATCCCAGCGTCTCGATGGTCCGAAGCGTATTGGGATCGGGATCGCCGCCGGTGAACACGAGGTTTCCCGCCTCCGCCCGTTCGGTTCCCAGCGATGGCGCGTCCTCGAACAGGCTCGCGTAGCGCCGGGCGACGCGGCTCAGGACCGCCGTAAGCTCGGCGGCGAACGCGTCCCGGTCGGGATAGCCTAGGAAGAGCGCGATCTCGGACAACTGGCGCCCGGATTCGGGAAGGCTGTGTGTCTGCTCGTCCGCGATCATTTGCAAGCGATGTTCGAGCCGCCGCAGATAACCGTACGCCTCAACCATATCGTCGGACACGTCGGGCGCGAGCCGCCCCGCGGCGACCAACGCCCGAAGCGCGCCGACGGTCGATGCGCACCGCAACGCCGGCTCACGCCCGCCCCAGATTAATTGTTGGGTCTGGGCGAAGAATTCGATTTCGCGAATGCCGCCGCGCCCAAGTTTGATGTTGTGGCCGGCGACGGCGATCTTGCCGCCGCCACGGTGCGTGATGATCTGACGCTTGATCGAGTGGATGTCCCGAATGGCGGCGAAATCCAGGTTCTTGCGCCAGATGAACGGCGCCAGCCGCTTAAGAAAACTGGCCCCAGCGGCAAGATCGCCCGCGACCGGGCGGGCCTTGATCATGGCGGCCCGCTCCCAGTTCTGTCCCATGCTGCCGTAGTAGCTCTCGGCGGCGATGATGGAGATCGCGGGCGGCGTGGCCCCCGGGTCCGGCCGCAGGCGCAGATCGGTTCGGAACACGTAGCCCTCGGCGGTCCGCTCCTCGAGGATGCGCACGAGGTCCCGCGTCATCCGGACCATGTAGCCGTGCAGCCCTCCTGTATCGTCGGTCCGGATGACCTCCGCGTCGTAAAGGACGATCAAGTCGATGTCGCTCGAATAGTTGAGCTCGCGGGCGCCCAGCTTACCCATGGCCAGCACGACGTATCCCGAATCGGTTTCGGGCTCGTCGGTCGAGGCGAGCCGGAACGCGCCGGCGGCGGCGGCGCTCCGAAGGACGTGCGCGACGGCGCAGCGGATCGCGGCTTCCGCGAAATCCGTCAGCGCCCCGGTGATTCGCTCCAGATGCCAGGCACCCGCGATGTCGGCGACGGCGACCACGATCGCCGTGCGCGTCTTGGCCGCCCGCAGGCGTCGTACCAGCTCTGTCTGGTCCTGCCGCTCTCGGCGAAGGCGATCGAGGCGCTGCGTCACCTCCGCGGCGGTCGCCTCGGCGCCGTGCTCGACGACGTCGCGCAAAGCGCGCGGATCCGAGACGGCGCACTGGGCGAGGAACGGGCTATTGCCGAAAACGGCTTCGAGCAAGCGTCGACCGTCGGGATCGCCCGTGATATGGTGGGCGAACTCCGCGAGTCCGGTGTCGCCCGTGGATTGTGCCATATTTTTAGCGGCCTCGGACCACCGCTCGATGCCCGTTTCGGCGCGATCCGAATCGGCCGCGCGCGGGAGCGACTCGGCGTTGATCACGAGGGAATAGGGACGCATTTTCGATGCCCAGGATTAGGTGCAGACTGGGCAATGCGGAAACGCGGGTCAAGATGCCCGCGCAACGGGGGGGGGCTCGGTTGATCGTCGGGGCGGTGCGCAGGACGATTCAGCTCGCCGGGACGCTGGGGGCGGGACTGGTAATCATCGCGCTGCTGCTCGCCTGGCGGCTTTCGTCCGGCCCCATTTCACTCGCGTTCCTGTCGCCCTATATGGAGGTCGCGCTTAGCGCCGCCACCGAATCCTTCGACATCGAATTCGACGATACCACCCTTGCCTGGGCGGGCTGGGATCGCACGCTCGACATCCGCGTGCTCAACGTCCGCGCCGTTGATACGAAGGGTGCCGTCGTCGCCAGCGTGCCCGAACTTTCGCTTTCGCTCAGCGCCCAGGGATTGTTGCGCGGCATGGTGGCGCCGAGAAACATCGAGCTGTTTCACCCGAAGCTCTGGCTGGTGCGACGACCCGACGGCCGACTCGAAACGGAGCTGAAGGTGGGAAGCGAGGGCTCGGAGGAACTATTCAAGGGTATTCTCGCGGCGCTCGTCGCACCGCCGGATCCGGGCGGACCCATGGGGTATCTGATGCGCGTCGCCGTGGTCGACGCCGATTTGACAGTCGAGGACGAGCGCCTCGGGACCCTTTGGCGGGCTCCGTCAACCCAAATCACGTTACAGCGGAGCGAGGTCGGAATCGACGCCGAGGTGTCCTTCGATCTCCGGGTGGACGATCAAGTCATGCCGCTAAGCGCCGTCGCCGAATACCGAATCGCGGATCAACGGCTCGACGCAGGTGTTACCTTCGGCACCGTGAACCCGGCCGTTTTGTCACGCGTCTCCTCCAGGTTCCAGGAATTCGCGCGTTTCTCCGTTCCGGTTCAAGGAACGCTCACCCTCGACATGGATTCGCGTGGAACGGTTGACGAGCTCGGGTTCCACTTCATCGGCGGCGGCGGCGAACTGGCGTTGCCCGAGCCCGCGGCACAGCGGCTCGAGATCGACAAGCTCGAGCTTCGCGGGCGGTACGACGGTCGATCGGGGGTCACCGAGTTCGAGAGAATATTTCTCGATCTCGGAGACCGAGGCGCGATCGAGCTTCCCGCGACTTCCGGACACAAGATGCCGATCCGCTCGGTGAGTGCGCGCGGACGTTACGACATCGAGCGCGACAGGCTTCACCTGGCGTCCGTGGAGGCCGATCTGAACGGACCGACCGTGCGGTTCGCCGCTGAGATCGAGGGGCTTGCGGGCGTTCGCGGGCCGATTGCACTCACGCTCGACGGCGCCGTCGAGAACATCCCGGTCGACCAGGCGCGCCGGTACTGGCCGCGTGCTTGGGGCACGGACGTTTACGACTGGTGCACCACCCATCTTTCGGGCGGCATCCTCAAGCAGGTGAGCATCGAAACCCGTATTCTCGAAACCGGGGACGGTCGGTTCGATGTGGTTTCGCTCGCCGGCGGGTTGAACATCGAAGGGATTGCGATCGCTTACCTCGAGGCGATGCCCCGAGCAGAAAACGTGGACGCAACCGCGTCCTTCGGTCTGCGGCGATTCGACATCGAACTCGGCAAGGGCTCGATCATGGGTCTCAGACTGGACGAAGGGACCATCGCGTTTTCCGACCTCAATCTGGCCGACCAGGTTGCCGATATCGAGATCCGGGCACACGGTCCCCTGCGCGACGCCCTCGAGCTCATCGATCACGAACCCTTGCGGTTCGCCTCGGAACTCGGCTTCACCCCGGCCAAGACCGAAGGCGCCACGGAAACGCGCCTGCGTATCAAATTTCCTACCGAAAAGAGTCTCACGTTCGAGCGCATCGGGATTTCGGCCACCTCGACGATGCGCGGTGTGGTCGCCCGCGATGTGTTCGGCTTCCTCGATGTTCATCACGGAACGTTGCGCCTGGAGGCGAACAAGGAGGGCATGGACGTGCGCGGCGACGTCGTCATCGGCACGATCCCGGCCGAGCTTGTCTGGCGCGAGGACTTCGGGGATACGGCCGAGAATCGAAGCCGGTACGAATTGCGCGGACGGGTGAACCAGGATCAGCGACTGACGGAACTTGGCCTCGACTTCCCACCTTTCTCGGCCGACATCATGAGCGGCCCCATGGACGCCCACGTGGTGTATTCGGTTTTCAGCGACGACCGCAGCCGGTTGGATGCTACGCTGGGCCTGTCCCAGACCTATTTGTCGTGGGACCGGGTCGCGTGGAGCAAGCTTCCAGGCGCCGAGGGAACCGCGGCTATCGGCCTGGATTTGAGCGCGGCCAATACACCGACCGAAGCGCGGTTCGAAGTCCGCGCAGGTGACCTAACGGCCAAGGGCGAGGCGTCGTTCGAACCCGAGGGGGGTGCCCTTGAACGCGTTCGCCTCGAGACGCTACGGTTCGGCGAAACGGACATCGAGGCCGAGTTGACCGCCCTGGCCGGAGGCGCTTGGAACGCGCGACTTGCGGGTCCGAACTTCGATCTCGCGCCGATGCTCGACAATCCCCTCGACGGCGTGACGCTTCGCGACGGGGGTGGCGAGGCAGGGCCTCCGCTGCGCCTCGAAGCGGCCTTCGACAGGGTCCGGCTTGGCCCCGGCCGTGAATTGCGCGATTTGACGAGCGTGCTCCAGCACGACGGATGGCGATGGCAAGAGGCCAACGTGCGCGGGTTCGTCAACCCCGAGAACGACACCTTCTCGATCGCCATCGCCTCGGATGCATCGGGGACGCGCGAGCTCGCGATCGACTCGACAGCTGCGGGCGATCTCTTTCGTGCGTTCGATGTGTACGAGGACATGGTCGGCGGCCGCCTCGAGTTGAGGGGGAAGTTCGACGACGCCGAATCGAACGCGCCGCTCAGCGGCACCCTCAAGGTCGCGGACTACCGAGTCCTCGAAACACCGCTTCTCGCACGCCTTCTCAGCATCATGGCGCTGACCGGTATCCTCGAAGCGCTTCAGGACGAGGGGCTCAAGTTCACCAGGCTCGATTCCCAGTTCACCCTTCAATCGGGCACGTTCGACATCGTGGATGCCAGCGCGTCAGGTTACTCACTCGGGTTCACGGCTTCGGGGAAACTGGACGCCCGCACCGGTCGCGTGGACATGTCGGGAACCGTGGTGCCGGCCTATCTTATCAACAGCATCTTGGGCTGGATCCCGGTGCTTGGCGATTTGTTGACGGGCGGCGAGAAGGGAGGCGGGGTCTTCGCCGCGACCTATACCATGACCGGCCGATGGGACGACCCCGAGATCGCGATCAATCCCCTAAGCGCGCTCGCCCCCGGGTTTCTTCGCAACTTGTTCGACTTTCTGGATCCGAAGAACTTCAAGAGCGAGTCGCCAAACCCTGCCGAAGCGGGCTCCGAGAACTGAGAGCCAAGAGCACACTTCGACCAAATTGATTCAATCTGGTCGAAGTGTGTCCTAAACGGGCCGCACCAGGGCGTGGCGCTTTTTTCCGACCGAAAGCTTGACGGTTCCTTCGTGGCCGATGTCGCCGATGCTCACCTCTTGAATCTCCGAGTCGATGACCGCGTCGTTGACCCGTGCGCCGCCCCCCTTGATCAGGCGGCGTGCGTCCGAGTTGCTGGCGGCCAAGCCGGCGCGCCGCAGGATCTCGAAAGCGGCGATGCCGGCTTCCAGTTCGGCCCGCGGAACCTCGACGACCGGTAGCTGATCGCCCGCGCCTCTCCTCTCGAACGTCTCTTCGGCCGTCTCGGCCGCCGCGCTCGCGACTTCGGCGCCGTGGCAGAGCGCGCTCGCGTGGTTCGCTAGTTCCTTCTTCGCCGCATTGATTTCGGCGCCCTCGAGCTTTTCGAGCCGCGCGATATCGTCCAAGGGAAGCTCCGTGAAAAGCCTGAGAAAGCGACCCACGTCGGCGTCCTCGGTATTGCGCCAGAACTGCCAGTAGTCGTAGGCGGGGACAATCTCGCCGTCGAGCCAGATCGCGCCATCCGCCGTTTTCCCCATCTTGGCGCCCGACGCCGTGGTTAGCAGCGAGGTCGTTAGCCCGTAGAGCGCCCGGTCGTCGGTACGCCGGGCCAGATCGATGCCGGAGACGATGTTGCCCCATTGGTCCGAACCGCCCATCTGCAGGACGCAATGATGTCGTCGCGACAGCTCGAGGAAGTCGAAAGCCTGCAGGACCATGTAGTTGAACTCGAGGAAGCTCAGGGGCTGCTGGCGGTCGAGGCGAATCTTCACCGATTCAAAACCCAGCATCCGGTTGACCGAGAAATGCCGGCCGTAATCGCGTAGAAACGGAATATACGAGAGTTGGTCCAGCCAATCCGCGTTGTTGACCATAATCGCGTCCGTTGGCCCGCCGTCTGAACCGTCGGGTGCGAATTCGAGGAACCGCGCCACGTTGCGCTTGATCCGGCTCATGTTGGCTTCGATCTCGACGGTGTCGAGCAGCTTCCGCGTCGTGTCCCTGCCCGACGGATCGCCGACCTTGGTCGTGCCGCCGCCCATCAGCACGATGGGCTTGTGGCCGGTCCGCTGCAGCCACCTGAGCAGCATGATGGACATCAGATTGCCCGCGTGCAGGCTTGGCGCGGTGCAGTCGAAACCGATGTACGCCGCGATTGGCTTTTCCGCGCTGAGCGCGTCGAGGCTCTCCAGATCCGTGCATTGGTGCAGGAATCCGCGCTCCACGATCGTGCGTATAAAGGCGGAGAGGTGTTTGGTCATCGGTGGTTCGCGTCCGCGCGATCCGGGATCCGGCGCCCGCCATCGGGTTCGCGCTTTCCAGGACGAATGCGGCCGATTCCCGAGTCTTGCCGAGGGCGCGGCTAATTAACACAATCGCCGCAGCCATACAACGCTGCGCCTCGCGGGACGCATTGAAGGAGGACCGAAGCGGATGAGTGAACGCGCCGCCGTAACCGCGCTTGGCCTGATGAGCGGAACCTCGCTCGATGGCATCGATGCGGCCATCCTTCGCACCGACGGCGAACGAATCGCGGATGTCGGCCCATCCGAGACGGCCGCCTACGATCCCGAGTTCCGCGGCCGTTTGCGGGGTGTCCTCGGCCGTCTGGACGACGACGAAGAGACCACCCAGGTGGCGCGCGAACTCACCGATTTGCACGCCCGGGCGGTTCGGACTCTGCTCGCCCACGCAGATGCCAGTATGCGCGACGTTGAATTGATCGGTTTTCACGGCCACACGGTCGCACATCTGCCCGCGCGGCGGATCACGCGACAGATCGGCGACGGTGCGCGTTTAGCGCGACTGATCGGGATCGCGGTCGTCGACGATTTCAGAGGCCGCGACGTGGCGCGCGGGGGTGAAGGCGCGCCACTGGCCCCGCTGTTCCATGCCGCCTTGGCTCGCGATTTAGAGAAGCCGCTCTGCGTCCTCAACCTCGGCGGCGTCGCCAACGTCACGCATATCGCCGAGAACGGAGACGTGCTCGCGTTCGATACGGGGCCGGGGAACGCGCTTCTAGACGACTGGATGGGCCGCCATGCCGGCACCGCGTACGACGCAGGCGGCCGCTTGGCGGCATCGGGGCGCGTCGACCGAGACGCGCTGGCAACGTTGTTGCGAGCACCCTACTTTGATCGCCCCCCGCCCAAGTCCCTGGACCGGGACGCGTTCGGTTTCGGGGACTTGGGCGACCTCACGCCGGCCGACGGCGCCGCCACGCTCGCGGCCTTCACCGTCGAGGCCGTCGTCCGCGCGACACGCTTTCTTCCTCGATCGGTTCGGCGGTGGCTGGTTTGTGGGGGCGGGCGCAGGAACGAATCCCTCATGCTGGGGCTCGCGAATTCCCTGAACGTGCCGGTCGAACCGGTGGAAGCGGTGGGCTGGTCGGGCGACGCGCTCGAAGCCCAGGCCTTCGCCTTCCTCGCCGTGCGCAGCCTCTACGGTCTGCCGATCAGTTTGCCCTCGACCACCGGCGTCGAGCGTCCCCTCGCCGGAGGCACGCTGCACCGGCCCTGAGCCGGGAACCGCGACCTCAGGTCACCTTCACCGTCGCGTGGTCGAGGAAGTCCGAGCAGTGGCTAACCAGCTTGTCGATATGGTTCTGGAAAAAGTGGTCGGCGCCCGGGATCACCCGGTAGTCGATGGTCACGGTCTTTTGACTGGCCACTTTCTCGACCAGCTTATCGACCGATTCGATGGGGACGACCTCGTCCTTGTCGCCGTGCACGATGAGACCGGAGGCTGGGCAAGGCGCCAGGAACGAAAAGTCGTGGATGTTGGCGGGCGGCGCCACGGAGATGAAGCCGCTGATTTCGGGTCGGCGCATCATCATCTGCATGCCGATCCACGCTCCGAAGGAAAAGCCCGCGATCCAACAACCGGACGCATTGGGGTTGTGGCTTTGCACCCAGTCGAGGGCCGCCGCACCGTCACTCAGTTCACCCTGGCCGTGGTCGAATCTGCCTTGCGAGCGGCCGACGCCGCGAAAATTAAAACGAAGAGTCGAGAACTTTCGGTGGACGAAAGTCTGGAACAGGCTGAAGACGACCTTATTGTTCATCGTCCCGCCGTAACGCGGGTCCGGGTGCAGGAGGATCGCGATCGGCGAATCGGCTTGCCTGCAGTGGTAATAACGGCCTTCGAGCCGGCCATCGGGTCCATTGAAGATCACTTCGGGCATATCTGCCGGTGGCTCGCAACGCTTCGCGGTCGGGCTTTATAACCGTACGCCGGACTCAGGAACTTACCTGATAATCCGGTAACATTGCCCGGAAATACTTGATGGCGAGGGTCGGATTTCCTATTGTGCGAATGTTCACGGCGAGTGCGGCTTAAACCTCGAACTCGCCGCCGCCCAAATGGGAAGGCTCCTGAACCATTCCCACCGAGTGACAATAAGATATACCAGGGTTCATGGTTTTCAAGAGGCTACAGGACAATATCAGCGCGTTCATGGCGCGCGACCCGGCCGCGCGATCGCGACTGGAAGTGTTCCTGTGCTATCCGGGCTTTCACGTGCTCATCTATCATCGGATCGCCAACCGAGCGTGGCGTGCCGGGTTTCATCTGTTCGGCAGGCTGGTCTCCCACATCGGCCGGTTGCTGACCGGGATTGAGATTCATCCCGGTGCGACGATCGGGCGGCGCTTGGTCATCGACCACGGATCCGGTGTTGTTATCGGCGAGACATCGGAAATCGGCGACGACGTCACCATTTACCAAGGCGTGACGCTGGGCGGTATCGCGCCGGCCGTGGATTCGGGCGCGCAGGTGGATCTAAAGCGCCATCCGACCATCAAGGACGGGGTCATCATCGGGTCTGGCGCCCAGGTCCTCGGTCCCATCACCATCGGCGAGGGCGCGCGGGTCGGTGCCAACTCGGTGGTGACGCGCGATGTCACCGCCGGTGCTACTGCGGTCGGCATTCCGGCCAAGGAGGTTTTGCCGCGCGACAAGAAGACGAAGGGCGAGTTCGTCGCCTACGGTACTCCCCAGTTCGGCAGCACCGACCCGTTGGAGCGAACTTTTGAGCAGTTGCGCGGCCGGATCGCCGAGCTTCAGCACCATGTCGAGGAGCTGGGGCAGCGGCTCGCGGGGCGCGAATCAGAGCCCGGCGAGCGCTCGGACGTAGACCACCCCCCGGTTCCGGCGCGTGCGGGAAAGCGCTGACGGCGGCCGCCCGGCGCAATGATTGATCGGAGCATAGGTTGAGACTCAGTGCCAAGGGTCGATACGCCGTCATGGCGATGGTCGATCTCGCGAGCCACAAGAGCGCGAGACCCATCTGTCTCGCCGATATCGCCGAGCGTCAGAAGATCTCGCTCTCCTATCTCGAACAGCTGTTCGGAAAGCTGCGGAGAAACGGGCTCGTCAAGAGCGTCCGCGGTCCGGGCGGCGGGTATCTGCTGTCGCAGGGGGCGGACAAGACGCGGGTCTCGGATGTCATCCTTGCGGTCGACGAGCCCATAAAGGCGACCCGGTGCCGGCCGGGGGCGCCGTTTGGTTGCCACCTCGGCGTCGGGCGATGCCAGACCCATGATTTGTGGGACGAACTCGGCAACCAGATCTATCTGTATCTCAGTTCGGTCACGCTGGCGGACGTGTGCGAACGGCGCGTGCTCGGAACCAGCGGCGAATGGCATCGCCGCCGCCATACCGCGCCGCTTGCCGTCGCCGAATAGGGCCGCCCGGCGTACGGTCATGGCGCAAGCCCTTTATCTCGATCACAATGCGACGACGCCGTTGCGGCCCGTCGCCCAACGCGCCATCGCTGAGGCGCTTGCTGCGACCGGAAACCCGTCGTCGGTCCACGGTTTCGGCCGCGCCCAGCGCCGCCTCGTCGAGGATGCGCGGGAAACGGTCGCGGCTCTCGCCGGCGCTTCCGCCGAGAGCGTCGTATTCACGAGCGGCGGCACCGAAGCCAACACGCTCGCACTCCTCGGCGCCGGATGCCGGCGCGTCCTCGTTTCGGCGGTCGAGCACGATTCGGTGCTGGCCGCGGCCGACGGTGCGGTCAGGATTCCCGTCGATGGCGACGGCGTCGTCGAAGTCGCGGCGCTGGAGGCGCTTCTCGCCAAGGCCAAGCCGCCCGTGCTCGTCTCGGTCATGCTCGCCAACAACGAGACCGGCGTCATTCAGCCGGTCGCCGCGGTAGCCGAAACGGCGCACCGATTCGGCGCGCTGGTCCACTGCGACGCGGTGCAGGGCGCGGGAAAACTGGCGTTCGCTATGGACGATCTCGGCGTCGACATGTTGTCGCTTTCCGCCCACAAGATGGGCGGGCCGCAAGGAACCGGCGCGTTGATCGTTCGTTCCGGAACGGAGATCCTGCCCGTCGTGCGCGGTGGAGGTCAGGAGCGGGGCCTGCGCGCGGGAACCGAAGCGGTCGCCCTGATCGCGGGTTTCGGCGCGGCCGCGGCCGAGGCGAAGGATTCCGGGCCGACTTGGCCGGAGATCGAGACTTTGCGCGACCGAATCGAGGCCCACGTCGTGAAGACCGCTCCGGGTGCTCGGATCTTCGGCCGGGGCGCACCGAGACTCGCTAACACGAGCTGCCTCGCCATGCCCGGGGTCGCCAACGAGGTCCAGGTGATGGCTTTCGACCTCGCCGGAATCGCGGTCAGCGCGGGCGCCGCATGCTCGTCGGGCACCGTGGGTCCCAGCCACGTTCTTGGCGCCATGGGAGCATCGGAATCCGATGCCCGGAGCGCGATACGCGTAAGCCTCGGATGGACCACCCGCGCCGACGACGCGGACCGCTTCGCCGCCGCCTGGACGTCCCTATACGAGCGCCTCGCGGCGCGCGCGCGCGAACGAACGCGGGCTGCCTAAGCGCGGCGAGTAGGAATTTGCGCGAATGACCGCGAACGGGCCAAGGCCGACGATCTATCTCGACTATCAGTCGACGACGCCGACCGATCGCCGTGTGCTCGCCGTGATGGAGCCATACTTTACCGAGGCGTTCGGGAACCCGCACTCGCGCGGCCACGCCCTCGGGCGCCAGGCGGCCGAGGCCGTGAATCGTGCGCGGGCGCAAGTGGCGACGTCGATTGGCGCGGATTCGCGTGAGATCGTATTCACCTCGGGCGCGACCGAATCGAACAATCTCGCCCTCAAGGGGGCCGCGGCGTTCCAGCGCGAACACGCGCCCAACCCCCGCAGCCACGTCGTGACGCTCGCCACCGAGCACAAGTGTGTGCTCGAAGCCGCGCGTCGCATCGAGGCTCAAGGATTCGAGGTGACCCACGTTCCGGTTTCCGAAAGCGGCCTCGTCGATCTCGACGCGCTGTCGGAGGCGATCGGCCCGAGGACCTTCCTGGTCTCGGTGATGGCGGCAAACAATGAGATCGGCGTGATCCAGCCCGTGGCCGGGATCGGCGCGCTTTGCCGTGCGCGCGGCGTCCATTTTCATACCGACGCCGCCCAGGCGGCCGGCAAGATCGCGCTCGACGTGAATGCGATGAGCATCGATCTCATGAGCATCTCGGGCCACAAGGTGTACGGGCCCAAGGGAATCGGCGCGCTTTACGTGCGCCGCCGACCACGGGTGCGCCTCGTCCCGCTCATCGACGGCGGCGGTCAGGAACGGGGGTTGCGCTCCGGCACCCTGCCTACGCCCCTTTGCGTGGGGTTGGGTGCGGCGCTCGAGCTCGCCGCCGGCGAGAGAGAGGAGGAATCGACGCGGATTAGCGAGCTCAGGGACCGATTCCTCGCCGCGATCACCGAGCGGATCCCGGACGTCCTCGTCAATGGCGATCCCGCCCGCCGGCTACCTGGGAACCTCAACCTGGCGTTTCCGGGCGCAGACGGGGTGGCGCTCGTGGGCGCGCTGCCGGACGTTGCCATATCGACCGGCTCGGCCTGTACGTCGGCGTTCGTGGAGCCGAGTTACGTGCTGCGCGCCATCGGCCTGCCCGCCGATCGGGCGGAGGCAAGCATCCGGGTCGGTTTCGGGCGGTTCACGACCGCGGCCGAAGTGGACTGCGCCGCCGCTCGAATCGCGGAAGAAGTCGCGCGTCAACGCGCGGCCGCGACCTCGGGCCGACGCGCGGCCTCGTCGTGAACGCGGGCGAACGCGAGTTCCCGTTCGATGCCGGAACAGATGAAGCTGATCAAGCTCAATAAACTCCAGGCCCGGACGCTGACCTTGCTGCAGGAGTTGGCGCGCCACCCCGAGACCTCGACCAAGGACGCGGACACGGGCGACGTCCTGATCACCCGTTTGCCCGAGGCGCACGGGAGTCATTTCCACGTGGGCGAGGCCGTGGTCATGTCAGCAAACGCCACCGGACTTCGCAACGAATCGGTCTGGAAGGCGCTCGAACGAAAGGGTCTCGCGCGCTCGTTCTTTCCCTACGGAATCGCGCTGACCCCCAACGGGCAAGCGTTCGACACCGGCCTCCGCGAAACCATTCTGATCCGCGCGGGGCACTAAAGCGTTATCCACTTGCGTGGATTCGCACCAGCGTGCACCCCGGCCCAACTAAACGGACAGTGCTCTAATCGTGCGTCTCAGGTGCCGAGGCACGCATCGCGCACGCGCGCGGGCGTGAAAGGGATGTCGCGCAATCGCACCCCGATGGCGTGGAACACGCCGTTGGCGATGGCAGCGGGCGTCGGCCCCTGGACCGCTTCGCCGGCGCCCAGTGACGGCGCGCCCGCGCGGTCGATGAGCACGGTTTCGATGTCCGGCGCATCGCTCATCTTAAGGATCGGGTAGCTCTCCCAATCGAGGCTCACGATCGCGGTCTTTTCGAAGTCCACTTCTTCCTTGAGGGTCTGGCTGGCGGCGAAGACGAGGCCGCCCTCGAGCTGGTTGGCGAGGCCGTCCGGGTTTACGATCCGGCCCGCGTCGGCCGCGATCCAGGCGCGTGAAAGTCCGATCGCGAAGGTATCCGGATCGACCCTCGTCTCGACCACGACCGCCGCATAGCATTTGGCGTTCTTGTAGCGCGCGAAGGCGATGCCGCGGCCTACACCCTCGATCCCGGGCGAGCCCCAGCCGCAGGCTTCGGCCACCACCTCGATCACGGCGCGGGCGCGCGAATCCTGCAGATGGCGAAGCCGAAATTCGACCGGATCGGCACCCGCCGCAACCGCGAGCTCGTCCATGAAGGACTCGATGGCGAAGACGTTGGCGAACGCGCCGAGGCCCCGAAACGAAGACGTGGGCAGGCCCACGTCGGCGACGAAATGCTTGGCGATTCGGGTCTTAGGAAACCGGTACAACGGTTCGGCATTGCGCTGCCCGCCGCCGTGGTGGTCGGTGGCCGCCTCAGGCGGTGCTATGGGGATCTCGCGGGCGATCTCGCGCGCGGCGATCAGGCGCGCATGTTTCCCGGTGCGCAGCGGCCGGATGACGTGCGGACCGGTCCATACCTCGTGGTTCCAGTCCACGACCCGCCCGCCGCCGTCCAGCGAGCCGCGCATGCGCACCGCCATGGGCGTGGCGTAAGGCTCGTACGCATTCTCGTCGGCCCGCGTCCACTGTAGCTTGACGGGGCGCCCCGGGACTGCGCACGCAAGCAGGGCCGCGTCGAGCGCGGCGTCGTCGGCGCCGTTGTGGCCGTAGCATCCGGCGCCGTCGGCGTGAATCACGTGGATCTCGTCCTCCGCCATTCCGAGCACCCGGGCCAATTCGGCCCGCAAAGGAAAGATTCCCTGGCTTGCCGTCCATACTGTCAGGCGGTCGTTTTCGTGGACGGCGACGGCGGCCGAAGGGCCGAGCGAGGCGTGCATCTGGAATGGGCGGGTATAGGTGGCATCGAGCGTGAGCGCCGCCGTCGCCGGCGATGCGCGCGCCTCGGTCGCCGCGCCGGCGGGCGTGCCGTCGACGATGCTGGACGCGCGCGTATCGTCGGCCATCATCCGCGTCGCGACCGATTCCCGGTGGGGAAGATCGGGACCGGGTTTCCAGATGGCGCGCGCCCGCAGGCGCGCCGCGGCGCCTTCGGCCTGATCCTCGCGTTCGGCCACGACCCCGAGAAAATTGCCGTCCCGCACGATCGCGACGATGCCCGCGCTCGCCTCGGCACCGCCTTCGGGCGCCGAAGCGAGCGTCGCTCCCGGCGTCGGCGGTCGGACGATGCGGCCGTAAAGCATCCCTTCGATGCGAAGGTCGTGAACGAAGCTCGGTGCCCCCGTCACCTTCCGAGGCAAATCAAGCCGGGGCACCGGCGTGCCCGTCAACGTCGACGATGCGCCTGATTTCGGCGTTCCCGCCTCGACGACATCGGCATCGAGGAGACGTCCGGCCGCGAGCTCCCAATAGTTCGTCCGACGGTTGCTGCCGGCGTCGCGGACGGTTCCGTCGTCCACCGAGAGGCGCTCGATCGGCACTCCGAAATCGGCGGCTGCGCGTGTAAGCAGCCGGTGGCGGGCCGCGGCGGCCGCCCGGCGCACGGCGCCGCCGCTCACCTCGACGGACGCGCTGCCGGCGGTATAGCCCTCGTCGGGCGAATTGTCGGTGTCGGGCGACGGAACCCGAACCCGGTCGGTGCGGATATCGAGCTCGTCGGCCGCGATTTGCGCCAGCGCCGTTCGGATGCCCTGGCCGAGCTCCACCTTGCCGGACCGCACGGTGACGGTCTCATCGGCTTCGATGCGAATCCACGCGTCGATCGAAGGCGCCGCCGCCAAACTCGGCGAAGGCGTGTCATTCTCGGGGGCGTCGCCCGGGTGCCGTCGCAACGACCACGACCGCCGCAAGCGGCCGTTCGCGCCATCGCCGTCGCGGTCGCGACAAAGGCGCACGGCGCGAAGCACGCGCCCGTACGTGCCGCAACGGCACAAGTTGCCATCCAAGGCTATGCGTACGGCATCGTCGCTCGGGCTCGGCTCGGTGTCGAGCAACGCTCTCGCGCGCATGATGAAGCCGGCGGTGCAGTAACCGCACTGGGCGGCGTCGAGGTCGAGAAAAGCGCGTTGGAGGGGATCGAGCGCGTGCCCGCCGCCCAAACCTTCGAGGGTCGTTATAGTCTTGCCGGCCACGTCGGCGATGGTGATCGCGCAGGCCTGCTCGGCCGCCTTGTCGACGATGACCGTGCACGCGCCGCACTGGCCAATCCCGCATCCGTACTTCGTGGCCGTTAGCCCGAGGTCGTTTCTGAGGACGACGAGAAGGGAGGTATCCGCTGGTGCGCGCACCGACACGGTCTCGCCGTTCACGATCAGGGCGAACTCTCGATCCATGGCGCCTACCTCACGCGCATCACCACAACGTCCCGGGTTCGAGCGGCCCCGGCGAGCCAGGGCCCTCTTACCACGGCCGGTGCAGGGCCAGGGCACGGTTTAAAACGCGGCCGCCGCTTGACTTCGGGATGCAGCCCGAAACCTCCCCTTACCCCGCGGGCTCGATGCACGCGTCGTCGTCGTTGCGGACATCGTTGATCCGGGTGCCGATGGGGATTGCGACCAGGGTTTCATCGCCCGCGCCGCCGCCGACGGGGTGCGCGCCCGCCACTTCGCCGTCGAGCCAAGCCGCATGGTCCGAGGATTTCAAGATAACCGGCATCCGCGGGTGGATGGGGTGCAGTTCCGGGGTCGCGGTCGTAGTGAGGAAGGTAAACGATTCGACCGGGGCGCCGTCGGGGGCTTTCTCCCAACGCTCCCACAAGCCGGCGAAGGAGAACAGCCCGCCATCGGGCCGCGCGATGCGGTAGGGCTGCTTGCCTTTGGTGCGCGCCTGCCACTCGTAGAAACCGTCCGCCGGCACCAGGCAGCGACGGCTTCGGAACGCCCCGCGAAAGGCCGGCTTTTCAGCAACCGTTTCGGCGCGGGCGTTGATCATGCGCGCACCCAGGCGCGCGTCCTTTGCCCACGACGGGATCAGTCCCCAACGCATCATGACCGCCTCGCACTCGCGCGCGCTCGTCCGGCGAACCACCGGGACGGTCTGCGTGGGGGCGACGTTGTAGCGCGGCGCGAGGTTCATGGGCGCGTCGATCAGATCGTAATATCGTCGAATCTCGTCCCAGCTTGCGGTAAGGGAAAATCGTCCGCACATGGTGCCATGGTAACGCCCACGGGCGTCGGAGGGCAGCCCCAAGAGGCGCGTTCGCGCCACCGACCGGGTCCCAGGATTTCGCGTGAAATTCCGCGCCCGGCGACTATAGTCGCCGGCCATGAACCTGCTCGGATTGAACAAGGACCCGGCGCGCACCCGGGTTGTCGTTGCCATGTCGGGCGGCGTCGATTCATCGGCCGCCGCGGCAATGGTCGCCCAAGCGGGCTTTGAGGCGGTCGGCGTCACGCTGCGTCTATACGACGCCGGTGCCGCCAACGCGCGGCCCGGCACCTGTTGCGCCGGCCAGGACATCTATGATGCCCGCCGGGTCGCCGATTCGCTTGGCATTCCCCACTATGTTCTCGACTACCAGGAGCGGTTCCGCGCGGCCGTTATCGAGGACTTCGCTGATTCCTATGCGCGGGGGGAGACGCCGATCCCATGTGTGCGGTGCAACCAGCGGATCAAGTTCCGCGACCTTCTCGAAACGGCCCGCGAGCTTGGGGCGGACGCGCTCGTCACCGGTCATTACGCGCGAATCGAATTCGGGCCGGACGGACCCGAGCTTCACCGATGCGTCGATGCAGCGCGCGATCAGAGCTATTTCCTGTTCGCCACGACCCGCGAGCAGATGGCGGTTTTACGCTTTCCCTTGGGTTCCATGGAAAAGGTCCGGACCCGAGAGTTGGCGGCGCAATTCGGGCTTGGGGTCGCCGCCAAGCGTGACAGTCAGGACATCTGCTTCGTCTCGGGTGGCCGCTACGCCCGCGTGGTCGAGGCGGTGCGCCCCGACGCCGCGCAAGAAGGCGAGATCGTCGACCTCGCAGGCACAGTCCTTGGCCGCCACGCAGGCATCATCAATTTCACCGTCGGCCAGCGGCGCGGGCTCGGCCTCGTTGGGCGCGATGCCGACGAGGCTCCCCTCTATGTGGTCCGGCTCGAGGCCGAGAGCCGGCGTGTCGTGGTCGGCCGCGGCGATGCACTCCTCGAGCGCAGCCTTAAGCTTCGTGGAGTGAACTGGCTGGGCACGAACGAAGCGCTTCGCGCCGGTCTCCATGTAACCGTCAAGATCCGCTCGGCCGCCTTCGCGGTCCCGGCGATGGTCCGCGGCGTCCGCGGAGGTGGCGCAGAAGTGAGCTTCGAGGAACCCCAGGCGGGGGTCGCGCCCGGCCAGGCCTGCGTCTTCTACGACGGCACCCGCGTGCTTGGCGGTGGCTGGATCGAACGGGACGCGGCCGCCCGGGCCGCCTGAAGCGGTAGGTACGAGGAACCGGTGGCAGAGCCCGACGCCGACGCGCTGTTCGACGCATACAGCGCCCGCACCCGGGAATTGACGGGCAAGCTGGTTCGCGAATGGGAGCCCTGGAACACCGAGGCCACGGCGGACGCCATCCGCCACTTCGCGCTCGGGACCGACGACGATAATCCGCTCTGGCTGGACACCGATTACGCGGACCAAAGCTCTAACGGAACTATCCTCGCACCGCCCTGTTTCCTCACATCGGTCTTCTATCCGATCCTCCACGGCGCGCGCATGGAACCGCCGCTTTCTTCGCTCATCGGTGGGCTCGAGATCGAGTGGTTCGCGCCCGTCCGCCTCGGCGACCACTTAAGCGCGGACCCCGTTCAAAAGGACTTCTACGAGAAGCGGAACAAGGCGGGCCGCCGGCTCGGCTTCGTGATCTCCGCCGTTGGCTACCGCAACCAGCACGATGCGCTCGTCGGCCGCGCGATGGGCACACTGATCATCATGGGGGCGAACGGGGAGCAGCCTTCCGCGCCGGCACCCGTGCAACGCTACACTGACGCGGAAATCGCGGCGCTCGATGAGGCGATGGCGTCCGAGACCCGGACCGGCGGCGGTGCGCTTCACTTCGAAGACGTCGCCGTCGGCGACGCCGTTCCGCCCATCGTCCGCGGCCCCTTCACGGTCGGCGATCTGGTGTGCTGGTACGCCGCCGCCGGTCCCGGCTGGCGACCGGGCCGGCTTGGAAGGATCGAGCTGAACGAATCCCCGCATCTGGCCATTTCCAATCCCCTGACCGGGGTTCCGGTCAAATATCCCCAGAAGCACCTCGAGTTCGACCTCGCACAGGACAGCGGCCTCGCCGGTCCCTTCGACAACGGGGTCATGCGGTTCTCGACCGCGGCACCCTTGATCACCAACTGGATGGGCGATCGCGGGTTCCTGAAGCGGTTTCGCCTGCGGATCGAAAGGTCGGTGATCTACGGCGACACGGTCACCTTCGCCGCAAGCGTAGCGGCGACGGACGCGGCGCTGGCAACCGTTTCCCTAGACGTTCGGGGCATCGATCAGCGGGGCGCGCGGGTCGCTTCGGGGGCCGCCGACGTGATTTTGCCGCGGCGCGCCTGAAGCCGGCCTATTCCGCCGCCTCCGCGCTTTCGTCGCTGGCCCGCTCAAGGGTCGCCTGGGCCTGCGCGGCCTCCTGCTGACGGGCCCACATCTCGGCGTAGCGCCCGCCCTGGGCGAGAAGCCGCAAGTGGCTTCCGCGCTCGGCGATCCGCCCCGATTCCAGCACCACGATCTCGTCGGCGTCGACGACCGTGGACAGCCGATGCGCGATCACTAGCGTCGTGCGCCCCTCCGAGACCTCACGGAGCGATTCCTGTATCTCTTTTTCGGTCCGGGTATCGAGCGCCGAGGTGGCCTCGTCGAACAGAAGGATTCGGGGTTCTTTGAGGATCGTCCGCGCGATGGCGACGCGCTGCTTCTCGCCGCCCGAGAGCTTGAGCCCGCGTTCGCCGACGACGGTTTGGTAGCCGTCCGGCTGGGCGACGACGAAGTCGTGGATGCGGGCGTGGCGGGCCGCGGCCTCGACCTCCGTCGGCGTCGCCCGGGGGTTTCCGTAGGCGATGTTGTAATAGACCGTGTCGTTGAACAGCACCGTGTCCTGGGGCACGATTCCGATTGCCGCCCGGAGACTCGCCTGCGTCACGTCGCGGATGTCCTGGCCGTCGATCACGATCCGGCCCGTGCCCACGTCGTAGAAGCGGAACAGGAGCCGCGATATGGTCGATTTGCCGGCGCCGCTCGAGCCCACGATCGCGACCGTTCCCCCAGCCGGAACCCTGAACGATACGCCGCCCAGGACCGGGCGCCGGGGGTCGTAGGCGAATGTGACGTCTTCGAAGGCGATCTCGCCGCGCGTGATTCCCAGCGCCGGCGCGTCCGGCCGGTCGCGGATTTCGGCGACCTCGTTTCCGAGCGCGAACATCGCCTCCATGTCGGTGAGCGACTGCTTGATCTCGCGGTAGACGAAGCCGAGGAAGTTGAGCGGCATGTAAACTTGGATGAGGTACGAGTTCACCAGAACGAAGTCGCCGATGGTCATGCTCCCGGCGCGCACGCCGTATCCCGCCATGATCATGACGCCCGTCAGGCCGGCGGATACGATTAAGCCCTGGCCGATGTTGAGGAGCGAAAGCGAGGTCTTGCTCTTGACCGCGGCCTGCTCGTAGCGGCGCAGCGCTCCGTCGAAGCGGCGCCCTTCGTGGTCCTCGTTTCCGAAGTATTTGACGGTCTCGTAATTGAGCAGGCTGTCGACGGCCTTGGAATGGGCCTCGCTGTCGGTCTTGTTCATGATGCGGCGAAACTTGATCCGCCATTCGGTGACTGTCAGCGTCCAGAGGATGAACCCGGCGATGGTGACGAAGGTGAGAGCCGCGAACCAGGCGTTGTAGAGCGTCCACAGGACGGCGCAGACGAGAAGAACCTCGAACAGGGTCGGCAGGATGTTGAACAAAGTGAAGTTGAGGACGAACTCGATCCCCTTGATGCCGCGCTCGATGGCGCGGCTGATGCCGCCGGTCTTGCGGTCCAGGTGGAACCTGAGCGCCAGCGTGTGGAGGTGCGTGAACGTCGCGAGCCCGGCCTGGCGAACCGCGCGCTGCCCCACCTTGGCGAACACGGCGTCGCGAAGCTCGCCGAACGCCTGGGCCATGACGCGGGCGAGACCGTACGCGATCAGGAACGCGATGGGGACCACGACCACGGCCGCGCCTTCAACGCTGAGCGCGTCAACCGCGTACTTGTAGAAGAAGGGAACCACCACGCTGGTGGCCTTGGCGGCGATCAGAAGCGCTACCGCGACCACGACGCGGGCGCGCAGCCCCGGCCGATCCGCCGGCCACAGATATTTCGAGAGCGTGCCGATCGTCTTGAAGTCGTTTCGCGGTCCGGTCGGTTCCGTGGCCCAGTCTCTGCGTCCTCGCATGATCTCCTTCGTAAGCGTTCTAGAGCGCTATCCGAGCAATTTTGTCCAAACTGGTCGGATAGTGCTCTACGTCAGGCGCGAGTCACCCGATCTTGGGTCGCGCATCCCAAGAATATAGGGCGGGCCAGCCAGCCGCGCCACGCAACGTTCCAACTTTCTGCCCTTCGGACTGCCTTTCGGCCCCGACCGCAATGCCGCAACGAAACTGCATAAATATTTATCGACATGTTACTCATATAAAATGATGACAGTTTCTTTCAAAATGTAGAATTATGAATCTATATTCTTTGAATGCGGAAAATATATTTGTAACGTGAGGCGGTCGTGAGCGAAACAGTCGGATTGCAGGACGTCTTCGATGAATCGTTCGCGGGCGCGACCGACCACGCAACGACGCTCCTTCTGTGGGGGCTGGGTGCGGTCCCACTCCGCCCGTGACGACCACCAAACCTCGATCGTCGCGTTCTCGACCTCGTCGATGGGACCGGGGCCCCGACGTTCACGGCGAATCCGATTTGGAATGGCGGTTTCGCGCCGGCGGCGGCGCCTATTCCCACTCGATGGTATGTATATTGTAAGTCATTGTTTCCAAATGACTTGCTATGACTTTGTAACTTCTTTGTAAGTCCGTTAACTTATTGATATTGCTTGGTTTTGGTAACTTTTTGACCCAACGGAACAATAGCATAAACCATCGAACATCCCCGTATATCCATCGTTCCAGCACACCTTCTCGTTACGGTATTCCAACAGGTTGGACAGGTTTGTAACCCGCAGTTTGTCAGTGCATTGCAACCTCAGAAAAATTGAAATTATTTTCACTTTTCCTCATTCTGACGCATCCCCGATGTCTAAATAGAACTGACAACTCAAGTTTCCCAGACCAGACGATGGGTTTCCCTAAATGACTATACGGATGGGGATACGACTGCACCAAAGTTGGATGGGGTGACTAAACATTTCCAACAGGACGAGGAAGGATTTTACCCTCACACGATATGACCATCATGCAATCGGTTTCATATCGTGACCGTAGTTAAAGTAGAGGAAGAACTCACTCGGATTTCATAACCTGAGTGGAGTGAGTGAAAGGGATATCGGATTACCCACCCTACTCTTTGATTTCAGACTGATTTCAGAAGAGTTTCTCTGATTGGAAGTGTCATAGGGATACCAGACGCAAATCCCCTGAAGACATGCTTTTCCCTGTGATGGGTTAAGTGTGTCTTCAGGACACCACCGCAAATCAGGTTCAGGTTGAAATTGCTATAGATGCATTCTCTAGAGGTTTCCCTTTGGATAATTCCTCTAGGGATAATCCTATTAAATATTCAATCCAGAACCCCCTTCAGACCCATGCTAGAGGTGCTAGGAACCCATCTTCAGGGTTCCATAGGGTTACCCACCAGAACCCCTAAATACTCCTGTAGAGACTGCTGAACAGGAGAATATCCCATGAAGAATGACCAACAGGAATCCGAACTCAAACCCTTATGGGGTCTGACGAATAAACCTCTATCCAATAAATCAAAAGAGAAACGCATTCTGGAAACGGTTAACCGGATGATCACCAGAATCCAAAATGACGAAAGGAAATGCCTATGAAGAAAAACCCACACCAAACCTGTCTGCGACTTCCAGAAGTCCTCAAGGAAGAGATGTCCACCATCTGCGACAAGTATCAAATCAACCATTCAGACCTGATGAGACGCGCAATCAGTGAGTTCTGTCAGAAAAACACTGAGAATCCACAGGATAACGGGAAGTATATGTTCGTTTGATAAGTCAGATAAGTCCTTGAACTGAAGTGTATTTTCGCAACCCTCGGACATACCTCGGACATTACA
>PVBE011220816.1_pt1 | contig 48919 bp, 44 predicted proteins | sample 1631181 | NCBI WGS metagenome assembly PVBE01 (sample SAMN08397723, study PRJNA350692) | Marine metagenome, whole genome shotgun sequencing project. | isolation source: water | place: Pacific Ocean | collected 2012-04
AATCAGTAACGGCATGAAGGGGATGAAGTATGACAAAAACGGTGGTATGGGTGTTCTTGGTGCAATGGAAGCAATTGCAAACCTGAACGTGCCAACTCGCGTAACCGCAATTTTGCCGTGCGCTGAAAATATGGTGAGCAGTAATGCATATAGACCAGATGACATCATTGAAATGTTCAATGGTGTGACGGTTGAAGTGACCAACACTGATGCCGAAGGGCGGCTAGTACTTGCTGATGGTCTTGCTTGGGCATGCAAAAAAATTAAACCAACAAAAATAGTCGACATGGCAACACTCACGGGCGGTGTTGTTGTTGCGCTTGGTTCGTTTTGTGCGGGTCTGTGGTGCAACGACTCTAAATTGAAAAAACAAATTGAAAAAGCGGCAAAGATGAGCGATGAACGTGTTTGGGAACTTCCTCTTTGGGAAGACCATCGCGACTATATGCGTGCAAAACACGCAGATATACATAACTCGGCTCCTGCGCGTGGCGCACACCCCATACAGGGCGCTGCGTTCTTAAGTTTCTTTGTTGACAAAGATGTCCCGTGGGCACACATTGATATTGCTGGTGTTAGCAGTGTTGAACGTGACCGAGGTTTGTATTGCGCTGGACCAACTGGCTGGGGTGTGCGCCTCCTCACCGAACTTGCAGAATCCATATAAATAAATGACCCGCGGGATAGTTTTTAGCGCATGAGTTCGACGCGGCGCTGGTGGCGTCCGCCTTCAAAATCTGTTGTGAGCCAAGTGTCTAGGATGGCAATGTAATCACTGTCGAGAGGCCCGTTGGCAGCCATGCACAACACATTGGCGTCGTTGTGCCTTCGGCTCATTTCTGCTGCAACTGGTTCGTGCACCAGTGCGGCGCGAATGCCGTCTATTTTATTTGCTGCCATGGACATGCCTATTCCTGAACCACAAATCAAAACACCACACGTTGCTTCACCCGAAACGATTTCGGCCGTTACTTTATGAGCGATGTTCGGATAGTCAACCGAATCTTCGCCAGCGCCATAGTGTTTGTGTACTACCCAGCCCAATGGCTCAAGATGCGTGGCAAGCGCATCAACAATTTCTCGCGCGCGGTGGTCTGAACCAATTGCAATTATTCCAATTTGAAAAGGCATCTATGCTTCCTTACTTGTTAGTGCTTGTAGTTTTGCTGCAATCAGTAGTTCCATTTGTTCGGCAAGAGCATCGTACACTGATTGGTCTTGACCAAATGGGTCAACAATATCACCTGCTGGATCAAGTAATTCGGCACAGGTGGTAAATTTCTTCACGGTTATTAGGTGGTTGTGTGACATACAAAGAACTATTTTTGCTTTTTTTGCCACATCTTCTGTAAGTGGCTTGCTTATGCCTTTAAATTGAATTTGTCTTTGAGACAGTGCCTCAATGGTGCCTTTGCTCGTTGGATCACCGTGTAACGCGGAAACTCCAGCAGAAACTGCCAGCCACCCCTTTTGTTGGTGGTCTTCAAGCCATTTATTCGCTATGCCCTCCGCCATCTGGCTTCGGCAGGTGTTCCCAGTACAAACAAATAGTATGGTAAAAATGCTCATCGCTTGCAATACTCACCACTATCGTATTGAATACCCATACATAGCACACAAAAGATTGGATTTGATTATTGGATTTTCTCCCAGAACAAGAAATTAATGACCTACTTGTTGAACTTGGGGTGCAATTGCGCCCAGAAGGCGACACCTCTATCTTCATGGAGATAGATTGTGATCACACTGCGGCAAAGCACTGTCTGTATATCGGGGAGAATCTGTGTGGTGGGGATAGTGACACGCGGTGTTTTGAAATGAATACCGAAACATTGGTTACATCAATTGTTGCTGCTGTTCACAAAATTCACGAGGGCCGAACACTCATGATACCTGTTGGAAAGTGGCGATCTGTGTTTGATGTTGTGGCGTTTAGTATGGCAAGCGATGAATCGTGGCAAGAGTTTGATGCGTCTGCCACAATTAAATTAAACACCAGAGACCCGTTGTTGTTTGAGTCTGGTGACGAGCAAACACTTGTTGAATTAATTAAATCTTTAATGACATATGGGGAATCACAAGAACAGGGGGTTTTCTTAATTCCTGTTGGGGCACCCCTACTTATTCACATCCAGCCCGACGGGCCCGTAAAGTTTTGGTTTGGAAACAGTGTTTTGGCCGATGAGGTTCTGGAAGTATACACAAACTAAACACGGTTCCACTGTTGTACAAAACACTCACTCATGACACGAAAAAAATTTAAGCATTGGTTTATAGATGAAGCAAACTCTGTCGCAGCTATTGACGGTGCACGCGCAGCAAATAATTGGGAATCTCTTTCGATTGAAATTGGGAATTTGTCGGCAGCTAGGTCTCTAAGGGCTAAGGCTGCTCACAATGGAAAAAGGGTTCAAATTATTCAAAGCACAGAATGTCTTGAATTGCCACACGATGGTGGGCGATATTTAGTCCAGCCACCGCTTGTTGCCCGAGATGCGGCACTCTTTGATAACGATATGAAATTAAAGGGTGTTTCCAGCGTTGTTGTGTGTAGAGAACCCAGAACCGACCTTGGCCTTTGTCCTGTTGTTGCGCTAGGGAGTGGTGTAACCGCACGGGTTCAGGTTGATGAGCCAAAGAACCACAACAAGCCAACCTGTGCTTGGTTTGATCACGCAATCGAGGAACTTGGGGACCATGTTCTTGAACAGTTAAACAAAGATTCATCAAACCAAAGACAGTTGGATTATCTGATTGCTCATTTTTCCGCAATTCCTACGCATGTGCGGTTATATCAGCGTGCAATCGAGTTTTGTGACACACTAGCTCAACAGAGCGTGTAGGATGACGATAAATTAGGATACACCTGTGGCTTTACAAACAACACTTGCAACCCGTTTTTGGTTAAAAGCCGTCATTATGACGGTTGTCTGCTTTGTTCTTGGGATTTGGGGTATTTGGGATTACACTGTTGCCATTCCACAAGCCCAAACCGGTGCCGAGAGGGGAACCATTCTTCGAGATATTATTCAACCGGCAATGGATACTGCTTTGGGTTCTAACGAACGAACTGAAGCCATAGTGCTACTTCGGGTTAATTCCGAAGGGGATAGCGGGGAAAATTCGGAGTGGAGGAGTTCGGTGGATGTTTTTATACAAGCATTGGAGTTGCAGGGGCTGGACAACGAAGATGCGGTTGGTTTTAAACCGCTATTTCAAGAGAAATTAAAAAAATACGGAGATATTGTTGCTCCGGGCAAATTTGATAGACCGGTGCAGTGGCTCTTTATTTTGTGTTTACCGTTTGGTTTTTATTACTTTTGGTCATATTCAAAAATGAGGAAACGGGCGGCAACTTATTTGCTTGATGATGTTGGCACCCTTACAACGCCAGAGGGGAGTTGGTCCTCGAAAGAAATTAAAGATGTTGATATGAGTCGGTGGATTTCTAAAACAGGCAAGGCTCGGACTACCTGGACGGCAAAGGTGATTGTTGAAGACCATAAACCAATTCTCCTTGATGATTATATTTACAGTGACATGCACCTCATCATAGGATCGCTCGCACACAGGTTTTATCCAGAGGAGTGGACTCCACTAGCAAAGCGTGTAAAAAAAGATGTTGTGACGATCGAAGAGTTGCCAGAAAACGCAAAAACTTCTGAAGAAATGTAGTAGTGGCCCTGTTATCCGCAACAAATTTGGTTAAAAGTTATGGTGGCCGCAGGGTTGTAGACAAAGTTGACATTGAAGTTAACTCTGGTGAAATTGTTGGTTTGCTAGGACCAAATGGAGCTGGAAAAACCACAACGTTTAGAATGATGATTGGGATGATTACACCCGAAAACGGAAGGGTGTTCTTTGATGAGGAGGATGTTACCCATCTTCCAATGTACCAACATGCGAGAAGGGGAATGGGGTATCTTGCCCAAGAGCCAAGTGTCTTTCGAGGAATGACTTGCGAAGACAATTTGCTAACTATTCTTGAAACACTGCCAATCCCAAAACCAATGCAACAACAGCGGTGTGACCACTTGCTTCAACAGTTTCATTTGGAGCACAAACGGACGCAGCTTGCAAGAACATGTAGTGGTGGTGAACGCCGCAGACTAGAAATAGCCAGGTCGCTCATCACTCGACCCAAATTAATTTTGTTGGATGAACCTTTTGCTGCGGTAGATCCACACACTGTTGAAGATGTGCAAAATGAGGTTAGAAAACTTGCGGATTCTGGAATAGCCATTCTTGTCACAGACCACGCCGTTCAACAAACGCTTCGTATTTGTGACCGTGCCTACATTATTGATTGTGGAAAAAATCTTCGGGATGGTGACCCAAAAACAATTATTAATGACGAACTTGTTAAAAAACACTATCTTGCCTCAACATTTAGGGGTGACGAGTTTGATTAGCAAAATAAAGACACTCTCTACTTTGTATACTTCACGCAACATGCGTTTTATTTCTGTTGTTGTGGTGGTTTGTGTTTCCTTGTTTGGGTGTGTAAAACGGACTATTTCTATCACTAGTCAGCCTAATGGTGCCCTCGTTTGGGTAAATGAGCGAGAGGTTGGACGCACACCAGTAGATTTTGAATTTTTATATTACGGTGAATATGATGTCCGCCTTGAAAAGGATGGGCATGAGCCAATCATGACCTCCAAATGGGCTGATCAACCAATCTGGGACGTTCCTGTGATTGACCTTGTTGTTGAAATGGTCCCCTTTCGTTTTGAATCCAGCTCGGTTTGGCACTTTGATTTTGAAGAACGAAATGACGGCCAAAAACTTTTAATACAACGCGCAAAAAACTTGGGTACTTCTATTGTTCGAGACGACGTTGAATAATATGAGGCGATACGTTTCTATAATCCTCATTCTGTGTGTCGCCGGTTTTGTGTCGTGGTGGTCTGCTAAAAACGAGTCTGGTGTTACACACCATATTAAAAACGAGGTCACAAAGCTTGTGCCACTTTTTGCCCTAGACCCCAATTCTATTGATGCCTTTGTTGTTGATCCAATCCTTCGGCCAATTCTCGCGTCATCTCTACAACACGCAATAAGCGAATCAAGCAAACAGGATCTGGATATTGTTGTTGTTGTTACATGTGGAGACAGTGACTTGTGTGGTGACGGAAGTGCAACACACGTGGCAACCCTGAGTGTTGATCATCATTCTGTTGTTGGATTACGAATAATTTGTTTGTCCAAAACCGATCCAGTGCTAATCGCTGGTGTTTTTTCGGACCCGATTGATGTTGTGGGTACACCATGAAAGTTTGGATTAATGGAGTTTTTGTTGAAGACAAAGATGCAAGGGTTGGAGTGTTTGATGCGGGGTTTCAACATGGGGTTGGTTTGTTTGAAACATTGTTGGCACGAAACGGACAAGTTTTTCGTGCACAACAACACATGCGTCGTCTAGCTGATTCTGCAGCGATGTTGCGGCTTACTGAACAACTACAAGTTGAACCGTTGATCGAAGCATTACAACTTACTCTGAATGAAAACAAGCAAGATGATGCGAGGATGCGAGTTACAATCACGGGTGGTGACCTTAACATGCTTCAACAGACGGGAAGTGGTGGTGGTGACCCTACTATTGTTATACAAACACAACCTCCAACAAAATATCCAGATGGATTTTATGAAAACGGTGTTATGGTTTCTCTTGCAAGCGGTAGAATTAATCCATATGAGCTTGGGGCTGGACACAAAACCTTAAACTATTGGTCAAAACTTTTAAACCTTCAACTTTCTGCAATGCAGCAGTGTGGGGAAGCATTGTGGTTAACACCTGGGGCACATGTTGCCGGTGGAAGCGTAAGCAATATATTTGTCGTAAAGGATGGCGCTCTTTTTACACCAACCGCAAGGGGCGAGGAAGATGAAAACGAAGAACCATCAGCCACGCTTCCGGGCATAACGCGTCAAGCCATAATTGAGATTGCTGATGGGTTGGGTATCGGCACCCAAAAAGGTGTGATGACTATTGATGATGTGCTCTCTGCAGAAGAGGTTTTTCTAACAAATTCAAGCTGGGGCGTATTGCCCGTTGTTGGTATTCGCGCTCAAATACAATCTGAAGATTGTGGGGGCAGTCAAGATCAGGCTATTGGTGACGGGGTTGTTGGAAAATTAACCAAGCAGTTTCATGTCGATTATCAGAATATTGTTGACAGGGAAACCTCTGATGTGGTTTTGGACGTCTAGCGTTTCACCCTCACGTTTTTTCTCCCACTAGAATCCTTTCTCTTGGCAACAGTTTTAATTTTCCTGCTAATTGTAGTAATAATGAGCAAAATGCCAAATACGACGGAAGCCACGGCGCCCGCCACTAACAAAAGTGCGAAGATGGGTAAAAAGAAAATCAGGCCAAACACAATAAGGGCGATTTTTGTTGGGGTTGATGTTGATCGCGCTGATCCAAATTGAAATTGTCGCATCTCCATATATTTAAATCATAGACGGAATTTGGGTTGTTATCATAGTAACTCGCAAGGATGCACTCTTGAATACAAAAAACACACAAAACGCGTTTGTCCATCTTCACCTACACAGTGAATATTCTCTCCTTGATGGTGGAAACAAAATTGATGCGCTTTTGCGTCGTGTGAAAGATTTGGGGATGAGTGCTGTTGCGGTAACTGACCATGGAAATTTATTTGGGTCTTTTGAGTTTTACACAAAAGCAAGAGCGGCAAAAATTAAACCAATTCTTGGTATTGAAGCATATGTCGCAATTGGTGACAGAAAAGAACGTAAGCCCACGGGCATTCGTGATAGTGGTTTTCATCTCGTTCTTCTTGCAGAAAACAATGTTGGGTGGAGAAATATTGTCAAGCTTAGTACTGACTCATATTTAGAGGGTTTTTATTACAAACCAAGAATGGATCACGAAACGCTAGAGCGGTGGTCTGATGGGATAATTGCAATCAATGGTCACCTGGGCAGCTCGATCGCATATCACCTTTGTAAATATGTTGAAAGTGGAGATGACGACCATTGGAACAGCGCTGTTAAAGAGGCGGAGTGGCACGCAAAAACTTTTTCGGCAAACAAAGATGGTGAACCGCGCTTTTATATTGAACTTCAGCGACATGATGTTCCAGAGCAACAGGCGATTAATCCGTATTTGGTAAAACTTGCCAAAGAGCTCGGCCTTCCAATTGTGTGTGATAATGATGCGCATTTTTTAGGAGAAGATGATTGGGATGCGCACGACACACTTTGTTGCATTTCAATGCAAAAACAAAAAGATGATAATGAACGAATAACCTACTCTAAAGATTTATATGTTAAATCTCCCGAGCAAATGGCAGATTTGTTTGGTGATCTGCCAGAAGCGGTAGAAAACAGCGCCAAAATAGCAAATAGATGCCATGTTGATTTTGATGTTTCAAAAAGCCACACACCAGTTGTTCGTGTTACTGGTCCATCGTCTATCGAGCCGTATAACGGGGGTGATATAACTGAGTGGTTTAAAGAACAGTGTCAACGTTTTACCCTTCGCCCTTACGATTCTCAGGTTCACACAGATGTGACGGAGGAAAGGCTGAAAAATGATTGTGACAATGCGTTGCTTTGTTTGTGTGAGGCGGGTCTTGTCTGGAGATATGGTGTCGATGGCATAACCGAGGAGTCCAGAAATAGACTTGCTCGTGAACTTCGCATTCTTTCTGATAAAAACATTAGTGCGTATTTCTTAATTGTTTGGGATTTTGTTGATTGGGCTCGACAACACAATATTCCAGCAAACGCAAGGGGTTCTGGCGTTGGAACGATGGTTGGATATGTGCTTGGTTTATCTAACGCGTGTCCTGTTAAGTATGGTCTACTTTTTGAGCGATTTACAGATCCAAACCGTTCTGAATATCCTGATATTGATATTGATATTTGCCAAGATGGTCGCGGTGCTGTAATTGATTTTGTACGAAAAAAATATGGACATGTTGCCCAAATAATCACGTTTGGCCGCCTAAAAGCACGTGCCGCAATTAAAGATGTTGCTCGGGTTCATGGACTGACCCCCAATGAGGGACAACGTTTATCAAACCTTATTCCATCAGAACTTAACATTACTATCGAGGATTCTCTTAAGAAGAGTGAAGATCTGAAAGAAGCATATGACACTTCTGAAAATATTCGCTCTATCATCGATACAGCAAAGCAACTTGAGCACCACGCAAGACATGTTGGTGTTCATGCGGCGGGTGTAGTTATTGCAACAGAACCACTTGATAATATTGTTCCTCTTTGCCGAGCAACCGGAACATCTGAAATAGTAACACAGTGGGATGGTCCAACATGTGAGGGGGTTGGCCTGCTTAAGATGGATTTTTTGGGCCTTCGAACCTTGTCTACTATTGAGTTGTGTAAAAAACTCGTTACTGAAGGTTTGGATGACGGGGCAATTTGGGAAGCTGTTGGAATCAAAAGTGGTAGCGCTCCACACCCATTGGATCTTGAACGAATCAATTTTGAAGATGAAAAAGTTTTGAGTCTTTTCCGTCGTGGGGACACGGCTGGTGTATTTCAGTTTGAGTCTGGGGGGATGCGCCGCTTACTTAAAAAAATGAAGCCGACAAGGCTTGAAGATTTAATTGCTGCAAACGCTCTGTTTAGGCCCGGACCAATGGATCTTATCGAGTCTTTTTGTATGAGAAAAAATGGTCAGGAAGAGGTTCCAAAAGTACACGAAATTGTTGACGGGTTTACTGCTGAAACTTATGGCATTATGGTCTATCAAGAACAGGTTATGCAAATTGTTCATGCGCTTGGAGATATTCCTCTAGGTGATGCTTACACTTTAATTAAAGCGATTGGCAAGAAGAAACGCAAGGTCATCAATGCAAACAGACCAAAATTCATTGATGGTGCTGTTAACAAGGGGCTGGACAGGGGTTTTGCAGATGAGTTGTTTGATTTAATTTTAAAGTTCGCTGGATATGGGTTCAACAAAAGTCACTCAACAGGATATTCCATTATCGCGTTTCAAACCGCGTACCTTAAAACATATTTTCCTGTGCAGTACATGGCCGCGGTTCTTACTTTTGAAAGTGCTGCTAAAAAGACCGAGGATTGGGCACCATATATTGGTGATTGTAAACGTACGGTATTTCCAGATCATACATTAACGGAAAGTCACGTTGGATTTGATGTTGGTTCTCCAGATATTAATCAATCTGACGAGTTGTTTTCGGTTGTTTTTTCTGATGGAGAAAAACACACAAACCTTGGGGGGCACATTAGGTTTGGGCTTGGCGCAGTAAGGGGTGCCAGTAATTCTGCAGTCGCTGCAATTGTTGAGGAACGAAACCATGGTGAACCGTTTAAATCTATTTTTGATTTTTGTTCTCGGGTTAGTAGTCGTGCTGTAAATCGTGCAACTATTGAATCTTTGGTTAAGGGCGGGTCGTTTGATTCGCTTCATGGTGTTGAAAGTAGGGCGGCTATACTCAATGTTCTAGACAAGGCCATCGCAATCGGTGCATCTGCTGTAAGAGACCGGGAAAGTGGACAAGGTGGGTTGTTTGGTGGTTCAGAGAAAGAATCGGAAGAAACTGTAGCTGTGATTGAACTTCCAAAAATTAATCCGTGGACAAAACCAGAAACTCTGGACTATGAAAAAGAGGTGCTTGGCATACATGTCTCTGGGCACCCACTTGATGAACATGGGGAGTGTCTAGAATCTTGGTGTTCAGATAATTTTTCAACATTAAGAGAGGGAAGGGATGGGAGAGAGGTTGTTGTTGGGGGACTACTTGTTGTTGTAAGGGTTGTTGTTATTCGAAACGGCCGAAGTGCGGGGCAAAAAATGGCAATTTTAACCCTGCAGGATCGGGTGGGTAAAATTGAGTGCGTTGCGTTCTCTGAGACGTATCAAAAATATGCACACCTATTACAACAGGATGCTATTGTTTTAATTCTTGGAAAAACGGATCGATCGAGGGGGGAGTTACAAATAATTGTTGATAAGGTTACCGATCTACAAGACGCCCCACTATATCTCGCAAAAAGAATAGAGTTAACCTTTTGTGAGCAAACGTCAAACGGGTTAACAAAAGGGCAAATGGAGTTTGTTTCTGGTTTACTTAAACAGGCGGGGTCTGCGGGGGTGGCTTCTGGTGCAACTCCCGCTGAAGTTGTTGTACACATCAACTCTGGAGATCATGTAACAACCCTTCAAAGTCAACAAAGGGTGGTAATAGAGCCAAAGTTGATACAACAAATCGGAGAGGTTATTGGTAAAGACAATGTTAGACTAGTGTCCATCTGTGGGAACCGATAGTTTGTCAAGCCGCCTTATCGTTCAACCAGTCGTCATCGTCAACCGATTCGCTTGGCCAGTTTGATTCTGCGCGACGATGGATTTTTACTATTGTGTCGAGCTGCTGTCCAAATATTGAACGAAGTGTTTCGATGGTGTCTATCGCCTCTGTATTGAATGTTCGTGACTCATCTCGGAATAATACAACCACTGCCATGCATTGATCTCCTGAGAAACAACTGTAAGTTACTACTTCGTTTCCTGAAAAGTCCGTTTGATCGAGACCCATTCTGTCTGCAAAGAGTTCACCTTTTATAATGTGTTTAACACTCTCTTCTGTACAGATGTTGGGGCAAACCGCTGGTCCAATCGTGTCAATCAGGGATTGAAATTGTTCTGGTTGTTGATCGTGGTTTATGTATGCACCAATTCCCCAGTCACCAATTCCTTCACGTAAATAAACTACTGCGTTCATTGCTCCAATACGGGTCAACATATATCCAAGTGCCGTTCTAAGCATTGACTCAATTTCAAGCTCTTGATTAAGAAGGGTTTGAAACTCGGCCCCAATAGCACACTGTCGCATCTTTTTTTGTGTTTCGCAGTGAATGTTTGCGAGTTCGTTGTTTAGGGCGCCACTTGTTTCTTCGGCAAGGTGTCGCGCCTCGTTCATTTTGTCACACAAATGAACCGCGTAATTGGCGCGGTCTTTTGTTTCTTTTTCTTCTTGTTGCTTTTGCAGAAGTGTGGCTATTCGTTCAGCAACACAATTGAGATCTTTTGGCATGTTGAAAAAATCTGATCCACCACTTCGGATAAACTGTATTACCTTGTTTGTGTTTGGGTTTGACGAATATCCAACAATGATTGTGTTGGGGCTTAACAACGAAACTGACTCGAATAGTGTTTCTGTTGAGGTTGTCTTGTCGTCTACAGAAACAAACACCGCTGAAAACTCTTCGTTGAGGGAAAGTTCTTCAAAAGATTTTGATAAACCCGCTGTTGAAACTTTGTGTCCGTGTATTTCTAGTGAGGCGCGGATGGCATCAACTGTGTTTACTTCTGTTCCTAACACAAGTATGTTGACTGGTCCATTGTCACATTTGTGGGTGTTAATATTATTGAATGCTTTATCAAACTGGTCCATGGTTGCCTTTCTGTTCCCGCCAACACCCTCTATTACGCCGAGAGTAGTTGCAATACTGCGTTTTTAATTGTTTCATTAGATTCGTCATATTTTGGTGGGATATTTATGTCTTGATGATTATTTTTCACAAAAACAACCATTGGGCCAACACCGTTTGAGTTTGTTAATGTTTTGTGAACCATTTGTTCTTGAACTCCAGATACGTTTGAATCTATGAAGACAAGTTTTGGATCACATTTGTGTGCGAGGAAGCCAGCTTCCCACGCATTTGATGCGTGGTGAATTTTTATGTTGTGTCCAATGGCGTGGTTACGAATTACACCTTCTGTTTCATCAGAACTAAGACCAATCACAAGCACTTGGATTTCGGTCGTCCCTAGCCTACTTTGATCCATGTTGTTTTGTTGCATAAACCGCAAAAGTTCGGCGCGTGGAATTCTGCGAAAACGAGATCCAGGAACTTTGAACCCATGTAAACGACCGTTATCAAAACAACGAATGATTGTTTGTTGTGAAACGTTGCATATTTTTGCCGCTTCGCCTGTTGTAAATACTTGTTTGTCTGGCGACGTGGGGTTGTTTGTTTTTTTCATCGTTTTTCAAGCCTTATCTTATGGTTAGTGTTTACCAGGGCGGCCCGTCTTTCCTAGACTGCCACAACCACCCTTCGTCCCCAAAACTACGCAACTTCACACGGCTTAGTAAAGATAGGCAAAAAACACCGATTAAAGGGTGTTAACAATTGCTTTTACTCCCCCAATTGTGTTTTATCGGTCTATGGGTTGTCGGGATGATGGGTTTTCCAGACACGAACAGCCTCTGGAACTCTTGGGTATAGGGGCAACAAATCTGTTGGGTCAACTACCCTGTTTTCTTTATATAGTCCTATGCCAACCTCAAGGAGGGAAGTTGCGTCTGTTTCAATTGGGAGCAATTGGACGCCGTGTTGCTCAATAAACAGTTTTGCCTCGTTGGGTAAATGCTCGTCTGCAAAAACACTGTGTACATCATTAATATTTTCATTAAGCGTTTTTGTTGTGGCGTTTTTTGATTCACACACCCAATTGTCATTCTTTTTTGTAACCAAAGAAAGCCAAAAACCATCTTCTTTAACACTTGAGATTACTAAAAACGGTCCATCTCCCGTGTTCGATTGGTTTGCAACACCGACTGCCAATTCTACTGGTACTAGCTTTGCTCCCGATGCAAGTGCTATCATTTTTGATATTGACACTGAAGTACGAAGGCCTGTAAATCCACCTGGTCCAATATTCACAACAACGAGTTCTATGTCCTGTGGATCAATCCCAAGTGATTCTGAAATTGTGTCGATAGTTGGCAACACATCATCAGCATCTCGATTACTTCCGTGAACCTTCTCGCTTTTTATCTCACCAACACTATTCATCATTGCAACACTTCCGTGTCGCTGTGATAGTTCCAAAGATATGGCTATTGGGTTAGTAGACAATTTATTGCTCATTTTGATTATCAGAAACCAACGAAAGACGAATTGCCGATTTCGCTGTTTCTTGTGCGGATTGAATAGTTTCAAGATCTATTGGTAGCGCAACTCCATTATCATGATCACTGTTTAGTCGCAACACGTTTGGCAACAATGCCTCGATTCCATCTGGTACCAACGCGTGTCCCAAACAAAACAACGAAACGCCCCAATATTCAGACAGTTCGTCAATCTGTTTTTGTGAGTATTGTCGCCCCCAAACCAACAAAAACGCCGAACCAAAGCTTCCGCAATAGTCTACTGTTGTTAGTTCTTTGTCGAGAATATCCAAGTCAAAATCATCCATTGATAATTCGTTTGGCAAGCTATGAACACATAATAGCCCTGATTTTGATTTGACCGCCAATGGCATTGCAACAATAAATCCGTCTAGCGCAGAAAGGACTTCGTTGCACCTCTTGTTAAAAACATGTTTTACTCCCAACATAAACTTCTCTACGAGTTCTCCAGAGCCTTTTGTTATTGACCTGCCGGTAGTTTGTGATAGTTCGTGGTTTGCGAGGATTGGGTGGACCTGTGTTGGATAATCCACAATTAAAGCAGCAACCTTCACCAACATTTGATAACTCAGGTCTAAAGAATCTGCTGTGTTGCCTGAGTGAATTAATTCCTGTAACACAACATGGTTTGTTGGTTGATCTAGGTTAGACAGTTCAATAATTTTTGATAGGTGTGACGGGTTGTCGTGCAAATCTCCGGTAACAATCAGTTTTCCTTGAGCGGGAAGGTGGTGGGTGCACCCTATACGACCAGAAAATTGTTTCATGTTTTTTGTGGCTTTAATTAATACATCGCAAACTTCATTTGGGTTTGAAAGGTTGACTTCTGTTGGTGCCATGAATTACCGCTTATTAAAGATCGCTGAACTTTGTCCAAACGAACAGTTTTTCCTAACCATTCCTATCTGAGAAATTCTCTCCCACGCACTTTCTGCATTTATTTCAGAGTGTTCAACACCAACAGAACGGCGATTGTGTTCTCGTGCAACTGTTCCTGTTGTTCCGCTTCCAGCAAATGGATCCAACACAAGATCACCTTCGTTTGAACAGGCAAGTATTATTCTCTCAAGGTACACCTCTGGGTTTTGGTTGTGGTGTCCCTGTCTTCGCTCTTTGTTGTTTCCCTGGATTCTGCCCCAGTATTTTCCATACCACACGTCCATCGGAACACGCATGCCCTTGTTTTTCTCTTTTTCGTGTGTTCTTCTGTCGTTATAAATTGTTGCCCTGTCGCTTTGCTCCAAAATATCTTCAGGATTCCAAACCCTGTTAGCCGGATCTTTTACAAAATACAACGCGTGTACCTTGCTCATAATGAAAGAGGCGTCGCGGCATTGACCAAACCGAAAATGCCAAACACACCAATTAATCATTGTTAGGCCCCTGCGTTTCAGGTGTACAACAACTTCGGCCACTGTATCGTCTGGGATGCTCACCCAAATAGCACCAGAAGGTGACAAAATATTTATACAGGCATCAAGCCAATCAAACGTAAAGCGTTCAAACTCGTTGCGTGGCATGTTATCTTCCCAGCCGTCATAGGGCACCTCCCAATTAAACGGTGGGTCTGCAAAAACTAAATCCACCCCCCCTTGGTCTGGAAGGTTTGGAAGGACTTCTCGACAATCACCAACATAAAGGCGTGTGTCTGGGTTTTGTTTGAAATATTTTGGTTGGATGTGTTGGATTACGTGTTGGTGGGTTGGGTTGGCGGTATCTCCCAACAATTTTACTGTGGACCAATCAGCGGCTTGTTGTTGTGATCGGTCTATACCAGAAGGTGTTGTGTAACCACCTGGACGAGATGCTGTTGTTGTTTTCCTTTCAGACATGTTATAGCGTTCCAAAAATCCGGTCACCTGCATCGCCAAGACCGGGAAGAATGTAGCCATCTTCATTTAAACAGCGGTCAAGCGAAGCGGTGTAGATAGAAAGATTGGGGTGTTCCTTTTGCATTTTTGCAACACCCTCTGGAGAAACTACAAGGCAAACCATTTGTATTTGTTTGCAATCATAATCTTCCTTCAACAACCTAACTGCGTATGACGCTGAGCCGCCGGTTGCAAGCATGGGATCAATTAATAATACCGGCCCATTGGCAATGTCTGTTGGAAGTTTGCAATAATATGGGACAGGCTGCTTTGTTGTTTCGTCTCTATACACACCAATATGACCAACCCTAGCTTCTGGAATCATCGACAATATTCCATCAGTCATCCCAACACCCGCTCGTAAAATAGGAACAAGTGTAATTGGGTGCGCAAGTTGTTTCCCGGTTGTTTTTTCTATTGGTGTTTCAACATTTATTGTTGTCGTTTCGTAATCTCTTGAAATTTGAAAGAACATTAGTCCGGCAATTTCATTAAGTAAACGACGGAATTCCGAATGTTGGGTTTTTAGGTTTCTAATTCGCGCCAGTTTTTCTTGAATAACGGGGTGTTCAAAAACCCACAGGTTTGGATGTTCTTTACTTTGTGTTGGCATTCTGGTTTTAATCATCATATCAGGGTATTGGGGTGATAGAATCCTCGGTGTAATGAAACAATTGTGTCTATTTCTGTTTTGTCTTTTGCCGTGCTGTGACAGTGGGTTCCAACAAATTGACCGTCGGGTTGACGAAATTATGGCGGAAAAAAGCCGCTCTATTGGAGCCACACAACCAGATATAATTTTGCAAACCGGCGGTGCTTTCTCTGATTCCATTGAGAACACAGACCCAAACACCATTAATCCTTCTAGTGAAAATCTTGTGTTTACTATTGCAGAGGAACTTGACGCAGAAGAAATTGCCAAATCTCTTGATAATGCGGAGCGGGACCTTGCTTCTATCAGCGAACCATTATCTCTAGGCGACGCATTAAGTTGGGCAAACAAACATGCCAGAGAAGTTGAGTTTGCAGAATATGATTATCTTTCTACAACACTCTCTTTGCTTGGTGAACTTCATTTGTGGGGACCGCGTTTTTCTAACTCCATTACAACGGGTTTGGATGCAAATACTACGGGGGGTTTATATGACACTTCGGTTGATGTTATAAACGATTTTCGAATAACACAAAATTTACTTGGTGGTGGGAGTGTTTCTGCAACAGCACTAAGTAATTTTGCGAAAGATTTACACGCTTCGTCGACAAGCGATTCTGTGTCTGAGCTTGGGATTGAAATTGAGATACCCTTGTTAAAGGGCGCCGGCGTTGTTGCTAGAGAGTCACTTATTCAAGCTAAAAGAAATCTTGTGTATGCAGCGCGTAGTTTTGAAAGATTTCGCCGAGTTTTTTATCGAGATATTGTCAGTGATTACCTGTCGCTTGTTGTACAAAAACAATCGCTTAACAATGCACAGATGGGTGTGGATTCTCTTCGACAACTCGCTTTAAGACAAACCGCACTGTATCTGTCTGGCAGAACAAGGCTATATGATTCTGCAGACGCAGAAAACCAGGCCCTTGCGGCAGTTGCAAGGTTAAGTCAATCTTGGGAACAATATCGTCTAGCTGTGGATCGGTTTAAAATCCGAATCGGCTGGCCCATTGATTCGACTATAGATGTAATACCAACATCCATAGGGGTTGTGCCACCGGGTGTGGGTGTTGGTGAGGCTGTTGTTCAGGCGCTACGGTTTCGTTTGGATTTACAAAATGAGTTTAATCAACTTGGCGACGCAAAGCGCGGGGTAGAAAACGCAAAAAATGACCTGTTGCCAACAGCAACCATTTCAATGAGCGCGACCACAACAAGCGAGCCTGATAAACCCGCGAAGTTTGTTGGGAAAGATATTGATTACATTGCTGGACTTTATGTTGATTTGCCCCTTGATCGAGAAACAGAACGCATATCTGTCCGGCAAAAACAAATTTCGCTTGAAAGGGCGAAGCGAGAGTACAGAGAAGCTAGAGACACTGTTGCTGTTGAGGTTCGATCGTCTTTACGAAACATTGAGGTGTACCAATTCACCTTAGATTTACAGATTCGAAATGTTGAAATTGCTGTGCTTGGGCTTGACTCCATTAATGCAGATCCAGACAGGGTGTCGGTGTTAGATCAAACACGTGCTATTTCAGACTTACAAAGCGCAAAAAATGCTCGAGATAGCGCAAGAAGAGACCTTGAACTCTCTATTGTTGATTATTTGCTTCGTGCGGGACAACTCCGGATATCATCGGAGGGTGGACTTGTGTTGCCGGTGGGTACACATGAGTAACAAAATGAGTTTACAATTGCTATGAAAATGCGAAGAGGTTTGTCGACAAGTGGGCTTGTGGTTGCTATTTTTCTTGCTGTTGGAGCGGGTTTATGGATGGTTTTTGTGGTGGGTGGAAGCTCTGGCTCTAAAGAGATTTTTCCTGGCGAGTTATACGAGGTGGTTGTCGGTTCTTTTGATGTTAAAGTCCCAACCTCTGGAGAACTTATTGCAGAAAATCAAATTAGTATCCACAATCACCTTGAATCTGGTGCAACTATTATTGAACTTGTTGATGAGGGGACGCGTGTCTTGGTTGATGATGTGTTGCTTCGATTAAACGACGAAAAAATTAAAGATGACATTCGTAATTCTGAGTTAAGTGTTACTACGGCAACAAACAACCTGCAAAATGCCCGGTCATCATTGTCTATTGGTGAAAAGAAGCGTGATTCGGAGTTGGCGGTAAAGCAACTTGCAATTGATTTGGCAACACTTGCTTTAAAGTCTTGGCAAGATGGGGATGTTGTTGCCAAGCGTCAAGATCTTGCCCTTTCAGTTCAAACAGCTGATAAAAACTATCAACGACTCTTGAAAAAACATGAATCTTCGGTCGAGCTATATAAACAAGAGTTTTTAAGTAAGGATGAGTTGGACCAAGATGAAATCGCACTGTTAAATGCAGAGGCGACACTTAAAAAGGCCCGTCTTGATGTTGATGTGTATGAAAATTACACACATATTCAAAACAAGCAAAAAAAGGAATCTGATCTTCAACAAGCCGTTGATGAACACGAGAGGGCGGTTGATCGACTTGCATCTGAAATAAAAAGTTCTGAGGCAAACATTGTCGCCAAGGAAAATCAACTGACTTCTCACCAAGAAAAACTGGAGAAACAACAAGATCAACTTGAGAAGTGTGTTGTTCTTTCTCCTGCCAGCGGAATGGTGGTGTATGCCTCAAGTATGGACAGGAGGGGTGAAGAAAGGGAGACGCTTGCTGTTGGGAAAAACTTGTATAGGAACGAGTTGCTTATGACCATCCCAGACACATCAAACATGGTTGCTAGAGTTAAGGTAAACGAGGCTTTGAGCGGACTGATTGAGATTGGACAACGGGCCACCATTGTCTGCGATGCACTTCCTGAACAAACATATGATGGGGAGGTTATGTCGGTTGGTGTTCTTGCGGAGGGTGGGGGTTGGAGAGATCCAAACAGGCGAGATTACAGTGTAGAGATTAAACTTGTGGACACTTTTGGTGCTTTGTTAAAACCATCCATGCGGTGTTCGGCGGAAATCTTTGTTGCCACTGTTAGTGATTCACTATTCCTTCCAATTCATTCGTTTCATCGTGATGGTGGAGTTGTGTGGGTTTGGGTGCAGAAGGGTGGTGGGTTTGCACAACAGCGGGTAACAATTGATCAGTTTAGTGATTTGTATGCCTCAGTTAGTTCTGGGATAGTTGCTGGTGATGTTGTTTTGCTCCGAGAACCGGAGCCCAGCCAGGTCGTGGGACGGATTCCAAGAGAAAACGGAGATTGATGTCAAAAAAAATTATTGTTGGTGTAACTGGCGCTTCGGGAGCACCATATCTCCTTAAGTTGCTTCGGGTTCTTGCTGAAGATGGTGTTGAAATTCACCTGTGTGTTTCTTCGCTTGGCAAAAGGTTGCTTTCTGAAGAGTTGGGGGTCACAAACATGTCGGCAGAGTGTTTTGGTATGCCCGAGTTTCATGAATCTCTTGTTGTGCACAACAACAATGATTTGGGTTCAACAATAGCGTCGGGCACGTTTTTACATGATGGCATGGTTATTTTGCCTTGTTCAAGTAACACTGTTGGTTCGGTTGCGTCTGGAATCACAAGCAACCTTGTGCAAAGAGCGGCGTTGGTTTGTTTAAAAGAAAAAAGGCGACTTGTTGTGGCGCACCGAGAATCTCCGCTTAGTCTTATTGATCTGCGAAATATGTGTACGTTGGCTGAAGCTGGTGCGGTTATAGCCCCGCTGTCGCCCGGTTTTTACATGAATCCCAACTCTATTGAAGACATTGTTGATTTTATGGTCGGCAAAATTGCAGACCTGTTGGGTGTTGGGCACTCACTTCCAATTCGCTGGATTTCCGGTGATTAGCTCGGTTCTGCGTCTTTCCGTGGTACACTTTTAATATGCGATATATGTTATTGCTCTCTGTTTTAGTGTTTTGTGGTTGCTCATCTGTTGCAACCTATCCACCTATCGAAACAAAAAACCTTCTTGCGCCACCAAGTTCGGCGAATGAGCCGGTGCCAACAATCATGGGTAAAATTATTACATATTCTCACGAGCATTATGGTGGGATGGATTCTATTGTTTTTAATTTGCCAGAAGGTGTAGATAATAAAACATATGATATTGTTGGTGGTTTTGTTGGGGGGGCAACCCCCATGTCAACCACAAACGAACTTTCGTATCACATAACTGAACTTAGGATGCGTGGACTGTCTGCTGATGCTGATGTTGTTTTTCCGTCAGCAAGCGGAATTTATGGGATGGCGACAATACAGCTAAAATCTTCAATACTTGGTGATTGGGAAGTTGTGAATGATCGGATATGGTTAATTCCAATAGAAACTCCGCCACTTCCAACATATCAGCGTGATGAAGTAGGGCTTGTTGAAGTAGAAATTTCTGATCATGACAATTGATCCAGGGTGGATTGATGGTGCAATTTTTCAGGCTGAAAAATCTTGGAAAGAGGGTGGGATACCAATTGGGGCAATACTTGTTAATTGCGAAGGAGAGATTGTTTCTAGTGGACACAATGAGCTGGTGCAGAGTGGTGATCCAACGGCACACGCTGAAATTGTTTGTTTCAGAAACGCTGGAAGAAGGCGTGATTGGAAAGAGCTTACTCTTGTTTCAACACTTAGTCCGTGCATTATGTGTACTGGTACAACCCTATTATTTGGCTTAAAACGCGTAATTGTGGGAGAAAATAAAAATTTTCTTGGCGCAGAGGCGCTAATGTGTTCGAATGGTGTACATGTTACTGTGCTTCAAAATGAACGTTGTATAGAATTGATGCAACGTTTACTCGAAGAGAAGCCAGACCTTTGGTCAGAAGATATTGGCCAATAAATTAATGGAGGTGTCGTCATGAAGCGACCAATTACGCCAAAACGGCAACAGGCTAGCCGACCAACAATGTCTACACGAAAAAGTATTCGTGTGTTGCGTCCATCTAGCAGTAGTACTAAAACAATTAGACCAAACTCGTCTACAAAATAACAGTGCCAATGTTGGTCTTAATCTCGTTCAACCAACATTGATACGGCGTTTCCACCACCCAGGCACAAGCTTACAATTCCTCTAGATGCGTTTGTTCGTTTCATGTGGTGGATAAGGGACACAAGAACACGGGTGCCAGACGCTCCAATTGGGTGACCCAACGCTATTCCTCCACCACCAATATTCACCTTTGATATATCAAGCCCAAGGTGGTTCATGTTTTGGAGTACCTGAACTGCAAACGCCTCATTAATTTCAAACACGTCTATATCATCAATCGAAAGATTGTTTTGTTTAAGGAGTTGCTCTATACCAAGACCCGGAGCGGTAAATATTTTTTTTGGTTCAACGCCATATGTATTGCTATCAACGATTCTCACTAGTTGTGTTGCGCCTATCTCAGACGCTTCTTCTTGGGTTGTGATTACCACCGCGGCGCCACCATCTGAAATTTGTGATGCGTTTCCTGCAGTAACTGACCCATCTTTTGCAAATGCTGGTCGCAGTTTTCCAAGTGATTCGGTTGTGGAGTCACCGCGTACACCCTCGTCTTGCAGCACATCCGCTCTCTGTTTAATTTGTTTTGCCTCAAGTGGGATTGTTTCTTCATCAAACCACCCAGACTCTATAGCTGCTGCAGCTCGTTGGTGTGATGTTGCAGAAAGTTCGTCCTGGGCTTCGCGTAAAATAGAAAATTCCTCTGCTGTCCACTCGGCAGCGCTTCCCATTCCCCAGTTTTCAAATGGGCAAGTTAAACCATCGTGTTGCATATGATCTATCAACTCTCCCGGGCCAAACTTTATTCCGTTTCGAACATGCGCGAGGTGGGGGGAGTTTGACATGTTTTCCATGCCACCAGCAACAACTGTCTTGTTGTCTCCGGCACGTATGGACTGAGCTGCCTGCATGACTGTTTGCAACCCGCTTCCACAAACCTTGTTGATAGTTACTGCGGACAGGGTATTTGGCAATCCTGCAAGTAGACCCGCTTGACGGGCTGGGTTTTGTCCAAGCCCCGCTTGCAATACACACCCCATGATGCACTCGTCAACCTGTTTTGGTTGTACACCAGAATCCGAGAGCGCTGCCTCAATTGCCCACGCACCCAGTTGTGGTGAGGGTACTCTTGATAAACCACCCAAAAACCGACCTACTGGGGTTCTTCGGGCTGCAATTATTATTGGTTGTTGTTTAGTTGTTGCCATGGCTTTTTCTCTTCATCCAAAGAAAGGGTAGAATGCTCGGTATTCGAACAGTGGTAAACATGCCATCCTAATCGAAATTTCATGGCAAGGGACACTATTTATGGAAAAGCGTTGGACACAAGATAACCTAACAAGCCTACAAAGCAACATACTTGCTGAAGAGCAAAAACACCCAGGCGCAACCGGGGAATTTAGTTGGGTTTTATCTGCCATTTCTCTTGCAACAAAAGCTATTGGCAATAAAGTTCGATGCGCGAGAATTCTAGATGTTGTTGGTGAAATTGAGGAAACAAATGTTCAGGGAGAGATTCAGCACAAACTTGATGTTATTGCAAATGAAATTATTTTAAGGTGCCTTGGTGATCGAGAAAACATTGGTGTTCTAGCAAGCGAAGAAAACGAGACTCCGTTCTTGCTTCGGAAAAGGGCCGAGGGGGGAAGATATGCCGTATTGTTTGATCCACTCGACGGTTCTTCCAATATTGATTCTTCTGTTGGGGTTGGTACTATTTTTAGTGTTTTGCGGTTGTCGGATGATGGGTCTAGAGAAGAGGCAATGTTGTGCCCCGGAGAAAAACAGGTCGCTGCTGGGTATGTTTTATATGGTTCTTCAACAGTGCTGGTTCTAACTACTGGAAACGGTGTGGACATGTTTGTGTTGGATCAATCTATTGGATCGTTTGTGTTGGTTTCAAAAGGAATACGGATACCATCTAAAAACAACACATATTCAATAAACGAGGCATATATCAACAAATTTAGTGAAGGCATACAAAATTATTTGGGGTGGGCACACCAAAACAATTATTCAAGCAGATACATAGGTTCAATGGTCGCTGATGTTCATCGAGTTTTGCTAAAAGGCGGTGTGTTTTTATATCCTCCAACAACAGATAAGCCAGAAGGAAAGCTCAGGTTAATGTATGAGGCGAACCCAATGGCAATGATTATTGAACAGGCTGGTGGTAAGGGTGTGGCCGAAAAAACACGCATATTAGATATTAACCCAGATAGTTTGCACCAAAGGACCAGTGTGCTACTTGGTTCAACCGACCAGGTTGATGCTGTATTACGACATTTATAATGACAACCTCTACAACACAAACTTCTGTTGTTTTTTCAAAAAACACAAATCAAGCACTTGGGATTGGCCGTTTTGCAGTCGATTTTATGTGTGGAACAATTGGCAACCCTTCGCAAGATGTGCTGAATCGAACAACACTCTTTTTTACAGACGCGGTGCTTTGTGGCCTATCTGCCATTGCAGTTAAAACAAATGCGCCAACCGTTCTAAGAAACGAAGCGCTTTTGTTTCCCGTTGAAAACGGTGCTACAGTGTTTGGATCTGACACCAGTGTTTTCCCAGAAAAAGCAATACTTGCTAACTGTGCGGCTGTTAGAGAGTGGGACTCAAACGGGACAAATTTTGGTTATAACCCAACACTAGGGCATACCGCTGGGGAGTTTGGGCACAATGATTTTTACAGTGTTCCGGTTGCGGCTGCACAGATTATGAATCTTGATGGAAATGCGGCGCTTCGAGGAATGGTCTTGCTTGACGAAATCCGTGGTCGACTTGCAGAGGTTTTTAGTTTAAAGACATATAAAATTGATCATGTTCTCTATGGGGCAATTGCTTCGGCTGCTGTGTATGGTGCAATGTGTGGTGCCTCTCCCGAACAAATCGAATCTGCCATTGGAATGTGTGTTGCGCACTTTGTTCCATGGAGAGCAATTCGTGCTGGCAAACAGTTGTCTGATTCAAAGGGATCTTCCGCTGCAATTAGTACTGAGGTGGCCATTGTTTCTATGAAGCGGTCAATGAGTGGGTTTATGGGTCCGCGCGATATTTTTAGAAATCCAGAATCTATGTTTCGACAATTTGAGCACACTGGTGGGGATTCGCCGTTTGATTTGGTTTTGTCACACAGTGGTTCTGATTTTGCTGTGATGGGAATGCATTTTAAAATTGGGCTGTATGAACACCAGTCCGCTGGGGCGCTGCAAGGACTTCTTAACCTGATTGAAAAAAACCCAACAATTGCGGAGGATCCTTCGCAAATAGAATGTATAAAAATAACAGCTTATGAGCCAGCGTTTGGAATTATTGGAGACCCAGCGAAACGTGACCCAAAAACAAGACAGTCTGCTGATCATTCGATGGTTTATATTGTTTCTGCAATGTTGAAAAAGGCGAGTGGGGTGGTTGATTCTGATGGGATTGGTTTTTTTGATAAATCTAATGATGAGGTGTGGAAGCGGCTTATGCTTACGCCATATGATTTTGATATTGATGCTATAACAAATGAAACTACTCGGTCTATTATGGAAACAATCGTTTTTGATCATGGTGGCAGTGTGTTTGATGAAAAATATCCCGATGGAATACCAACATCTGTTCTCATAACTATGAAAAGTGGTGATGTTTTTGACAGTGGTTTGATTATGTATCCAAGTGGCCACGCGAGAAACAAAACCTGTGATTTAAGTGATATTCTTCAGGCAAAGTTTGCTATGCATGGACAGATTGCTATGGATGATCCGTCTATTGTTATCGATCGCTGTAAAAACATTGCAAAACTTGATTCGGACTCTATGCAATCTATTTGGGATATTCCTCTTGCGAATCGACCCATGTACAAAGATTAATTTATAGGGGAAGTAGGTGGGCCAAAAGTTCCACCACACCCCTGCCCTGTGTTGCAATCGTTTCTATTATTTCTCTTCCGGATGCTATGTCTAATAATTCTCTGACCAGAGCGCTGTCGCCATCATAATCAGCCTTGTTCACCACAAATGTGTCTGCTATTTCTAATATCCCCGCCTTGTCCATTTGAACAGAGTCTCCCATTCCTGGAACCAATACTACAACGGTTTTATCTACAACATCCCGAATGGCTACATCGTTTTGGCCGGCACCAACTGTTTCAACAAACACGTGTTCAAAACCGGCCCCACCAACAAGTTCTAGTATTTCTGGCAGGGATGCATAATCTTCCCCAACCCTAGCTAAACTTCTATAAAAAACATTGTTGTCAACCGTGTTAAAATCTACTCTTAAACGGTCTCCAAGTAGAGCACCACTGCTTATTGGGCTCATTGGGTCATATGCAATAATTGCAAGTTTTTCGCCACGCCGAACAGTTTCTGCTGCCATTGCAGCCGTTAGTGTTGATTTTCCTGCTCCTGGAGACCCGGTTAGCCCAACAACAACTTTTGGTCTCTTTCGTGGGGCGTCTACGGTTTCGCCCTCTTCAATCAAACTAATGTTTCTAGCGAGGGTTGCAAGCGAGTTATTGTTGGGTGGAAGTGGTTCGTTTTTTGTGGTCGCCGAGCGAACTGCTTCAACAATTTCAAGCATGCTTGTTCCGGTGTGATAAACGCTGCGAACGCCCGAATCAAGTAGTGTTTGAATATCTTTTTGTGGAATAATTCCACCAACATCAACTATCAAGTCTGGTCGACCCACGCTTTTTAATTCTTCCATGAGGCGTGGAACAAGAACAAGGTGTGAATTACTCATCATGGAGCAGGCCACCATATCCACATCTTCGTCCCGAGCAGAAATGGCGAGGCTTCTTGGGGTTTGCCAAAGTCCAGAATAAATAACATGAATACCACTGTCGCGAAGTGCTCTGGCTATTAGTTTTACGCCACGATCGTGCCCATCAAGACCCATTTTTCCAAGCAAAATGCGTGGTCTGTGTGGAAGGTCGCCACAACGATCTTTTTTCTCTAGTTGGGTTGTTGGTTCTGTGGTTGGAGAAGTCATATATGACGCATGATATCAGGAGTCAAACAGTCGTTATTGGTTGTATTGTACGCATCTGTATGTCTACAAATGTACAACAATCTATCAAGGAGTCTCTACAAAGGGGTTTTGGGACTGTGTTGGGGTTGCCTTTGGGTGACATTGATCCTGTTCTTCGAAAAGCTCAAAACCCAAAGCATGGAGATTTTCAAGCAAATGGTGCTATGGGGCTTGGGAAACGAGGTGGTTTAAACCCAAGGGACCTGGCCCAAAGTGTTGTTGATGAAATAGATTTTGGCAGTATTGTTGAGTCTGCTAAGGTTGCTGGTCCAGGATTTATTAATATCCGCCTCACCAATAGCGCGATTATCTCAATGTTAAACATGATGGATAAGTGTGACCTTGGGGTAGAGCCAGATGTTGATACACACCCCGTTGCAATCGATCTGTGTGGAGTAAACGTTGCAAAGCAATTACATGTTGGACATTTGAGGGCGACCATTATTGGGGACACGCTTGCTCGTTTGTATGAGCGTTTTGGGAGAAAGGTGTATAGGGAAAACCATCTTGGGGACTGGGGGTTGCCAATTGCAATGGTTCTTGAGCGATTGTTGTCGAAAAATGTAAACCTCGACACGCTTTCGCTTGATGATCTTAATGTTGCATACAAAGAAGCGAAGTTAGTGGCAAAAGATGATATTAGTGGAATTCGCGCGGCTGAAAACTTGTTAGCTGGCCCTCACAGATTTGCTGAATTAGAAGAACAAAACACGAGCGCACTTAAAGCACAAGCGCTGTCAAAAGATGTGTTGAACTTGTTACAACAGGGCGATAAAGATTTGCTTGAAAATTGGCAAAAACTTATTGATTGCACAATGCGCTCTGTGTTTGCGTCGCTTCAACTACTTAATGTAAAAATTGGGCCAGAAAACAATCGTGGAGAATCTTTCTATAGAGACTGGCTTGGTGGTGTGGTTCAAGAGTTTTTTGACAAGGGGCTTGCAGAAGAAGATGATGGGGCAGTTGTTGTTCGTTTTGAAAAAAGAAAACGCCCGATGCTTATTCGAAAATCCGATGGTGGTTTTTTATATGCCACCACAGATCTCGCCGCAATACGCTTTCGCACACAAGAACTTGGTGCAGACCAAGTTATTTATGTTGTTGACGCAAGGCAAAGAGACCATTTTAAAGATTTGTTTGATGCGGCCTCGTTGATGGGGTGGAACAAAACACCTGACGGTGACCCTGTTAAGTTTGTTCATATTCCTTTTGGGTCTGTTCTTGGGGAGGATAAAAAGCCGCTCAAAACAAGAAGTGGGTCGAACGTTACTTTGGATTCTTTATTACATAGGGCTATTGATAGGGGCACGGCTGAGGTTTTACAGCGATCAAAGAATCTAAATTCGCCAACACATAATATGTCAACAGAGGAACTTAAAACGATTGGTCGGCAAATTGGAATTGGTGCTATTAAATATGCTGATTTATCGAGCGACCTTGTTCGTGACTATGTTTTTGATATGGAGCGCATGGTTGCTTTTGAGGGTAACACGGGACCCTATATTCAATATGCCTGCGCGAGAATAGCTTCTCTTATTAGAAAGGGTGGGGGTGTTGGTGATGAACACAACATCGTTCTATATGAATCTCAAGAGAGAGAGCTTGCGCTGCAATTATTACAGTACAACAACGTTCTCCAAGATATGGTAAAACATTTGGAGCCGCACCGTCTTTGCACCTGGTTATTTGAATTAACAGAAACATTTAATTCGTTTTACCAATCATGTTCGGTGTTGAAGGCTGATGATGATAGTGTTCGTGCTTCTCGACTTAAGCTTTCTGAACTTACACGTCGTGTTATTGTTGATGGTCTTGACATCCTTGGTATTGAATCTCCAGACAAAATGTAATTTATTATGAATAATACAGAACAACCAACACAAACCGGGAAGATGTTTTTTTACTTTGGAGCGTTGTTGGTTTTTGTTTCACTTGCAGCCTCTTTTGTGCTTGCTGGAACTAAACTTGGTGTGTTTAGCACGTTGCCTGGGTGTGGTGTTGGTAGCGGGTGTGATGCGGTTACTAATGGACCGTGGGGAATCGTTCCGGGTGTTGGGTGGCCTGTCTCGTTTGTTGGTGTGGCGTGGTTTTCCTCTCTTTTTGTTGTGTGGACACGTGGATTTTCAAAGGATATTTTGTTTTTGTGGATAGTTCGGATCGGCGTTTTTGCATCACTTGGATTCTTTTTGGTCATGTTGGGTGTTGGCCATTTTTGTAAGTGGTGTGCTTTGGCACATGTGTGCAATATTCTGTTTTGGGTTGTTGTTGAGTGTGTTGCTAGAAGGGGTTGTGATGGAAATCCCAGCCGTGGTGGTGGTGTGGTCCTGTTTTTTGTTGTTTTTGTTTTAGTCTCTGTTGGGCTGGGAATTACAGAGTTTTTTGTTTCTTCCCACCAAGACAAACTAGATGAGGTGGCGGGTGTCAAGAATGTGGAAGATGTTATTCGTGGTGAACAAGAAGGGTCGACCCTAAAACTACTTGAAGCAACACACAGAATTGGACCTGAAGACGCTCCGGTGAAAATTGTAATTTTTACGGACTACCAGTGTCCAGATTGTAAAAACCGTGAAAAAGAACTTGCCGCAGTTGTTTCACAAAGAGACGATGTGTCGCTTTCTGTAAAACATTTTCCAATGTGTGCCGCGTGCAACATATATATGAACGGCAGAACAATGCACGCAAACGCTTGTTGGGCTGCCAGAGCAGCAGAGGCGGCGGACATCCTTCGTGGAAACAGTGGTTGGGAACAAATGCACAAATGGCTTTTTGAGAACGGAGGAAGTTTTACAGACAGCACCTTCCCTGGCGACTTATCGTCGATGGGATACAACCCAAAAACGTTTTTGTCGGTCATGATGAGCGACGAAACATTGATCCGCGTTCAAAAGAATATTGAAGATGCCAAGGCACTTGGCGTTAAATTTACGCCAATGATTTTTATTAATGGTGTTGAATATTTATGGTATTACGGTGGTCAACAAGAGTCTATAGCATCTCTTGTTAGTCGAGCTGCTGAAAATATTAAGGGTGGTGGTGAAATTGTTTCTCCACCTTCGGCACCAGAAAAGTTGGTTGAAGATTGGAGAAGAGGAAGGGATTTAAAAATAAGCGGTAACAAAAGCCTTGGTTGGACAGGGGGTGGTTCTGTGGAGTTTGTTTTGTGGGGCGATTATCAGTCTCCTTTTACAAAAGACCTTGATAAAGAAATTCAAAAATTACTAAAAGAAGACCCGTCAATAATAAAATATTCATTTAGGCAGTTCCCAATTGAGGATTTGTGTAACAAAAGTGTTGTAAACGCATCGAAGAAAAGCCCTGGGTCCTGTTATTTGTCTCAGCTTGTTGAGGGGGTGACTATTCTTTCTGGCAATAAGGCTCGGTGGGAACTACATAATTGGATAATGTCACAACCATCACCTGTAGACTTAAGACTTGTGGAATCGTACGCGTCAACACTGGGTGGTGTAGATTTAGACGTACTAAAAAGTGTTGCAGAGAGTGTTGATGTAAACAGCAGAATACAACAAGACATTGCTTCTAAAAACAGGGTGTGGAGAAGAAGTATTCCTGTAATTACAATCGACGGTCGACTTTTGCCTTGGTGGAACAGTGATGTTTTGACCGTCCAAGATTTATTTCATTTGATTTTGGGGGTTGTGGCGGAAGAGGGTTCCGAAGAAAACAGCCGGTAGATTTTCCCTTTTTGTGAGTATGGATTTGAAAACCCACAGGCAAGAATTTCTCCACTTGGGCTTTCGCTAAACGACGCAATTGCTATTGGCGTTTTTTTGGCTATTCTTGTTGATTTATAAATGGTGTTATCTTTTTCGTCTGGAGCAAGAGACCACGATCTTTTGCTCAAATAGTCGGAATAAATATACGAACCAACAAGGCTTGGTATTTCTTTTCCACGATATACGTATCCACCCGTTATTGAACCCCCGGCCCTTCGTCCATATTCAAATATTGGATCGATTAGTTCTTGATCCTCGTTTTTGTTTTTAGAAAAGTCGTGCTTGCCTTCTCTAAAATTCCACCCATAGTTTCCACCTTTTTTTACTATATCTATTTCTTCCCAAGAGTTTTGTCCAACATCTCCAACCCATAGCAGTCCTGTTTTCCTGTCGAAACTCATCCTCCACGGGTTGCGTAGCCCCCACGCCCACAATTCCTCTCGAACACCATCCTGCCCAACAAGTGGGTTGTTTGGTGGGATTGAATATGGTGTTTTTTTTGATTTTTTATCTACATCAATGCGAATGACGCTTCCAAGCAGTGTGTTTTTGTTTTGCCCGTTTTTGTGTGGGTCATTCGCTGCGCCACCATCTCCAACACCTACATATAAAAATCCATCTTTCCCAAACAACACTGTTCCACCATTGTGGTTTGCCCACGGCTGTTGTACCTCTAGAATGATTTCTTCAGAGGAGCTGTCTGCTGTTTCACCGTCTTTATTTTTTATAAACCGAGACAACACGCTTCTTTTTGGTTTTTGTGCGCTATACCAAACAAACAACTCACTGTTTTTTTCATAGTTTGGGTGGAATGCTAAAGATAAAAGCCCTTCTTCGTCATTTGTAATAACAACCCGATCTGATATGTCGAGAAACACTGGTTTTTCTGTTTCTTTTTTATTTGTTGACACCCTAAGTACAACACCGTCTTTTTCAACCACATACATTGTGTCATTGTTTATTCCATCAAAAAGAACTTGTATTGGTTCGTTGAAAACAAGAGATGTGTGTATTGGTTCAAAATGAACCTTTGGCGCAAGTGTTGCAATAATAATTGAGGCTATTTGATAAACACACATGTCTTCATGGTAGCAGGGTAATTTGATCCATAGATATATAACTTGCCGTCTGCGGTAATTTTTGTTGTAATGTCTCCATCAACCGACGTAACAAATCGTGCTGTTTCGTGTGGTATTTTCCACCTGTCTTTTGAGTGCCTCGTTGTATTTGTGGATTGTATTACTGCTTTTGGCAACAGTGTATTAATAAGTTTTTGGGACTCGTGGCTCCACTGTCCGTGATGTGGAAGTTCTATAACATCTATGTTTTGTAGTTTTTTTTGAGAAAGTTGGGTTATTCTTTCTTCGTCAATGTCGCCCGTAAACAATAATGTTCGTCCGTTTGTTTGAATTGTTGTCACTATTGAAGATGCGTTTGAGCTTATGTGTTTTGTGTGCTTGTTTGGGGACAGTATTGACAGTTTGAGTTTTCCGAACCGCTCTGTCCACCCAGATGTTCCGGCAACTATTTTTATTTTTTTGTGTCTTGCTTCATCAAATATTTTTTGTAGCGGGCTTGTTGGATTCTGGGTTGTTTGTGGCGCAACAACCAGTTTTTGTACCTTGTAATTTGAAAATATGTCAATCAGGCCGGCGAGGTGGTCTAGATCCGAGTGTGTAATAATTATTGTGTCTATTTGTTTTACGCGAAGAGACCGAAGCTTTGGAACAACAACCCTGTTTCCGACATCAAGATTATTTCTTGATCCAGAATCAATCATTATTGTGTGTGCTTCGTGTTGAATCACGTGACACGTACCGTGTCCAACATTAATTGTTGTAATAGTGGTAATGTTTTTAGGAACAGGGTGTACACACAAAAATAAAACCAGCACTGGTAGTGTTGTCCAGACAATGGCGCGTTTTCGTATAAATAGTGACCAACAAGAAAACCACACTATGGCGCAAATCGATTGTGTCCATGACATTGAAATGTTTTTTATAAAAGCAAGTGGCAACCCGCCGAACAAATAGGTTAAAAACAACAACCCATCTAAGGATTGTGAAAAACTTGTGTTTAGTAATGGTTCTAATGAGAAAAACAGCGTTTTTTCGCATATTTTTAATATTCCAGTAAAAATGGTTGTGGTTAATATTAATATTGCTGGAACGCTTGATGCCAACCCACTCGGAGCAATGGTGCCGAATGTGTGTGCGGTAATTGGAGATGCAACACACCAGGCACACGCGCCTGTTATCCACATTAGTGCCACAAACCTTGTGGACAGTTTTTTTATTCTTCCGTTGTGGTCTACTGGCCCAAGCAGCCTCCATTGGATTTTTGGAAGAAGAATAAAGAGTGACGAAACTACCAAAAAGGTTAGTTGGAACGCTGTGGTTTCGGCACCTTTAGGATAACAAGACAAATACACTATCGCCGCAACTCCTAGCAGACCAGTGTTGTTGTATCTGAAGCCAAATATTTTTGCGGTTGAAATAGTTGCTACCATTATTATTGATCTAACAACTGGCGCTCTTAATTCAACAACACACGCAATAAGTAACACCACAAAAAAAATGGTAACCATATTTAACAGTGGACTCGTATTGTTTTTTGTACATATGAATGTAGCTATCAGAACAACTAGGCCTACATGAAGGCCGCTTATTGCGAGGATGTGGGACATGCCGGCTTGTCTAAACTTTTTTGAAAGTGACTCCCAACCCTGTCCACGATCCCCCCAAAAAAGTGCGCCGGCAAGGGTTTTTTTTTCTTCATCTAGATTGTGTAGCAGGGATTGTTTTACATTCTTTTTAATTGTTGTTAGGGTCGTATCGACGTGTTCTTGTTTTTTTATTGGATTGCCAGACACATAAAAAGTGTATTGGTTGTTTTGGGCTTTTGATTCATTAAGCCAACCAACACAACAAATGTTGTCGCCGAGACAAATATCGTGTTTTCCTTCGAGCCGAACACCTATCCGCATCGGGCTCGTGCCCACACTTTTTGAGGGAACTGCCCGAGCATAAAACCGTGTTTGTGGTGCCCGATAGTCAAACTCTGCCATTGATCCTTGTGTTCGGGGTGTTGTGTCTGGATCACTAATAACACTACAGTCCAACTCACATAATTCGTTGCGAAGTTGTAAAGACCATGGTGGGGATGGGTTTTCGTGTGCCGAGGTTGTTATAAAAATAAAAAAAACCGATACATATAATATTTTTGTTGCATATTTTTTTCTTGATAGACACAAACTCGCGCTCAGTGTGAAAACCGATAAAAACAGTGTTCCAAAAACGGTACACACAGATTCTCCGGCGGTTGCTCCAAAATATGACCCAATCGATGCTGCGGCTCCAAATGATGCCAGTGGTGACCACCGTGCCGGCGGTGGCTTTATTTTTATTGGAGAATTCACACTTAATATTGTTCTGTCAATAAACAATATGGTGAAATTTGTGGCTTTATTTCTTGTGAAAGAATTTTTTCTTCTGTTGGCGTAAAACTGTAGCGGGTACACTTTGTGAATGAACAGTGTTATTGGTCAGCCTGGTGCCACAAAAATTTTGTCGGATTCTATTAAAAACAATGTGCGTCATCATGCCTGGATTTTTTCTGGCCCACGCGGAATAGGTAAATACACCACGGCTGTTTATTTTGCGGAATCTGTTTTGAAAATAGATTTAGCGTCCACACAATCACATAATGATTTACACATCATTCGCAAGGAAGATGTTATATGGGCGCAGAACCCAGCTCTTCAGCGACGAAAACAAACAAACATACCGATTGATTTATTAAGAGAGCGCATGATTGGCGGAAAAACCTCGGATGGAAAGTGCCACGATGCTGTAGCGTTTAAAACACCTGTTTCTGGCAAGGAAAAAGTTTTTATTATTGATGAGGCTGAACTTCTTGATGAAGCTGGGCAAAACGCGTTACTAAAAACCTTAGAAGAGCCGCCACTAGGAACAACCATAGTTCTTGTCACGTGTAGGGAAGATTTGCTGTTGCCAACTATTCAAAGCAGGTGCCAACGAGTTTCATTCTCTCCGCTTCGAGATTCGGATATGAAAGAGTGGTCGTTACAGAGCGGATTAAGTGTTGATTCGAACGACATGTCTTGGGCCATACCGTTTTCGTCTGGATCACCGGGACTTGTTTGCGAAGCAATAGAAACAGGTCTTCCGGACCTTAATAAATCAATAAAATCTTTTTTGTCTCTTGATAGTTCTGGTGATTATGTGTGTGCCTCAGAAAAACTAAACCTTTTTATTGAATCAAACGTTTCTCGTTGGATAAAGAACAATCCAAACACAAGCAAAGATGCTGCGAACCGGAGAGCAATGAACCTTGTCTTGTTGTTGTTTGGGGCGTCGGTAAGAAAATCGATTGTTGATAACAATAATCAACAAAACGCTATTTTTGCGGCTGGAATTATTGTTGATATTGAAAAACAGCTCGCAACAAACATATCTATTAAGGTTCTGGTCGAATCTCTTTGTGCTAGGTGGGCGCATCTTTGTGTTGGCGACGCGTTGTTTATGTAGATTTTTGTGGGGCTTGTGGCTGTTGATTAAAAATCGCGAGTTTAAAACCGCCGAGCTTCTGTGTTTTTCTTTTAGAGGTAATCAATAACAATATTATTCCTGAGACAATCATAAATGAGCTCAACAATTGTCCTCGAGAAAGTCCCATGATTAATAAAACACCTTCGTCGGGCTGTCTATAGGCCTCTGTAACAATTCGACCAACACCATAAAACAACAAAAAACTGCTTGCTATTATTCCTTGGTTTCTTGGCTTCCACCAAATAATAAATAGTGCTAAAAACAAAAGCGGTCCTTCTGTGGCGGCTTGAAACAGTTGTGATGGGTACCACGCAGTCAACATTGGTTGAACCGTTTCGATTACTGTTTGGTTTCCTGCATACATTTCACTCACAATAGTTTGGTGAAAGTTGTTTCCGCCAGCAACTATTGACTGTAATGGCTCTAGTTTTATTAGTTCTTCGCCAAACTGTTGTGGGTGTTGAATCCAAACCTCGGTTATTTCAGATGGATATTTTACTGACCATGGCGGCGGGCCGTGTTGTTGATTGGCCGAGAGTGCCTTCCCCCACAATTCTCCGTTTATAAAATTTGCTATCCGACCAAAAAATAGGCCCGGTGTTGCGCAAAGTGCTCCAACATCAATAATGTGGAGAATCGACACTTTGTTTTTTCTTCCCCAAATAACAAACGCAACCAATACTCCAATCATTCCACCGTGGCTTGCCATGCCGCCGTCTTGAATTGCAAGAAGTTTCCACCATGGAAATTCGTTGGTGAATGTGTATAGTAATGAGGGGTCATAAAACAAGCAGTAACCAACCCTGCCGCCAATTAACACACCGAGCACCGCGACGAAGATAAAATCTCCTGCGTGACTTGGGTCGATTGTTGATATTTTTTTTCTTCCCATCCAACGAATAAGGACCCAAGCAACAATAAAGCCGGCAATATATGCAAGTCCATACCATCGTAGACCAAAGGTTTGTGTTATTTGGATAGCAAACGGATCAAGTTGGTGGAGATATGAACGGTCAATCATTGGTGCAATGGTACCCTGCCTGTGTTTATTTGGTGAATCACAGAGTATCATTCGGTTGTCATGTCAAACAACGAACACCTGCTTTCTGCAACACACACATTAAAAAGGGGTGGAACCCTGACTTCATCTGAAATCTCTGATGCCTTTCGTGTCATTATGGGTGGCAATGCTCCTGATGGATTAATAGGTGCTTTTTTGGGTATTCTTGCTACAAGGGTGCCAGAGGGAAAAGAGTTGTTCGGTGCCGCGACCGTAATGAAGGAGTGTGCAAAGTGTATTAATTTGCCTGACGCTCCTTCTCTGCTAGATACTTGTGGAACGGGGGGGGCACCAAAAACATTTAATGTGTCTACTGCTGCTGGGATTGTTGCCGCAGCGTGTGGTGTTCGAGTTGCCAAACACGGAAATCGTTCTAGAACCGGACGCGGATCAGCGGAAGTTCTTGAACAGCTTGGTGTAAATATTGAAACCACGATAGAGCAACAAAAACTTTGTCTTGAAGATGTCGGAATTTGTTTTTGCTTCGCACCAAATCACCACGAAGCCGTTGCACATGTTATGCCTGTTCGAAAATCGCTTGGGTTTCCTACTATTTTTAACCTGCTTGGACCCTTAACAAATCCTTGTTCGGCTGGAAGACAGCTGCTTGGCGTCTGGGACGACGTGTATGTTGAGCCCATGGCAGAAGCGTTGCTTGCTTTGGGCACAACCAGTTCAGCAGTTGTTCATTCTAGTGATGGTCTTGATGAGGTTTCTATCTCTGCCCCAACACGAATAATGTTTGTTCGTGACGGCAGTCTTGTTGAAGATCACGTCAAGCCAGAGGATGTTGGTCTTACATGTTGGGATATAAAAGATGTAACTGCAGATTCGCTTTCAGCTGCAACTAGATTCATTAACGAGAGCCTCTTAGAGGGTGGCAGCGGGGGCCCAAGAGACATGACCGTGTTAAATACCGCTATTGCACTGGTGTTAGCTGGACGCGCTGATACCGTAAGTGAGGGCGTCACAATATCGTGTGAAGCGATAGATTCTGGCGCTGCAAGAAGGAAACTTCAAAGCTGGGTTGAGATAAGCAATACCCACACACCATCCACAAACGGTTAGGAAACATAGATATAGATAAAATACTCGTCTTCGTAGTAATAGTGTCTGTTTAAATGTGGACAACACCACAAAAAACACATAAGCCCATAAAACAAAGGGGTTTACAGAGCGCGCCCGACCATTATAACCTGTCAATTCACTTGTGTACATTTGGCGCAATGGTTGCGCTATTGTTTCCCGCCGCCATTATTGTTGTCAGCACTACAAAGTTATGAGCGCGTGGAATCATATAATCCACGACTTATCCACAATCAAATTCATTCACAGTGCGCCGAGCTTGTCCGATAATTGAGCCCCTAACAGGTTAGTTTCCTGTTGAAAAACAGGGTCATCATCAAGTTTTTTGTTAACAGTTTTTACCGCATGCATCACAGTTGTGTGATCACGCCCGCCAAAATAACCGCCAATTTCTTCGAGGCTAAATCGAGTGTGTTTTCTTGATAACCACATTCCAACCTGTCTTGGAACAGTAATGGATTTGTGTCTGCGCTTTGAAAGTAAATCAGACAGTTTAATGTTATAAAAAGATGTGACTGCATCAAGAATGTTTTGAATTGAAATGTTTGTTGGTGCGCTTGATTTGTTTTCGTTCCCAATTGTTCGTTTCGCGAGCTCAAGCGAAATGTCTTCATTGTCTAACATCGCCACGCTTTGTAGTGTTGTAATGGCACCCTCTAGCAATCTAATATTGGAATCTAAACGTGAAGCAACATAAGTTGTAACATCGTCAGGAATGTTAATATTTCTCATTGCCGCCTTCTTTTTAATAATGGCCACCCTGGTTTCAAACCCAGGAGGATCAATGCTAGCAACGAGGCCGCAACTAAATCTACTAATTAAACGCTCTTCTAAATACGGAATTTCGCTTGGCGGAGCGTCTGAACTTAATACTATTTGCTTTCCAGACTGAAACAAGGTATTAAATGTGTGAAAAAACTCTTCTTGTGTTTGATCTCGTTTTGAAAGATCGTGAATATCGTCAATGACAAGTATGTCGAACGCGCGAAACTTGTTTCTAAAAGACGACATGTTTCCACCTTGAACAGCCTCAAGAAACTGCGTCATAAAACCGTTGCACGAGACGTAATAAATTCTCATCGAAACATATTTTCGAATGGCTATTTGACAAACTGATTGCAAAAGATGTGTTTTTCCAAGACCAACTCCACCGTAAATAAACAGAGGATTATATGCTTGCCCAGGCTTGTTAGACACAGCGGTTGCGGCCGCGTGCGCCAACCTGTTTCCGGGACCAACAACAAAATTTTCAAAGTTGTAGTCGGGGCTAATTAACATATCTTCTTCAACACCAAAATTAGAAACTACAGAGGCGCCACCGGGCCCATCTCCTGAAACAACACCAGAACGATGTCCCTGCGCATCATCCTCTTCACCAACAAAACGCACACCAAGAAGGTGTCCAGTAATTGATTGTGCGGCTTCAGCAAACTGTTGTGTGCAACAACGCTGCAAATATTTTAATTGGACGGGTTCTTGAATTTTAATTAACAGCGTGCCATCAACTATTCCCATCACAACAATATCCTCAAACCATCGTCGACACATTGTGGGATTTTCAATGTGGAGCCGATCCAAAAGGTCGGATTTTAGTTGTTGTCTATCTATTTGGTCTTTGCTCATATATTTATCACCATGTCATCATTGGGCCACCACCGCGCATTTCTCAAGGCCCACGTAGCATCCATGCAATATATTGGAAAGTTAAATTTACGTTCTATTTCCTTGCCCGTCAACCATTTTCAGCAAAATCTGCCGCTTCTTCCAGTTGTTTTTCGTATCGCATCCGGTTTGTTCGATGATCCATAAGCAGGTGTATGCGGTGCAGGTCATCGCAACCAACCCTTTCTTCAATAGCCCTTTTAATAATGTCAAGACCAGTTCTGCGACTTGTGTGTGTAATGACAACATGCTCCGCTTTCCAGACCTGTAACAAATCCGCAAGATCGTCAATGTGTAAATGTTTTCCCACCGTTGCCCTGGTTTTGTGCTCAGACTCAAAAAAAGTACACTCTGTAATTACGATTGGAGCGTTCACAAATTCGGGACGAAACAAATGATTCCCAACCTCTGTATCACCGGTACATGCAACAAGCGGTATTTTTAAGGTTTGGGTGATTTCTGTCCCCCCAACCCTTAAGACACGCAAATCTTCTTGTGGAAGCCCACTGTATTTTTCTAGTAACTTTTTCCTGTGTTCCACAACAACATAAGACAGGGCCGGAACAGTGTGGCTGGCCTCAATCCCCTTCAAAACAACGTTTGGTTTAATTATGTGCTCACCCTCTGGATCTAGTGCCACAATATTGTGCGGCGTGAACTGTTGCTCAAGATCAGCCCACCCACCCATCATTGTTTGCACGGCTTCAGCAATTTCACTATGACAAACACATGTTCCAGCGCCCATTTTTTGAAACATTCGTTGGCTAAAATAATACGGCAAACCAGCAACGTGATCCATGTGCCCGTGAGTTAAAGCAATGAACGGTGCAGACAAAACTGGCTTTGGACACAGACCAACATCAAACGCAACATCTAATTCAGGAATATGAACAGCCGTTTGTTCTCCAGCAATACTTACTCCTTGAACCCGGTAGGGTGGAAGATATAAAAACCCAACCTGTCCTGATCTGGGGGGTCTTCGTGGCAACATAATAAAACTCCAAAATGTGCCCGAATTAACCAGGCACAAAAAAAAGAATGTCCCGCAGAGGATTCGAACCCCTGTAACCAGCTAAAACCGGTGTCCTAGACCACTAGACGAACGGGAAAAAAGCAGTTATTTTCGATGAACAACATGCCCACCACTGCAACAAGAGCAATGATACCAGAAACAAGTCCTAAACAATTAAATTGTGTGTTTTAATTGTTCTGCCAACGCACAAATTTGAGCAGAGGCATCATTATTAAAAAGTTTGCGAACAGAATCAACTCCAGACTCAACAAGCTCATTCACAACACCAAAAGAACGTGCAATCGACTCACTAGAACTAAGCATTTGGTTTAGAGCTTCTTGATCATTATTTACAATAGCCTTTTTAACCAAGGGTTTTAGTTCCGGGTTTTCTGTAAGCATAAAAATAATTGGCAGCGTAAGCTTTCCTTTTTCAAGGTCTCTTCCCGCTGGCTTGCCAATATTTTTTTGTTCACCAAGAAGGTCAAGCAAATCATCTTTAATCTGGAATGCGGTTCCAATAGACATTCCGAACCTCTTTAAAACAACCGTCGAACCATCGTCTGCTCCACCAAGCACCGCCCCCATCTCACAAGTAGCGGCAATTAACGCTGCTGTTTTATCGCGGACAATTTGATAATACAAATCTATACCAAGATCAACATTATTTCTGTGAAACAACTGAACAACCTCGCCGGCACAAACAGTATTGGTTACCTCACCCAACAACAGGTTTAGTCTTGGGTTTTCAATCGTAGAGCATAGGTGGAAGGCGCTAGAAAGTAAATAGTCGCCAATCATTACAGCGGCCTCGTTTCCACGAAGACTGTTTATGGTTTTTTTCCCTCGCCTTAGATCGGCCTCATCCAACACATCATCGTGAACCAGCGTGGCAAGGTGAATTAGTTCTACAACAGCGGCAGCAACATAAACATGTTTTGGAGTAACACTTTCTTTGGTAACAGCCTTCCACATTAACAACAAGAGCGATGGTCGCAACATCTTTCCTTTGTAAACAGACAGCTCGTCACACAAATCGTTTACAGCGCCGTGCTTGTTTTTAAGGTGACGAGACATAACAGTAGACACTTCAGCCAACTCGTTTGATAACCAAGCACCAGTGGTCGATGTCATATCAACAACAGTTTTCACTTTATGCCCACTAAATATGCAACCCACCCAGCACACGCTTCGCCACGGGTGTCAATTGACCACACACCATCACCACAACCATCATCATCCGTGCCCTCCCAATATACTCCCACATCAGAAAAACCAGACTCTAATAAAACATCCTTAATTTCTGGAATGGTCCAAAACCTCCACTCATATGTAAAGGCTCGTTTAATTTTAGATCCATCGGGGAATTCAAAATGAATGTAATTAACAATGTCACCAGTAATTGGGTTGACCTGATTCTGATCCCAGACATATGTAAACCCATCAAAGTCTCGCTCTTCGGTCATCTCTAAAAAAGAATCACTTCCACCATACGCGTCGAGTAAAAACAATCCGTCATCAACAAGGTTTTTATATACCGACGTAAAATATTCTTTTAGCACCGCCCTCTTCTTAAAACAATAATAACTAAAATTCATCGCCAAAATACAGTCAACCGGGCTGGATTGAATAGACACAACATCATGTTCAACCAACCGAACTCGCGACTGTTGTTGTTGTGTCAAATCCTTAACAATGCGCCTGTTTGCCCACTCTAGCACACTAGAATCTAAATCAACACCAACAATTGTACAACTGTCATTTCTTTGTACCCACTCTCTAGCAACCGCAGATGTCCCACAAAAATCTTCTCGAATAGTTTTGGGCTCTCTACCACGAATCTCGCCCCACGATTGAATAATCAAATCTACTTCAGATTTTGGGCACTGAACAGATCTTTCATAAAGATCATTAATGTCCGCAGTCTTCGCGGTTATCCAACCTGGTTTTACTGGTCTTGCCATTGTGTTATTGTGTTCCAAAGGTGTGAAGTGTATCCAAATTTGTAACACCGGTGTTGGTTTGTGTTGGCAGACAAAACGTGTTTATTTGCTACGATTAATTACAAAAAGTTTTAGTCGCTCATAGCATCTAGTGTAAGAGGGTCGCGCAGAGGGAGTTCGACAATATCTCCACCAACAACAGATAAAATATCTTGCATCGACGCTCGGCCACCAGGGTCTCCATCAACAATGTTGTTCCAGTCGCCAACCACCACAACCACCATTTTTTTTGGAATCAAAACCCTATTTGCTACACGCATAACATCTTCTGCGGTTACCAAATTTATCTTGTCTCTATAAGTATCCCAATAGTTGGTCTCCCTGTTGGTGACCATATCTCGCACAAAAACCCCAAGTGTTCCAGCTTTCGATTGAAAACGGCTTGGAAACTGTTCGACAAGAGACTTCTTCGCCATAGCAAGGTCGTCTTCAGAAACCAACTCGGTTTTTACTCGCTCGATTTCGTTAAACAACAGCTTTGTAGCAAGCGCAACGGTTGAGCTTTTTGACTCAAAGCCAGCCACCCAGGCACCCTTGCTCCATGGTCCAGCAGAAATTCTCGAGCCAGCACCATACGCCAGACCCTCATTGCTTCGAATACTTTGTGTAATCCTGCTACTAAAACCACCACCACCAAGGATGTAATTCATTACTGCAAGCGCCTCTACATCGGGGTCTCCCTGTTGAACACCACGAATACCAACTTTTACTCCTCCTTGAGGAACAATTTTGTTTACAAAATAAATGCCAGGATTAAATTCGTGTGTAATGTTTGGTGGGCTTGTTGTATCAGACCCTCCGTCCCACTGACCTACAGTCTCGTTTATTAACACAATCATTTCGTTTCTATCAAAGTCACCACTAATAGACAAAATCAAGTTGGCAGGAGAAATAATTTTGTTGTGTTGATCTAACAACAAATCTTTGTCTATAGATTCAACAGAGTCGGCAACAGGCACAGTTCCCAAATAAGAGTCTCCATACATTTTTGAAGAAAACTCTCTGTTTAATATGCTAGATGGATAATCGTTTCGTTGTTTCATCGCTTCCACAGCATCATCTTTTTCGACACGAACCCTAGAATCTTGGAAGGCTGGATTCTGCAACATGTCAAGAAACAAATCAAAACTTTCCTTAAAATTTGATTCCAAACAATCTAGCGTTGCAGTAACAGAAGATAGACCACCACCAACACCAACATTTGCTGCAAGAAAAGCGAGGGCCTCATCAAGTTCCTCCGCCGACATAGTAGAAGTTCCTCCACTGCGAATCAGCGAGGCCATCATATTTGTTAAACCAACTCGATTGTCAGGATCTAAATATTTTCCACCCTTAAACGTTGCAACAACCTGAATCAGTGGAAGTTCTCGATCCTCAGCAATAAAAACACTAACACCATTGTCCAGTGTTTCCAAAAACAAGTCCGCTTTTGGGACATCAAAAACATATTCTGGGTACACAATATCTTCTGGGTGGCTTGGTCCAACAAAAGAAGAGTCTTTTTTACCACCGTCTTCACACCCAACAAACACAAAACTAAACAAAGCAGATGCGACAACACATTTAAAACAGTTTTTATAAACGGTGTGTTTTTGAAGTAATAAAAATTTAGTAAAGAACATGTGAAATCTCGTTGTATAAAATTGTTTTTTATTTTTCTAGTTCGGCAATATAGACAGAAAGTTTTTGAATTATATATTCAAGAAACAACAACTCTTCATCAGGCACACCACCCACTGCTCCTTGAAGCGCTGCGTGTATTTGAACAAGATCCCCAAGTGGCTTCCCCTCTAGGTTTTTTAAAAAATCATTCGCCTGCGCGATCTGCTGTGGATTAAGCTCAACCACGACTGGCTTAACAAAATCATTAGAATCAGAATCTAGACTCCTTGTTTCTTCAGAAACACCACCCTGTTCAACATCATCCAACAGATCTTCTTCAACAGCATCCTTTTCTGGCACTTCTTCAACAACCTCGCTACACCGCTCCTCAAGCTTTTTTAACAGATACTCAAATACGGGGCGCATTTCCGCGGGGATTTGCGATATTTGTGTAGTCATTCGCTGCCTAGCATCCAACAACTCTTCGGCGGACAAGGACTTAAGATCAAGCAGGGCACCCTTTATCATTGCTTGTTCTTGTGGGCCAAACACCATCAAATCTTCATCAATTGGCTCGGCATCTTTTGAGCGGTTGTAGATAACAACCGAGCTATTATTTGTCGATAAATATTTATTCGCAACCCTAACCACATCGTCTGGTGTTACTTCGAGAAGTTTTTCTCCAGAATCATTAATATTCTCCCACCCACCAAGAGCCTCAAAATATCCAAGTTGAATCATTAAGTAGAAATTGCTTTTAAGCTGGCGGTATTGATTTGCAATTACGTTGTTTTTAACTTTGTCTAATTCTTTGGTGGAAACGGGCTCGTTTTGTAACAACGAAACTTGTTTATACCAAGACTCTTCAAGTTTCTCTGGTATTGCATCACCCTTTACCGTCGCCGAAAAAGAGAGAAGTCCGGCATATTTTTTTGCATCAAGAGAAAACGACGCGCTGGTCGCTATTTCTTCACCCTCAACCATGGATTTGTATAGTCGTCCCGTTTTGCCATTCAACACCTCAGACAAAATGTCAAGTGCATATGAATCACTGTGGCCAAACGGTACAGCGTGATATCTAATTTCAATTTGAGACTGCGCATCAACATTCGCCACCATACGCATAGGGGCTTTTTGTGATGGCTCGATTGTTGGCACTGGTGGCGGGGGAGAAGACCCCTCCTGAAGTTGACCAAAATATTTTATAATCATCTTTTTGGCTGGCATAACATCAAAATCACCAACAAGAACCCCAACAAGGTTGCTTGGTTGGTAGTAGATATCAAAATATCGTTTTGCTTCTTCAAGTGTATAACTATTTAAATCACTTGGCCAACCTATAACAGGCCACGAGTATGGAGACGCCTGCCAAAACATAGAGTTAAACTGTTCCTGAAACTCACCCGTTGGCGTAGATTCTGTTCTCATTCGTCGTTCTTCATGTACAACGTCTCGCTCTGAAAAGAATTCCCTAAACACACTGTTAGAGAGTCGATCAGACTCAACCCAACACCAAAGTTCAAGCTTATTGGCTGGCAGTTGATTTATATAAAAAGTAACATCCTCACTCGTAAACGCGTTTAGACCAACCGCACCCTCACTTTGATATATAGAAGCAATTTCATCTTTAACAATTACACCGCGGTGCTCATCCATGGTGTTGCGCAACGAAGCCCTAAGTTTTGCAAGTTCTTCTGTATCATAAGAAGAGTCCCACGGGTCATCTATCTCACCCAATTTAAACCTGTCGTATTGTTCTGTCCAAACAATATCAAGCATTTTGTTTCGTAACCCACTTTCAAGGTTTGTATATGAAGCATCCCGAACAACATCGTTTGTTCCAAGTGTTGTTGTTCCTTTAAACATCAGATGTTCAAAAAAATGACTAAGCCCAGTAATGCCAGGCCGCTCGTTTACAGACCCAACCAGTGCCACCCACCCAGCGGCGATACTGTTTGGCTCTTCTGTCCTTGGAAGAAGAATAAACTTCATCCCGTTGTCCAAAACAAACACATCTGGTTTCACTTGGCCAAAAGACACAGAACAAACCAAAAAACAAGGAAACAATAAAAGAACTAGACGATTCATCACGCAAAACTCCTAATGAATACACATGGTTGTTTATATAATTGTCTCGGTCTGGCAATTAATATATCGAATTCAGTTGTAAAATAAATCAAAATATGTCTTTCTCAAAAATAAGACAGGACAGTGTACAGCACCCAGAAGTTGTTGAGGTGGTTATAGAGACACAAGACGACCGTCTAGTGAAAGAATATGCACAATTGCTTCAACGTGTTGGTGAAAAAAACGGCGAATCAAAATACACGATTTATTTTGGGGCCAGGGGTGTTGAGCTCCGATTATCAAGCCTAGCCCAAAAAAGGGGTATTCTCGTAGATTTTTCTAAAATAGACAGGCGCACTGGAGCCGGAAACCTGTCAAAAAAACAACCACTTCCCAAAGCTATCGGAAACCACTCACATATAGTTGACGCAACAGCTGGTTTTGGAAAAGACGCAATGTTATTAGCGCTTATGGGATACAACGTTACCGCAATCGAACAGTCGCCAATAATTTCAGTAATGCTAAGAGACGGTCTTTATCGAGCGCAACAAAACAGCGAGCTTAACAACGCAATTGGTGGGAGATTAACACTAGTTGAATCCAATTCTGTTCAATATTTTTCCAACATAAACAACGCCGAAGTAATTTATATAGACCCGATGTTTCCACCAAAAAAGAAAAAGAGTGCGTTGCCGCCCGGCCGTATTCAAGCACTTCAATCAATAGTGGGGCACGAAACCACAACAGAAACCGCAAAAATATTTGAAGCCGCGCTTCAAACAGCAACCCAAAGGGTTGTAATAAAACGTCCAATACACTCACCAACCATAAAAAAAAATCCAATAGCAATTCATGAGGGAAAAACCATTCGGTACGAGGTGTATCGACCAAATTAAATTTTTATGTTTTTAAATAAAAAACCACAAGCCAAACTTCTGGTTTTTAATGGAGCATATCGGGCTCGAACCGATAACCTCTGCCTTGCAAAGGCAGCGCTCTCCCAATTGAGCTAATGCCCCAAATAACCCTCGTGCCTAAATTAGGTGAGGGGAAAAGGGTTCCACCTACAATGATCGATTGGGAGTCTGATGTTGATCATCATTTGTTGGAGGGTGAACTATTGTATATCAGGAGTAACAGTAGCGGTAGTGGGTGGCAAAATATCGAACCGCTTGGCGTCAACTACACGAACACGCCAATTTGCGTTCCACTCATTGTTGCCAACAACACCTATCGTCTCACCAACAAGTCCAGTTAGATCCCAATCCTTGTTTACAGGCAAATAGCCCAGTGTTCTTCCTGAATCAACATCCTGAATTCGGTACATAAATTGTCTCAGCCGACCATTAAAAGTGTTTGATAGTGCCAGCCGACCAACAACAGCATAGTCTCCATAAAGAGAAACAACAGATTGATAATCATTCAAATCCCCAGACTCCTTTTCCAAACTGAGACGGAGAGACTCAATCCGCGTTCGTTGATTCTGTAACCCGCCCCAAACCTCAAGCTGTTTTATTCGTCCAGCAGCAATTTGTTCAATAACCAGGTCGCCACTATTCTCAGAAAGGAGCTCCACATACATGTCTCGAAGCGGTGTCACCTCTGCTCCAATGGCGGGTTCGTTTGCAAACTTTTTCCAAGCTGCCTCTAATTCAACCAGAGTAAGAGGTTCAAGACGAATAGGTTTTGTTTCAACAACAACACGCTCTTCAAACAAACCATTATTCAGATAGCTTTCCATCCCAACCTCACCAAACAACAAAAGTTGTTCTGGAGTTGCCCGTTCAACATTAGAAGATTCAATCCAACCATCCGCGTTTGTTGGTAATTTAATTGTGTGAACAACATATGCGTCCCTGTGTAATGTTCCGGGTTCAGTGTCTATGGATTCAATAACCCGAACCTGATCACCGCTTTGCAACTGAAGCACCGGGCGCCATGATCTATATAAATCATCCGACTCAATGTTTTTTGCAAGAACATCCAAATCTCCAGACACACACCCGCTTCCATCAAAAACCTCAAAAACACCAGCTTCAACCGACGGGTATTTGATATAACCAACAGTGTTTTCAAAAACACTTCCAGAAGTGTCTATTTTAATCCAGCTTTGCTGCTTGCCTCGGACACGCACCAAATCACCCTTTTTTGCTGTGGCGATAGAATAGTAACTGTCGTTTGCTCCACAGCGAATATCTGCTGTTTCAGATGTTACTACACCAACCCAAGACTGGTCACCCAAACCCACATCGTCTGATTGCGCAAGAGCAATGGTTGTTGGTACAACTAATACCATTAAAAATGATTGTTTTTTAAATTGTTTTGTTGGCATTATTGGCCTCCTCGACTTCCTTGTTTTGCAGGACACGTAATAATGGTGAGGGTATCCATCTTCACCAGTTCTAGCAACCTCTCAGATAACGATATTCTAAATACATGTACCAAAAAATTACCCAAATTCTCACATTGACGATCATCGCACTATCTCACGGGTGCTCATCTCCACTGAGAGGGCACAAAACAAACATCGACCCATCTTCAGAAGTATCTGTAATTGTAGAAGAGGAAATCGGAACAGCCAATCCAGACACCATAATAGATCTCCCACTTCTTGAACCAACAGAAGTAGAACAATCACTCTCGGGCAGGATGGAAGAAATAGAGGGGCTTGCACCAGCAAATCACGAAGATGGCTGGGAATCTAATTTGGGCATCAATTTACACCACAACACACCAGTAACAGTTCCACTGTCGATGGACGACGCAATTTTATTTGCAATAGAAAACAACCTAGATATTCAATTGGCATCGTTACAACCATCAATAAAAGAACAATCAACCAAGGCTCAAGAAGCCGCGTTTGATTTTCTTTTTGGAGCAAGCACAACCTCACAACACTCAAAAAAACCACAACAACAAGTTGTCATTGGCGGAAACCCAGTTAATTCTGAAGAATCATCATCAGATATATTTGACGGAAACATGTCTTTGGCCAAACAACTTTATAGTGGCGGGACAATTACACTTTCCACAAATATCACCAAAACAAACAACACAACAACAGGAACAACAGTCACACCAGATCCTGCATGGCAATCAGTTGGAACGGTCGACATAACACAACCACTTCTTAGAAATTTTGGAGAAACCGTAACCCGTGCACAGGTTCACATTTCAGAAATAGTCCACAAGCAATCTAAAGAAGATTTGCGAAACACACTAAACACCGTTGTGACTTCTACAGAACAAGAATATTTAAACCTTGTTTTGCAGTGGAAATCACTTCAGGTTAAAACGTGGCTTCTTGGACAAGGAGAAGAAGTAGTAAGAATACTAGATCTTCGCAGGACATATGACGCCGGTGAAGCAGATTATGCTCAAGCGGTTGCAACGGTTCAACAAAGAAGGGCTGAAGTAATCAAACAACAATCATTAGTTCAAAAAGCATCTGACATAATAAAAAAGTTAATGAACACCGACGAGATCTCTCTTCAAACAGAAGAAGTTGTCCAACCGGTCGGTGTCGTTGAAGCCAACCCAATTTCAATATCACTTAGGCAAGCAATTGTTACTTCTTTAGAAAACAGACCAGACCTCAGAAAACTGACACTCGCAATTCAAACAGAAGCCATAAACGTACAGGTGGCCGACAACGCAAGGTTGCCACAACTTGACATGCAAGCACAAATGTCTTTTTATGGGCTTGGCGACACAGTTGGTGATGGATACACAGAGGTTTTTGACACAGACTACATAAACTATCTTGCTGGCCTAGCCTTTCAAATACCACTTGGGAACAGGGAGGCAGAAGCAAACTACACATCTGCACGTCTTCAAAAAATGAGTGCTGTTGCAACATATAAACAAGCAATACAACAAGCAACAATTGAAATTAAAACCGCCCTTCGAGACATTGTTACAAACGCAGAACTTATGGTTGCAAACAGGGCGTTTCGAATTGCTCAAACAGAAAACCTTCGTGCACTAAATGTAGAAGAAGAAACAATGGCAGGATTAAGCCCAACCTTTTTAAATCTCAAACTGCAAACACAGTCTGGTTTGGCAACAGCGAGAATTGAAGAGTTTGCATCAATTATTAATTACAATAAATCAATAGCCGAACTTTACCTTGCAATGGGGACAACACTTGAGATGCACCAGGTGGACATAGAATGACCATTGAGGCACCAACAGAAAAAGCGATTGATTCCGCAGCAAAAACCCTAAAAAGTGGTGGAATTGTGGCGTTTCCAACAGAGACCGTGTATGGGTTGGGTTGCGACACATTTAACACCAAAGCAATAGAACTAATATATAAAACAAAGGGTCGCCCAATCACCAACCCAATGATTACGCATATTCAAAACATATCTTGGGTAAAACAATTGTCTGACGATTGGGACGACAGGTGTGATAGGTTGGCGAACGAATTTTGGCCAGGTCCACTAACAATAGTACTTCCCAAAAAAAACAGCGTCCCAAAATCTGCGTGTGGAGGAAGAGAAACCATTGCAATCAGATTCCCAAAACACAGGGTTGCACAACAGCTCTTAAAAAAATTTGGACATCCTGTTTCTGCCCCATCCGCAAACATTTCTGGTTATATTTCTCCCACAACAGCGTAACCAGTTGATGAACGAGCAGTTGGCGATGGGCGGGCAGGGCTTTAATCAGCAGATGCAGGCCGCAGGCTATCAGAACTCACTCAGGCAGCAG
>PVBE011105706.1_pt1 | contig 48913 bp, 36 predicted proteins | sample 1631181 | NCBI WGS metagenome assembly PVBE01 (sample SAMN08397723, study PRJNA350692) | Marine metagenome, whole genome shotgun sequencing project. | isolation source: water | place: Pacific Ocean | collected 2012-04
GACCTGATTGCGCGGTTCCCAGACGCCGTTCCAGCGCAGCCCGTGGTGGTGCGGCTCACGCCCGGTCATGACCGAGAAGCGCGAGGGAGAGCACTGGGGACAGGAGACGAAGGCGCCCGTGAAGCGCACACCCTCGGCGGCCAGCGCATCCAGGCTCGGGGTCAGGGAAGTCTCGACCCCGCCGAACCCGTTGTCGTAGCAACCGACCGTGCGGGCCGAGAGCTGATCGACCATGATGACCAGCACGTTGTTGGGCGGACTGCCCGCGTCGTCCTCGGTCGCGGCGCTGAACGGGGCGAGCGCGGTCGCCAGGCACACGGCGCGGAGCAGGCGTGAAGCGATGGTCATGATCTCCCTCGGCGTTGCGGTGGATCGCGGGGACAGGATCGGCAGTTAAGCGCCCATGTTAGACGATCAGTGGCGATCCTGCCGGGTCCGGGAGCCAGGTCCGCCACACCCTCCTGGCGGGGGTCAGCGCGCGCCGACCCTCTGAAAGAACAGCAGATGCTGCCAAGGCAAGCCGTCGTACTCCCCCGCCGGCTCGAAGCCGTTGGCCCCCAGCTCAGCCAGGATCTGGTCCCGTGACATCTTGTGCAGGCGCTTGATTGGCACCTCCGGGTCCTCGGCGCGGAACTCGAGCAGGGCCAGGCGTCCCGCCGGTCGCAGGGATGCGTGCAGAGCGCGCAGCACCACGGGAGGGTCGCTGAGCTCGTGGTAGACGTCGGCCAGCAGGATCAGGTCACAGGAATCGGGAGCGAGCCCGGGGTCCACAGCCGTGGCGGTCACGCACTCGACGTTGGCCAGGCCCGCGGCGACGGCGCGCCGCAACAGGACCGGAAAATACTCGGTCTGGAGTTCCACCCCCAGGACCCGGCCGCTGGGACCCACGCGGCGAGCCATCTCGAGCGTGTGGTAGCCGTTCCCGCAGCCCAGATCGGCGACGGTCCAGCCGACTGCGAGGCCGAGGGCGTCGATCATCTCGCGCGTGCTCTCCTCGCGCTCGCGCTCGGTGCGCAGGAGCCACCCGCCGGCGCTCCAGTGCATGGTGCGGGCGATACGCCGACCCATGTAGTGGGTGGGCGTCGCGACGGGAGCCGACGGCGGCGCGGGCTCGTCGGCCTGCGGGGCCGCGGGAGCCTGCGGCTCGGGGGCTGCGGGCCGCGGCTCGTCGCTCCGGCAGCTCGCCCCGGCCAGGGCAGCTCCCAGGAGCGAGAGGGCGAGGAGAAGTCGAGCGGCCATGAGACCCCAGCCTACAGCCCACCGGTCGCGGAGGACCAGGGGCGTCCCTGGCCCGGGTCGGGGCCGGGCGCCGGCTCCCCATCCGGGTCCATTTACCCGATACCAACGGCGCACCGCCGGGTATGGGCTACACTTGAATGATCGCTCCCCCGCCGCTCATGCGGGGCCCCGAGCCCCCTCCAGGCCCCACCGCGGCCACCACCCGAGAGGATCCACCCGTGCTGTACCGATTCCTCCCTCGCGCCCTCTGCCTGCTGCTGCTGGCAAGCGTCGCCCCCGCACAATCACACGAGTATCGCCGTCAGGACGGCCGCTGGCTGCGCATCGAGAGCGCCGGCACTTTCCAGGTCGATCCGGAGGTGGTCTCGGTCCGCTTCGCCCCGGGCCTCGAGGGCTTGCAGGCCTTTCGTGAGGCGGTCGGCAAGGACTTCCCCGAGCTCTCCCTGGTGCGCTCCAACCGCCTGGGGACCTTCGATCTGCGCGTGAGCGAGGGCAGCGACGTGCTCGAGGTCGTGGCCGCCCTGCGCGCGACGGGCCTGGTGGATTTCGCCGAGGAGAACACCATCGGGCGCTGGATCTCCGACCCAAACGACCCGCTCTTCAGCGACCAGTGGAGCCTCAAGAATACGGGCCAGACCGGCGGCTCCTTCGACGCCGACATCGACGCGGATCTGGCCTGGGACCTGCAGTCGGGCCTGCCCTCGGTGGTGGTCAGCATCCTCGACAGCGGCACGGAGATCTCCCACGAGGACCTGACCGACAACGTCTGGATCAACCCCGGCGAGATCCCCAACAACAACCAGGACGACGACGGCAACGGCTTCATCGACGACGTCTACGGCTGGGACTTCGGCAACGGTAACAACTCGGTGCCGGGCTCCTACTGGCACGGGACCTCGGTGGCCGGCGTGGTCGGTGCGACGACCAACAACGGCAAGGGCGTCGCGGGCGTGGCGGGCGGCTTCGGCAATGGCGCCGGGTGCCGCCTCATGATCCTGGGGGTCGGCGACAGCGGGCCCATGGGCTCGATCCTCGACGACGCGATCATCTACTCCGCCGACAACGGCGGCGCGGTCATCACCATGAGCCTGACCGTCGGCCAGTCGACCGCGATCAACAACGCCCTCGACTACGCCTGGGATACGGTCGGTGTGTTCACCGACTGCGCGGCCGGCAACAGCGGTGGCGCGGTCGGCTACCCCGCCCACCACGACAAGGTGGTCGCGGTGCCCGCCACCGATGATCAGGACAACCGTGCGAGCTGGTCGTCCCAGGGTCCCGAGAACTGGGTCGCTGCGCCAGGCGTGGACATCCGCATGCCCACCATGGGCAACGCCTACCACTATTCGAGCGGGACCTCCTTCGCCGCCCCGCACGTCGCGGGCGTGGCCGCCCTGCTCTTCTCCGCCCTGCCGAACCTCGACAACGACTCCCTGAAGGAGATCCTGAAACTCACCGCTGACGACATCGGCAGCCCGGGTTTCGACAACCAAACCGGCTGGGGGCGCTTGAACGCCGAGGCCGCCGTGCAGCACGCGCTCGACAACGACTGCAACGGAAACGGGGTCTACGACCCCGACGACATCGCCAGCGGCAACTCCAACGACACGAACGGCAACGGCATCCCCGATGAGTGCGAGTGCACGCCGCCCGCGAACTTCTGCGTGACCTCCCCCAACACGACGGGTGCCGGCGCCTTGATCAGCTCCTCGGGCAGCCAGAGCGTGAGCGCGAACGACGTCACCCTCGAGGCGACGGGCTGTCCCCCCGGCCAGCCGGGCGTCTTCTACTACGGCCCGAACACGGCGCAGATCCCCTTCGGCAACGGCTTCCGTTGCGTCACCGGCGCCGTGCACCGCCTGCCGGTCGTCTACATCGACGGCGGCGGCACCGCCACCCAGGCCTTCGACCTCACGACCGCCCCCAACCCCGGCGGGATCCAGCCCGGAGACATCTGGCACTTCCAGTACTGGTACCGCGACCCCCTCTCGGGCGGCCCGAGCACCTTCAACCTCTCCGACGGCCGGACCATTCCATTCTGCCCCTAGAGTCGCTGCGAGTTCGCAGCGCTCGCGCTCAAGCGGCCCGGGCAAGACGCCTGGGTGCGGGACGTCACGACCCTCATTTGGGGCCAGACGGCCAGGCCCGCGCGGCTCAGGCCTCGTCGAGGGCGTCGTAGACGCGAGCGAGGCGCTCTCCGATGACGGACCAGTCGTAGCGCTCGAGAGCAGTGCGGCGCGCGGCCTCGCCGAGGGAGCGCCGCAGGCTGCGGTCGGCGAGCAGGCGCGCGAGGGTCTCGGCCATCTCCGTCGGCGTGTCCGCCAGCAGGATATCGGCGCCGTCGGTACAGGCGATGCCCTCGGCTCCCAGGCGCGTCGAGACGGTCGGCAGGCCTAGGGCGAAGGCCTCCAGGACCTTGAGGCGCGTCCCGGCGCCGTGGCGCAAGGGGACGACGCAGACCGCGGCGCGCGCGAGGACTTCAGCCGCGTCGGGCACGAAGCCGCACACTTCCACATCCGCGTGAGCGCGGCCGCGCTCGAGGAGGTCGGGCGGCGGGTCCTTGCCGACCGCCACGAAGCGCAGGCCGGCGACCCGGCCGCGCAGGAGGGGCATGATCTCGTCGATGAACCAGCGCGCTCCGTCCGCATTGGGGGCGTAGGCCATGTCGCCCACGAAGCACAGATGCGCGGCGCGCTCGGGGTCATGGCGATCCCCATCGCGAGGCGTCAGGCGCGAGCAGTCCGCTCCATTGGGGATGACCTCGACGCGCAAGGCAGGGTCGCGCGCCAGGAGCAGCTCGCGCTCGGTGTCGGAACACACGAGCAGCACGCGCGCACCGCGAAAGATCGCCAGCTCACTCTCCGCGAGCAGGCGTGCTTCACGGCGCTGGAGAGCACCCAGGAGAGGGTTGCGCGCCAGGGCCGCCGCGCGTTCGTAGTAGACCCAGAGCAGGTTGTGAGAATCCACGACGTACGGCGTGCCGTCAGCGCGGGGTAAGCAGGAGTGGACGTCCACGTGGTTGAGGTGCACGCGGTCGAAGCCGCCCTCGGCCAGCAAGGCGCCGACGCGACGCAGGAGCAGCGGATTGCGGTTGTGACGCAGGACCGCGGGCTCCCCATGCGCGAGGGCGGAGAGCAGGGTGCGCGCCCGACCGAGGACGCCCGTCGCCTTGACGTCGCGTACGAGGTGAACGGCGCTGCAGAGGGGTTCGAGGGCCTCGCGCGCCTCGCCCTCCTCGGGCCCGCCGGCGCCGGTCGAGACCAGGGTCAGGGGCCGGCGCGCGGCGAGGGCCGCGAGCAGGTGGAAGGTGCGCTGGTTGCCGCCGTCCGACAGGGGCCAGGGCAGCTTCTGGCTCACGAACAGCACGGAGGCGGCGCGCGCACCCTCGGAAGCAGACATGAGGGGATTGGAGACACCGAGGGCGGAGAAAGCACGCCCTTTCCCGCGCGACTCGGCTCGGCCGACCCCGAACAAGGCGCCCAGGCGCACCCAAGATCCCGCCCGCGGCCCTCTCGCGAGCCCCGAGCGCCCTGCTACACTCCCGCGCAGTGCCCCCTGCCAACACCCCAGCGACGAAAAGCGGCCGCTCTCCCCTCGTCACGGTCTTCCTGACGGTCTTCATCGACCTGCTCGGGTTCGGGATCGTCATCCCCCTGCTGCCGGTCTACTCCAAGGCCTACGGTGCGAGCGAGCTCTCCCTGGGCCTCCTGTTCGCCAGCTTCTCGGCCATGCAGTTCGTCTTCGCGCCCTTCTGGGGCCGCATATCGGACCGCTGGGGCCGCCGGCCGGTGCTGATCGGCGGCCTGATCGGCACGTCCTTCTCCTACGTCCTGTTCGGCCTGGCGAGTTCGATGACGGGCCTGTTCGTGGCGCGCATGCTGGCGGGCTTCTTCGGCGCCAACGTCGCCACGGCCCAGGCCTACATCGCCGACGTCACCGGCGAGCGAAACCGAGCGCGGGGCATGGGCATGGTGGGCGCGGCCTTCGGCCTCGGCTTCACCTTCGGACCGCTCCTGGGCGGCGAACTGGCTGCCTGGCACATCGGCCTGCCCGGTTTCGTCGCCGCGGGTCTCTCGGCCTCCGCGGCCCTCTATGGCTTCTTGCGCCTTGAGGAACCCGAACGGGCGCGCGACCCTTCCTCCTCACGCCTCTTCGGCTTCGCGACCGTGCGCGAGGTGGCCGGGAACGGGCGCATCGGGACGGTGATGCTGCTGTACTTCCTGAGCATCCTGGCCTTCTCGGGTTTCGAGACCATGTTCATCCGCTTCGGCCTTGCGCGCTTTCCTGAGGTCTTTGGGATCGAGGGACCGCTCGCCAGCGCCACCATCGACCAGGTGCTCGCCGCCGCCCCGATCGCAGGTCGCTACATGTTCTTCATCGGCCTGATCGCAGCGGTGATCCAGGGCGGCCTGATCCGGCGCCTCGTGCCGCGCTTCGGCGAGGTGCGTCTGATCGTTGCCGGCCCCATCCTGCTCGGAATCTCCCTGGCCATCATCGGCCTGGCCCAGAGCTGGTGGGTCGTGATCCTCGGCTGCGCCGTCATGCCCTTCGGATTCGGCATCAACAACCCCTCGCTCAACGGCCTGCTCTCGCGCGCCGCCCCAGCCGACCGCCAGGGAGCGGTCCTGGGCTTGAACCAATCCGTCGGCAGCCTGGCGCGCGTCCTCGGGCCCCTGCTGGCGGGCGTGCTGTTCGGCGCACTAGGCCCGGGAGCGCCCTTCGGCGCCGGTGCGGCCATCCTGGCCGTCGCCGCCCTGATCGCCATGGCCTACCGCGCACGCCACGGGGCCAGCTTCGCGGCCGCGGCCGCCGCCGTCGACGACGAGCCCACGAACTAGGGTCCGCGCGATCTTTCGGCGACGAGGGGGTTCTGAGGGAGCGCGGTTTGCCTTAGCCTCGATTCAGGCCCCCCATCCGGCACGCCAGGGCTCGCGCGCCCCGCCCGTGCCGCCGTCCGACCTCCCAGTGAAGAGGACCCCGCCGTGCCGAACCCCTCCCCGCTCCTAGCCCTGCTGCTGCTCCTCCCCTCCGGCGCGAGCGCGCTGGCCTCCTCCGCCCAGGCGCCCGAACGCCTGAGGGTGGAGCGCTCCGGAAACACGAGCGCCCTGTCGATCCCCGGCGGCGGCGTCTTCCATCGCACGCCCGCCGTGGTCAGCGACGATCGCCTGCTGCCGATCCCCGGGGGGCCAGGTCTGGCCGCCCTGTGGAGCGAGGACGACGGCAACGGAAGCCGGCCCTGGTTCGCCCTCAGCCTGGATGGGAACACCTTCTCGCGCCCGCGGGCGACCACCTTCGACCTGCGTCTCAAGCGCGCGCGCTTCGACCCCCTGGTCGCCGCGCCCGAGTTCACCGACTCGCCCCTTCCCCCCGCGGGCGGCGTGTACATCGTCCAGTTCCAGACCCAGCCGCTCGAGGCCTACCGCGCCGACCTGCGCGAGCGCGGCGCGCGGATCCACCACTTCCTGGCGGACCACGCCCACCTCGTGCGCATGGACGAGGCGCTCGCGGCCGAGGTCGCCGGCCTGGCCCACGTGCGCTGGGTCGGGCCCTACCATCCTGAGTACCGGCTCGAATCCTGGCTGCTCGAGAAACTCAGCGCCGACACCCTGGGCAGCCCCGTGCGCTGCTTCGTCCAGGTCTTCGAGAAGGGCCCGGCCCAGAAGGCGCTCGTCGCCCGACGCATCCGAGAGCTGGGCGGGACGATCGAGGCCCAGATCCCCGATGGCTACCGCCTCGAGGCCACCCTCGACGCGCAGCAGCTGGCCCAGGTCGCCGCCTTCGACGAGGTGCTCTTCATCGACCGCTGGTCCGCGCCCGAGGTGGACCTCAACAACGTGCGGGCCGTGGGCGGCGCGAACCAGCTCGAGAACGCGACCGGCTTCTCGGGGGAAGGTGTCGCCGGCGAGTGCCTGGACTCCGGCGTGCGGGAATCCCATGTGGCCTTCCAGTCCAACCCGATCCTGATCCACGGCAACGACAACTCGGACAACGACCATGGCACGAAGGTCACCGGCTGCGTCTTCGGGGACGGGACCGGACAGACCTCGGCGCGCGGCCTGCTGCCCGACGGCCAGCCGATCTTCTCTTCCTTCCACAGCCTCGGGAACCGCTACCAGCACACGGCGCAGCTGCTGGCAGCACCCTACTTCGCGGTCTTCCAGACCAACAGCTGGGGCGGGAGCCTGACGACCAGCTACAACTCGACCTCGATGGAGATGGACGACATCCTGTTCGACTTCGACATCACCATCACCCAGTCCCAGAGCAACACGGGCAACCAGCAATCGCGCCCCCAGGCCTGGGCCAAGAACATCATCGCCTGCGGCGGCATCCGTCATCAGAACGACTCCAATCTGAACAACGACTCCTGGAGCGGCGCCGGCAGCATCGGTCCCGCGGCGGACGGCCGCGTCAAGCCCGACCTCAGCTTCTGGTACGAGAGCATCTGGACCACCGACAACGACTCCAACACCGACTACACCACGAGCTTCGGGGGCACGAGCGCCTCCACCCCCTGCGTGGCCGGACACGTCGGCCTCGTGCAGCAGATGTGGTCCGAGGGCGTCTTTGGAAACGACCCGCTGGGCAACACGGTCTTTGAGCGCCGCGCCAAGGCGACCACCGTGCGAGCCCTGCTCGTCAACAGCGCCACGTCCTACAACTTCAACGGTACGGGGCACGACCTGACGCGCACCCACCAGGGCTGGGGACTGCCCGACCTGGGGACCCTCCACGACCTGCGCGACAAGCTGTTCGTGGTCAACGAGGAGGACCTGCTCACCAACCTCCAGAGTCGTTCCTACGATCTCCAGGTCGAGCCCGGAGAGACGAGCCTGAAGGCGACCCTGGTCTACCTCGACCCGGCCGGGACGACCAGCTCCTCCCTGCACCGCATCAACGACCTCTCCTTACGGGTCACCTCGCCGACCGGCCTCACCTACTGGGGGAACAACGGCCTGCTGTCTGGGAACTGGTCCACGAGCGGGGGCAACTCCAACACCGTGGACGTGATCGAGAACGTGTTCATCCAGGGCCCCCTGGCCGGCGCCTGGACCGTCGAGGTGTTCGCGGACGAGGTCAACGCCGACAACCACGTCGAGACGGGCGCGCTGGACGTCGACTACGCCCTGGTCGTCAGCGGCGTACAGGCGGCCGCTCCCTGCGACGACCCCCAGCCCTACTGCACCGCCAAGACGACCTCCATGGGGCTTGAGCCGCAGATCACCTGGTCCGGCCAGCCCAGCGTCTCCCAGAACGCCTTCGCGGTCCATGTCCTCAACGCGATCCCCAACCAGGCCGCCCTGGCCTTCTACAGCGACAACCAGAACAACCTGCCCTTCATGGGCGGGACCCTCTGCCTCGCGCCGCCCTTCTTGCGCACCTGGCCCGTCCAGACCGACCTCTTTGGAGACGGATCCTGGGCCCTGGACATAACCGGCCGCACGCCCGGAGCGACCCAGCACTACCAGATCTGGTTCCGGGATCCGGCCGACCCGACCGGGTTCGGCGTGGGCCTGACCGCGGCCCTGGCCGTCACCTACTGCGAGTGAGGGCGCGCTCGGCGCGCGGGTTCAAGGCGCGGCAGCGACGGCCGCCAGGATCCGGCGGGCGCGAGCCTCGATCAGGTCGAAGCGGCCGGCCCCCACCTCCTCGGAGTCGAAGAGCGGCGCCACGAAGCCCAGGGCGTGGGCGCCTGCGGCCAGGTGGGCGGCGGCGTTGCCCGCATCGACACCGTGAGTGGGCACCAGGCGCAGGAAGGGCAGGGGCCCCAGGCAGGCGCGCACGAAGGCCGGGCCGTCCCCGGGCCCCGGGAAGAGCTTCTGCAGAGGAGCGCCGGCGCGGTGAGCGCGCAGCATCTCCGTCGGTGTGTGGGTTCCTGGCATGGCGGCCAGGTCCAGGGACCTGGCCTCCTCGATGACCGCCTCGTCAACGACCGGCGAGACGACGAAGCGCGCTCCGGCCTCGGCCACAGCGCGCACCTGCTCGGGTTCGAGCACCGTCCCGGCCCCCACCAGGAGATCCGGCCGCCGAGAGAACTCGCCGATTCGCTCCAGGGCGCCGGGGGTGGTGAGGGTGAACTCCACGACGCGAAAACCGGCCGACACGGCCGCTTCCATGGCCCCCGCCGCGGCCTCTTCGAAGGGCGTCCGAAGGATGGCAGAGGCGCGTGTGCGCCCCAGGATCTCGACCACTTGCGCTGCTGTCACGGCTTCTTCCGATGGTTGATCAACATGGTCGTGAGCCTAGCCCGGCGGCCGGGGCCCACACAAGGGCGCAAGAGGCCGAGGCTCTGCTCGGCGGCCCTTCCCCGGGCCACGCTCCGCGGGCTACCCTGCCCCGATGAGCGCACTCATCGCCGCCATCGATCAGGGCACCACTTCCACCCGCTGCATCCTCTTCGACGCCAGCGGCGAGCCGGTCGCCCTCGCCCAGACCGAGCACGCGCAGCACACGCCCGCTCCCGGCCTGGTGGAGCACGACGCCGACGAGGTGCGGCGCAACACAGAGATCGTGGTGCGCGAGGCCCTCCAGGCCGCCGGTGCTCCCACCGTGGCCGCGGTAGGCATCACGAACCAGCGCGAGACCGTGGTGTTCTGGAACCGGCTCACCGGAGAGCCCTACGCCAACGCGATCGTCTGGCAGGACACGCGCACGCGCGAGCTGTGCGTGGAACTCGCGGGCGACGAGGGCCCGGACCGCTTTCGCCAACGGACAGGCCTGCCCCTCTCGACCTACTTCAGCGGACCGAAGATCACCTGGGCCCTGGAGCACGTCCCCGGGCTGCGAGACGAGGCAGCCGCGGGCCGCGCCCTGTGCGGAACGATGGACTCCTGGGTCATCTGGAACCTGACCGGCGGGCCGCGCGGCGGACGGCACGTGACCGACGTGACCAACGCCTCGCGCACCATGCTGATGGACCTCGCAACCCTCGATTGGAGCGAAGAGCTCCTGCAGGCCTTCTCCGTCCCGCGCTCGATGCTGCCCGCGATCGTCTCCTCGAGCGACGCCACGGCCTTCGGGGCGACCCTTCCCGACGGCCCCTTCGGCGCGTCCATCCCGATCACGAGTGCCGTGGGCGATCAGCAGGCGGCGCTGATCGGTCAGGGCTGCTTCGCCCCCGGCGACGCGAAGAACACCTACGGAACCGGCTGCTTCTTGCTCTCGAACACGGGCGAACAGCCCGTGGCCTCCACCAGCGGCCTCTTGACCACCGTCGCGTACCGCCTGGGCGACGCGCCGGCGGTCTTTGCCCTCGAGGGCTCGGTGGCCATCGCCGGCGCCCTGATCCAGTGGCTGCGCGACAACCTGGGCTTCTTCGAGCACGCGAGCGAGGTCGAGGAGTTGGCAGGGAGCGTGGAGGACGCGGGCGGGGTCTTCGTGGTCCCGGCCTTCTCGGGTCTGTTCGCTCCCCACTGGCGCCCGGACGCGCGCGGCGTGATCGTCGGCCTGACGCGCTTCGTCGAACGCGCCCACATCGCGCGCGCGGCTCTCGAGGCCACCTGCTTCCAGACACGGGAGGTGCTGGCGGCCATGGAGCAGGACACCGGCATGGTCCTGGAGTGCCTCAAGGTCGATGGCGGGATGATCGCCAACGGGCTGCTGATGCAGATCCAGGCCGACCTGCTCGGGATTCCCGTCGTACGCCCCGCGGTGTGCGAGACCACCGCCGCCGGAGCCGCCTTCGCCGCGGGGATGGCGATCGGGTTCTTCCCGCCGCCGGAGGAACTCGCTCGCCTGTGGCGTGAGGAACGGCGCTGGGAGCCGAGCATTGCGCCCCGGGAGCGCCAGGAGCGCGCGCGTCAGTGGAGTCGTGCCGTCGAGCGCAGCCTGAATTGGGTCGAGTAGGCGCGCGCCTCAGCCCGCGGACGCACGCCAGGCGGTCAGTCGCTCCAGATCGACCCCCGCGCCCCCGCAGACCACCACCAGAACCGGATCGCGCTCCTCCAGGGCCGGCGCCCGTTCGTAGACCGCAGCCAGGGCAGCGCCGCAGGCCGGCTCGACCAGCACGCGGTGGTCGCGTGCGAAGCGCACGCAGGCGTCGATCGCCGCCTCGTCACTGACGACCCAGGAACGGACAGGATGGCGCTCGGCCCAGGCCAGGGCCTCGGCGGCGACCGTTCGAGCCCCGAGGCTGGTGGCCAACGAGGTGATGCCGTCCAGGCTCACCAGCGCGCCAGCCGCCAGAGAAGCGGCAAAGGAGGCCGCCCCATCGGTCTCCACGGCCACGACCTCCACGTCGCTCCAGCCCACCGCGTGCAAGCCTTCGATCACTCCACACAGCAGGCCCCCACCCCCCACGGCCACAACCACGCTCTGGGGTCGCCGACCCGCGGCGGCGACCTCCCGAACCAGGCCGGCGTGCCCCGTCCAGAGCAGGGGATCGTCGAAGGGATGCACGTAGACCGTCCCTTCCTGGTCAGCCAGCTCCAGGGCTCGCAGGTGCGCGTCGTCCCATACCGCACCGTGTTCGAGCACCTCGCCTCCCTCGTTGCGGATGCGCTCACGCATGGCCTCGGGCGTCGTGTGCGGAACGACCACGAGCGCGTCGAGGCCCAGAAGCCGCGACGCATAGGCGACGGCCAGGCCAGCGTTCCCCCCGGACGAGCACACGACGCGCCGCGCGCCTCCATCCCGCGCCGCCCGGCAGGCGGCGCCGTGTCCGCGCAACTTGAAGGACCCCGTCGGCTGAAAAGCCTCCATCTTCAGCAACACCTCGGTCCCCAAGGCGCGACTCAAGGGCGCCGACTCCCAGAGCGGGGTCTCGATGTGCAGATCGCCCACGCTCACATGTCGAAGCCCGTCGGACCCTCGTCCTGCCCGGGTTCGAAATTCCACTGCTCGAGGTCGTAGGTCGTCGCGCGCCGAACGAACAGCACGAGCCCCAAGGCACTCCCGAGGAGGCCACCCACCAGCGCCAGGGGCAACCACCAGGGGAAAAGCTGGGAGCCGCCAAGGTTCTCCCGCACCCCCTCCCAGGACTCCGCCATGACCGGGTGGGTAATGACCTTCACTCCCCAGGCCACGGAGATCACCAGATAGATGGCCCAGTAGTTCCGCACCAGGCGCGAGCGCAGCGCGCCCAGGGTGCTGAGCTTGAAGCGCGGCCGAAACAGGTCATCGGCCACCAGGCTCCCCCACTCACACTCCGGGCTCACCGGGTCACGGCGCAGGATCGGGCCGTAGAAGTTATCCTCGATCATGCGCACCCGGGCCCGCCAGACATCTGCGTAGCGAAAGCGCCGCGCCTCGAAGAGCAGGAAGACAGAGACTACGGCCATGCCGCCGAGCAGGATCCAGTGCGAGTGCCGACCCTCGCCGAAGGAAAAGGTCAGCAGGCCAGCCGTGGTCAGCACGGCCCAGTTGGTCGTGTTGTCGAGACGCAGACGCCAGGCGTTGGCTCGGTAGAGCTCCCCTCGGTAGAGGTGCACGATGGCCGCGATGTACTCCTGGCGGCTGAGGGGCGTGCTCTCGTAGTCGACCCCCAGAGGCTGTTCCTCGTCTAGCAGTTCCGCGCTCACGACAGGTGCATTCGTACCTTTTTGCGGCGCACCGGGGCAAGGCTGGGGGCACTGAAGTTGCTCGGCCGAGGAGCACACCCTGCGCTCAGGAGAGCGCAGAACGAGAAGAACGCACCGGGCAGCAAAGCCGCCCGGCGCGTTCGATTCAACGAAAAGCGACGATCAGTTGAAGGTGATCGTGTGCCCGTTGGTCAGGTTGAAACCATTCCCGCAAGGGCTTCCGCTCGGGTCGCGGTACCAGCTCTGGAAGTGCTTCGTGTCGCCTGCGGCCCAGTTCTCGTTGGGCAGGGGCGAGGTCCACGAGGCGCTGCCGCTGGAGTCAGGACCCTGCACGCCGTGGCGCTGGACACCCTGACCGGCGCAGCGCAGGCCGTCGCCGAAGGTGATGCCAAGGCCGCCGTTGATGGCGTTGCCGCCGCTGAACAGCAGGGCGGGCTGGCCGGGGATCAGGTTGGTAGCGTTGTAGCTCTGGCTACCACCGGCGTTGGAGTCGCCGGTCGCAGCGAGACCACCGCCGCTGCCGCCACTGTTGCCGCAGCCTTCGCCAGCGCCGCCGTTGTTGCCGCAGGGGCAGCCGGTGCCGGTGCCGTCACCGAAGCAAAAGGAGGTGCCGACGTCCTGGGGACCAGCGGGGTCGATGTTGAAGTCATCGAAGTAGACCGGCGACGTGTTGGGAAAGCCGGGGCCGTCCGGGTACAGGTCGAGGGCGTCCACGTGCAGCGTCGCGTAGGCGTCCGTGCCGAACACGCCCATGCTGGGCGGGTAGCTGGCCAGGAAGCTGCCGTCGTAGTAGATGTCGACGTTGTCGCCGTCGAGATCGAAGTCACACCGGACCTCAGCCCAGTTACCGAAGTTGATCGGCGCGGTGACGGTTCCGCTCGTGCCGCAGTCGCACTCCACGATCCCGGAGTCCATGTTGAAACCGACCTGCACCGACCACTCGTAAGGACCGAAGTCGTTGTAGTCGTTCAAGACAATAAAGTACGTCTTGCCGACGGAACCCGTGGGGCACAGCATCATCTGGCTGACGCTGAAGCCGCCACTGTCCATCTGGACCGGGGGAAGCAGGTCGTAGTCGCAGATGGTGTCCGCACCGACGGCCACTTCCGCCGACTGAGCGCCGCCATTGGCCTGAGTGTTGACCACGTTGCTGAAGAGGGTGTTATTGGAGTCCCAACCCTTCCAGCGGTCCTGGCCGTCAAGTTGTCCGAGCGGATACGACTCCATGTCGTCGCTCCAGACCTGCGCCTGCGCGGCGCTGGCCATCACGGCGACGGCGCCGGCAGCCAAGGTGATTTTTCTGAGGTGCCACATCTTCGTTGAATCTCCTAAAAAGAATGAGAGATGTACTTGGGGAGAGCCCCTAGACAGCAGGGGCAAAGTAAGACTTTATCGTACCCCGACCTGGCAAATGGTGCCACCCGTGCCCCAACCATCCCTGAAATGACGTACAAGGCAGTGCCTGCACGGATTCCGGACCAGGTTCGTCAGGGAAGGAAGGTGATCGAACGCCCGTTCGAGAGATCGAAACCGATGCCTCCGCCCTGGGGGTCGCGGTACCAGGCCTGGAACTTCCAGGTCGAGCCAGGGTGGATGTGCGCCGGGTTGGGCGGTCCAACATATTCGTAGTCGAGAGCGAAGATCAGGTTACCCAGGGGATTGGCCGTCCCGACCGGGAAGCGCACGATCCCGGCCGTTCCCGGGCCCACGCACCGAAAGCCGTTCCCGAAGGGCACTTGGGTCTCCTGAGAGCCGTAGAAGAACACGCCGAACTGTCCGGGAGCGATGTCGCTCGCCACCAGGATCAGGTCGTCGGCGCTGATGCTGGTGCTCCCGACCGAACCCATGACGCTCGGCGCGCCCGTGGAGTTCGGTTCGGAAACGCAGTAGTTGTACTCGAGTCCCGGCGCCAGCTCCTCCGCCACCATCAGGTACTCGTCGTGGAACGGCTGGCCGGCGCCGATCGGCAAGGGCGTCAGTTCCCAGGGGTCGGTTTCCAGGCCTGACGCTGCGCGAATTTGAAAGAGTTCGTCGGAGACCGCCATGGAGGGCACCAGGTACTCGCGGTGGAGCTTGAAGAGTCGGTCATCGGGCAGCAGCAGGGAGTACCCCACCTGGCGCAAAACCTGCGCCAGCTCACGAACGCCGTTGTCTTCGTGGAACTCACCGCGCGATTCCCGCCGGGCGTGCCCGAGTATCCCGATCGATGCGTCCTCGAGCACGGGGAGAAATGAGACTCCGTCCACGTCCCCCGCACCCCCCTCGACGAAGTCCATCGTCGTCTTGAAGAGGTCCACCATGTCCACGATCGCCTCCGATTCCCGGCCCGGCTGGTCGATCCCCGCCCAGTTGACGATCAGGGGCGCACGCAAGCCGCGCTCGTACACGGAGCTCTTGAAGCGCGGAACCGCCGACCCCAGTAGCGCGTCGTAGGTCGCTCCGAGGTCGTAGAGGTGGTCGTCCCGCGCCGATTCGAGCACGCGCTCGTCGGTGCCGTTGTCCCCCATGACGATGATCATCGTGCGCTGCCGGCGCCCCGGATCGAGGCCATTCACGAGGTTCCCCAGCTCCGTATCGAAGGCCTCCACCATCGCGCAGTAGTTCTTGAGGATCGTCGGATCTCCCTCCAGGTACTGCGTTGTGTTGACGAGTCCGGCAGGCGGCAGCTCGTCCCAGGGAGAGTGGCACGCGTTGGGCGCAACCAGGGCGAAGAAGGGCTCGTGCACCTCGTTGCAGAACTCCAGGGTCTCGGCAAACTGCAGAGTGGTCGCGTACTCCGTGAGGGGTTCCACGACTCCGTTGTCGGTCCGGTAGTAGTGGTAGTAGCCTCCCTGCGCTCCCGGCGGAAAGGGATGGTCGTCCAGGTTGCGGAAAGTGCAGCGGTAGTCGGCGAAGCGACCGCGCTGGGCGATCCCGTCCCAACCGAGAGCGCCTGGCGTCCCGTTGCCGCCGGGGTCCATCTGGGGCGTCGGCAGGCCCAGGTGCCACTTGCCGAACAACCCCGTCCGGCGCCCTGCGGCCTGCATCACGTCAGCAATGGTCAGGTACACGAAACCGGGATCGCCGAACTCGGCCAGGCCCTGGGGATACTCGCCCACGTGATCGTGGCGGATCGCCGTCCCGACGCCGTGCCGCCGCGGATAGACGCCGCTCAGAAGGCTGGCCCGCGCCACCGAACAGACCGGCCCCGCGTTGGCCCGCAGGAAGGTCACACCGCCATCCGCGAGGGCCTGCAAATTGGGCACGTCGGCGTACAGCAGGCTCGTCGACGGGTCGGTCGTCCCCTCGTAGGGATTGATCGCGTCGTACAGCTCCAGCACGTCGATAGCCAGGTCATCAACCAGCACGACGATCACGTTGTAGGCGTTCTCGCACTCGTCCGGCACGCCGTTCGTGTTCATGTCCAGGCTCGTGCCGGCGGCGATGTCACACTCGTCGGGGACCGAGTTGTCGTTGCAATCCTCGCTCACTCCACCGGCCAGGTCACAGGCGTCCGGCACCGTGTTCTGGTTGCAGTCGGGATCACACTCATCGGGAACCCCGTTCCCGTCGCAGTCCGCGCTCGATCCGTCCGCCAGGTCGCACTCGTCGGGGATCGCGTTCTGGTTGCAGTCGAGGGCGCCCCCGCTCGCGATGTCGCACTCGTCCAGCTGCCCGTTCCCATCGCAATCCGGGCTGCCCCCGCTCGCGAGGTCACACTCGTCGGGCACGCTGTTCGAGTTGCAGTCCAGGGACGTTCCGGCGGCCAGGTCGCAGGAGTCGGGGATGCCGTTCTGATTGCAGTCAGGGCTCGAGCCCGAAGCCATGTCGCAATCGTCGGGCACTCCGTTCGCGTTGCAATCGGGCTCGCACTCGTCCGGGACCTGGTTGGCGTTGCAATCCTGGCTGGTCCCGTCGGCAGTGTCGCACTCGTCCGGCGTACTGTTCAGATTGCAGTCCTGCGAGATGCCGTTCGAGATGTCGCAGTCATCCAAGATCCCGTTTCCGTTGCAATCTTCGCTCGTTCCGGAGCCCAGGTCACAGGAGTCGGGGACGCCGTTCTGGTTGCAGTCGAGGGCGTTGCCGTCCGCGAGATCGCACTCGTCGGGGACCCCGTTTCCGTTGCAGTCGAGACTCGTGCCCGTGGAGATGTCCTGGTCGTCGGGGACGCCGTTCCCGTTGCAGTCCAACCCTCGCCCCCAGACCGGGGAGGACCCGAGCACGAAGCTCAGGAGCACGCAGGCTGTAGCGAGAGAACGCATCGTGGAGGGGACTGACGAGGGTTGAACCGCCTCGGCACGCCGCCGCCGCGCGGTTCGGAGAAGGGGACGCACAGCAGTTTGGGACGATCGCGGGGTACCCTGAATCCTACCCCCCCCGCAACGATCCGGCTCGGCCACGGCGCCACCGATGCCCTACGATGGCTCGCGTGCCCCCTCCCCGACCCAATCCGGCAAGAAGCACGAAGTGCCGGCCGTGAGCTCCCCCACCTTCCGCACGGTGCAGAGGCCCGAGCGCCACGAGATCGACAAGATCAAGGGCTCGCGCTTCGGCGCCAGCCTGTGGCCCCTCGCTGACGAAGGAGAGGTCGCCGGACACCTCGAGTGGCTGCGCTCCCAGGTGCCCGGCGCGACGCACCACTGCTGGGCCTGGCGCCTGGGACGGGACGGGGACCGCTTTCGGGTCCACGACGACGGTGAACCAACCGGCTCTGCCGGGCGACCGATCCTGCAACGCATCGACGGCCATGGATTGACCGACGTGCTGCTGGTCGTCTCGCGCACCTTCGGCGGCACCAAGCTGGGCGTCGGCGGGCTTATCGCAGCCTACGGCACGGCGGCGGCGGAGGTCCTCGAGCGAGCCGAAGTGCGCACCATCACGGTCACGCGCCGCCTGTCGGTGCGCCATCCCTACGATCGTTCGGGCGCCGTGCGAGGACTCCTGGCCGCCATGAACCTGAAGCCGATGGAAGCCGAGTTTAGCGCCGAGGTGCGCTTTGTCGTGGACGTCCCCGAGGGGATCGTCGAGGAGTTCCTCAAGGAACTGCGCGAGCGCACGGCGGGCGGCGCGAGCGCCGACTGACCCCCGTTCGCCCTCCTCAGTGGCTCTCGCGCGGGACGGCGGCGCCGCGACAGCCGACCAGGAAGTCGAGATCGCAGCCGCGGTCGGCCTGCAGCACGCGCTCGATGTAGAGCGCCTGCCAGCCGCCCGACATGGTGGCGATCGGCGGCGTCCAGTCGGCCCGCCGACGCTCGAGTTCCTCGTCGGACACGTCGAGATGCAAGCGCCGCGCGGGGACATCCAGCTCGATCCAGTCGCCCTCGCGCACGAGAGCCAAGGGGCCACCGGCCGCTGCCTCGGGAGCGACGTGCAGGATCGCTGTGCCGTAGGCCGTGCCGCTCATGCGCGCATCTGAGATGCGCACCATGTCGCGCACACCGCGGGCCAAGAGGCGCGCAGGCAAGCCCATATTCCCGACCTCCGCCATCCCCGGATATCCGCGCGGGCCACAGTTCTGGAGCACCAGCACCGAACTCTCGTCCACCTCCAGGGCGGGGTCGTCGATGCGCGCGTGATAGTCCTCGATCGAGGAGAAGCAGACCGCCCGCCCGCGGTGGACGAGCAACTCGGGCGAGGCCGCCGAGGGTTTCAGCACCGCACCCAGGGGGGCCAGATTGCCGCGCAGGACGGCGATTCCGCCCTCGGCGCACAGGGGCCGGTCGAGGGGGCGGATGACCTCGGACGAGTGGTTGGGAGCAGCAGCGCAGTTCTCCCCGATCGTGTGCCCGTTGACCGTCAGGGCGTCACCGTTCAGCAGACCGCCCTCGTCCAGGGCCCGCAGCACCGCCGGCAGGCCGCCGGCGTAGTAGAAGTCCTCCATCAGGAAGCGACCCGAGGGCTCCAGGTCCACCAGGGTTGGGACGCCGCGCCCCGCCAGGTCCCAGTCGTCGAGGGAGAACTCGACCCCGACGCGTCCGGCGATCGCCAGCAAGTGCAGGACCGCGTTCGTCGAGCCGCCCACCGCGCCGTTGACGCGCACGGCGTTCTCAAAGGCCTCGCGCACGAGGATGCGCGAAGGACGCAGGTCCTCGCGCACCATCTCCACGATGCGCCGGCCCGCGAGCTGGGCCAGGGTCAGGCGCCGGGAGTCCACGGCCGGAATGGCCGCGTTCTGCGGAAGCGCGAGCCCCAGGGCCTCCACCATGCAGGCCATGGTCGAGGCGGTCCCCATCGTCATGCAGTGGCCGGCCGAACGGGACATGCAGGACTCGGCGTCCAGGAACTCGTCCAGCTCCATGGCGCCCGCCCGCACCTCCTCGCTGAAGCGCCAGACCGCGGTCCCCGAGCCGATGTCCTGCCCGCGAAACTTGCCGTTCAACATGGGCCCGCCGGAGACCACCAGGGCGGGCAGGTCGCAGCTCGCGGCGCCCATCACGAGCGCCGGAGTGGTCTTGTCGCAACCGCACAGGAGCACGACCCCGTCGATCGGATTGCCGCGGATCGACTCCTCCACGTCCATGCTCGCGAGGTTGCGGAACAACATGGCCGTGGGGCGCAGGTTGGTCTCCCCCAGAGACATGACCGGAAACTCAACGGGAAAACCGCCCGCCTCGAACACGCCGCGCCGCACGCGCTCGGCGATCCCGTCCAGGTGCGCGTTGCAGGGGGTCAACTCCGATGCGGTGTTGCAGATCCCGATCACGGGCCGGCCGTCGAAGAGGTCCGCGGGGTGGCCCTGGCTCTTCATCCAGCTGCGGTGGAGGAAACCGTCGCGGTCTGCGCCGCCGAACCAGGAGGCCGAACGCAGGCCTTGTTTCTCGTCAGCGCCCATCGATCAGCCTGCGAACTCCGACGGCGGGAGGCCCGTAACGCCCACATCGGCCGCGAAGAGACCGTCCTCGGCCGTGGTGATGTAGAGCACGTCGAGCTCGTCGCCGCCAAAGGCGCAGCTAGTCACATCGCGGGCGGGGACGGGCACGACGCGCTCCACGCTCCCGTCGGGAGCGAGGCGCGTCAGGCGCCCGCCGGCCCAGTGCGCGCACCACAGAAAGCCCTCCGCATCGAAGGTCATGCCGTCGGGCAGCCCCTCCTCAGGGCCGAGGGTGCGCAGGACGCGCCGGCCCGAGAGCGCCCCATCTGTGGGGTCGCGGTCGAAAGCGAAGATCGTCCGGCCGACGCTCTCGGTGTGGACCATCCTCCGGCCGTCGGGGGCAAAGGCCGGGCCGTTGGTCACCACGTAGCCGCTGTCCACGCGCTCGACCGAGAGGTCGGGGGCCAGGCGGTAGAGCGAGCCCGTGGGCCGCACGCAGGCGTCGTCCATCGTGCCGGCGAAGAAGCTCCCGGCCGGATCGCACTCGCCGTCGTTGAAGCGGTTGCCCGGCAAGTCGGCCTCCGGATCGGCGATCGGATCCAGGACGCCGCGCTCGAGGTCCAGAAAGGCGAAACCCGAGCGCGCAGCGGCCACCAGTCCTCCCCCGCGGCGCAGGGCGACGGCCCCCACCTCCTCGGGCAGGGCAAAGGCCTCGCGCCCGTCGGTCGAGGGGGTGAAGCGGAAGCCCACACAGCCCTTGATGTCGAGCCATAGCAGCGCGCCAAGGTCGACGGACCACAGGGGACCCTCGCCCAGGGTCGTGGTCGGGTTCCAGACCGAGGTGACTTTCACGGCCAACATCATCGGCGGCGCCCTGCCCGGACGCAAGGCGTCCGGACGTTCCGGCGAGCCCCGAGGGCGCGCGGCACTACTCGCGCCCGTCCTCGTCCCGCTCGTCGAGAGCGCGCTCGAGCAGACCCCGGAGGTCGATGCCGCGCGGCGCACCGTCGGGCGGAGCCCCCAGCAAGGCAGCGGCGTCCTGGGCGGCCTGGGCGTCCTCGAGGGCGATCGTCCCACCACCGGCGTGCTGCAGAGACAGGGAGAGTCGCCCTAAGGCCGCGTCCAGTTCCAGTACGCGCACCGACACCTCGCGGCCCACGGGCAAGTGCTCGCGCAGGGAGCGGCCGGGACCGAGGCCGGTCTGGGAGGCGTGCACCAGGCCCTCGATCCCCGGCTCGACCTGAACGAAGGCGCCGAACTCGGCCAGACGCGTGACCCTGCCGGCCACGATCCGGCCGGGCGGGTAGGCGGCCTCAGCCACCGACCAGGGGTCTTGCTCGAGCTGCTTGCAACCCAGGTCGATGCGCGCCCCGCGCTCGCGCACGCAGAGCACCCGCGCGCGCAGGGTGTCGCCGAGGGAGACGGCGTCGTCCGGGTGGCGCAGGCGCTGGTGGGAGAGGTTGGAGATGTGGACCAGACCCTCCATCCCGCGCCCGAAGCGCAGGAAGACACCGTAGTCCTCGATGCGAACGACTCGTCCCTCGATCACCTGTCCCGCGGCCAGGCCGGAGAGCTCGCGGTGGCGCTCGCTGGTGCGCTCGCGCTCCTCGACGAGCTTGCGAGAGAGGACCACCCGCTGACGTTCGCGCTCGACCTCGACCACCTCGCAGACGAACTCACGGCCCACGAGCGGAGCGAGGGGCTTGCCGCGGGGCAGACCGCTCTGGGATCGCGGCATGAAGGCGTGCAGGGGGCCGACCTTCAACTCCAGGCCGCCGGGGACCGCGCGCGCGACGCGCGCGCTCACCAGACAGCCCACCTCCAGCTCCTCCCAGAGCGTGAGGCTGGGCTCGGAGCGCAGGTGCAAGGTCCACAGCCCCTCCTCCCGGCCCCCGAGGGTGAACTCGGCTACCTCTCCGACGCGCGGCGGCGCCGAAAAGCGCCGGGCGGACAGGACGCCCTGCATGCGCGGCCCCAACTCGACGAAGACGTCATCTCCATACAGGCCGATGACGGTCCCTTCCCACACCTTCAGGGTGTGGGCCCCGTGGTCCGACTCGGACAATTCGTCGGGCGAATGAGGTTTCACGGCGCGATCCGCAACCCACGTTCGGCGCCCGCCAACCACCGGCGTGAGAACGGCGCGCGCGACGCGAGAGCCCGACCTCTCAGGAGCCGAAGGCGGCCTCGAGGCGCTTCTGGAGCGCGCCGTTGTCGAACTCTTCCTCGACGATGTCGCTACCGCCGACGAGTTGACCGCCGATGAAAACCTGCGGCGTGGTCGGCCAGCTGCTGTAGCCGATCAGGTTCGCGCGCGTGTCTTCCTCATCGAAGATGTTCACCACCTCGTAGGGCCGTCCGGTGCGGTTGAGGATCTCCATCGCGTGGGCGCTGAAGCCGCACATGGGCTGAAACTTCGTGCCCTTGGCGAACACCACGACCTGGTGATTCTCGACGGTCTGCTTGATCTGCTCCGTGTTCATCGCTGTTCCTCCGCCCCCTTCACGGGGTGCTGGTCTTGATCTTCAGGGCGTGGATGGCCTGTGTCAGGTGTTCTCCGCAGGCGGCGTGTACGAGCTTGTGCTGCTCGATCAGGCTCTTGCCCTCGAAGAGGTTCGAGACGATGTGCACCTCGAAGTGGTCCGACGTACCGGTCAGGTCGAAGACCTGGACCTCATCGCCTTCGAAATGCTCCTTAAGTAGGCTCTTGAGTCCCTCGACGCTCATCACCGGTCCGTCCTCCATGGCTGCCACTCGCGCACCTGCAAAGGGCAGGCGCGAGCCGGGCATTTTACTCTCCCTCTCGCGTGAGAGACATCTTTCTCCAACGCCCTTCCACGAGCCTCCTGCCCCATGCCCTCTTCACTCGCCGCATCGTGCGCGGCAAGGCGACCCCCTTCCAGCTCATAGCAGCCACGCTCCTGACCTCCCAGCTGGTGGTCGTCCCGGGCCTGGCCAAGGGGCCGGGCCTGGTCCTCACCGTCGCTGCCCTGCTGCTGTGCGTCAGCGCCAACCTCGCCCTGGCCCTGCTGCTCGCCGGCCCTCTGCGCCTGGCCGCCCTGATGCTTATGCCGGTCTCCTTCGCCGTTGGCCGCTTCCTGCTCGACTGCCCCACGCGCGGCCTGTTCGAGGCCGCCGTCGACACTCCGCTCCTGGCCAGGGTCGGCTGTGATCACTACGCCACGAGCGGTGGCCCGGTCGTGGGCTAGATCGAATCGGGGAGCGGCTCCTCGGGGAGGAGGGAAAGCGAGGCACCAAGAAAGACAAGCAGGACAAGGAAGCCGGAGCTGAACTCGCGAGCCCGCGTGGACGCCCGATCGCAGCACGACCCTGGCGAGGGTCGGGGGCGCCCCGTAGAGTGACCGCGTGCTGCTCTCGCTGCTGATCGCCTGCTGTGCCCAGGACGGAGGCGCGCCGAACTCCGCTCCCGCCGGTGCACTGGACGACGCCCTCCCGCGCCACCCGGAAGAGATCGCCAGGGACGTCGACGCCTGCGAACGCGCGGCCGAGGGGGCACGGCGCGGCTTCCGCGTGGGCCTGCTCAAGGGCCTGGCCCAGGGCGACTGGGAGCGGGTCACGCGCGCCTTCGAACCCGACGCTCGGGGCCGCCTGCCGCGCGCCGATCAGGGCCGGCCCGTGTCGGCCGCCGGCCTCGAACTGACCCTCTTCGAGGCCGGGGGCCTGGGAGCCCTGGAGCGCGCCGACCTGGTCGCGGCCCTGCGCTCCCACTTCGAGGACTGGGACGAGGTTAGGCGGGCGACGATCGAGATCGACGCCTTCGTGCTCGCCGAAGACCACTCCGGCGCCCTGGCCAGCCTGCACCTGACCGTCGCCGGTTCCCTCCCCGACGGAGGCCTCGCCGTGCTCGAAGCCGACCTGTCCTGCGAGCTCGTCGCCCACTCCACGACGCGCTGGACCATCGCGCGCGTCCTGTGGGTCGGGGGCCACTCCGGCCGGGGCGGCGCGCCTGCCTTCGCGGACGTCAGCGGACCGATGGGCTTCCACTTCAACCTCTCCGAGGCGAACCGCGCCCTGACGCGCGAGCTCGTGAACGAGCGCGCCCTGGACGCCGCGGGCGGCGTGAGCGTCATGGACTGGAACCGCGACGGCTTGCCCGACCTGTTCCTCACCCGTCACCGGCAGGCCAGCCTGCTGCTATTGAACGACGGCCGCGGAGGGTTCGAACGCGGCGAGGTACCCTTCGAGCTGCCCGCCGACAGCCCGGCCAGCGTGGCCTTCGTCGACCTCGACGGCGACGATCTCGAGGAGCTCGTGAGCGGCCGGGTGCGACCGATCGCCACGGACCGCGCCCGGGTCGATCTGTGGACGCGGGTGGACGGCACCTGGACCGCCGTCGAGGGCGCCCTGGAGTTCGCCGTCGGGCGCGGCGTGCGAGACCTGGACGTGCAGTCGATCGTCCCCGCCGACTTCGACGGCGACGGGCGCCTGGACCTGTTCTTCTGCGTGCTCTCCGACTCGCGCACGGAGCGCGAGGCACCGGACACCTTCGCCACCTTCGACGGCGGCGACAACCTGCTCTTCATCAACCGCGGCGGGCTCGCCTTCGACGAGCAGTCGGACGAGCGCGGCATCGCCGGACGCCAGCTCACGCGCAGCGCCCTCGCGCTGGATGTGGACGGCGACGGCGATCAGGACCTGATCGAGGGCAACGACCGCGGCCCGGACCGGCTGCATGAGAACCTCGGGAACGGGCACTTCGAGGCACACGTTGATCACCCGCTCTCGCGGGTCTTGTCGAACACGACCGGCATCACGCTCGAGGCCGGTGCGGCGCTGGGGTCCTGGGATCTTTACCTGGCGGGCACCCACTCGAGCGCCGCCGGGCGCATCGTCCCCGCGCTGGTGGGGCTGCCCGCCGCCGTGCGCGCCGCGGCCCTGGACGCCGGAAGCGGCGGCCGCCTGCTGACGGTCAGCGCGGACGGTTCCTGGTCCGTGGGCGTGCACTCGGCGGCCCTGGCGCGCGCCGGGCGCTCCTGGGCGCCGCTCTTCGTCGACCTCGACAACGACGGAACGCGCGAGCTGCTGGTCCAGAACGGCGGCACGACCCACAGCGCCCGGCGCGCGCCCGACTGGGACACCTACCACTGGCGACAGGTGGTCATGGACGCCCTGGCCGCCCACCAGGGCACGGCCCGCGATCCGATCACCGCCGGACGGGAGACCGACTTCAGCGGCTCGCACGCCGGACGTCAGCGCGACCGCCTATTCCTCGCCGTCGAGGGCGCCCCGACGGGTTTCGTCGACGTCGCCCCGCTCCTGGGCCTCGACCTCGAACGCGACGGGCGCAGCGCCGCCGCCATCGACTTCGACGGCGACGGGGACCTGGACCTGGCTCTGCTCGGCCTGCAGGACCTGCGCCTGCTGGAGAACCGCGCACCGCCCGCGCACTTCGCGCGCGTGAGCCTGCGGGCCAGCGACGGCGCTTCGCGCGCCCTGGGGGCGGTGGTGACCCTGACTGCCGGAGGCGTCACCCGGCGCGGCCTGGTGCGGGCCACGGACGGCTACCAGAGCGCGATCCCCGCCGAGCTGCACTTCGGCCTGGGAACGGCCGAGGGCATCGAGCACCTGCGCGTCGAGTGGCCTGGGGGCGAGGTCGAGGAATGGAGCGACCTGCCCGTCGACCGCCGCCTGGTCCTGCGCGAGGGCGAGGGCGAGGTGCACAGCGCCGCCCTCGAAGCCTGGCCCGCCGGCTGGACCCTGGCCCCGACGGACCCGTCCCTGAAGGAGCTCTCCGCCATCGGGATCGACGGGGTCGAGGCCTGGGTGCTGGCGCAGGAACGACCGACGGTGGTGGTCTTCATCGGCGTCGAGGACAGTGCGGGGGCGCGCGCTGTCGAACGCGAGGCCACGCGTATCGGTTCCGCCGTGCGCTTCGTGGCCGTGCGAGTGGAGCCCGACGATGGGCGCTGGGCCGAGAGAGCGCCGGGCGACACGGTCCTCCACCTGCGCGCGGACGACGAACTGCTACGCGCCTGCTTCCCGCCCGACGGGCGCGCGCTCCTGCCCTCGACCTTCGTCTTCGCCGCCACGGGCGAACTGCGACGCGCCGTCGCGGGATCGCTGGATGTCGCGCGCCTCGAGCCCCTGCTGGACTCTCTCGAAGAGGAGCCCGAGTGCGTCGCCGATCTCCTGCGCCTCGGTCGCTGGCACGCCCGGCACGGCCGGGCGGAGGACGCCCTGGACCACTTCCGGCGCGCCCTTGCCGTCGATGCCGACCTGCCGGTGGCGCACAACGAGGTCGGCAAGCTGTGGCTTGGGGTGGGCGAGATCGAGCGCAGCGAGGCGCGCTTCGCCAAGGCCGCCGCCCTCGACCCCGACTTCGCGGAGGCCCAGTTCAACCTGGGAGCGGCGCGCGTGCGCCTGGGCCGCCCGGCCCAGGCACTGGCCCCCCTGCACGCCGCCTGGCGTGTACGCGGCGACGAGCTGGCAATCCTGCTCGCCCTGGGCAACACAGCGGCCCTGGCCGGCGATAGCGAACAGGCCCTCGAAGTACTCGCCACGGCCGCCGGGATCTTCCCCGAGAGCGCCGCCTGTTTCGAGTTGCGAGGCCTGGTCCTCAAGCAGGTCGGCCGCATCGAAGAGGCCCGCGCCCACCTGCGGCGCGCCCTGGACCTCGACGGCAATCTGGAACGCGCGCGCGAAGCCCTGGAAGACCTCGCCGGGCACTGAGCAGCGAAATAGTTCGCCTCTACGGGCCTCGCCCCTGGCGCTCAGCAGCCGAAGCTATCCGCGACGGCCGGCCCGCTGGGAGTGATCGACCAGTTGGAGAGCAAGACCACGCCCACCTGCCTACCGAACTACTCGCGCTGAGAGAGATACCGTCTAGCGAGCCCGCTCTGGTTCGCCAACGCTCGTCCACTTCTCCACCCCCGTGCCCTGCGGCCCCGCACTCCCAACGTCGGCGCGCAGGCAGCGCCGTGAGCGGAGCCAGAGGAAGAGCGAGGATTGGCGAACCAAAGCGGGCTCGGTATCCTTCGCCGTCCCCGTCGTCAGGAGAACCCGATGAAGATCCGCGCAGCAGTCCTCGAGCAATTCGGTGAGCCGCTCGTCGTCCAGGAAGTGGACCTGGCCCCGCCGCGCGCGGGCGAGGTGCTGGTCAAGATCCACGCCTGCGGCGTGTGCCACACCGACCTCTACACCCAGAGCGGAGCGGATCCCAGCGGCTACACGCCCTGCGTCCTGGGGCACGAGGGCGCCGGCGTCGTCGAGGAGGTCGGCGACGGCGTCGCGAGCCTCGCGGTCGGCGATCACGTCGTCACCCTCTTCTCTCCCGAGTGCGGAGAGTGCGCCCACTGCCAGAGCGGCCTGACCAACATCTGCACGGCCATCCGCCCCACCCAGGGGCGGGGGGTCCTGCCCGACGGGACGGCGCGCCTCTCCCGCGACGGCGAGCCGCTGCTGCACTTCATGGGCACCTCGACTTTCGCCGAGTACACCGTCATGCCGGAGATCGCCCTGGCCAAGGTCGATCCGGCGGCCTCCCTGGAGAGCGTCTGCCTGTTGGCCTGTGGAGCGACCACCGGCCTGGCCGCCGCCCTCTGGAAGGCCGAGGTGCGGCGCGGCTCGACCTGCGCCGTCTTCGGCACCGGCATGGTGGGCCTGGGAGCGATCGTCGGTGCGCGCCTGGCCGGCGCCGAGCGCATCATCGCCGTCGATCTCTCCGCGGAGCGCCTCGAGCTGGCGCGACGCCACGGGGCCACGGACCTCGTGCAAGCCTCCGCCGGGGTGGTTGCCGAGATCCTCGACATGACCGACGGCATGGGCTGCGACTACACCTTCGAGGGCACCGGCCGCGTCGACGTGATGGAACAGGCGGTCGAGTCAGCACGAATGGGTTGGGGCGTCTGCACCATCCTGGGAGTGGCGGGCAAGGGCGAGCAACTGAAGATCACGCCGCGCCTGTTGATCACCGGCCGCAAGGTCCAGGGCGGCAGCTTCGGCGGCGCCCGGGGACGCACCCACGTCCCCCAGCTGGTGGACATGTACATGGCGGGCAAGATCGACCTGGACGGCTTTGTCTCCCACCGCATCACCCTCGACGAGGTCAACCGCGGCTTCGAGCTGATGGAAGCCCAGGACGGCGTCCGCTCGGTGATCTGCTTCTGACGCCCACGGCCGCGCAGTGATCATCGAGAAGACCACGAGCCCGCAGTGGCTCTCGAACACCTGGCTGGTGGCTGACGAGCCCGGTGGGCACGCGGTGATCATCGACACGGGCGGCCCCACCGAACCGATCCGCGCGTCCATCGAGAGACTGCGTCTGACCGTCACCCACGTCCTGTGCACCCACCACCACTTCGACCACGTGGCGCACAATGCACAGTACGCAAGCGACCTGGGCTGCCCGATCTGCGGTCACGGCGCCGAGCGGGAACTGTTCGGCGACCTCGACATGGAGCTGGCAGACGGCCAGGAGATCGAGAGCGGTGACCTCGTGATCCGCGCCCTGCACATCCCTGGACACACCCAGGGGCAGCTCGCCTTTCTGGTCAACGAGGAGCGGGTGTTCACTGGGGACACCCTCTTCCGACGCGCCGTGGGCGGGACCCGCGCGCCGGGGCACGGGACCTTCGACCAGCTGCGCGATTCGATCATGGAGCGCCTCCTGCGCCTACCCCACGACACCGCCGTCCACCCCGGCCACACCGACGAGACGACGATCGGCGAGGAGTGGGAGGAGAACCCCTTCGTGCGCATCTGGCGCGACCTCGACACTCCGGCGCAGCGAGCATGCGAGGTCGCCGGAGAGCCCGCGCTCCTGCTGCTCGAAGCCCGCGACTACGACGGCGGCACGAAGTGCATGGTGCGCTGGGAGAGCGGGGAGCTGGACATCGTCCCCGGCTCGCGCGTGCGCGCGGACGCCTAAGGGCCGAGCCGAAAAGTCATGCGCCGCGAGCTCCCCTTCCTGCTTCCCTACCTGCGCCGCCACCTGGCTGCGTACGTCATCGGGAGCGTCTGCGTCGTCGCCAGCATCTTCCTGAAGCTACGCATCCCGGCCTTCCTGAAGGACGCCTTCGACGTCCTCGAGGGCAGCGCCGGCCGGGGCCAACAGGCGCGCGAGGAGGTCTTCGCCATCGCCCTCTGGATCGCGGCCTATGCCCTGATCGTGGCGATCCTGCGCACGATCAGCCGCCTGATGGTCCTGGGCAGCTCGCGGCGGCTAGCCCACGACTTGCGCGCGGAACTCTTCAGCCACCTGACGCGCCTCGCGCCCTCGTTCTTCGTGCGCAACCCCACGGGCCAGATCATGTCGCGCTTCCTGAACGACATGCAGAATGTCCAGGGGCTCGTCGGACCGGTGATCATGTACCTGGCCGAGACCCTGACGCTCTACGCGATCGCCGTCCCGATGATGGCGGACATCGAGCCGACCCTGACCCTGGTCGCCCTGGCACCCTTCCCGTTCTTCCTCTACGCCTCGCGGCGCATGGCGGTGCACATCCAGGAGGGCAGCCGCACCGCCCAGAACTGCCTGGGTGAGATCAGCGCGCGGGTGGACGAGAGCCTCGAGGGACAGGCCGTCATCAAGACCCTCACCCTCGAGGAAGTCGTCAGCGAGCGCTTCGAGGAGCACTGCGCGCGCTACCGCGCCCTGAACCTCTCGGTCACGCGCAAGCGCGCGCTCCTTATCGGGCTGATGATGGGCCTGGCCTCGCTCTCGACCCTGATCGTGCTGTTCCTGGGCACGCCGCGCATCGTCCCCGCGGACCAGTCGGGCTTCACCCTGGGCTCGATGCTCTCGCTGATCTTCTACCTGGGGATGCTGACCTCGCCGACGCGCACCCTGGGTTTTGTGATCAGCTCCGTGAAGCGCGGCGCCGCGGCCCTCGGACGGGTGCGCGAGATCATCGACAGCGAGGTGACCCTGGGTGACCCGCCGGGCGGCCCGCCCTGGCCGCAAGTCGGCCCCGGGGCCATCGAACTGCGAGGCCTGACGATCCGTCACCCACCCCTGGCCGAACAGCCGCACCTCTCCGGCAGCCGACCGACGAGCGCGCACACGATCGCCGGTGAGGATTCCGGGCGGATCGTCCTCGAAGACGTCTCGGTCACCGTGCCGGCCGGCACGACGCTGGGCATCGTCGGCCACACCGGGGCCGGGAAGACGACCCTCGTGCGCGCCCTGGCGGGCCTGCAGGAGGTAGATCCCGGCCAGGTCTTCGTCGACGGCATCGACATCACGCTCATGCGACCGAAGGACCTGCGCCGAGCCGTGGGATTCGTCTCCCAGGACGCGTTCCTGTTCAGCGAGAGCGTGGCGCAAAACGTCGCCTACGCACGCCCCGACGCGACCCGTGAGGAGGTCTCGCGCGCCCTCTCCATCGCGCAATTCGACGGGGACCTGGCGGAGCTCCCCGACGGCCTCGACTCGATCCTCGGCGAGCGCGGCGTGAACCTGAGCGGCGGCCAGCGCCAGCGCACGGCCCTGGCGCGGGCCCTGCTCATCGAACCGCCGATCCTGATCCTCGACGACACTATCTCGGCCGTGGACGCCCACACCGCCGACGGGATCCTGGCCCAGCTGGTGCCCTTCTGCGCCGGGCGCACGACCCTCCTCGTGGCCCACCGCCTGGCCACCCTGCGGCACGCCGATCAGATCATCGTGCTCGCCGAAGGGCGCGTGATCGAGGCCGGGACCCACGACGATCTGCTGGCCGGCGACGGCTTCTACGCGACCCTCTGGGAACACCAGGCGCACCGCGAGGCGCGGGAAGGTGAGGGCTGATGGCTCACCACGCTCCCCACGAGGTCGGGGTGGGACGCGCCCTCGATCTACACCTGCTGCGCCGCCTGTGGCCCTACGTGCGCCCCCAGCGCGGCCTGATCCTGGCCAGCCTGGCCCTGCTCCTGGCGACGTCGGGGGCGGCCCTGGGCATGACCTGGGTCCTCATGCTCATCATCGAGCAGCACGTCGAACCGAGCCCCGACCGGGGACTGGGATTCCTGCTGGGACTCTTTGCCCTGCTCGCGGCGGTCGAGGTGCTCGGTCGGGCCATCGGCACCTGGACGGTGGACGTCGCCGGCCAGAACGCTCTCCTGGGCCTGCGAACGGCGATCTTTCGCCACCTCCAACGCCTCTCCTCGACGTTCCACGACCGGACCCCGACCGGTCGCCTGGTGGGCCGCGTGACGACCGATGTGGAGGCCCTGCAGGAGATGTTCTCCTCCGGAGTGGTGACGGTCCTCGGCGACCTGATCTTCCTCTGCGCGACGATCGGAATCCTGTTCAGCATCCACTGGCAGCTGACCCTGGCCGTGATGCTCGTGGTGCCGGTGCTGGTCGCTCTAACGCTCTGGATGCGCGTGCGGGTACGAGCGGCCTACGCGGCCATGATCGACAGCCGCTCGCAACTCAACGCCTTCCTCCACGAGCACGTCATCGGCATGCCGGTGGTCCAGATGTTCACGCGCGAGAAGCGCGTACGCAGCGGCTTCTTGAGCATCAGCGGCCGGATGCGCGACGCCCAGCTCGAGGGCGTCTGGTGGGAGTCGGTCCTGTCCGCCTCCACGGAGAAGTTGAGCCACCTGACGGTCGCCCTGATCCTGGCCTTTGGCGGCTCGCTGCTGACGGGCGAGGAAGAGGGCGACGTGCTTCTCTCGGGCATGACTCTCGGAGCACTCTTCGCCTTCATCGACTACATGCGCAAGTTCTTCGTGCCGCTCAATGACCTGAGCCTGAAGGTGACCGTGATGCAGAGCGCGATGACAGCCGCCGAGCGCATCTTCCGTCTGCTCGACAAGGACGAGATCATCCCCGAGAGTCCCGCTCCGCTCCGGCCGCCGGCCACGCGCGGAGTGATCGCCTTCCGGGGCGTGACCTTCGGTTACGACCCGGCCGATCCGGTCCTGCGCGACGTCTCCTTCGAGGTCGCTCCCGGCGAGCGCGTGGCGATCGTAGGCGCCACGGGCGGCGGGAAGACGACCCTGTTGAAACTCCTGACCCGTCTTTACGACGTCCAGTCGGGATCGATCTCCCTCGACGGAATCGACGTCCGCGACTACTCCCTGGGCGACCTGCGCTCACGCATCGGCATCGTGCCCCAGGACGTGTTCCTCTTCGGCGGCGACGTCCTGCACAACGTCCGTCTCGGCCACCCCGAGATCTCCGAGCAGGAGGCGCGCGCGGCCGCCGACCGGCTGCACCTCGACCAGCTCGTGGCGCGCTTCCCCCTGGGATACCGCGAGCCCGTCCGGGAGCGCGGCGCCAACCTCTCCTCGGGCGAGCGCCAGCTCGTCGCCTTCGCTCGCGTGCTGGCGGTCGCGCCGGCGGTGCTGGCCCTGGACGAGGCGACCTCCCAGGTGGACTCCCAGACTGAGCACCTGCTGCAGACTGCCCTACACGAGCTGACCGCCGATCGGACCGCGCTGATCATCGCCCATCGCCTGTCCACCATTCGTAATGTGGACCGCATCCTGGTGATCGACCACGGGGAGGTGGTCGAGGAAGGCACGCACGAGGAGCTGCTGCGCGCGCAGGGCACCTACCGCAGACTGCACGACCTCCAGTTCGAACCGGACGAATAGGGCGACCGAGCCGCGGAGCGGGATTGGACTCTCCATCCACGGCGTGGGATAGTGCTCCCGTGTCGGAGGAGACCTACCGGGTCGAGGCGCAAGACCTCGCAGACGGAGGCGTGGAGGTGCGCCTGGCCGGCGATCTGGTCCTGGAGCGCACCGACGCCCTGCGACGGAGCCTCGATTCTGCCGCGCGCGAGGGGCCCATCGCGCGCTTCGACCTCTCGCGGGTGAGCAGCCTGGACGGAGCCGCGGCGGCGGTCCTGGCCGAGGCCTGGTGCGCCGCCGGTGCCGCCGGCGCCCGCCCGACCTTCGCCGGCGCGCCGGCCAATGCGGCCAAGATGCTCGAGTTCACCACCCAGCGACCGCCGCAGGGCGAGCGGCACGGCGCGCCCCCGAGTGCCTCCCTGGTACGCACCGTCGGCGAGGCGACCGCCAGACTGGGGGAGCTCGCGCGCTCGGTGCTGACCACCCTCGGCTCGCTCGTGCACTCGACGCGCGCGGCCTGCGCCGACCCTCGCTCCGTGCACTGGATCGACGTGCCGCGCCTGGCCGCACGCGCCGGGGCCGATGGAGCGCCGATCGTGCTCCTGATCGCCTTTCTGATCGGAGTCATCACCGCCTACCAGGCCGCCACCCAGATGCACCAGCTGGGCGCGGACGTCTACGTCCCGGACCTGGTGGCGCTCTCGATCACGCGCGAGCTCGGCCCGCTGATCACGGCCATCGTCGTCGCCGGCCGCTCGGGAGCGTCGATCGCCGCCGAGCTCGGCACAATGCGGGTCTCGGAGGAGATCGACGCCCTGGAGACCCTGCGCCTCGATCCCCTGCGTTTCCTGGTGCTGCCGCGCGTCATCGCCCTGACCCTCATGCTGCCCCTCTTGACCCTGCTCGCCGAGGCCGTGGCGATCACCGGTGGACTCCTGATCACGACCGCCGAGCTTGAGCTCACGAGCGGCGTTTACCTGCGCTCGACGCGCGACGCCCTCGACGTCTGGGACGTCGGTGGAGGGGTAATCAAGGCCCTCGTCTTCGGCGCGTTGATCGCCCTGATCTCCTGCGAGCGCGGCCTGTCCACGCGCGGGGGAGCCGAGGGGGTGGGACGCTCGACCACCGCCGCGGTCGTCGCCAGCCTCTTCAGCCTGATCGCCGCCGACGCCTGCTTCACCCTGCTCTTCAGCCGCCTGGGCATCTGATGATCCGCGTCGAGGACCTCAGCATCGGATACGACGGCCAGCCGCTCATGGAGCACCTCGACTTCCAGGTCGCACACTCCGAGGTGTTCCTGATCCTGGGCGGCAGTGGCTGCGGTAAGTCGACCCTCATGAAGTCGATGATCGGCCTGCTCCCGCCCCTGGCCGGGCAGGTCTCCATCGGCGAGCGGCCTAGCCCGCCGGACGGCCCGCCGCCCTTCGGGGTGCTCTTCCAGTCGGGAGCCCTGTTCGGCTCCCTGACCCTGGCCCAGAACGTCGCCCTGCCCCTGCAGAAGTGGACGAACCTGGAGCCCGACACGATCGAGTGCCTGGTGCGCTGGAAGCTCTGCCTGGTGGGTCTCGACGGCTTCGAACACCACCTGCCCGCGGAACTCTCTGGGGGGATGAAGAAGCGCGCCGGGATCGCTCGCGCCCTGGCGCTCGAGTCGCCGCTGCTGTTCCTGGACGAGCCCTCGGCCGGGCTCGATCCGCGCAGCGCGGCGGACCTCGACGAGCTGATCCTGACCCTGAACGAGAGCATGGGCGTCACGATCGTGATCGTGACCCACGAGCTCTCGAGCATCTTCACCATTGGCGGGAGTTGCATCCTGCTCGACCGCGAGGCGCGCGGCATCATCGCGCGCGGAGACCCGCGCGTGCTGCGCGAGGAGTCCGACGACGAGCGAGTGACTGGCTTCTTTCAGCGCCGTTCCACCGCAGAGCCGAACCACGGAGCCCGGACATGATCGCCGCCCCGACCGACCGCTGGAAACTGGGCCTGTTCGTCGTGATCGGCCTGACCGTCGGTCTCGGATCCCTGTTCTGGATCGGCGCACAGCGCCTGAACCGCGACTCCGTGCAGATCGTGACCTACTTCCAGGAGCCCGTGGGTGGCCTGGAGGAGGGGTCCGCGGTCAAGATGCGAGGCGTGAGCGTCGGCATCGTGGACACGATCACGATCGCTCCCGATCGGCGCTCGGTCGAGGTGCGCGCGAACATCTTCTCCGACGTGCTCGAGATGCTCGGGGTGAGCCCCGAAGGCACGGGCACCGGGCGCATCGGTCCCGACGACCTGCGCACCCAGGTCGCCATGGCGGGCATCACCGGCACCAAGTACGTGCTGGTCGATTTCTTCCCCCCCGACGAGCACCCCCTGCCGCGCCTCAGCTTCGATCCCGGAGACAACTACCTGCCGTCCGTGCCCTCGACCCTCAAGAACTTCGAGGACGGCCTGAACATGATCTTCGGGGCCGTGCCCGAGCTGGCGACGGAACTGAGCGCGCTCCTGCGCCTCTCCCACGCGCGACTCGAGGCGATCGACACCGAGGACCTGTCGCGCAGGGCGGCCAACCTGCTCGACCTGGCCGGGGAGCGCCTTGGCGCCCTGGACACCGCACGCCTGAGCGAGGCTGGGGTCGAGGCCCTCGGGGCCTTGCGCGACCTGATGAGCGGGCTCGAGGCCGCCGACGGCCCGCTCGTGAGCGCCGCCGACAGCTGGCAGGCCGTCGCGCGCCGCCTGGAAGCGGTCCTGACAGAAGTGGACGCCGAGGCCACCGCCAGTTCGCTGCGCGAGGCCTCTGCGGCGATCAGCGGCCTGGCGCGCGACGCCGGAGGTGCCTCGAACGAGCTCGCCCGCGACCTGCGGGCCTTCCGGGAGGCCATGACCGCCGTGCGAGCCCTGGCCGAACTCCTCGAACGAGACCCGGGCGCGCTCCTGCGCGGCCGCGCCCAAGACCCCTGAATCCCATGCGACACATCCTGGCCGCCATCCTCTTGACCCTGCTCTCGTCGTGCCTGGCCGGGAGCGGGCCGGCCTCGATCCGTTACTACAGCGTCACGCCCCCGAGCGAGGAGCGCGAGGCCCCCCCGGGCACGCGACGCGAGGTACGCCTGCGCGATGCCCTGGCTGCGGGACACTTGCGCGAGCGAATGGCACGCCGCACCTCCCCGGTGACCCTCGAGTTCCTCGAACTCGACCGCTGGAGTGAGCCGCCGATCGCCTACGTAGAGCGCGCCCTGGCCCGGGCCCTGTTCGAAACGGGCGACTTCACGCGCTCGGAATCCCACGCGGCCCCCTCCGTGGACATCGAACTCCTGGCCTTCGAGGGCGTCCCCGCGGCCACGGAAGACATGGCCGGCGTGCGCCTGGTGCTCGTCGTTCACGCGACGGACGCCGAGGGACACTCGCTGCTCGACCGCACGATCGAACAGCGCATCGAGAACGCCGACGGCTCGCCGAGCGCGGCCGCCCGCCACCTCTCCCTGTGCCTGGCGCGCGCCGTGCGCGAGGCCGCGCGCTCCCTGAGCGAGGTCCTGCCCTGACCGACCAGGTTGCCCGCGGCGGGCGACAGCAGGCCTTGCATCCCCGGCGGGGTCGGTCCCTACTACACGGTCGGGAGACTCCTCTTGAACCTGCGTGCACACGGCAATCTGTGGGCCCTCACCAACGGCCAGCGCCTGCGCTACCTGGCAGCGGTGGTCTCGACCGTCCTCACCACGGCCTGCCTCTTCGCCTCGCCGCTGGTGGTCAAGGCCCTGATCGACGGCCCCCTGAGCGTTCCGCGCATCGGGCTCTCCGCGACCGACGCCGCACTGCTCGGTGTGCCGGCCGTGGTGCGCACGGGCATCGAGATCGGTCTGTGGGCGCCCTCTTCCACCGACCTGCTCGCCGCGCGCCTCGCACAGGAGAACGGCCTGGCCTTCTGTCTGTGGAGCGGCGCCGCCCTGCTCTTCGGGCTCTCGGCGGTGGGCGCCCTGTTCCTCTACCTGCGCGGCCGCCACGCCTCGATCGCCTCCGAGGCCATCGTACGCCGCCTGCGGGACGCCCTCTACGATCGCCTGCAGCGCCTACCCTGCACCTTCCACGACCGTTCCGAGACCGGAGACCTGGTCCAGCGCTGCTCGTCGGACGTGGAGACCGTGCGCGTCTTCCTCCAGGCCCAGGTGGTCGAGATCGGGCGCTCCCTGATCCTGCTGGCGGCAGCGATCCCGATCCTGGCGTCGATCGATGGGCACATGACCCTCGTCTCGCTCTCGATCTTCCCGCTCATCATCACCTTCGCGGTCGTCTTCTTCCGGCGCATCAAGAACGTCTTCCAGACGATGGACGAGGCCGAGGCGTCGATGACGACGGTCCTGCAGGAGAACCTGACCGGGATCCGCGTGGTGCGCGCCTTCGCGCGCGCGGAGCACGAGGTAACTCGCTTCGGCGTGACCAACGACGCCTTTCGCGACCGCTCCTACGACCTGATGCGCTTGCTCGGCATCTACTGGTCCTCGTCGGACCTGCTGTGCTTCGCCCAGCAAGGCCTGGTGCTCATCTGGGGTTCGAAGCGCGCTCTCGACGGCGACCTCGATCTGGGCGAGCTCTTCGTCTTCATCACGCTGATCGCGATGGTGATCTGGCCTGTGCGCCACATGGGGCGCGTGCTGACCGACGCCGGCAAGGCGATCGTGGCCCTGGGGCGCATCGAGGAGATCCTGGACGCGCCGCTCGAGAGCGCTCCCGACACTCCCCACGCTCTCACCGAGCGGCCCGAGAGGATTGAGTTCGAGGGCGTGGGTTTCTCCCACGGCAAGGAGACGGTGCTCGACGGCGTGTCCTTCGTCGTCGAGCGCGGCCAGACCCTCGCGCTGTTGGGCCCGCCCGGTTCGGGCAAGTCGACCATCGTGCACCTCCTGCTGCGCCTCTACGACCACGACCGTGGGGCGATCCGCATCGACGGTGTCGAACTCGACTGCTTCAACCGCAGTGACCTGCGCGCGCGGGTGGGCGCCGTGCTCCAGGAGCCCTTCCTCTACTCCCAGACCATCGCGGCCAACATCTCCGCCGGGAGGAGGAGCGCCAGGGAAGAAGAGATCTCCGAGGCCGCCCACGCCGCCTGCCTGGTGGAGGCGATGGGCGAGCTGGAGCACGGCTTCCTGACCGCGGTCGGCGAGCGTGGGGTGAGCCTCTCGGGAGGCCAGCGCCAGCGCGTGGCCCTGGCCCGGGCCCTACTGCACAAGCCCCCGATCCTGGTGCTCGACGACGCACTCTCCGCCGTGGACACGCGCACCGAGGCGCGCATCGTCGCGGAGCTCGAACGCGGGCGCGCCGAGCGCATGACCCTGATCGCCACCCACCGCCTCTCCTCGGTCGTCTCCGCAGACCAGATCCTGGTCCTCGAGCGGGGCCGGGTCGTCCAGAGCGGCACGCACTCCGAGCTCCTGGCACGCCCGGGCGCCTATCGCCGCCTGTGGAGCGTGCAGGGAGGCATCGAGGAGCTACTCGCCGAGGGCCAGACCGAGGACTCCCAGGCCAGCGAGGAGGGCCGGGCATGAACGCCGCACTCCCCGAGGAAGCACCGACAGACAGCGGCTTCGACCTCGATCTGTGGCGCAAGCTGTGGGCCACGACGCGCCCCTACCGCCTGCGGATCTGGCTGCTGTGCTTCTGCGCCTGCACGACCGCCGCGGCCGAAGTCGCCCTGCCGCAGCTGACGCGACACCTCCTGGACGAACTCGTAGCCCGCTCAACATCCGTGCGCCTGCTGCCCTACGCGGTGGGCTACGGGGCGATCAGCCTGGGCCTGGTGCTCTCAGTCGTGACCTTCATCCACATGGGTGGCTTCCTGCGCACGGCCATCGCCCACGACATCCGCCGCGACGGCTTCGCCAACGTCCAGCGCCTCTCCTTCTCCGCCTTCGACCGGCGATCGGTGGGCTGGTTGATGGCGCGCATGACCTCAGACTGCGAGCGCCTCTCCAACATCCTGGCCTGGGGTGTCCTGGATCTGTTCTGGGCCGTGACGCTCATGAGCGGCATCGCGCTGGCGATGTTTCTGATGGACCCACTGCTCGCGGCCGGAGTGCTGGCTGTCGTGCCCGCGTTGATCTGGATCAGCGCCTTCTTCAAGCGACGCATCCTCCACAGCGCGCGCGAGGTGCGCGGGACGAACTCGCGCCTGACCGCCGCCTACAACGAGGGCATCACGGGCCAGCGCACGAGCAAGGTGTTCGTCCGCCAGCAGGCCAACCTGGAGGAGTTCGGCGCGCTCTCGCAAACCATGTTCTCCTGCTCGGTTCGCAACCAGTTGCTGAACGCGACCTACGTGCCTCTGATCCTGACCCTGGGCAGCGTGGCGACCGCCCTGGTGGTGGCGGCCGGCGGCATGCAGGTGGCGGCGGGCGGCATGGGCCTGGGGACGCTGATCGCGTTCATGATGTACACGCGCTTCTTCTTCGACCCGGTCAACGAGATCTCGCACTGGTTCGCCGAGCTGCAGATGGCCCAGGCCTCGGCCGAGCGCATCATGGGCCTGATCGAAGAGGTGCCGGAGATCGCGGACTCCGAGAGCGTGCGGGCGCGGGTGGCCGCGACGGCCGCTGCACCCGCGCGCGAGGGCAGGGCGCCCGACGGCCTCGCCGCACGCATCGGCCAGATCGAGTTTCGCAGCGTGGGCTTCGCCTACGACGGGGGGCGACCGATCCTCGAGGACTTCGACCTGCGGGTCAGCGCGGGCGAGCGGGTGGCCCTGGTGGGATCGACCGGCGGCGGAAAGACGACCCTCGTGAGCCTGCTATGCCGCTTCTACGAGCCGACCACTGGAGCGATCCTGGTCGATGGCGTCGACTACCGCGAGCGCAGCCTGGGCTGGTACCAGTCCCAGCTGGGGATCGTGCTCCAGACCCCGCACCTGTTCAGCGGCAGCGTAGCCCAGAACATCCGCTACGGGCGCCTGGACGCGACCGACGCCGAGGTGGCGCAGGCCGCGCGCCTGGCGGGGGCCGACGCGCTCCTGGAGCACCTCAAGGAGGGCTTCGAGAGCCAGGTCGGTGAAGGCGGAGGGCGCCTCTCGGTGGGCCAGCGCCAGCTCGTCTCCCTGGCACGCGCGGTGCTGGCCGAGCCCCAGATCTTGATCATGGACGAGGCCACCTCGTCCGTGGACGGTAAAACGGAGCGCCGCATCCAGCGCGGACTCGAAGGGGTACTGGCCGGACGCACGAGCTTCATCATCGCCCACCGCCTCTCCACCGTTCGCTCAGCCGATCGCATCCTCGTCATCGAGCGCGGGCGCATCGCCGAGAGCGGCAAGCACGAGGAACTCCTGGCTCTCGAGGGGCACTACCACGCTCTCTACACCCAGCAGAGCTTGCGCGAGTCCGGACGCGACGCGCGGGACTGGGGCGGCGCGGGTGAACTGCCCGAACCCGCTAGCTGACGCATCCTTGCCCGGCGGCGAGGCGGTGACGATCATGGATTCGTGAAGAATTCCCAACGACTGCACCTGCTCCTCGTTCCGCTCCTGCTCCTGGTCGGTGCCTGCAGCGCCCGAACGCCGGTCTTGATCGCCCACCGCGGAAACTCCTCGGCGGCTCCCGAGAACACCCTGGCCGCCGTGCGCTCGGCCCTCGCCCTGGAGATCGCGCCCGACCTGTGTGAGATCGACGTGCATCGCAGCGCGGACGGCGCCCTGGTCGTGATCCACGACGACACCCTCGACCGCACCGCAGGGGTTGCCGGAAAGGTCGCGGACCTCCCCCTGGCCCAGCTGCGCCGCCACCCGGTCGGTTTCGCCGCGCGCTTCGGCGAACAGTTTGCCGGCGAGCCCCTGCCGATCCTGAGCGAGGTGCTCGGGCTGCTGGAGGGCACGGACACCGACCTGATGATCGAGATCAAGGTACGGGGCGTGGGAGCCGAGATCGCGCGCCTGCTGGCAAGGCGCGGCGAGCTGGACCGGCACCTGATCGCCAGCTTCGACCCAGGCGTCGTGGTCGATGCCTCCATGGCCGTCCCGCGCGTGCGCACCCTGCTCCTGCGCGGCGAGTCGGATCCCGAAGAACTCGAGCTCGCGCGGCGCATGGGCGTCGACGTGCTCGGCGTCTCCGAGCGCTCCCTCACACCCGAGGCCGTGCAGCGAGCCCACGAGCATGGGCTGGAACTGTGGGTCTACACGGTCAACGACACCGCCCGCGCGACGGAGTTGCTGGACTGGGGCGTCGACGGCCTGATCACCGACCGGCCGGCGGAGATGCGCGCCCTGGCGCCGTTCGCGCCCTGAACCCCGTCCTCAGGGAAGACGTCGCGCCAGGTGGCGCGAGAGGCGCCGGGTGAGCCAGGGCGGCAGGTGCGACCAGGTAGAGCGCAGGGCGCGCGTGCGCGGATTCGACGGGGTGAAGGAGGGCGTCGAGGTGCTGCTCAGCAGGTGATAGCGGTAGGCCAGGGGCCGCGCCTCAAAACCCTGGTTGCGCTTGAAGGCCACCGCCCCAGAGTCGCGCCGGCTGCGCCCCAGGTCGAAACGTCGTAGACCGTGGTCGCGAGCCCACTCCTGCAGGCCGGCGATCATGAAACTCGTGGCGGACCACTCGCGGTTGGCCTCGGGCGTGGTGCCGATGTAGTACATCGAGAAGGTGTCGCCGTGGACGAAGGACATGCTGGCCGCGACGGTGCGGCCGGCGCGCCGGGTAGCGTGCACGACGGCGCCCGAGGCGAGCTCCTCCTGCAGGGCCTGAAACCAGTCCAGGGGTAGCGCCGGTGATCCCAGGCGGCGCTTGCTGTCGTGGAACAGGCGCTCGAGATCGACGAGGTGATCGGGACCTTCGACGAGCTCCAGGCCGTGCCGGTCGCGCGCCCGGCGCACGAGACGCCGTTCCTCCTTGGGCAGGCTCGCTAGCAGGTCCTCTCCTTTTCCGGGCAGGTCGCGCGTGAAGGCCAGGTAGAGGTCGGACGTCACGAGGTCACCCAGGCCGGGATCTTCCTCGCAGCGCAACTCCAGGCGCCCCACTCGCTCGACGCGAGCCAGCTCGACGGCGGCCGAGACCAGGGCGCGCACGACGAAGCCGTCCTCCCCCAGGGGCCCGGCGCCGACGCCGTAGGGAACGGAGATCAGGTGCGACGGACCGAACAGGCCGCGGCAGCGCGCCAGGGGCAGCACGCCCACGATCCGTCCGTCGCGCCAGGCGACGAGGTCCCGGCGCGCGTGGCCGAACACGCGCTCGACCGCGCGCAGCCAGCCGGCGCGCTGGGCGAAGCGACCCTGAGGATGGGCCGCCACGAGGGCGTCGCGCGCCTCGTCGTCCTCGCCGCGCGCGGCGCGCACCTCAAGGCTCGCGCCCTGCGGACTGTCGGCGCTCGGACCGCTACGGGAGGGCTTCATGGGAGACGGTGCGCCCGACGGCCTGCGCTCCGGATTCTTCTCTTCGGCCGCGGGGCCGACCGGAGGTGAGGATTCTCGCCTGCACGCCAGGCAGCAGACCAAAGCCGAGGCCGCGCGCCAAGCCCCACGGCCTGGCGACGCGGCCCCGAAGAGCGCTGCAGCGGGCGGCGCTGACTAGAAGGTGGTCAGGTAGCGCTCGACCTCCCAGGAGTGCACGGTCCCGATGTACTCCTGCCACTCGGTGCGCTTGGCATGCACGAAGTGCTCAAAGATGTGCTGCCCAAGGGCGTCCTTCATGATCTCGTCCTTGTCGAGGGCCGTGATGGCCTCGCCCAGGTTGCCCGGCAGGCTCTTGATCTTCAGGCGCGAGCGCTCGCGGGCGCTCATGCGGTAGACGTTGGCCGAGACCGGCGGCGGGGGCTCGATCTGGTTCTTCACGCCGTCGAGACCCGCGGCCAGCATGACCGTGAAGGCCAGATAGGGGTTGCAGGCCGGATCGGGCATGCGCAGCTCGCAGCGCGTGCCGATCGCGCGCCGCGCAGGCACCCGGATCAGGGGCGAGCGGTTGCGCATGGACCAGGCCAGGTCAGTGGGCGCCTCGTAGCCGGGAACCAGGCGCTTGTAGGAGTTGACCAGCGGGTTCGTGATGGCGCAGAAGGCGCGCGCGTGCTTGAGCAGGCCGCCCACGTACCAGCGCATCGTGTCGGAGATCCCGTCGTACTCTCCGTCGGGATCGAAGAAAGAGTTGCTGCCGTCTTCGCGAAAGAGGGACTGGTGGACGTGCATCCCCGAGCCGTTCTGGCCGTGGATGGGCTTGGGCATGAAGGTCGCGTGCAGGCCCATGTCGCGCGCGACCCGACGTACGACGAAGCGGAAGGTGGCCAGGTTGTCGGCGGTCGCCAGGGCGCCGTCGTACTTGAAGTCGATCTCGTGCTGCCCGGGCGCCACCTCGTGGTGGGCCGCCTCGATCTCAAAGCCCAGGGCCTCGAGGGCGATCACGATCTCCCGCCGGCACTCCTCGCCAAGGTCCATCGGAGCCAGGTCGAAGTAGCCCGCCCCGTCGTGGGTCTCGGTGGTCGCCTCTCCTCCGGGCCCCTGAAGGAACAGGAAGAACTCCGCCTCAGGGCCGGCGTTCATGACGAAGCCCATCTCGGCGGCGCGCGCGCACATGCGCCGCAACGCGAGGCGCGGGCAACCCTCGAAGGGCGTCTCGTCGGGGTTGTAGATGTCGCAGATCAGACGCGCCACGCGACCTTGATCGCGGCCGCCGTGCCCGACCGAGGCCCAGGGGTCGATGCGGTAGGTCGAGAGGTCCGGCTTGAGGAGCATGTCCGACTCCTCGATGCGCGTGAATCCCTCCACCGACGATCCGTCGAACTGGATCTCGCCGTCGAGGGCCTTCTCGAACTGACTGGCGGGGACCTCGATGTTCTTGTTGATCCCGGTCAGGTCCGTGAACTGCATGCGCAGGAAGCGCACGTTGTGCTCCTGGGCGTGCTCCAGGATCTGCTGCCGGTCCATTGTTGAATCGATCGCCTGGTAGGCCTTGAGTTCGTTCGCGCTGATCGTGCTGGTCATGGCGGTTTAGGGGCAAAGGGGCGTATTGGCCCAAGAGGGGAGATCCGTACCTACAAGCAAGAACTGCACAAACGGCCAGTTTTTGCTCGCACTAAGGGGGATCATGGCGCCTGGAGGGCCGTTCCGCCACCGGAAACCTGCCAAAACCGTACTTTTCGTGTGACACCGCGCAAAACCAGCGCGGGAGCTTTCCGCCGGCAGGGTCGGGCGCGACCCCGGGTCAGGGAGTCATCCCCCACCAGGGAGCTTGCTCCCCGCCGAGCCGGGGACCAAGATCCCTGCCCCGCCGGCGACCACCCTGCGGAGACCGCAACCATGGAGACCCCCAAGCGCAGCTGGATCAGCGGCATCTTCCAGCGACGGTACCGCGAGATCACCGTCGAGGCGGTCGTCTTCGGCGTCCTGATCGGCGTGGTGATGAACGCCGCCATCACCTACTCAGGCCTCAAGATTGGCTTCACCATCGGTGGCAGCGCGATCGCCGCCGTACTCGGCTGGGGAGTCCTGCGAGGGATCCTGCGCAAGGGCAGCATCGTCGAGAACAACGTGGCCCAGACCGTGGCCTCCTCGGTCAACACCTCCAACAGCGGGGTGATCTTCACAGTCCCGGTGCTCTTCCTGCTCGGCGTGCAGGTCAACTTCTGGTGGCTGGTGGCCGCCTGTACCGCCGGCGCGATCCTTGGGGTGGCCTTCATCATCCCGACCCGCAAGCAGATGATCGACTGTGATCGACTGCGCTTCCCGACCGGCACGGCGGTGGCAGCGGTCCTGCGCTCTCCGGGCGAGGGCGTGGAGAAGGCCCTCGTGCTGCTGGCCGGCATCGGCCTCGCCATGGCGGTCTTCTTCTTCACCCAGAGCCACTCGGTCCTGGGCATTCCCGGCTACGGCCAGCTTGGGATCGCCGGCGTCCACGACGACGCATTGGACATCGGGTCGTGGATCGCGAGCGTCCCCGGCCTGGGGAATCTGTGGCACGACTCCTTCCAGTTCACCTGGGCCATCGCCCCCTTCGCCCTGGGCGCCGGCTTCATCACCGGCCGCCCGGGCCTGGTGGTCCTGGCGGGCGGCATCCTGGCGGCCTACGTGATCACCCCCGTGGCCTTCGACAACCAGTGGATGCCGGCCACGGTGGGAGGCGACGAGGCGGCGGGCTGGGCCCTGCTGAACATGAACCGGCCCCTGGGGATCGGCCTACTGATGGGCGGCGCCCTGGTCGGCCTGCTGTTCGCGATCCCCGCCATCGGAGCCGCCCTGAAATCCATGCGCGGCGCCACCGAGGGCGGCCGCGAGCGTGATGAGCTACCCCTGGGCGTGCTGGCCGTCGCCATCGGCCTGGCCTTCTGCGTGCTCTTCGGCGCCGCCCACGCCACGGTGAGCGATGGCAGCCTCGCTCAAGCGGCCCTGATCGCCGCCGTCGGCACGGCCTGGATGTGGTTCGCCGGCATCGTGATCGCCCAGTGCGCGGGCATGACCGACTGGAGCCCGATCTCGGGCATGGCGCTCTTGACGGTCATGGTCTGCCTGCTCTTGACGGACAACCAGGTCGTCCCGGCGGTCCTGATCGGCGCGGCGGTGTGCGTCGCGATCACCGAGTGCGCGGACATGATGCAGGACCTCAAGACCGGCCACCTGGTGGGCGGCTCGCCCCTGCGCCAGCAGTTCATGGAGCTGTGCGTGGTGTGGATCGGACCGGTGGTCTGCCTCGCGACGGTGTACCTGCTCGCCGAACGCAACATGGGCGAGTACGGCGTCGCCTTCGGGCCGGGGACCGACTCCCCCGCCCCGCAAGCCGCCGCCTTGCAAGGCGCGATCGACACGATCCGCAGCGACAACGCCCCCACCGGGCTGTACGCCATGGGCGGCGTCCTGGGCGGCTTGATGAGCCTCTCCGGCATCCCCGGCCTGGGAGTGCTGGTCGGACTCTCCATGTACCTGCCCCTGCGCTACCTGCTGCCCTACGGCCTGGGCTGCGCCGTGCAGATGCTCATGCAACGCCTGAAGGGTGCGAGCTGGACGGAGAAGTGGGGCGTCCCCTTCGCCGCCGGCTTGCTGGTGGGCGAAGGTCTCCTGGGCATCGTCTTCGCGGCCATCCAGGTCATGGGAGGGTGAAGGAGATGATCGGCAAGCTCGGCAACCTGCTGCTCGTGATCGGGACTGTCTTCGGCGCCCTGGCCGCGGCGGACAGCGTCAAGGCCTATCGGCACGTCGACCTGACCGGGGACGAAGATCTGGCCGGGGAGTTCCTGTTCCTGGACGTCCCCGGCGCGACGGACGATCCCGAGTCGAATCCCCCCCCGATCCTCGCCCTTCAGGGCCAGGCGCTCTCGGCCGAGCTCGTCGCTGGTCTGCGAGCCGCCGGCGTCGAGCGCGTGCGCGTCCGCAGACCGGCACTGGCTTTCGAACCCGTGACCCTGGCCGAGGCCGAGGGGCGCGTCTTGCACGGCGGCGTGGCGCTCGGCGGAAGCAGCGAGTCCATCCGGGCGGGTCGCATCATCACCAGGGATCTGGTCGAGCGCGCGCGCGCGGCCGGAGTCTTGACCCTCGCGGTGCGCGACGGCGAGGCGCTCGATCTTACGGCCGAAGGACTCGATCTCGGGCGCAAGGCGCGCCTGGCGGAGGACATCGACCTGCCGTTCCAGATCCCGGCCGGCACCTACCTCGACGCCACTCGCCTGGCCGAGCTCACCGAGGCCGAGGTCGAGATGGTGGACGTCAAGACGCCCGCGGCCTGGAACCTGGCGGACTGGACCCAGCGCTGGAACTTCCTGGGCGCGGTGCTCGCGATCCTCGCCGGGGTGCTCCTCAACCGCCGCGGCGCGCGGGCCAGCGCCGTGCAGGCCACCCCCAGCGCCGGAGGGACGGTCGAGGAGCCGAGCGCCGTCCTCGAGCGCCTCGTGGCGGAGACCGAGGCCCTGGCCGGCCGGGTCGAGACCCTGGACGCCCCGGCCCTGCACGCCGCGCTGGACGCCCTCCTGAGCGGTCCGCTGTACACCCTGGTCGAGGGGCGCGAGGCCCTGCGCGCACGCCACGGCGTGCGGGCCGCGACCGCCTTCATGGCTCCCCTGGCCACGGCCGAGCGCCAGCTGAACCGCGCCTGGTCGGCGGCGGTGGACGGAGCCACCGAGGAGTCGCGCGACTGCGTGGGGCACGCCCTGGCGCCCCTGCGGGAAGCGCGCGCCGCCTTCCCTGCCTCCTAGCCCCCATCCATGCGGGCAGGTGCGCCCGCGACCCCGTTCGGATACCCTGCCGAATTCCGGCCACTCCACCCTCACAAGATCATGATCCGCCCCCTCGCCCTGTTCCTCATCGCCGGTGTGACCGGCGCCGCCACCCTGCCCATGCTCGCAGACTACACGACCCTGCCGGCCGACCCGGCCGAGGTCGAGAGCGCCCTGCGGGCAAACACCCTGACCCTCGCCACGGCGATCAGTGCGGCCCTGAAGGACGCCGGCGGCGTGGCCCGCGAGGGCCGCATGCTGGCCGGGGGCGACGAAGGCGCCGAGGTCACGGTCCACGCCGAGGGCCAGGCCTGGACGGTGCGCGTCAACGCGCTCGGCGAGGTGCAGTCGAAGGAGCTCTCACCGCGCTTCCCCGGCGCGCCCTGCTCTGGCTCGTGGACCGAGACCCCTTCAGGGATGAAGTACTACGACCTGGTGGTCGGTGAGGGCGAGACGCCCGGCGGACCGTCGGCGCGCGTGAAGGTCCACTACTCGGGCTGGCTCGTGGACGGAACGATGTTCGACAGTTCGGTCAAGCGCGGCCAGCCTTCCACCTTCGGACTGAACCAGGTCATCAAGGGCTGGACCGAGGGCGTGGGCAGCATGAAGGTCGGCGGCAAGCGCAAGCTGATCCTGCCCTTCGACCTCGCCTACGGCCCCATGGGCCGCGGCCCGACCATCCCGCCCCGGGCGACCCTGATCTTCGACGTCGAGCTGCTCGAGATCATCGCTCAGTAGGCGGTTCGATCAGGCGCGGCGGCTCAGAGCCCGGCGTCCACCAGGGTCACGCCACGGAAGCGCGCGGGCGCGGCGCCGTGGCTCATCTCCGCGACCTGCATGGGGTTGCCCTTGCCGCAGTTGGGGACGCCCCACAGGTCCCAGTGAGCCTCGTCGCAGATCGCGTCGCAGGAGGCCCAGAAGGCTGGCGTCGAGCCCTGGTAGGTGGGGCTGCGCAGCAGGCGGCCGAGCTTTCCGCCCCGGATCTCGCGTCCGACCTCGCAGGTGAACTGGAAGTTCAATCGACGCTGATCGATCGACCACATCTTGACCGTGTCCGCAAAGATGGCGCCGTCCTCGGTGTCCGCCAGCAGGTCGTCGAAATTCCAGGTGCCCGGCATCAGAGAGAGGTTGGTGATGCGGATGATGGGCGTGTCGTACCAGCCCTCTGCGCGCGCCGTACCGCGGCTGCGCTCTTCGCCGATGCGCCCGGCCCACTCGCGGCTGGTGTGGTAGCCCTGGAAGATGCCGTCCTTCACCACGTGCCAGGAGCCCGACGGAACGCACTCGTCGTCGAAGCCGCGCGTGTCGAGGCCGCCGGGGACGGTCGAGTCCGCGACGAGGTTGACCAGGTCCGAGCCGTAGCGAAAGTTGCCGAGCTTCTCGGTCGTCGCGAAGGACGAGCCGGCCAGATCGACCTCGTGACCGAAGACGCGGTCGAGTTCGTTGGGGTGGCCGACGGACTCGTGGATCTGCAGCATCAGCTGGCTGGCCCCCAGGATCAGGGTGCGCTCGCCCGCGGGGCAGGGATCGGCGGAGCACAATTCGACCGCCTCGTCCCGCACCCGTGCGCCGTGGCCGACGAGGTCCTGGGCCAGGACGTGCTCCCAGCCCGCGCTCCTGTAGTTACCGCCGAAGGACGACGGATAGCTGCGAGTCTCGACCTGGCCGTGGGCGGCAGCGGTCGAGGAGAGCCCGGCACCGGTGCGCACGAGCACCTGGTGGATCGCCGCGCCCTCGCTCGAGGCCTGCCACTGCTCCTCCCTGCGCAGGCTACAGGACGCCTCGCGCACGACGGTCTCCTCGCGCCCCTCCATGCTCGCTTCGGCCTCGCGCAGGAAGGCCACGCGCTCGGACAGGGAGACCTCGAAGGGGTCGATCTCAACCGGCGTCGCGTACTCGGCCACATGGCCCTCGTTCCCGGCCAGCAGCGCCGGATCCACCACGGCCAGGGACAGCTGGCGGGCGGCGACGACGGCCCGTTGCGCGAGGGTGGCGGCCGTGCAGAGCTCCTCGCCGCTCTCCAGGGGCGCGGCCGCGAAGCCGAAGCAGCCACCTCGGCGCACGCGCACCCCGAGGCCGAAGCACTCGCTGGCCAGGGCCTCCCCGACCTTGCCGTTACGCACCGAGAGCTCCTCGCTCAGCAGGCGGTTGACGCGCGCGTCGGCGTAGTCCGCGCCCGCGCTCATGGCCGCCTCCACGGCGGCGTGCGCGACGTCCATGCTCTCGATCATGGTGGAAACTCTCCTGTCCCGTCTCAGAAGTCGGTGCTGGAAGTGAAGCGGAAGCCCTCAATGCGCAGGGCCGGACAGATGACCTCGCCGTCGAAGAGCGCCCCGGCGACCTCGAGCTCGCGGCCGACGCCGCTGATGCGACCGAAGGACCCCACCAGACTCTCCGTGAAGCGCAAGTTCCTGACCGCCCCGCACAGGCGGCCGTCACGGATCGAGAACGTCCCGTTGCGCGTCATGCCCGTCAGGGTCAGGTCCTTGGGGTCGATCATGTTCGTGTAGTGAAACTGGGTCACGAGCAGGCCGCGCTCGACGCCTTGGATCAGGTCGTCGACGCTCTGTGTTCCCGGCGTTACGACCGGATTGGTCGCCATCGGTCCGTGGCTGTTGGGCTGGGGAAGGCTGTGACCGGTGTTCTCTCGCCCCAGCCTGGCGGCCCAGCGGGTGTCGGTCACCGGTCCGCCGAGCACCCCGGA
>PVBE012796638.1_pt1 | contig 48887 bp, 37 predicted proteins | sample 1631181 | NCBI WGS metagenome assembly PVBE01 (sample SAMN08397723, study PRJNA350692) | Marine metagenome, whole genome shotgun sequencing project. | isolation source: water | place: Pacific Ocean | collected 2012-04
AGGGTCCGGGTGAGATCGGCCGGTTTTGCGATATCGGATTTGCTGACGACGATGAGGTCGCTCAAGACAACCTGGTTTGCGGCGGTGTCATGCTCGTCTACGGTCGCGGCTCCGCTGATCGCATCGACCACGCAGATAATGGCGTCCAGGAAAAACGCTTTCATCAACGGCGGGTTCGCCATCAATGTGTGCGCCAAGGGAATGGGATCGGCGAGCCCACTGGTTTCGACGACCACGTGATCGAATGCGTTGATGTCGCCCAACTGCCGCCGATGGTAGAGCGCGCGGAGCGTCAGCGCCAGATCGCCGCGGATCGTGCAGCATAGACAACCGTTGCGCAGTTCGAGAACGTTCTCGGCGAGGTCGGCCACCACGAGATGATCGATGGCGACCTCGCCAAACTCGTTGACGATGACCACCGCGTTAGCAAGCGACGGGTGTCCGAGCGCCCGGCCTAAAAGTGTGGTCTTGCCGCTGCCGAGAAACCCGCACAACAACGAAACTGGCGTTACTTTTGGAAAAGGGTCAGACTCGTTTAATCGCTTAATCGTTTTCTAACCCCTATTCATAGGTCGGATCTTAGCGCCTCAATAGAACCGCAGACATGGCGCGCGTAAAGAATGAAACCACGGAGAGCACTAACAACACGGAGGGGATGTTTTTGTACAGGAATTTCACATCCCCATCTCCGTGTTCTTAGTGCTCTTCGTGGCTAATCTCCATTGCACAGGGTATTGCGGGCTCGAGAACTAACTTATCAACCCTTATCGCGCTCTTCGAGCGCAGGGGTCTGACCCCTTTGTGCCGCGCACGGTAACGTGCCGCGCAGCGCTTCAAACTTCGGCGCCACGGCCGCCGGCATCAATGGTGCGCGGGCATCGACTTCGGACAGCACTTCGCAAGCGGCTTTCGGCCGCGTCGATCCGGCGCGGATTTCGATCCGCTGCAACATCGCATCCCACCACACCTCCCGGCGTGGGTCGGCTCGATCGGTAATGATTCGCCAGGCACGATCGGCCTCTATCGGTCTGTCCGTCTTGGCCGCCGCGATGGCAAACAGACGGTAGGCATCGCCGGCTTTCGGATAGGCTTCCCGGAACTGCTTCGCCTGTTCGTAGGCTTCGGCGTATTGTTCGAGGTCCAACATCGCCTCGATCAAAATGATCTTGAAACGGCGTTCCATCGCCGGGTCCGAAGTCAACGCCGGTAGCAAAGTCTTGGCGGCGGCCAAGCGTACATTTACGTCCTCGGTCGACTTGATCGTCGGATAGATTTGCTCTAGCTGCCAACCTTCCAGACTCGACCCGGCGAGCTGCCCGAGGAAAGCAATGAGGTTATCGTTATTCTGCAGCCGCTCCAGACATTTCAGCCGCGCCCACAGCATCGCCTGCCGAGCGGACAAACTGAGTCCGCCCGCCTTTTCCGCGGCATCGATCGCCGCGATCACCTCAGCCGGCCGTTTGTCGGCGAGCGCGCGCATTTGGATCACGATGGCCTTGTTCTCCGGGATCCGCTGCTGCTTGTTCGGCAGTTGCCGGTATGCGCTGATCCCCCGCGCGGCCAGGGCCTTCGGTGGTTTGTTCTTGGTGCGCCGAATCGCGTTCGCGAAATCTCGTGCCACGATATAGAATTTTGTCTGCTGTACGCCGCCTTTCAGCTTGGCCGGTTTCTGAACGCTGTTGAGCATGTAGAACGCCTTATTCGAATCGCTCGTTTGCTGCGCGACGCGCAGCCGCGCGCCATCGGCGTCGGCGTCATTCGGGTAGTGGGTGACGAAACGCTCGGCCGCCCGTTGCATGGCGCCGCGCGAGCTTCTGGTCGGCTTGCCTTTGCGTGTCGCCCGCGCGACGTAAGCGAGTTTCACCGCCGCTTTCTTGATCTCGGGATCGAGCTCTTTGTTCCGCAGCAGACTCTCCGCGATGATCGCGGCGTCGTCGTTCAACTTCGCTTTGTAGCACGCCAGCGCATGCCGGTAACGGATCCGGTCAAAATTGACGTCGCCGCGAAATTCGACGGTCGCAAAGAACTCCTTGTACTTACGCACGGCGTCGAAATAATGTTCATATTCGAAGGCGTATTCGGCGCCGGCGAGCGCGGTATAAGGGCCGAGGTTGTGGGCGACGATTTCGGCCCGGTACTTGAGGATCAACGCGATCAATTCATCGTCGATGTAACCCGCGTCGATCACCCGCTTCAAGCGGCTCGCCGCCTCGTTCGCGCCGGACTGGGTGGTTCGATACTGCTCGAACAACGCAAAGGCCTCCACGCGCAACAGCTTCGCTTCCCGGGCATCGATCCGCCCGGTGCCGCCGGAACCGACAACCTTGCCTTGCTTGGCGCGTAGCAGACGGAGTTCCAGAGAGACCACGTCATAGAGCGGATGAGTCGGATCATCGGCCAACGAATTCTCCAGACTCTCGAAGATCGAAAGCGCGCGATCGGTCCTGCCCTCCGCCGCCGCGACATAGCCAAGACCGAGCCAACCACCGTAGATGAGACTCGGCCGGAAGACCTGCACGGAGGTGGATCGAAACCCCTTCTTAGCCTCCCAGATCCATTTCCGCTTCTCGTCGGGGTCCTTGAGCCGCTTGGAGATCTCCAGATCAATCCAAGCGCCCCAGTACGGAAATGCGGCCAACGCGAAGCTCAGATCGTCCCAAGTAACCGAGCGGTAGAGCCCTTCCAGGGCTCCTTCGTTCTCGCCGGCCTCGGCCTCGGCCGCCTTCAGGCGCGCGGTCGCGCGCTCGCGCATCCGCCGCGTGATGTCGCGCATCGTGGTCAACTGCGCCATCGTCGCCTTACCCTGGCGTACTCCGTCGACCACCAGGCCGTATTCGCGGCTAACTTGAGCGAAACGGCTGGTCGCAGCCTCGTCGGTCAAAGCGGACAGTAATTGACGCGCCTGCGCGATGGCCTCCCCCGGCGCGGAAGGCACGGTCTGCGCAGCGACCGGCGTCGCCAGGCATACGAACAGCAACACCTGGAGACACCTACTGGGCAAACCGCGCCGGCGCCGCATCAGATCACCTCGAGCAGTGCGCGCATCTCGGCGGCGAACTGCTCGCCCATGATCAAAGTGATCAGACGCTTCGTGATCTTCACATCGCCGTCCAGGGTGGCGGCATCTCCACCGCCGGCATCGGCCATGATCTGAAATTCGTATAAGGGTGCGTTACGAAACAAAGCCCGGTTGACCGAGCGACCGACCTTGGCCTCGACCAGGCCCGGGTTCGCCTGCGGACCGATGTCCAATGTCGATACCGTACCGCCGATCGCCGCGAAGTTCTCGATCCGGTGAACGAGGGGGCCGACTTCCTCGCGCCGCGGCGGCGCATCGCCGACGACGATCAGGATGCGCCGCGCACCGGCACGCCAACCGCTCTCCTCGATGCCGGCGGCCACACCTTCGGTGATGTCCTCATACTGATCACCGCCACCGACCGCTTCGAGGGGGTCGAGAAAACGCCGCAGCTTCGCCGTGCTGTAGGTCAGCGGCTGCGTGCGGACGACGAATTCCGGATCTTTGCGATCGCGAAACGCGACCAGACCGAAGCGTGCGGCCGGAACCAGGGTACGCACGGTCTGCAAGATATCGTGAATGCGGATCTTGACCTCGTCGATCGCCCACGACATGGAACCAGTCGCGTCGATCACGAAAACGACGTCGAGTCCGGCGTTGCGCAGTCCGGACACGTAGGCGGCAAAGCGATTCGAAGAATTCCCAAGTGCGTTACCGATGCCACGACCGAAACCGGCCGTACCAAAACCCTCGCCGAGCGGCAGCGCGGAGACCGGGTTGGTCAACTCAAACCCGGTCATGCCGCCGGAATCGGCACGCAAAGCTAGCGGTACGTCCGGCGGCGGCGGCGTCACCGCCTGCGGCGCGATCAACATGTCCGGCGGCTCGATCTCAAACTCCTCCTCGAACTCCAACGTGTCCTCAGGGGGGGGCCGTTCGACGGGTTTTGGTTTCGGCGGATCCGCGAGCGTAATGTGGATCTCGACGTCTTCGGTCGCGTACTTTGCGTTGTCGATGTCCTGCCCCACCCGCCACGAGATGATGGCATGGGTGATCAGCGAGATGCCGAACAACAGGGGCCAAATAATCAGTCGCTTCATAGTTCGCTTACTTCGTGAGCCCTGAGCCTGTCACATCCACCACCGGGGGCTTTTCGGTGGGTTCGAGCCAATTACTAATAATCGCATGCATTTAACCACGGAGAACACGAAGAACACGGAGATTCAATGAATAGTTCTAATGGATCTCGATTTACTGATCTTCGTGTTCTCCGTGGTTCTACCGTCCAAGGGTTGGGCGTTCTCCCGAGGAAAATCGGCTGATGATTCGCTAGGCTCAGATAACTGTTCCGAAATATCGATCACTTTCGTCATGCCGGCCCCGGATCGAGTCCGGGGTGACGGATCCGGCATCCAGTAGAAAAAGCCCGCCGCGGGCGGACATTGTTTGACTGGACCCCGGAGCGAGGATTGCTCCTGCAATCCTTTCGCATTTCCTACGTCCCTGTAGGTCACAAGTCCGGGGTGACGGCAGACGGACCTACGAACAACGTGAAGCGCATTTCGGATCAATTATCTAGTGCTTCAATGTCAACAGTGTGATCTGCTTGACGCCGACCTTGGACAGGGATGCAACCGCCTGGGCGACCAATATCGCATCGGTCTGCGCATCCGCCGAAAGCTGGACTACCTGGTCTTTGAAATCATTCTTAAGCTCGAGTTCAATCTGCGGGATGGCGATGCTGCCGCCGCGGTACTGGACCTTGCCGGCCGCCGTGATCGCAATCTGGAGCACGTTCGGCGATGGCTGGGTCGAGGCCGCGGAAGTGGGTGGGGTCACCTCCAAGTCGATATGCAGATTACCGGCGACCATGAAGTAAAGCAGCAGCAAAAAGACGATGTTGATCATGGGCACGACATTTTCGGGACGCCGTTCGTGCGAGGGACTCACGTGCCTGCCGCCGACCGAACCAAATTTTCGCGTTTTGGGATCTAACATAAGAAAACGGAAAAAATGGGGTCAGACCCCATTAATGAGCTACTAAAGGGGTCTGACCCCACTATTCTATTTTTTGCCCTCAATCGAAGCGCTCCGCTTCGGTGAGCGCGATGTTGGTCAGTCCGCGGCGTTGCAGGATATCGATGATGCTCACCGCGCGCTGCAGCGGGACGCCCGGATCGGCCGCGACGACCACGGGTGAATCCTCCGCGGGATTGAGTTCAACGATGGCATGCTCCACGTTCTGCATCGGAAAAGACGCCTTGTTGATCCATATCGTCCGGTCGCTGTGCAATTCGATCGAGATCGGCGTCGTCTTCGCGCCTGCTTCACGGGCGCCGCCGCCGGCTTGCGCGAGTTCCATGACGTAGGGCCTTAAAAAATCGCTCTCCAACATAAAGAAGATCAACAAAATGAACACGACGTCGATCAACGGCGTCAGCGACAGCCTGGACGAACGTCGTCGGCGCTGGATTGCGATCATCGCGCGGTGCAGCCAAGCAATGTCCGCCTGCGGCGGGCTTTCTTACTGGATACCGGGTCGAGCCCGGTATGACGGGCGCCGGTACGACGGGCGCTGGTACAGCTAGAGAAGTGAAGCATTTTTCCGAACACGCAATTCGCTACTTCGACCCAACGTTGATGGTCATGACGCGCGTGAGCAGATCGGATACCTGCGCCGTCGCGGCATCGAGGCGGGTCTCGAGCCACGCGTGCACCACGGTAAAAGGAATGGCGATCGAAAGACCGACCGCGGTCGTCAGCAATGCCTCCCAGATGCCGCCGGCGAGCGCGGTCGAATCCTTGTCCAGACCGGAGCTCGCCTCGAGGCCGCGGAAGGCCTCGATCATCCCGAGCACCGTCCCGAGCAGGCCCAACACCGGTGCGAGATAGTAGATGAGTTCCAGGGGCCGCAGGTAGCGCCCATAGGGTTGGAGGAAATTGGTCGCCTGGCGGGCGAGTTCTTCGCGCAATTCCTCGGTGTCGGGCTCATCGCGATGGTCGAGGCCGAATTTCATGATCGGGCCGAGGCCGAGCCGAGACTTTTCGAGGCGCTGCAAACACTCCTCCGGGCTTGCCTGCCATTTGCCGAGCGCGGTATGGAGCGCTTTGAAGCGGCCGGGGCTCAAGGTGGAAAACTGGAAGAATTTGTAGATTGCAATGGCGAACCCGAACACGGAGATCACCATGAGAACGGCCACCACGGGCCCGCCCAATTCGAGCAGCGAGCGCGCGGCGGCCCACATGTCTCCGCCGAGTTGGTTCATAGCTGTGTCATCCATCAAATGGCCCTCTGGCTCTACGAGAATAGCTAGCAGTACATTAGCACGATCGCTGTCTGCAAACGCCGCGCCGACCGACCCCGCCCCCCGTCATGCCGAACTTGCGACCGCCATGCCCGCTCTCTGGCATCCTGCCATCGCGGCATTTGTGCATCCATGCACATCAGATGGCGGAAGTGCGCCGGGATCGCAGGAACGGTCCTAGCTCCGGCATCCAGTAAAATGACGGCCGCTGGAAGCGGGCCTTTTTGACTGGTTTCCTGCTTTCGCAGGAATGACGGAGGAACTCACCTCGGGCGTGAATTGAGGTTCGATGCGAACGAGGGGTCGAACAATTAGCTTAAACGACAATCCTGACTGAGGCTAGCCCAGAAATAAAAGAGCCGGCCAAAAGGCCGGCTCTGAAAGGGAGATTGAATCCCCGGTTCTAGCTTAGAAGAAGTACGTCGCGCGGACGAAGACTTCGTCGGCCCAGTCCGTGGTCTCAATGATATCGTCGTTCTTGTCGCCGCCGTCCTGCGCAATGTTCGCATAGATGTCGAACTGGAAGTGTGCGCTCGGCCGATACCGGACGCCGGTTTGCAAGAACCAGCCGCCCTCGAGGTCGAGCAGGAACGACGAATCGAGGCGCCACACCAGGTTCGGGAACGGTTGCTGGAACGCAAACACCACGGCGTTGAAGTAATCCGAACCGTCGGGGATCCCGTCGTCCTGATAGGTGCCGTCGGCATTCAGACCCAAGCCTGGCGTATTCTCCGAACCACTCAGGTGGCGGCCGTAAAGGTCGGACTCGGTTTTGATCATCCACTCCGCGACCATGTACATTCCCGGCACCTTGTCCGTCCAACGATGCCATTTCTCCGCCACAACCGAGGCGGTGAACTCGTCCTCTTCGATCCAATCACCCCCCAAGTCCATCGCCGTGAAGCGCTTGTCCGGCGTGTAACTCATTTCGCCACGGAGGATGAGCTGATTGAAAAAGCTCTCTTGGTCCTCGGTGTTGAAAATATAGGTTCCGCCAAAACCGAAGATCGATTCGCGCTTGAACTCGCGCGTGATCCAACCGCGCAGCGAACCGAAACCGGTATAGAACGCATCGAGCGTGTTGTGCGCGGCAGCTTTGATCGAACCGTAGCGTGTGACGGCATCATCGACCCCAAGCGTGATCCCGCGGCTCGCCCGGCCGTATTCATCCGGGAGACCGAAGCCCTCGCGGGACTCGAGGCTGGATATCTGCGTCAGGTTGATGCTCGCGGCCACCGCGGCGGCGGAGTCGATCCGGGCCTGCGGCGCAAGGTTGTACCAGTTATGGCCGGAGCTGCCGCCGAGTGCGTCGGGGGCGAAGAAGGAGCCGCAGCCGTTCTCGGTGTATTTCGTCCGGCTGAGCGGGGTAGCTCCCGTCAGCATCCCGATTTCCGCCGCGCTCAGATCGATCGTACCGCCGAATGGCGAGCCAAGGAGCGCCGAGAAATCCGGGCCACCAGCCAGCGCGGCGGTCACTTGGGCTAAGGTGCGACCCGCACAAAACGGATTCGGCCGACCGTTATCCAGAGTCCGCGGCGCATCGTGCCAGCGCGTTACGCCGTCCGGGTTGCGCCGGTTGACCGCCATCACCTGCACGGTCAACTGGTCGTTGACGGGCCAGATGGCACGCATACCGTAGTTGAGCGTGTTCTTCGCCTCGTCGAGTTCGATCCGGTTATCCCAGGAGAAACCCGAGGTGACGACATTGTAGGTCGTGTTCATGCCGGGCAGGAGGGTCGGGCTGAACATCTGCACGAAGCCATCGAGTTCGATGCCGTTCTTGAACGTGTAGCTGACGCGCACTCCCGGGCTCGCGATCCGCTCGTCGGAATACTCTTCGGCGGCCACGTCGAGGAAAAAGTGGCGGCGGAGATCCAGACCGTTGGCAACGTCAAAGACGCGGAAGAACAGCGCTTCGCCCCAGGCGATCTGCTGCTGACCGAGCCGAATCCAGAGCGGGCCCTTGTTGTAGTCGAAATACAGCGAAGGGATATCGACCATGATGTCGTTGGACTGCACTTCGAGCAAGTTGCCGCGATTGCCGTAAAAGTTTTCCTGGAAATGATCGCCGACGATCTCGTCGTTGAAGTTGCTGGTACCGTTGAAGTACACACGCAGCTTCATGAAGGCGTTGATGTTGTCCGTAATGTTGTTCGCCTGGATGTCCAACTCGGCGCGCGAGTTGAACATGTTGATGGTCTTGTCTTCGGCGATGCCGTCACCGCCCAGATTCGGTACACAGGGATCGCCGCCGGCGGCGATAAGCGCCGCGTTAAGCGCCCCTAGCGGGGTCTCAGAGCCGCCAGCGCCGAGGGGGTCCGTACCTTCGAAGAAGGGGCAGGTCGAGGGGCTGAAAGAGAAGATGCCTCGTTCTTCCGCCGGCAGGCCCGCGAAAAATGCGCCGCCCGGGTTGAACACAACCGCCGCCGGCGCTTGGCCGGATACGGCCGGGTTCGACGTCGTCGCCGGTGTCGCACCTTCCGTATACGCATTCGTCGACGCGTTGTTGGGGTTCTTGTCGTTCGTGATCGATACCGCAATTTCCTGGCGGACGAAGCCGGTAAAGCTCCAGTCGATGGCCAGTGCGATGTTCGGTACCAAAAAGATTGCCAGCATTCCCACCGCGGTGAAAATGGTTGCGAGCTTAGTTCTGTTCACTCCCGCTCTCCTCTAGATAGAACTGTAGTTTTTTTATCACCCCTGACGGCCACAACTTCGCCCCTGAATGTTGTATCTCCGTCACAACCGGCAGGCGCGCTGCCAGCGTCAATCGCTTGTTAGTATAACGGATTTCAAACGGATGGACAGCGTTTTTTGCGTTTTTCCGTACGCGCCCGCAGCGGCCTAACTTAATGTGGCGTTATTGCCACAAGCAAATCTCAGAGACCGCCTTAAGGCTTTATTCCAAGATCCGGGATATAGTGGCGTTGTAGCCGGCGATATACACGATCTGGGTACGGAGGAATCCGCTGTCGCCTCCGATCTCGGCGACGCCGGCATCGATTCCCTGATACCAGGTACGGACGATCTTGATATCATCGGCCTTGCGCCAAGTCTCACCGTCGTCGCTGGATCGCAGTAATTCGCGGATCCCGATAATGACGACCTCGCCTTGACCGGACCAGACCCCAAGCAGATTGGCGACCGAACCGGCATCGATGTTTTCCCAGGTCTGACCGGCATCCTGGCTGCGCAGCACTTCGCCGTCCTGGCCCACCGCCCAGCCCTTCCCGGTACCGTCGGCGTCGAGATGGATGTCGAAGATCGACTCGTCCCCCTGGTGCCGAGCCGTAAACGTGCCGCCGCCATCCTCGGACCACAGGATCAGTCCGAACTCGCCCGTCACGACCACGGTGTTTTCGTCTTTGACAACGACGTCGTATAAGTGGGGCTCGTAGCCCTCGTCGTTGTACTGCATCCAGTCGATCGTAATCGATTCCCAGGTTTTACCGTGGTCGCGCGAGCGCAGAATCGCGCCGAACTCGCCGACGGCGACAACGAGACCGCTATTGTCGTCGAAATCCACGTTCAGCAGGCGCTGGCTGAGGTCGTTTTCTAGTTGCTCCCATTGCCCGCCGCCGACGCGCGTTAACACGGTCGCTGCCTGACCCACGATGATCTGGCGCTCCCCGTCGGTTGCAATGCCGAGCAGCGCCTGTTCGGTCACCGGCTCCGTCACGTTCCAAGTGGCGCCGCTGTCTGCCGTTTCGAGGATCAGCCCGAAGTTACCGATGGCAACCCCTTTCTCACCGTTCATGTCGAGCGCGTAGAGCGCGTCGTGAGCGATCCCGGTGCGGACGATTTCGATCGCCTCGCTAATCGCATCCTCCGCGGCGGCCGCAAACGGCAACGTCGCGATCGCCAAGACGAGAAGGGCACGCACGTGTGCGCCTCCGATGCGCCCGCGCGCGAGTCGGTTAACAAAGCTAGTCATTATTTTGGTCCTATCGTTCAATTTCGTTTATTCGGTATCGAGCAGTTCGGAGATGTCGGTGTTCTCCGAGATGATCAAATGTTCGCGCTCGACGAAGCCCGGCTTGAACAGATAGACCAGTAGCGGCAGCACGACCAGGGCGATGACCATATTGATCAACATGATCATCACCAGCAGTAGACCCATATCGGCAAGAAACTTCAACTCCGACAGAAAATACCAGGGCAGGATCCCGATGAGCACGATGGTCGCAGTAAAGAAGATCGCCTTCCCCGTGGTCGTCACCGCCGCCTGGATGGCCTCTCCGTGGTGCTGATTGTCCCTGAATTCCTCGCAGATCCGGCTCAGGAGGTAGATACCGTAGTCGATACCGACGCCGATGCCGATAGCCGCGATCGGGAGGCTGTTCACGTCGAGGCCGATGCCCATCAACACCATCACGGCGCCCAACAGCATGTTGGAAAAATTCACGGGGATGAGAAGCAGAATACCGGCCGCTACTGAGCGGTAGGCGAAGCTGCAGGTGAACAGGATCACCAAGTTCAGGAGACCGAGGATGATCCACTGATAGGTGTCCACGGTGTCGTTGACCGATTGCTGCAGGGCGATCGCGCCGGTGCCAAGGCGGACACGGAAGCGACGCTTGTCGATACCGATCGCGTCGAGGGCCTCTCGCGTTTGCTCCAGCGCGACATCGACCGTGTCCTGTTTATTGTCCTTATACCAGAGGGAGACCGTACCGTTTTCCAGCTGAAAGTCACTGACGTGACTGTAGTTCTTGGTGCTCGACCCGAGCAGCAAGGCGCCGACCGCCGCGTTCGAGGCATCGTCGTTGGTATCGATCGGCCCCCATTTCGGATTGCCGCCGCTGAACAAACGGTTTGCTTCGGGCAGATAATCGGCGAAGGACAGCGTCGCCTCGGGCGGATTGTCCGCCGCTTCGAGGCGGCGCTGCAGCGCCCACATCGTCTGTATCGTTTCGTTCGCGCGCAACACGCGCCCCTCTTCTGACTGCTCCTCCTTGGCCTCGAACACGATCTCCAACGTCATCAGGCCGGGGAAATGAGAGTTGATCGCGCGCACCGCGGTATTGAAGTCGGAATCCTCGAACAGCAGGTTACTGCCCTCGGTCGGGTTGCCGACTTTGATCTGGATCGCGAGCGACAGACCGACGACGAACAGGATAATCACGATGACAGTAGTGACGCGTGCCGCCGCGCCGTGGCTCACGCGCCCGATCACCTGCAGCAGATCGATAATGCTGTCGTGCCAGGTGCGTTCCTCGGATTTACCGATCAGCACGGCGACATTTTTCGGCGCCGGAAACCAGGACAACATAATCGGCGACAAAAACAGGATCGCCGGCACGAGAATCAGGGCCCAAAAGCCGCAGAAGAGCGCGAAGCGCTCCATCACCGGGATCGGCGCCACCGCGATCAGGAACAAACCCGCCGAGTCGGTCACAATTCCGAGCACCCCCGGCGCCATCATGACGCCGAGCGCGAGTTCGGCCGCCTTCCGGCGGTCCCCGATCTGATGATAGATCTCATAATAGCGCTCGATGAACTGCACACAGTGGCTGAACGAACGCGCCACCAACAGCAAAGGTACGACCATGATCAGCGGCTCGATGGGATCGCCAATCCAGCCGACGAAGCCGAAACCCCAAATCGCGGCGACGATACTGACCGCGAGCGGCGTCACGACACCGGGAATATTCTGCATGTAGATAATGAGTGAGAGCAGCAAGGCGGCCGCCGTCATGGCAAAAATACCGAGCATCTGGTGCTCGTAAAAATACACCCACCCGGTGAGGACCGGCTGCCCGGCCACATAAATCTCGTGTTCGGCGTCGCGTTCGTTCTCGGCGAGTTCCTGGACAAAATCGAACACCACGCCGTATTCGAGCTTCTGCTCGATGAAGGTCGCCTGGACGATCGTCGCGGTCTCGTCCCCGGAAATTAGAAACGTCCTGACGTTCGGCGCCTTGTCGACGCGCTTTTTAAAGTCGGCGATAGCCTCGGGGGACTCCGGCGCCTTGTCGTCCATCAACGGGCGCAGATCGACCCCGAACGGCGTCGCTTCGGCGTAACGCGCTTTCTCCGTGGTGATCGAGAGGATCTGATCGTGGTCGACGCCGGGCGTGAGATCGATCTCGCGCGTCATCCGCCACACTTTGGAAATCGTTTCGAAATTGTAAATGTCCTGACCGTCCGTGCGCTTGACCATCATGGTGACGGTCAAGGGATTACCGAAGTTCGGGTGCGCCGTATACGTCTCGACGAAAGGATGGGTCTTGGGAAACAGATCGGAGAAGATGGTCTTCAGCTCGACGTTTTTCAGTCCCACAGCGAAAAATACCGTGGCACCAAAGAGTAGCAACGCCGAAAACACGCGATGCTTCAATGTCAGTTCGGCTAAGCGATAGCGCATACCTTTCATGATTTAGGCCAACTCCGTACGTCCTGGCGGCGATTGCAGAACGATTAATTTGTTTGCAGAAATCTACGGGAGTTAGGCCGGTTCTGGTTGGTTGCTTCGAACGCGTCAGGGTAGCTCCATTACAGCAGCCACACCGACGGTAACAGCCCGGATCATCGTACTCGCGTCGAATTCTTGATTGTCGTCCGGCCCCGGCCGGTACCTTTTGTACTAACAGAGTACCTTCAGCGGAGCGAGCGAGGACTATAGGTTGGTCCCCAAATCCTGTCAACCTGCTAATAAATAGAGAGAATGTGTTGCGATGCCGCATCCCTACGGAAGCGTATTCTAGCGGCTAGGGTCGTGCCGGAATGCGGGACCGCCCCGACCCGATCGGTACCGGCCGTAGCCGACACGTCTGGCTTGCGTTCGGTCGGTACTGAGGTAAAACTACTGGTACCTTTGTTACCTCCAGCATCGAGACGCAGATAGCATGAACGATCCCGCCGCAGCCGAACCAACGGCCGCCGTAGACGCGAACCGCGCCGGGTCGCAGCGCGAAACCCGGCTGCGCGCCACTTTGCAGGACATCATCCTGGCGGACGGGTTCGCGCGTCTCAGCGTATCGGAGATGGCGCAGCGACTCGGTTGCTCCAAACGCACGATTTACGAACTCGCATCGACCAAGAACGAACTCGTATTGCAGGTCATCACGATGTTCTTCGAAACGCTGCGCGCCGACGCGGCGCTCGCCACCGCGGATTGCGATCACGATCCTGCGCAGCAGATATTCGAATACCTGCAGGTCGGTGTACGCGCGGCTTTGCGCCTGAGCCCGGTCGCGATTGCAGACATCGATAAATGGGAACCGGCGCGCCGTATATGGCAGGAACACATCCGGCTGCGGGTCGATGGGTTACGCGTACTCATCGAGCGCGGGATCGAAACCGGCATATTCAGGGACATCAATTCGGTACTGGTTGCGGAGATGGTATTCGCTGGGCTGAACCGCTTGCGCGAACCCGATTTTTACCGCAGCACAGACCTCACGGTAGCGGAAGCCTTCGAGGAATATTATCGAATGCTCTTGCACGCGCTCGTCCACCCCGGCGCGGGCGCTTAACTGTTCCGAAATGTGGATCATTTTCTAATCCGGGATTGCCCGATGAACGTCATTACCGTCATGCCGGATTTACGACCGCCAGGGATGGCGGAAGTGCGCAGGGACCGCAGGAGCGGTCCTAGCCCCGGCATCCAGTTTCTTGTCGGGTTACGGCGCTGACGCGCCTAACCCGACCTACCCCAGGGCAGCGGCGATCCGCTGGATCACGAGTTCGGGTTGTGCGTCCGCCGGTATCGAGCCATACAACAGGCGGCGGCCTTCCGGGATCGAGGCCACATTGTCCGTCCGCCAATAGTCCTGCCCGAGGCCACCGCCGAGGGGCGCCGAGACAGCCGTTAAATCCGCGATCCCCACGGACGGTAACAACAACAGGTCCAGATCGAGTTCCGGCAGCTCATCGGGTACGGTGGTCACGTTGTCGAGGCTCAGCGCGACGCACCATCCGTAATGACGAGCGGCGCTCGCAACCGACTCCATCGCTTCCGCTTCGTCGGCGGCCGGGAACTCGGGACTCGTGATGAGAACGCCCGCAAACGGCTTGGTGGATAATTCCCGCAGCACGTCGGAAAGTCCGATCCCGACGTCGTCGAGATCGTCGAAGGACGGCTCGGGTCCGGACCCGGCCGCTCGCAGCAGTCCCGCGGGGGACGGTACCTTGAGCACGAGATCGGCACGCGTAGCGAAACGATGAGCAAGGGCATCGACCACCTCGAAAACAAACTGCCGCGGCGCTTCGAGTTGCAGCATGGCCTGCACCGCCGCAGCCGGCGAATCGGTACTACGCTCGAGGCTCAAAAGATAAGGCGCCAGTGCGTCGACCGACAGCACTTCGGTCACAACGACACCGGCGGCCTGGCTCACGCCGCCGACAAACGCATTCGCGACAGACAACCAGTCGTCGCCATCGCCGGCGAATACCCGGTGCGCATACTCGTCGAACTCGATCCAGACCAGGCGATCGCGATCGCCGTCCAGCCATGCACGCAGGACCCCGGCTGACATGAGGCAGCGCCCGGCTAACTCCTACCGTTCAGTGAGGCCAACTCTGACTCGAGCTGCGCGATACGAACGTCCTTCGGATCCGGCATCATCACCGGCTCGATCGCGTCCGCCGGACACGTCTTATCGGGCGTCCCCATGTAGATCGTGTCCCGGTCGTCCCAGGAACCATAGAACGGAACATCGGCCGGTGGTGTGTCCGTCTGCCACTGCTTGACGAATTCTTTGTAAGGTTTACCACGTGCTTTGCGTTTCTCGCGTTCGGCATCACGCGCTTTCTGAGTCGCCTCGACGTCGACCGCGCCAGTTTTCTCGTCGAGGATCACGTGGTAGATCTGCTGCACCGGACGCATCGAGATCAAACCATCGAGATAATCCTTCGCCACGAGTTCGGGATCGCGTTCGAGCACATCACCATAACCGCCGCCAGAACCCTGCGTGATCATGTATAACTCGCCGGGCTCGGCAAACTCTAATTGCAAACCCATATGGTGAGACGTGTAGGTGGCCCCCGGAAAGGGCCGCTCGTTCATGATCTCTTCGATGGAGTACCGCAGCAGATCGCGCCGGTCTTCCATGACTTCAAAAACGTTGACGCCTTTTACTTTACATAAGGGATAGGACCCCGGCGCGTAACCGCCAAAAACGCCGTAGGTGGTCGGGAATTTCGATCCGATCGAACAACACATGTAACCCCACATCGACGATTCCTTCATCGTCGCAATCTGCTGATAGCCGTGACCGCCGCGAAATTTTCCAAACCCCTCCGAATCGCGCATCAATTTGTTCGGTACGAGCTTCATCAGCGGGACTTCTTCTTCGATGAGCTCCTGCTCTCCGATGTCGGCCATCGGCGCGAAGATCGGCGCGATCGAATGTTCACCGTCGCGATTCCAGCGAGCGGCGCCACCCATACCGTTGAGGTCGGCGCACACGTTGCCCACGAGTTCGCCATACTGGTTCACCCCGCCGTAAATGAACGTCACGATCATGTTGTACCAGCCGGCGATAATGTCGGTACTGCGTTCGCCGGCGCTGTAGAGAAATTTCGGGACCCCGATCTGGACCGCGGTGAAGCTCGGAAAGAACGTCATCATGCTCTGGGCGTTGGGCGCCTCGGGGGAACAGTTGAGCGTGGACCGTTCGTCGGTTATCACAGTCATCGGCGCAAACACCGCCTGGTTGCGCGGCAGGTCGGGCCACACGAAACTCAGAAACTCCTGTGCCAGCATGCCCTTGGCCGAAGCCAGTATCGTGTTATTCGCGCGGTTGAGGAATTCCGGTGACGAACCGCGGAAGTCGATCACCAATTCGTCATCGCGCTTGTGCAACTCGCAGCGGATCCGGATCAGGCAATTCTCGCGCAAGGTGCCGTCGGCAAAAACGTTCGTACGCACCTTTCCGTTCGGCCAGGAGCGAAGTTTTCTCCGTACTTCAAGCTCGGTATCCGTCAGCGTTTTGCGCAGCGTCGCAACCACCGCGTCGATGCCATACTCGGCAATCGCGTCGTCGACCCTGGCCTTCATCCGTATCGCCGCAAACAGCTTAGCCTTCATTCCCTCGAGCTGCAGCTTGGGTTCGCGTACCGAGTTCTGGAGAAAGGTCATGATGTCGCGCCGGAATTCGTAATTCTCACCAACGAGCAGCGGCGACATCTTAAGCCCTTCGTCGTAGGGCGATTCCGCCGCCGACGGCATACCGCCCGGTTCGGTGGCGCCGTTTTCGCCCTCGTGCACGATCGCCCCGGTGAAGCACACGAGTTCGCCCTCGTGGAAAACTGGAATGACGAGGCTCTGGTCGGTGTTATGGATGTTGCCGTAGCGCGCGTCGTTATGCATGAAAACGTCGCCTTCCTTGAGCCCGACGGTCGGTTCGTCTTTCCAATACTTCAGAATGAATTTCACGGGATGTTGCGTCAGCACCGAGAAGATCAGCACGCCGCCCATGCTGGCCATAGCCAAATCGCCGTGCATGGTCCAAACACCGGAGATGAGATCGCCCCACTTCGCGCCGGGCGCCGCCCCCATCTGCTCGACCATATCGAAGGATTCATTGCAGGCCGTCTGCAGTTTGTGGCGGATGAGATTGATCTCGTCGGGGTCGTCGAAGCGCTTGAGCGCGGCTTCTTCCCGCGCAGAGGCCTTGACGACGGAATGGTCGCGCATGATCTCGGGATCGGGTCCCAGGAAAAGCACGTTATCCTCGAGGAACTTTTCTATGACAGATTTTTCCTGGTCACCGCCCATGGCTGTACCCTCTCAAATACCTAACTAACTAAGCTCTCGTAGGTCAGGTTAGTGCAGCGTAACCCGACGATTCCACTCACTGTCGGGTTACGGCACTGTCGCGCCTAACCCGACCTACGCATCGTCTTTCACCATCATCGCCGAGCCCATGCGCCCCATCGTGAGCGTCCATCCCGGTTCCACCAGATACGTCGTTCGCGGCGTTTCGATCAACGCCGGGCCGGCCACCTTCATCCCGTCCGCGACCGCATCGTGATCGAACACCGGCGTCGCCAACGGAGCTTCGAGATCCGGGTAGTGACACTCCCGCTCGGTACGCGCGATCGGTTTCGCATCGACTTCCTTATTCGATCGCTCTAGTTTCAAGCGCTCGTGCTCGATGTAGGCGACGACGCGTATGACATTGATGCGCACGCCGGCCTCCGGGGCCTGCGAGCCCTCACCGAAACGCTGCGCGTAGTTTTCGCTGAAGATGTCGAGTAGCTTGATCACGTCGTGCGGCGATTCCATTCGGTTGACGGGGCTCGCAATACCGATCTGGGCAAGTTGGTTACCGTAACGCATGTCGAGTTCGACCCGCGTCTTGATGTCCTCGACCGCGACGCCCTGACGGATGAGATCCTCGCGCCCGCGTTCCTCGAGCTCCTCGATCGTTTCGTTGACGACGGTGTAGTCGTCGAGCACGTGACGCCGAGTCGCATCGTAAAGCATGAGATACAGTGATTTTTCGTGGATGTGCAACTGGTCCATGTTGCCGGCACCCAGCGCCGAGAAAACCGAGCTGAATGGCGGTATGAGGATCCGCGAGATACCGATCTTCGAAGCGTAACCGCAAGCGTGGATCGGTCCGCCACCGCCATAGCTCAGGATCACGAAGTTCTTCGGATTATAGCCCTTGACCGCGACTTCCTTGAAAATCGCACTCGCCATGTTGGCGTCGACCTTGCGTTTGATCGCCTTCGCCGCATCCACGAGCGACAAGCCGGTCGCTTTACCGATGTGTTCTTCGATGGCGCGCTCGGCGCGGCGCATACTCACTTTGATCGTGCCGCCGGCGTAGTTGTCGGGATCGAGGTAACCGAGCACCAAATTGGCGTCGGTTGTCGTCGGCATTTTGCCGCCGCGGCCATAGCATGCCGGTCCCGGATCGGAGCCGGCGCTTTCGGGCCCCACCTCGACCGCCTCCCACAGCCGATCGTAGCGTGCAATCGAGCCGCCACCCGCGCCCAGCGTGTGCAGGTAGGTCATCGGCGTGCTGACGAGCCAGCGATCGATGACGGGGTTGAAGTCGTAGAACTTGACGCCGTCGGCGGTCACAAGACCAATGTCGAAACTCGTCCCGCCCATATCGGTCGCGATGACGTTCGGCTCCGCGAATTGCTTCGACAGATAATCCGTCGCTTCGAGCCCGGCGACCGGCCCCGAATGGATGGTCTGCAACGCGTGGGTCGAATTCATCTGCGCCATGCCCGAGGTGTTGTGCACGAGCAGCATCGGACGCGCGTAACCGTTCTGGCGCAGAACGACTTCGAGCGAAGACATACCGTGGTACATCTGATCATGCAGATAGGCGTCGAGGACGGCGGACATGGTGCGCGAGTATTCGGCTTTGCGCCCGGCGACGCGGTGCGAGAGCACGATCGGTATGGCCCCGAGCACGTGGGTGGGGTATTCGGACAGAATGATCCGTTCGACCTCTTTTTCGTGTTCGGGGTTGACCACCGAGTTGACCAGTGACACGACGAAGGCCTGTGCACCCATATCGACGAGGTGGCGGATTTGCTCACGCACGTTCTGTTCGTCGACATCGAGCAGAGCGCCGCCTTTGTAATCGATGCGTTCCTCGATGCCGACGATCAACTGCGGCGGCACCAAGGGGACGGGCCGATCGGCGCCGGGCAGGTTCGTCTGATCAGCGAAGTCGAGCCCGTCGCCGTAGCCCCTCGCGCGCATCAGCGGCACGGACGATTCGAAGCCCGCCGTCGTGAGAACTCCGACACGCGGACCATTGCGCTGGATCAACGCATTCGTACCCAAGGTCGTGCCATAGCGTACTGCGTCTACGGACTTCAATACTTCGTCGAGTTCCAATTCGATTTCCGCACACGCTTTATTCAACGCTTCCATGAAGCCGGACGCCAGATTGTGATGCGTCGTGAGCGACTTGGATTCGATGTACTTTCCGTCGAACGCCAGAAAGCAATCCGTAAACGTCCCGCCGATATCTACGCTAACTCGACGCATCGGCGGCTCCTTTGGCTTCGGCGTGGCGCTCCTTGAGGCTGTCGAGATCGAGTTCGAGATCGTTTGTCAACGGCAGTCCCGGCGGCACGTATTCATTTTCCACCATAGTGCCGCAGCCCGGGCAATAGAACTCGATGATCCGACACCAATCCGGATCCGGCGCATAAGTGAACTCGTATTTCTGATCATCGATGATCGAATCGTGTATCTCACGCGGATCGCGCTCGTAGACCAACAGGCCTTCCTTGTACGGCGAGTGAGCGTCCGCGATGTCGTAGCCGCAGCGGCGGCAGTGCCAGCGTTCGCTCGCCAGATCGATTTCGAGGTACTCGGTGATCGCGATTCTTTGTTCAGTCATGTCGGTCTGCCTCAATGACGAGGTCTAAGTTACTCGTAACTCTCAAGCCCCAGCCGGCGCCGATGAGACAGGTGAGATAGGCGCCGCGGATGAGTCCCGGACCCTCAATCGTCTGCCCCGATCGGAGGTCGGCGTCATCGTAAGTCCGAACCTCCGTCGCCGTCTCGCCGCCAAGGAGCACGTCGGTGCTGCCGGACACCTGCGCGGCTTTCCCGCTCTTCCCGTCGTCGCCGACGAGCGTGGAGGCCGGCAACTCGAAAGTCGCCTTCACGGATACTCGCGCATCATCGACATTAGCGGAGAATTCCTCAGCCTCGGACAGCGGTGCTTCGATCACGTTCTCGCCCTTTGCGCCCCATAGACCCGACTCGTAGCGACAGTCTTCGGGCGCGACGCCTTCGCCATACATGTCGCGTTCGGCGCGGGCGCGGAGCTCGGCCTCGACGGTTTTCGGCGCCGCACCATCGAGCCGGGCCTGATAGGCATGCGCCAGGTGGCTGAAACCGATACCGAAGGCGCTGAATACCGAGGCCAAACGTGGAATGATGATCCGTGTTATGCCCGCGGCTTCGGCAATCCCGGTTACGATCATCGGACCGCCGCCGCCGTAGGCGACGAGGCAGGTCTCGCCAGGTTCCCGGCCAGCATTGCGCACGGCCGCCGCCAGGTTTTCCCCGGACGCTTTCTCGAAAGCGCGAACCGTCGCGAGAGCGGCGGCGGCTGCATCCATACCCAGGGGTTCGCCGATCGCGCTCAACAGGGCCTGCTCGGCGCGAGCGACGTCGAGTTTCATTTCGCCGCCGAGGTATGCATTCGCATCGATCACGCCGCAAACCAATAATGCGTCGGTCAAGGTCGCGTCGGTACCGCCGCGGGCGAAACACGCGGGACCGGGCGAGGCGCCGACGCTTTCCGGTCCGATCCGGAACGTACCGCCCTCGACCGTCACGACGGAACTGCCACCGAGCCCAAAACTGTGCAGGTCCGGCAGCGCGAGCGAAGTACGAACGTCACCGACCGCGCCGTATGGCCGCATCTGCACGGCTTTGTCGAGAACCAGCGACAGGTCGGTCGTCGTGCCGCCGATATCCATGGCCAAAACGGACGCATCCCCATACAGCCGCGCATACGCCACCGCGCCTTCGAGCCCGCCGCGCGGCCCCGATCCCCAGGTCTTGATCGCCGTCGTCTTAGCAACGCGGGCGGAGTCGCCGTCGTTGCGGTAGATCAAAAGCGGTCGGTGCAGGTGGTGATCCTTGCAGATCGTCTCGGCGCCATACAGAAAGTGTTCCATGCCGGGGTGTAAATAGGAATTGACGACCGCGGTGACCGTGCGCCGCGCGTCGTCGGCATCCTCTACCAGTTCAAAGGACACCAGAAAGGGTATCGCGCCGAGCAAGTGCCGCGGATAACGTTCGAGCAATTCCGCCTTGACGTTTTGCTCGGCTTCCTTCGAGCGCAACGCCACGATCAAACGCAACGCACCTTCAGACAACAACGCATTGACGATCTTGGTCAATTCTTCGCCGTCGATGCCGCCACCGCTCGTTACCGTGATCCCGGCCGGTCGATACGGCACCATCGCCTGCCACAATTGATTATCGTTTAGGGCATCTTTGGCGCCGTAGAGCGCGTCCTCTTCGCCGGCTTCGACAAGGACCGCCACCGGGGTGCCCTTGTGCTCAATGACCGCATTGGTTCCGGCGGTCGTCGAATAGCGCAAGCAATCGGTATCGCGGATCAATCGGCCGAGGTCTTCTGTCCCGTAGAGTTCCCGCGAACCGCGGGTCAGTACGTCGACAAAACATTGCGTCAAGTCGTGCGCAGTCGTGGTCGATTTTGCATATACGATCCGGTCGCCGTCACTGATGCAGACATCGGTAAACGTGCCGCCGTTATCGATATTTACCAGGATGCCCATGTTTATGTCGTCCTCCGCGGGCCGGCGAATAGTCCGTCTTTATTTAGTTGAAGCCTCTCGGCGTCCGCCAATCGGCCGCTCTAGGATGACGCGTTGGAAGAAGCGACGCCCGGGGCCGGTACTCATTAGACGTCAACATTACCAACGTTTCAAGGCGCCGACGGTTTTTGCGACACGGCGGTTTTTCTAAGCGTCCGGTTTCGCCGAGTTGATTGTGCCTGCGCACCCGCGTTTCCCAACCAGAACCGCCGCGCAATAGGGTCGCACCAGCACGGCGCTCCGTCGAAATTGTCACACCCGCTCGGTGCAATTTCGAACCGCCCTCGCTCCGCCCTAGCGCCGGCGCAATATCGCTTTAGTAATATGGAGTTCCTTGTGCCTCGGCGCCGCCGACGGCGTCTCACCGAAACTTGTACGCTGCGCCAATCCGGTCTTTGCCCGGCGTCGTCCGGTGCGTGATTTCAAGACAGCCAGTATAACGAACTCCCTGCTATTTGGTTCGAGCACGTTGGGGCTCCGTCCGGCTTCATCCCGGCGCGCGGCGGGTCCTAAGACTCATGTTAACCTGCAGGGCGGTACTTCCGAAACGCGGAAACGCCGATATAAACGAGCGCGAGGAGGTGCAAGGGCGTGGGGGATCGTAGAAAGTATTTGGCATTTGCGGCGGCACTATTGATTGGTGCTGCGCACGGCGACGGCCCGGACGGGGAGTCGATCTATAAAGAGCACTGCGCGACGTGCCACAGCTCCGGCTCGCCGCGTACGCCGAGCCTGGGCAACCTGCAGAAATTGGAAACCGGCCGCATCGTGCACGCGCTCGAGTCGGGCGTGATGCGGGTCATCGGCACCTTCGCGCTCAATGGTCCACAACGCATCGCCGTTGCCGAATTCGTCGGCGGCAAGCCGTACGATCCGGCCTGGCGCGGGGCGAGCGGCAGCACCTGCGAGCCGGCGCCATGGCCGGGCGCGGATCCATTCTCACGGCCTCATTGGAACGGCTGGGGGGGAGCGCTCGGTAACGCCCGGTTTCAGACCGAACGCATGGCACTGCTGACCCGCACAGACGTGCCGAAACTAGAGCTCAAGTGGGCATTCGCCTTTCCCGGCGAGACGTTCACCGAATCGCAGTCAACCATCGTCGATGGCCGACTGTTTGTCGGCAGCCCCAGCGGCGCCGTCTATGCGCTGGACGCCAAAACGGGTTGCACGGTGTGGACGTTCACGGCCGCGGCCGGGGTCAAGGCTCCAGTAACGATCGGCGTCATCGGTGGCCCGCAACGCTACGTCGCCTATTTCGGCGATCAAAGCGGCTGGGTTTATGCCGTCGATGCCGCAAGCGGCGCGTTGATCTGGAAGGACCTCGGCGATGATCATCCGAGTGCACGCGTCACGGGTGGGGTCCAGGTCTTCGAAGGCCGGGCGTACGCGCCGATGTCGTCACTCGAAGAATTAATGACGATGGATCCGGATTACAAATGCTGTGTCTTCCGCGGCAGCGTTCTTGCCTACGACGCCGCCAGCGGAAAACGGATCTGGAAACGCCACACCATTGCGCAGAAACCCGTGCAAAAAAGTATCGGCAAAGCCGGCAGGCCGATGGTCGGACCGTCCGGTGCGTCGGTGTGGTCCGCGGTCACGATCGACGCCAAACTCAGGCGGATTTATATCGGCACGGGAGATAATTACTCAAACCCACCGAGCGCGATGAGCGACGCTATTGTCGCACTTTCCTTGGACACCGGTGAGTACATTTGGCACTACCAGGGCCTGGGTGGAGACGCCTGGAACATTGGCTGCGTTACTGAATCGCAAACCAGTTGCCCCGAACAGGCGGGCCCGGACCAGGACATGGGCGCATCGCCCATACTCATCACCCGTACAGACGGCAGCCGCGTCCTCATCGGCGCGCAAAAGAGCGGCATCGCTCATGCCCTCGACCCGGATCGCGACGGCGCGGTTTTGTGGAAAAAGAAGCTCGCCGAGGGAGGCGTGCAGGGAGGCCTGCAGTGGGGTCAGTCGAGTGACGGCGAGTTTCTTTATGCCTCGAGGTCGGACTTGAATTGGCTCGACGCAGGCGTCTACGGACCCGAGCCCAAAATCGATCCGAAGCAAGGCGGCGGCTTGGTCGCGGTAAACCTCGACAACGGCGAAGTCGCGTGGGATGCGCCCCCGGTCAGCTGCGACGGGCGCGAGCAATGCAGCCCGGCGCAGACCGCGGCCGTGACGGCGATCCCCGGTGTCGTTTTCGCCGGCTCGCAGAGCGGTGAAATGCGCGCCTTCGACAGCCGCACGGGAGAAGAGATCTGGCGCTTCGACGCGGTCGGCGAGTACCAGACGGTCAACGGGGCACGGGGTTACGGGGGCAGCATCGATCAGGCCGGTCCGGTTATCGTCGACGGTATGCTCTACTTCAACTCTGGGTACAGTAAATGGGGGGCTCGCGGCGGCAACGTGGTTCTCGCCTTCGAGCCGGCGAAAGACAAACCCCGCTAACGAGCTCGCATCTGCGGCGCTTCAGCGCTCGAGCGCTTCTGCAAGCGCCGAAAAAGCGATATCGATTTCGTCCCCGAACAGTGGATCCAGTTCGGAGCGATCCGGAATCGGGATCTCGATCATGTGGTGATCGGCCAGCAATTCTTCGGTGCCCTTCAGCAGCTTGCCCTCCTCCTTGTCTATATGGCGCCGTTGGACTTTGATGTAATCGGTGAGCCGGCTCACTACTTTATCGCGCGGAACCATATGTCCTGCCTGGATCGCTTTCAGAAACATCGACACTTCGCGGCCGAGTTTAGCCTGCGATGCATGCTCCAGACGGAGTTCCTCGACCAGACCCGCCAGCACTGGCTGTTCGCCGCTGATCCAACCGAATAATTCGTCCTCGTAGGGATGGTGGAAGCGCGCCGGATAATGATTGAAATAGGAAACGACGTCGGACATCAAAGCGTAATCGTGGTCGTCCCCTGCGGCCAGATCGCCGACCTCTTTATCGAGCACATCGAGCAACCGGCTCATGTTGCGGTGGTCCTGGTGGATGTGATCGAGTATCGCACTCATCGAATTTCACTCCATGCGACGTGGCGGCCCATGAATCAATCAGAACTTCCTTAGATTAGGACTCGATTGCGCTCGCGCCGCGCTTCCCATCGGCCCCGGTTCGTTCAACGCGGACTTGATTGCCTGCTCGAGTTTTAGCCGGTCGAGGGGTTTTGTCAGGATGTTGTCGGCGCCGAGGCGGATCGCTTCGACCGCTTCGGGGATCGAAACCTTTTGTACCGTCATCAATATCGGGACCTTTATCCCTTGCGCGCGCGCCTTGCGTACAAAATCGACCCCATGCATATCGCTCAATGTTTCGTCGACGATGATGACCGCATTATCGGGGAACTCAGGATTATCGAGCGCTTCGCGCGCGCGATGATAACGGCGGATCTCGTAGGCGTCGTCGGGTAACAAACGAAGATACTCCGCCGACCGGTCCGACTCTGCACATACGACAATCACGCCTGCCTGCGCGGCCGCGGCCGACTCATCGTTTATGGCCTCCATCAGCGGCCTACCCGAAAGAGAGACTGAGGTCGACATTCTCCTGCGCCATTTCTCGCAATTTCGGCACATCTTTGATCCGCACAAAACGCCGCTCAACACTGATCAAGCCGTTGCGTTGAAAATCACCAATCAGCCGGCTCAAGGTCTCGACCGCCATCGCGAGATAACTGGCAATGTCCTGCCGCGACATACTCAGATTGAATTCTGCGTCGGAACAACCGCGACTACTGTACTTGCCGGAGAGATAGACGAGGAAGGTCGCAAATCGCGCATGGACCGATTTCCGTCCCAGCAGCAGCGCATAATTTTGCTTCTCGGCGATCTGGGCACCCGCCGTACGGATCATCGCTTCCCAGAGTTTTGAATTATTGGTCGATGCACTCATCAGCTTTACCAGCGGGATCCGGCAAACGCCGGAGGTCTCGAGCGTAACGGCGGTACTTTGGTGACGGCCGCTGGCGATGCTGTCGAATCCGATCAGATCCCCGGGGAAGTGGAACGTCACGATCTGCTCAGACCCGCCCTTGGTACTGACCACCGTTTTCATCGACCCCGACCGGAGGAAGTACAGGCTGTCGAGTTCGTCACCCTGGCGAAAGAGGTGAGTGTTGCGCCGATAGGGCAAGCTCCGACCGGTTTTAGGACCGGGCTGCTTGCACCGTTTCATTCGGAGATTGACGCAACAACCAGACCAACCACAATCGCCACAAAACTGCGTAATCGCAGGGAAATCGAGGATGTTGTGCAGCATTAGCTTACCCCGTAGCGGACCGTCTTTCAGAAGAGTTATATGTCATGCCGGGCCGGCCGCGTAATTAGCGGATCTGCGTAATTGATTTCGGAAACTACGTAGTCTAGAAAAAAGTGAAAGCGAACGGGTCAGATCGTCTCCGAATTCAGCTTCGTCACCATCGCCACCAACTCCGCCAAGGAAGCAGCACCGGTTTTGGCCATTACTTTGGACCGGTGGATCTCGACGGTACGCTCGCTCAAGGCCAGTTCCGCGGCGATTACCTTGTTCGGCTGACCGTTGACGATGCGCTCCATCACCTGATGCTCTCGGGGCGTCAAGCTGTCGATCTTCGCGCGTGCCGACGACAATTCGCGCTGCAGTTCGCGGCTGGTACGGTCAATATCGAGCGCCTGGTTGATACGATCGAGCAATTCCTGGTCGTCGAACGGCTTTTCGAGAAAATCAACTGCGCCTCGGCGCATCGCCTGTACCGCCATCTGGACACTGCCGTGGCCGGTGACGAAGATAATCGGGATGCCTCGGCCTTTTTGTTTGATCGCCTGCTGCAGTTCCATCCCGCTCATCCCTTGCATTCGAATATCCAGAATCAGGCAGCCGCAGCAGCTTTCGTCATAACGGTCCAAGAATGCCGCGGCAGAATCAAACAATTCCACCCTCAGGGACATGGAACGGATCAACAGTGCCAAAGAATGCCGCACGGCCGCGTCGTCGTCGACGACGAATACGGTCTGGCTTGCATCTATTACCGTCATAAGTACGGGCGGCTCCAACTACCGATCGGCTACTCGATGGCAACCGGTAGCGAAAAACTGAATCTCGCGCCGCCGAATTGATTCTTTTCGTAGGTCAGTTCTCCGTCGTGCGCGGCGATGATCGAGCGGCTAATCGACAGCCCCATGCCCATACCCGTTTCTTTGGTCGTAAAAAACGGATGAAACAACCGGTCCAGGACTTCTTCCGGTACGCCGTCCCCGCGGTCATCAAAATGAGCCACCACGCGGTCGTCGACCAGCTCTCTCGAAATGGAAATGACCCGCTCGGACGGTTCTTTGTCGGCCATCGCGTCGATGCCATTGCGGATGAGGTTGAGACAGACCTGTTGGATCTGAACGGGGTCGACGACCACGGCTGGAAAGACGTTGCGGTTCATGATTTCTATTTTAACCTGAGCGGATCTGGCATCCGCTTCTGCCAGATCCAGGACGGTCTCGATGACCTCCGTGAGCCTAACCGCAGACCGTTCGCTATCGCGCTTGGTAACGAACCCCCTGATTCGTTTCACGACTTCCCCTGCGCGCAAGGCCTGGTTGGCGATATGCTCGAACGCTTCGGCGAGGAACTCGGGATCGGGAACGCCCTGGTCGGTGATGCGGCGACAGGCCTGGGCATGCGTCGCGATCGCGGTCAGGGGTTGATTGATTTCGTGTGCGATAGCGGAGGCCATTTCACCCAAGGTTGTCAGACGGCCAACGTGGGTGAGTTGCTCGCGGGCCGCATTCGTCGCTTCCTCTGAAAACACTTGTTCGGTGCGGTCGACGACCTGCCCAATAACGAAGCTCGCACCTTCCTCGGAACGAACAGCGCTGAAATGAATCGCCAGATAGCGCGTCGCGCCCATACCACCGCGCCAGCGCAGCTCGGCGTAACACACATCGCAGACGCCGGTCGCCATATCCTCGAATAAGGGCGGCAGGGTTCTTTCATCACCGGCCACGCCGAATTCGAATACCGAATGACCGACGATCTCGTGTTCGACGGATCTCAGCATTGCTAGCAAAGCCGGATTGCAACTATTGATTTTGCCATCGAAATCGGCGGTCAAAATACCGATCGGTGCATTTTGAAATACTAGCCGAAAGCCTTCTTCGCTGCGCCTGAGGGCCTCCTCGACGGCGCGTCCTTGCGAAATATCACGTACTACTGCGACGAAATGTCGACCATCGGTCCCCGTCACTTCACCGACTGCTATTTCCATCGGAAAGGTTTCACCGTCTATACGCCGCCCGACGACTTCCCGGCCGATCCCTAGGATATGCGGCGGTTCTCCTTCGCGGTAACGCTCCATGTACCGGCTATGCGGGACGCGGTCCGCTTCGGGCATCAGTTCGTTGATACTCATTCCCACCGCCTCGGCGGTGGCAATACCGAAGATCCGCTCCGCCCCGGGATTGAATAGCTCGATGATTCCGTGATCGTCGGTAAGGACAACCCCGTCGACCACGGCGTTTAATATCCCGCGCGTACGTGCTTCGAGATCCTCTACCCTCTGTGCGAGTTCATCGACTTCCATGACGATCGGGTTAGACCGGCCCACAGCGTCGCCATCTCAGGGCCAAACGCCGACACCGGAATAGCCACGTCATCATTTGAAACGTCATTACGGGCATGAAACGAAACGACTGCGGAGAATTGCAATTCGATTCTATCAGTTTCTCCGGGAGAACCGCTGACTAATTCAGAAACCGGGGCGCGCTGCCAACTGCCGGCGCCCAAGACCATTCGTACACGCAGATTCCGGATGACTAGATAATTGATCCGAAATGCGCTTCACGGTGTTCGTAGGCCCGCTTGCCGTCACCCCGGACTCGACCCGGGGTCCAGTCAAAAAATGTCCGCCTGCGGCGGGCTTTTTCTACTGGATGCCGGATCAAGTCCGGCATGACGAAAGTGATCGATATTTCGGATCAATGATCTAGTCCGAGTTCGGTAGATACCGCCCAACAGTATGAACCGGCTGGTGGTGTAACATGTCGGTTGATGTGGATCGCGACGAAAAAGCTTAAGCACGGGTTATGCATTCGATATTCATCACCCTACTGATCTTACTCGGCGTCATCTGGACGGTAGCGGTCGTTTTCCGCAGCTTCGGGTTGCCGACAGTTATGGGCTAGCTTGTCGGCGGAGTCATCGTGGGTCCGGCAATCCTCGGCTGGGTCGAACCGACGGAAATGATCGAAGTGCTGGCGCAGATGGGGATCTTCTTCCTGATGCTGCACGCCGGCGTCGAAACGCGTCCGCGCGAGTTTCTATCCGCACTTCGAAGTTCCCTCGGTGTCGCACTCGTCGGTGCAATCGTGCCCTTTTCAATTGCCTTCGCCACAGGGCTGGCCTTCGGACTCAGCGTCCAGTCTTCGATTTTCATCGGCCTCACCATGACCGCTACGGCGGTCGTGATAACGATCAAAGCATTACAGGATCTCGGTCTCCAGGATGCGAAATTTGCACGGATCATCGTCGCTTCTTGTGTAATCGACGATCTCCTGACTCTCGTGCTCTTCAGCATTATTCTCGGCGTACTCCAGGGACAAGCGGTGAATGCCGCAGAAATCGCTATTACCTGCGGCAAGGTCATTGTGTTCTTCGCGACCTCGCTCACCATTGGTTACTACATTTACCCCCTATTGAAGTTTCCCTTCACCCATATCAGCGGCAAGGGATTTACCTTCGTATTGCTCATCGCGCTCGCGGCCGGGTTATTTGCGGAATGGATTGGTCTGCATATGATCATCGGCGCGTATATCGCTGGTCTTTTTTTCGAACCCGAGGTCGCTCACCCTGCGCTGGTGCAAAAAGTAAAAGACCGACTCTACGGGATCGCCTATTCGTTTCTCGGGCCCATCTTTTTTATCTCGCTCGGGTTTCATGTCACCTTCGAAATCTTTGCCGGCGAAGGCGTTTGGATGATCCTGGTTCTGACCAGCGCCGTATTTGTCGGTCAGATCTTAAGCGCGGGCGGCATGGCGCTTCGTATCGAGTTGCCGCCGGTGCAGGCATTCACCGTGGGTGTCGGTATGTGCGGTCGTGCCGAAATGGCATTCATCCTCGCCGCACTCGGTTTGCAATATCAGCTCCTCGACAACGACTCGTTCACCGTGGTGATCATAACGGCGTTCATATTGAATTTGTTGACCGTCGCCGGACTGAAAGTATGCGCTCACGTGATACGAGTCTGAAGTCACCCTGCCCGAACCGCGGCTGCCCAGAACGGCCTTTGCGGGGTGCGAAAATGGTGACGTCCGGGGAGGAGTTTGGAAAGCGATGGCTAGATTGTCTGAACGTGGTGCGAAAAACCGACTCGCGATCTTAGTCGGACTCACCTTTGTGATCGCGACTTCCTGGTTCGTGATGCGCGGGCCAACCGTGGAGTTAATCGGGGAGGAAACGGTAAACGCCAAAATCGTAGGCGTAGGTCGTATGACCGGCGAGCCTTCGGCCGAGGACAACAAGCGCATCGGTATCGTTTTGGTCGAACTGCCGGACGGCGGCCGCGTTCGCGTATTCGCGCCGCTTTCCAAAGTTTCCGTTGGCGCCACGATCGCAGTGAAGGTGAAACGGTTCTCAGATGGCAGTCGGCGGGTAACCGGCGCCAAGGGGGAGGACGGCAGCTAGAAGCTTGTAGGCCGGTTCGATTGGTTAGGTATAACTGTGTCGAGTCCGGACAAGCGCACCGTTTTCTACAGTAACTTTTCGATCAACCGACTTGTTCGGCTAATAGACTTTCTATGTGTGTGCGGTACCACTGCTCACATTTCGTTTTGAATACTCCAGATTCCGAATCAATTTCATCGAGAGATCTGATGTTGTGGGTCTCGACGTATCGATGTTCTTTCGCGCAAACCTCGCACTCCCGGATCCACACAAGCTCCAACTCTGACATCATCGTCTCCTCGTTGATTACTGGACGTGTGCCTGACCGCCTTCGTTATCATTTTTAGCAAGTGTGCGACACGACGGGGAGCTTGCCTATAGAACAACTGTTAGCAATCGAAAGACAACGTTAAATACCGTAAAGTACGTGTCGTAACGTCAAATCCCGACGTCCGAATCAGTGCGCAAAAAAAAGACGCCCCAAAGGGGCGCCGAAGAATGATGCGGCAGGCCTTAGTGAAGAAAGTCTTGGGGAAGACTGGCGCTACCGCATCTGGGGGAGGATCGATATCCCGGCAAGTGCCCCGCATGCCGTCGCAAGAATGCGCTGTCCTGATACCGCTCGTAACGGTATCAGGACAGGCCACTCACGACGGAGCGACTGCTTGTCGGCGCGACGTTTCGCTTTCTCGGTCTTCCCGTGAATGCCACCTTTTCTCAATAACGGATGGCAAGCGATCGAGTTCCGTATTCGTTTTGGTTTTCGCGTGTTCTTTTTCACGAGCGTCTCCTCGTCCCGGCTAGAAGCGGTGACACCGGCTCGGGATTTCGAGGGTTCTCGATTTCGAGCGGGGTGCCTAAGGCCGGCCCCCGCGGTTTCGGCAGGGGCGCTAACTAACGACCGAGCAATTGCGGGGGTATGGCCACGGCGGGTGGCCTGCGCCTGCGCGGGCTCGACAAAGCAATGTCGTCATTGGCATTTTCATAAGGCGGTGGAGTATAAACGCCGTCGGCCCGGCTACAAGATGCCAGCCGGTAAAACAGTGTTTCCGGGAAGTTAACGCTACGCGCGCTAATTGGTCAAAACTTGCTGTCGCGCATCGGCGCCATGAAAGGATCGCGGAAGGGTTTCCGGTCCTTTTTGAAGTCCAAAGGCTTTTCGGGTTGGAAGGGGTTTCCCGCACCCACCATTTTCTCGACGGACGCGTCGACCGGGGTGTCGCCCGGCGGATGACCCGAACGCTCGCAGAGGTCTCCCCAGGTGGTAATCGTTTCCGACATCCGATGATGGATCTCTATCCGCACTCCATTGGTCGGACATTGATAGTCATAAAGCGGCATGATTCGTTCCTCGTCTAGTGCCGCGGAGAATACCGCTCCAGCGCATCATCGGCAATACCGAGCCGCTTGCCCCAATGTCTCTTGAAATAGCTTGGCTAAATAATCGATCCGAAATGCGCTTCAATTTCATCGTCATTCCCGGATTAGATAACGATCGACAATTCACAACAGCTATTTAGACGTCGAGACGATAGGTATCTCCGTCGCGCACGAGTTTACCGGCTGTCGGGCCGGCGAAATGGGTACCTATGATCAAGGTCGGCGAATCGGCATACTCGCCGAACATGCGATGCCGCGTCGCGACGGCCGTCTCGTTGTCCACGTCGAACGGACTGACGAGATCGGGATCATTGAACTGGATAGGATGGTGGATGAAATCGCCGGTGATCATCGCGGTTTCACCGGCAGATTCGATCAGCACGGAACAATGGCCGGGCGTGTGCCCCGGCGTCGGAATAAGACGAACGCCTTCGCATACCTCGGCCGGGCCTTCGACCGGTTTTGCGAGCCCCGCGTCGAGTACGGGTTGCATTGAATCTTCGAAGACCCTGCGCTGAAGCTGCATGAAATCATTTTCATCCGTGGCTTCGATTGTTCCCCAAAACTCGAGATCCTCCTTGCCCATTAGGTAGGACGCGTTCGGAAATGTCGGCACCCACTTACCACCGACGAATTGAGTATTCCAGCCTACGTGGTCGAGGTGGAGGTGCGTACATAAAACGTAGTCCACGCCATCCGGTTGATAGCCGGCCGCAACCATGTCTTCCATGTAAGACGTCGATAGCATATGCATCACTTCGAAGGGGTTGCGATCGCGGCCATTGCCAATGCAGGTATCAACAATGAGGGTTGCCCCCGGGGTGTCGACGATCAGCGAGTGGATACTCAGAGAGAGCTTGCCTTCTTCGGTCACGAAATGAGGGAAAAGCCACTTAACTTTCCTGACGACCTCCGGCGTTGCGGCCGGGATCACTTCGTCGAATTCCGGATAAACGATCTCTTGGATCTTGGTGATGGTTGTTTCGCCTACCTTCCATTTCATGGGCTGAGACCTCCTATTGATTAATCGTCACCGCTTAGCGCGACACTTCTTGTACGGGCCTGATTACAGCTGACAGACCCACCGGCGAGCGATCGCCGATCCCAAACTGTTATCCGTCGAGAAAACCCGCAAGCCGCGCCTCGGCTTCCACGAAATCCTCCATGAACTCGGCAACAACCGCCCGCACCGACTGAGTCGTGTTCATCATGCCGACCCCCTGCCCGACCCAATAGGTAGTCAGCTGCTTAGCCCCTTCGTGGCCGCCGTCGGCAAGCTTTGCAATCTTGGCCAGGACCGGTTCGGTCACGATCGACTGCAACGGCATCGGCAACGGGTTCGGGGCGTCCGGGGCCTCCCAGGCATCCGTCCAGGGCGAACGCAATTGCCGCGAGAATTTCCCCGTACGGGCCTTCGAACGCACGGTTTCCCGTGAACTTGCAGTCAGCATTTTTTCCTTGACCGCGGGCAAAGTCTCGGCTTCGGTTGTCGTCAACCACACCGAACCCGTCCATACCCCCGCGGCTCCCATAGCCATACACGCGGCCATCTGGCGGCCAGTAACGATGCCGCCGGCGGCCAGGATCGGAACGTTACCGTGCGGCTGGATAGCCTCGTATACCTCGGGTACGAGAACCATCGTCGAGACGTCCCCGCAGTGTCCGCCGGCCTCGCCCCCGGCGACGACCAGAATATCGACACCGGCGGCGACCTGATGCAGCGCGTGCTCCTTCGCACCGACCAGCGCGGCGACACAAATGCCTTTAGCCTTGCCCTGCTCGAGCATATACGGCGGCGGTACGCCGAGCGCATTGGCGACCAGGCCGATCGGATGCGCGAACGCAACATCGAGCAAGCGTGACGCACCTTCGTCGCGCATGTTATCGCCAAAACTCAGATGGGCCGCGCGCGCGTCGTCGTCGACGTCTGCGCCCTCGATGCCGTGGCGCGCCAAAATCGAAGAAGCAAATTGTTTGTGCTCTTCGGGTATCAGTTTCATCGTCTCGTCGCGACTCGGCTGCTCGCCCTTGCCGATCATTGCATTCGGTACCAACAAATCGACGCCGTATAGTTTACCTTCGATGTGTTCGTCGATCCAGGAAAGCTCTACTTCGAGCTGTTTGGGAGACAAGCCCACCGCGCCGAGCACGCCCATACCGCCGGCCTTGGATACCTCGGTAACCACGTCGCGGCAGTGACTGAAAGCGACCAGCGGGAATTCGATGTTCAATAAATCACAGATTGGAGACTTCATCGCGTCGATCACTTCTAGGAATGTTGGTTTGAGGAGGTGTCATCATACACGGCAAATACGCGGCGAGCCTGGAATATCGAGCCTAATTGACCTCTGGCGATCGACGCTAGGCGGCGTTCCGCCCATCCCCGGCTCCAGCGACATTCGTGGGTCCTACACATCCGGGCGACAGACAGCTTCGTCCGGGCCGCACGCGCGCCGCCCTCGAACCTGCTCTCTCGCTTGTTCAAAGGTTCCCTAATTCTTGAACCGAACAACCGCACCACCCGGGGAGGTCACGTTTCCTTCCGCGTCGGCAACGAAGATCTCGAGCGTTACCTCGCCGCGCTCGCTATCGATCGCCTTAACGACGCCACCCGATGTCAAAGTGTCGCCGAGATAGCATGCCTTGCGGTTGGAATACTCGAACTCCACGAGTTCGCCGTCCTCACCCATCCATTCAACAACCGCCTGGCAGAGCCAGTCCCCTTGCAAGGGGCCGTCGATCACGACGCCCGGGTGACCTTCGACCCCGGTCGTATATTTCTCGTCGTAGTGAATACGGTGCGCGTTCCAAATCGCGGCGTTATAGAAGAATAACGAAACGTTGGTCGGAGTAAACTCGCGCTCCGGTAAGCGATCCCCTACTTTGATGTCTTTGGTCGCTGTCATGGCGGTTATCTCACAATCCGGGTCTGAGTTTCTTCCACGATCGGTTCACCGGATTCCGTCTCAATCTCGAGCTTGTAGACAACGAAAATGAGCGGGCCCGACGAACCTTGTTTCTCGTAGATGTCCGTCAACGTATAGGTTCCGACCAGTACGTCACCGGGCTTCACGGGCCGATGATATTTTGTTTTCGTGCCGCCGGCCATGACGCGCTTCAATGGCAGGTCCGGCAAGAGAGTTTGCTTGGGGAGGCCGTCCGGGCCCAGTTCGTCGAGCGGCGCAATCGCACGTACGGCCCCGAACAAAAACATCGGCGGCGCCTCGTCACCGCGCTTATATTTATCCAGCCTCTGTTCCGTCGCCACGGCGTATTTCACGATATCGCGCCGTGTGACCTCGATGCGACCGACGGCTTCGCTGTGGCCGATCCATTTCCTGATCTCGGGTGTAATCAACGTTGTCATCGGACTGACTCCCAGCTTGTTCTACCCGGTTGGAGACTACACCCCCGGATGTCGTTATCCCAACCCAGTCGTCGGACCGCGCGGTCCGCCAGGCCCGGAATAATGTTGAAGAAAATGCACCCGTAGTCACCCATGTTCGTCCCTCCGTTCAAATGTCGTTCTGCCTTTTGTACGCAGGAACCTAGATAGCTGATGCGAAATACGCTTCACGGTGTTCGTAGGTCCGCCTGCCGTCACCCCGGACTCGATCCGGGGTCCAGTCAAGCAATGTCCGCCTGCGGCGGGCTCTTTCTACTGGATGCCGGATCAAGTCCGGCATGACGAAAGTGATCGACATTTCGGAACAACTATCTAGTGTTCGGCAACTGCTTCATATCTAGGAACCTGTATAGCATAGGAGGAAGCTACTGCCGCAACTCGACTGTCCTAGAATGAATCAGAGGCTCCTTAGCTCCAGCCTGCATATTGCGCGCGCAGTCACGGATTGCATGAAGACGACCTGGTGGATAGAAGCGCTCTCTGGGAGGGAAGACAAATTTCATGCGCTTCAAGGGACGGTCATGGGCGCGTCGCGTTAGTGAGAAATGCGGGCTAGTCGCGCGCGGCTTTGATCGCATCGACCATCACCGGGATCACGTGTGCGAGGTCGGCGATACCCACCCACTCGGCGCGTTCACACATCGGCGCACCGGCGTCGATGTTGATGGCGGCGACGTGGTTTGCATCCTTTATCCCCATGAGGTGGTAGCTCGACCCGGAGATCCCGAGGGCCACATAGACGCGCGGGGCTATCCATTTTCCGGAAGCTCCGACTTGGCGATCGCGGACGATCATGTTCGCGAACACCGCCTCGCGGGATCCCCCGACCGCCCCGTCCAGCAGTTCGGCTAACTCGAAGACCGCGGGCAATACGTGCTCGGCCTCCACGCCCTTACCCACCGATAACACCAGATCCGCGTCGCCGACGTCGAGATCGCGAGCGGCCAGGCGCCAGGTTTCACTCGGCACCTCCTTTTCGACCGCGGCCTCACCGGCGGCCGCCAATTCCATGATCGTCGGTTTCGCATCCGGCAGATCATTGGCGTGCAGGATCGTCACCTCGAGCGACACGACCCACGGCGGCGGTCCCAGCGGGCTCAATACCTGGTGCGCGCGTTTACCGTAAATTTCGCGCCGCACACGCAAGCTTCCTTCTTGCCATTCGACCTCGACACAACCGCCGAGCAACGCGCTCCCGAGACCGGCCGCGACGCGACCGGCGATTTCTGCGCCGGTCGCCGTCGACGGTAATAACAACAACTTGGGTTGGTGTTGATCGATAGCGGCACACAACGCGGTGGCGAATCCTGCGGGTGCGCAGGCCCGGTTCTCGTCGAGCACATACACAACGCCAAGACCGTTAGCCGCCCCTTCCCGCACCAATCGCGCAGCCGCAACGCTCCCCCGTGTCACCCCGCAGGGCGTCAAACCCGCTGCTTCCGACAGGCGCGCACATTCGCCTGCCATGAGTCCCGGCACATCGGGCGCGCGCCCGTCCTCGTCATCCAGCCATACCCACATTTCCGCCATTGATCGTCCGTTCCGTCGGGGGGTCTTATGGAGTGTACGCCGCGTGTGCGTTGATTTGAATTCCGGCCAAGGAATTCTTCCGGTCGATAGCCGACCCCGATACCGACATCCGGACAACCGTTCGCGACGGTTATCCGGGGCTTCAGCGGATGGGGTCGGTTGACCGCGATCGACGTAGGCTCGGTGGAGATCGCCGCGCTCAGGCAAGAGGTATACTAGGCGGGCAATGGTGGTAGCGCCCTACACAATCAGACAACGCGAGGAGCCCGGGGATGACGTCTAATATTGTCGATGGTGAGATTGTCTGGCACCCGAGCAAAGAGCTGATCCATTCCAGCAAACTGTATCGCTTCATGCAGGCAAACGGTTTGAGCGAGTACGACGACTTGATTAAAAAGTCCTGCGACGATCCGGCGTGGTTCTGGAACGCCGTGATCCAATTTCAGGATTTTCGCTTCTACGAGGACTACACCGAGATCCTCGACGACTCCAAAGGCGCACCGTGGGCGCGTTGGTGTGTCGGCGGCAAGACTAACATCGTGCTCAATTGCCTGGACAAGCGCATCGGCACCCCGCTCGCGGACAAACCTGCGATGATGTGGGAAAGCGAAGGCGGTGATGTCGTCGAGTGGACGTTTGCCGAAGTGCATCGGGCCACCTGCGAGCTCGCCGAGGGCCTGCGTTCTTTGGGCATCGGCAAGGGTGACGTCGTTGGGCTTTATATGCCGATGATCCCCGCCGCCATGGTCGCCCTGCTCGCCGTAGCCAAAATTGGCGCCATCGTGCTCCCGATGTTTTCCGGTTTCGGCGCACCGGCCATCGCCTCACGGCTGAACGACGCTGGCGCTGTCGCCGTCATCACCACCGACGGGACCTGGCGTCGGGGCAAAAAGGCCGGCCTGAAGGTAATGGTCGATGATGCGGCAGCCGCCGTACCGACCCTCCGGCACGTCATCGTCAAAAAGCATCTCGACGAACCCGTCGAGTGGTCGGCGCCGCGAGACCAATGGTGGGACGAACTGTGCGCCGGGCATGAAGGTGGCTCGGAAACGGAGGTGATGGACGCCGAAGACCCGTTCATGTTGGTGTATACCTCGGGTACGTCGGGAAAACCGAAGGGGACGATACATACTCACTGCGGCTTTCCTATCAAGATCGGCGCGTGTGATCTGGGATTGTGCTTCGACCTCAGCGAAGACGACCGCATGCTGTTTTTCAGCGATATGGGCTGGGTCGTCGGGCCGATGCTCGCTTACGGCGCTTTGCTGCAGGGCGCCTGCGCAATCCTCGCCGAGGGTGCGCCGGACTATCCGGACGAAGGGCGCCTGTGGCGTTTGACGGAGAAAATGGGCGTCACACACCTAGGAATGGCGCCGACGATCATTCGTTCGTATATGCGGATCGGCGGGGGCAACGTCGACGATTACGACTTCTCGGCGCTGCGCGTCTCGATATCGACCGGCGAACCCTGGACGCCGGACGCGTGGAAGTGGATGTTCGAACACGTCTGCAAAAACCGGGTGCCGATCTTAAACTACACCGGCGGTACCGAGGTCGGCGGCGGCATTCTCGGCGGCACTCTACTGCATTCGCTGAAACCGTGCGCCTTCGGCGGCGCACTGCCCGGAACGGGTGCCGACGTAGTCGACGACGACGGCGCACCGGTGGCGCCCGGCGAAGTCGGAGAATTAGTCATGCGTCTCCCCTCGATCGGGCTGACGAGGGGACTGTGGAAAGAACCCGAACGTTATATCGAAAGCTACTGGGAACGATTCCCGGGACTGTGGCACCAGGGAGATTGGGCGGTCATCGATGCGGATGGATTCTGGTACGTAACCGGGCGGTCCGACGATACGCTCAAGATCGCGGGCAAAAGAACCGGACCCTCGGAGATCGAAACCCTGCTGATGGGGACCGGCAAGGTCGCCGAAACTGCAGTGATCGGGATCCCGGACGACGTCAAGGGCCAGGCGATCGTCTGTGTTTGTGCCCTGCTGCCCGAGGTACCCGACGACGACGAGGTACGACAAATGTTGAGTGATGCCCTGGTGCAGGGTCTCGGCGTACCGTTTCGCCCGCGGGCTATCCTGTTCGTCTCCGATCTGCCCAAGACGCGCAACATGAAGGTCATGCGGCGCGTCGTGCGCGCAGCCTATCTCGGTGAGCCACCCGGTGATCTGTCCTCCCTGGTGAATCCCGACGCAGTAAAGGAAATAGCCGACGCCGCAGGCCGCGGTTGAAGCGCCGCACCGTCTGCCGCACAATCGAAAGCACTTTGAGATAGCCCAGTCACAACTTCAAGGAATTGCACATGGCCGACTACCAATACCTGTTTCGCCCGCTACCGGTCGGCAATATCGTCCTCAAGAACCGCGTTATCTGGGGACCGCACGTCACCAACCACTGGCCGGATCATCTGCCCGACGAACGCACCACTGCCTACTACGAGGAGCGCGCGGCCGGCGGCGTAGGCATGATCATCATCGGTGCCTCGCCGGTCGATGCGACGGCTCAATACAGCCCTTTCGAACAATGCGCCTTATGGGACGACGCCTGCATTGAAGGCCTGCGGGACATCAGCGAAGCGGTGCATCGACACGATGCGAAGCTCTGCATACAACTCGTCCATCCCGGGGTCCACCAGATGCCGGACCACGACCCCGCGCATCAACCGCCGGTGGCGCCATCGCAAATACCTGCCGTCGAAGAACCTTCCTGTATACCGCGGGCACTCGAAGTCGACGAAATCCTGGCCATCGAAGATAAATTTGCCGACGCTGCCGAACGAGCCCAGAAGGCCGGTCTCGACGGTGTCGAATTACACGGCGCTCACGGTTATCTGTTCTCCGCCTTTCTCACGCCACTGAAAAACAAGCGAACCGATGAGTATGGCGGGTCGCTCGAGAACCGGACGCGTTTCCTGCTCGATGCCATCGACAAAGTTCGCAAGCGCGTCGGCAAGGATTTCGTCGTCGGTTGCCGGATCTCCAGTAGCGACATGGTCGACGGTGGGATGGAGCCCGAAGACGTAGCCGAGGTATGTAAACTCTTGGAGGCCACCGGCCAACTCGACTACGTCCATTGCAGCCTGGGTTTGTATCGCACGCTGCACTTCATGATACCGACGCATTATGCGGGTCTGGAACCCGGGTACCAGGGCGAATTGACGGCGCAGATCAAAGCCGCGCTGAAGGACTTACCGGTGTTCGTGGTCGGCCGCATCAACGACCCGATGCTGGCGGATAACCTCATCGCCGACGGCGTTGCCGATGCCTGCGTCATGATCCGGGAACTCATCGCCGAGCCCGAATTCGTGAACAAGACCCTGGCGGATCGCGTCGAGGATATCCGGCCGTGTGCCTACTGGAACCAGAGCTGTCTCGCCCATATCTTCGGCGGCATTCGCGTCGAGTGCCAGATGAACGCGGCGGCCGGCCGCGAACTCGAATTGGGCCAGAAACAGCTGCGTCCGGCGGCGACGCCCAAGCATGTACTGGTGATCGGCGGCGGTCCGGCCGGACTCGAATTCGCGCACGTTGCGGCCAGCCGTGGCCATCGCGTTACGCTGCACGAGCGTAGTGATGAACTCGGCGGGCAGGTCAACCTACTCGCGCGCCTGCCCAAACGCGCGGATGTACGCAACTGGGTCGACTGGCTGGTGCGCCAAGCCGGCGGCAGCGCCGCGGTAGACATCGAGCTCAACTCCGAGATCACGGAGGCCAATATCGACGAGATCCTCGCGCGTGCTCAGGCCGATGAGATCGTCATCGCCAGCGGTGCGCGCGCGGCGGCCGACGGTCGTTCATCGGTCACTACCGAGCCGATCCCCGGCCACGAACGTCCCCACGTGCTGACCTATGAAGACCTCCTGGACGGGGGCAGCGTGCCCGACACGATCCGGGACAAGGTGTTGATCGTCGACGAAATGGCCGACCGCATTGCACCGGGCCTCGCCGAGCTACTCGCCGAGAACGGGCGTCAAGTCGAAATCCTGACGCGCTGGCCGAGCGTGGGGCACGAAATGCTGCTCAAATGGGGCGAGATGGCCAACGTCTACGAGAGCCTCGACACGCTCGGGATCACGAACACCCCCAACGCCTGGATCAGCGCGATCGACGAGGCGTCGGCGACCGCGTTTAATATTTACACCGGACGCGAATGGGAGATCGAAGTCGATACGGTGATCCTGGTGACGATGAAATACTCCAACACCGACATTGTGCGACTCGCCAAGACCCGGGCCTCGGTCCCGGTCCATACGATCGGTGATGCCCTCGCTCCGCGCCAGGTCGCCGATGCCGTACTCGAAGCGAACCGGCTCGCACACGCTCTGTGATTGGGAAGCTTGGTGTCGGATCAATAGTATGGAGTAGAAGGGTCGAGCTCCTAGTCGAAATATAGACCGGCCCCGCAACGCGACCTGGCGGGGTCCGTACGGATAACTCCAACCGTGAATCGTTTTCAATCACTCAGACCTTGTTTTTAGGGAGGTAATCGTCATGGCCTTGGACATCGGTATCTTTCAAATCAACCCGGACATGCGGGCCGATCCGGCGATCGTCGGCAAAGCGGCGGAGGACCTCGGTTTTACCTCCTACTGGGTCCCGGAACACGCGATCCTGCCGGTCGAGTTCGAATCGACCTACGTCCGCGACCGGACCGAGGAGGAACCGCCGCCGCCGCCAGATTACCTGTGGAAGATGCCGGATCCGTGGGTCACGCTCACCCGCGTCGCCACGGTGACGACTACCCTTCGAATCGGATCGGGGATCTGCCTCGTACCGGAGCACAACCCCTTGATCCTGGCCAACGAGGTTGCCTCGGTAGACCATTTCTCTGGCGGCCGGGTGAATTTCGGGATCGGCGCCGGCTGGAACCGAATGGAAAGCGAAATCATGGGGGTCGATTTCGAACATCGCTGGACCCAGACGCGGGAATGCGTGGAGGCGATGATCGCGCAATGGACAACGGAAGAGTCGGAATATCACGGCAAGTACGTCGATTTTCCGCCGGTTCGTTGTTTCCCGAAACCGACCCAGAAACCGTATCCGCCAATCTATTTCGGTACCGGCGGGTCGGAGCGAGTGTACAGGCGGATCGCGGAATGGGGCGACGGCTGGATACCCCTGATCGCGGGGCCCGATGACGTCGCCACGGGACTGAAGAAAATCCACGCGATCTGCGAGGAGAATGGCAGGGATCCGACGACGATTCATACCGCGCCGTTCGGACTCGAAGGACAGTTTCGCACGAAAGCCGAGCGCGACGCGTTGCAAGCTGTAGGCGCCCAGGAAATGTTGGTCTGGATCCTTGCCGATGAACTGGATGAAGTTCTCGACGAATTGAAAATGCTCGCCGACGAGCTCATTGAATAACCAGACCGCGCGTAGCCGACGCTCCGAACAAGTATACTAGGGCCTTGTTTACCTTTCGTCGACGTACTGCTGCGCCCCTGTTTGTGGCCCGGCAAGGCAGAGGGAGCGCAGTGTAGCCGTGACCGATAACACGGCAGGACACAAAATAGGGGCGCAGCCTTGTGGGTTTCCCCTGAAAGGCCCCGTTTAATCGTTGCGGCTCGCTCATTTGGAATGACCAACCCGCGCTCGCTGCGCCCTGATTGACTAGCTTTCAGGGGCGACAGCGGTGTCGCCGAAAGGTCAACAGACCCTAACAGGAGAAAAATTAGTGACTGATTACGAGGACATCATTTACGACATTGAGGACGGCGTCGCGACGATCGCCTTCAATCGGCCGAAATCCCTGAACGCGTTTACCGGCGACACGATCACCGAGCTCGAACAGGCGCTGGAACACGCGATCGGGTCCAAGGACGTTGGCGTGATCGTCCTGGCCGGCGTCGGCGAGCGCGCCTTCTGCGTCGGTGGCGACGTAAACTGGGAGGCGAAAGGCGGACTCGAGAGCATGGATTTCAAGATCAACCGTATGATCATCGACTGCCTCAAACCGACGATCGCGCGTGTTAACGGCTACTCGATCGGCGGCGGCAACCATATTGCCTATTTCTGTGACATCTCGATTGCAGCAGAACATGCGATCTTTGGCCAGAACGGACCGCGGGTAGGATCACCGGCATCCGGTCACATCGTCTCTTATCTCGCCAACGTGGTCGGCCACAAGCGCGCCCGCGAGATGTGGCTGATGTGCCGCAAATACACCGCCAAGGAAATGCTCGAGTGGGGTCTGGTCAATGCCGTGGTCCCGATGGCCGAACTCGACGCCGAGGTAAGAAAGTGGGCCGACGAAATGCTCGCGCTTAGCCCGACCTGTCTGAAGGTCCTCAAGCAGACCTTCCGCGACAACGTCGATCACGTCATGGCGGTCGAAATGCGGGATGTGGTCGAGCGTGTCGCACCGAAGTATTTCGAGACCGGAGAACAACAGGAGGGTGCTGACGCCTTCATCGAAAAGCGCGCACCGGATTTCAGTCCCTGGCGTTAGCCTGGGCTTGTGCGGGGTCGGCGCGCCCCTGAAACTACAGATACATTTCATAGAGCATGCGCAGACCCGACGCGCCGATAGGGTGCCCGAAACACTTCAGCCCGCCGTCTATTTGACACGGTAGTGCACCGTCGGCGTCGTAAACACCGTCGAGGACGTCTGTCACCGCTGTGCCGTCGCCGGAGAGTCCGAGGTCTTCCATCGTTACCAACTCGGTAATGGAAAAGCAGTCGTGCACATCGGTCATGCTTATATCATTTCGCGATCAATCGACCGACCCTTGTGAACCAAAGTATGATCTTGCCCTGACGGCAAGCGAGGAAAACGCTTGATGACTGAGTACCGGGACATCATCGACGACATAGGAAATGCTGCGGCGACGATTAGCTTCGATCGGCCGAAGCGCGCGAACGCGTGTACGGGTAGAAAAAAGAAGGGCGCCAACGCCTTCGTCGGGAAACGAACGCCGGATTTTAGTTCATGGTGCTAAAACTAGGGAACCTCTGAACAAGTCATGACTCGGCATTTTGCGCCCAGAATATCCGGCTACCGCGTTGCAAAACTTCGAAATAGCACCACTATTCCGTGCGCTTCGCGCCTTGTATCCGAATATTCTGGACACAAGCTGCTCGACCCAGACTTATTCAGAGGTTCCCTAGGGTCTCCGTGCGCTCGCTGACCGACATCACAGATTACCGGGAGGCGCTCGCCGTCTACTCGAAAGAGCATCTGTGGGCATTGTTCGACGGCGATCGCTCGAGTTTAAACATCGGCCACGAATGCGTTGACCGTCACTCGCAGGACCGCCTCGCGGTGCACATTATCGATGCCGCCGGCGACGACGAGCAGTACACTTTTGGCGAGATCGCCTCGTGGTCGAACCGGTTCGCCAACTATCTCCGCGCCGCCGGCATTGGCCCGGGAGCAACGGTCGCGATCATGCTGGAACCGTCCCTGGTTTTTTACGCCAGCCTGTTCGGCGCGATGAAGGCCGGATGCGTGGCCGTACCCCTGTTCACACTGTTCGGGCCCGATGGGATCAAACTCCGTCTGGATGACTGCGCGCCGGCGCTGTTTCTCGCCTCGCCGGCACACGCGCTGCTCGGTGAAGAAGCCGCCGGACGCAAGACGGTGCCGGTCGACGGTGCATTCATGGCCGAGCTACGGGCGCAATCGTCCGGCTACGAGCCCGACACATCGGCTGCCGACATGGCGATGTATCAATACACCTCGGGTACCACCCGTGAGTTGCCGGAAGCGATTCAACATCGGCATCGCGCGATCGTGACGGTGATGCTCGCGGCCCTGTACGGCACTGGTGTCCGACCTGGGGATCATCTCTGCTGTCCATCCTCGCCGGCCTGGGGGCACGGCCTGTGGCATGGCACCCTGGCGCCGCTGGCTCTGGGCGCGAGCATCAGCAGTTACCGGGGCAAGTTCGATCCGGTGCGCCTGCTCGAGGCGCTGGAGCATTTCGATATCAACAATTTGTCGGCGGCGGCGACCCATTACCGCATGCTGCGGCAATGCCCCCGCGCGGGCGAATTCACCCACAACTTACAGAAACTTTCCTTTACGGGTGAGCCGATCGACAGCGAAACGGCAACCTGGGTGAGCGCCCATTTCGGCAAGCCCGCCTGCAGCATCTACGGCACCACCGAGGTCGGGGTGATACTCGTGAGCTATCCGGGCGCGGCGGATTTCGTCGTCAAACCGGGGGCGCTCGGCAAGCCGGTACCCGGTCTCGAGGTGGCCGTCATCGACCCCGAGGGTGAACCGACCAAACCCGGGCAACGGGGAGAAATCGTGGTCCGGAGAGGCGACGATTGGTTTAAGACGAAGGATGTCGGTTACACCGACGAGGACGGCTATTTCTACCATGCCGGCCGCGCAGACGATGTCATCATCTCCGCGGGCTACACGATGAGCGCGGTGGAGATCGAGGACGTGCTGTTGAAGCACCCGCAGGTCGACGAGGTCGCGGTGATCGCATCGCCGAACGCCGACCGCGGACACATACCCAAGGCGTTTGTGGTCTCCGCGCGTGAGGGCGATGCACGTTTCATCGAAGAATTGCAGGTCTTGGCTCAAAAGCGCTTGAGCCGCCATGAATATCCGCGCGCGGTGGCATTCGTCGACGCACTGCCGAAGCTTCCTGCCGGTAAGATCAATCGCAAGGCCCTACGCGAACGGGAAGCGGGAATGACGGGGCGAAAGCAAAAGGAGCAAGATGCATGAATGATCAGTCATCGGACTATTTTCCGGTCATCACGAACGCGGGTCTGGACGATTTGCGTCGACGGATCGGTGTACCGATCACGAACACCTTGGAGCCCTGGTGCTACGAGGCTACGCGCGACAATATACGGCACTATGCGCACGGCATCGGTGACAACAACCCGTTGTGGTGTGATCCGCAATACGCCCGGACCACGCGCTACGGTGGCATCATCGCGCCGCCGTCGTTCTTGTTTGCTTGCGACCGAATTATTTCCGGCTACTGCGGCGGCTTACCTGGCGTGCACGCGATGTGGGCCGGGGCCGACTGGACGTGGTTGAAGCCGATCCGGCGCAACGCCGAGATCGGCGTCGAAGCTTACCTCAAAGATTTGATCGAACATCAAACGCGTTTCTCCGGGCGTTCCGTTCAGCAGATCTACCATGTAGATTTTTTCGATGGCGACGGCGATAAACTGGCAGGAGCCGATAGCTGGGTGTTCCGCACGGAACGGGACACAGCGCGCGAGAAAGGCACGAAATACAGCGAACTGAAAGAACGCGAGGAAAAACGATACACCGAGACCGAATTGGCGGAGTTCTACCGCCTGTACGCCGAGGAGACGATCCGCGGAGCGCAAACGCGTTTCTTTGATGACATCGAGATCGGAGAGGCGCTGCCGACTATGGCAAAAGGGCCCATGACGGTGACCGGATTCATCGCTTACGCCCAGGGCTGGGGCGGTCTCTATATCCGAGCGAATAAACTCGCCTGGCAACAGATCCACAAACACAAAGGACTGGGGATCGCGAACCGCTTCAATATCCCCGATTGCCCGGAGCGCGTGCACTGGGAGGAAGAGTTTGCGCACAAGGTGGGCGCCCCGGGAGCCTACGATTACGGGCCCGAGCGTTGTTCCTGGCTCACCCACCATCTCACCAACTGGTGCGGTGACGACGGGTTCCTGTACCAAGCCTCGTGCAAAATCCGCCGCCACAACCCGGCCGGAGATACGCTGTTAATCCGCGGGAAAGTGGTTAACAAATACGTCGACGACGAAGGCCGCAACTGCGTGGCGATAGAGCAGGAAGCACGCAACCAGGACGACGAGTTGTCGGTACTAGGTAGCGGTGTGGTCATTCTTCCCGGCCGGCGGTAGCGACGGTCCCCGAAAGATAAACAGGCCCTAAACTGTAGATCGATTATTCTTTATACTGGCGGCGAGGAAACGCTAATTGCCTACGGATCGCATGTGAACATATTGGCGGGAATCGACTTCTCCGAGTCGGCCCAGAAAATCATCGACCAGACCGTGATGCTAGCGAAGGCGTTAAATGCGAAAATCTGGCTCATACACGTCGCCGAACCGGATCCCGCGTTCGTCGGCTGTGAAGCGGATCCCGAGGTGATGCGCGATGTAGTCGCAAAAAAATACCATGAGGAGCATCGGGATTTGCAGGCCATCGCCAGCGCGCTCAGGGGCGATGGACTCGATTGCGTCGCGCTATTGGTCCAGGGGGCGACGGTGGCGACGCTTTTGCGCGAAGCCGCGCATCTACCCGCAGCGTTGATCGTGATCGGTTCCCACGGGAAAGGCGCCTTGAAACGGTTACTGATAGGCAGTACCAGCGAAGGGATCCTACACGCCTCGGAGATCCCGGTTCACATCGTGCCGACGCGTTGACCGTCGGCGGCAATTCCCCACCGCCGGCCCTTATTCCGAGACCGATCGATGATTTGGAACCGCTATTTAGCTAACCCATGAGGATCCCGCCGTTCTGCACGAAGAACGGCACGAAGACGAGCGACAGGATCGCCGACAGCTTAATCAGGATATTCAGCGACGGTCCGGAGGTGTCCTTCAGCGGATCGCCGACCGTGTCGCCGACGACCGCGGCATGGTGGATGTCCGTACCTTTGCCGCCGAGGTTACCGGCCTCGATATACTTCTTGGCGTTGTCCCAGGCACCACCGGAGTTCGAAGATGATATCGCGATCACCCCGCCCGTAACGAGCGACCCCGCAAGCACGCCGGCGACCGCTTGAATGCCGAAGAGCCAGCCTACCAGCAGCGGCGTACCCATGATCAAAACGCCGGGCGCGATCATTTCCTTCAGCGCCGCCTGCGTCGAAATCGCGACGCACTGATCATAGTCGGGCTCGCCCGTGCCCTCCATGATCCCCGGAATACTACGAAACTGACGGCGGACCTCCTCGATCATCTTGTAGGCGGCCGAGCCGACGGATTTCATCGTCATCGCGGAGAAATACGCGGGCAGCACCGCGCCAATGAACAGGCCGGTGAAAACCATCGGGTCTAACAGATTGATGCTGCCGAGGAGATCGAAATCCGGGCCTTTCTGTTCTTTCAGAAGCAAATCCGCGCGGGTCAAAAAGGCCGCAAACAGCGCCAGCGAAGTCAATATCGCGGCGCCGATGGCAAATCCTTTGCCCATCGCCGCGGTCGTGTTACCGGCCGCATCGAGAACATCGGTGCGTTTGCGTACGTGTTCTTCCATCCCGGCCATCTCCGCGATACCGCCGGCGTTATCCGCGACCGGCCCGTAAGCGTCAATGGTGAGCGCGATGACCAGCGTCCCCAGCATGCCGAGCGAGGCGATCGCGACCCCGTACATCCCGGCCAGCATCCACGGTATATAGATCGACAGGCCAATCGCGAGGTAGGGCCCTACGGCGCTCTTGTAGCCGAGCGCGAGGCCGAAAATGATATTTGTCGCCGTCCCTGTCTCGCACGACTGGGCTACCTCGCGGACTGGCGCGTAAGCATGCGAAGTATAATATTCGGTCATCAACCCGACGAGCAGACCTGCGACCAAACCCGTGAGGAAACAATAATACACGCCGCTGTTCGTGTACTCCTGTCCGGCGATATCGAAAGTCGACGGGACCATCTGCATCGTCACGAAGTACATGACGACAGCCATAATAACGCTCGATATGATCAGCATTCGTTTTAGCGCTGGGCCGACCTGCTCTTCGGAACTCACTTTCACCATCAACAGCGCAGCGAGGCTGACCGGAATGCCTATGGCCGAAATCAAGATCGGGAACAGCAGCGCATCGGTGTTGCCCGAGAAAGCCACGGCGCTGATGACCATCGCGGCGCAAGTGCTTTCGGCGCATGAGCCGAACAGATCCGCGCCCATGCCAGCCACATCGCCGACGTTGTCACCGACGTTATCGGCAATCACCGCCGGGTTGCGTGGATCGTCTTCGGGAATACCGGCTTCGACCTTCCCTACCAGGTCGGCGCCGACGTCGGCCGCTTTGGTGAAAATGCCGCCGCCCACGCGCGCGAACAGCGCGATAGAGGATCCGCCAAGACCGAAACCGGCGATCACTTCCATCAAAATATGTGTCGGCAATTCGGCGGGCATGACGTTGACGAGGATGAGATAGACGAGCAATAGTCCGAGCGACGCCAGGCTGACCAGCGCGAATCCCATCACCGATCCCGAGTGAACGGCCACGTTAAAGGCTTCAGAAAGCGATTTGTTGGCCGAAACGGTCGTGCGAACGTTGCCCTGCGTCGCGATCATCATGCCGATGAAACCGGAAGCAATCGAGATGACGGCACCGAAGGCGAAGGCGCAAGCCGTATAGATCCCCTCATTCACATAGTCTGTGTGGTGATC
>PVBE011241641.1_pt1 | contig 48869 bp, 38 predicted proteins | sample 1631181 | NCBI WGS metagenome assembly PVBE01 (sample SAMN08397723, study PRJNA350692) | Marine metagenome, whole genome shotgun sequencing project. | isolation source: water | place: Pacific Ocean | collected 2012-04
AGGGATTCACCCTGTTGCCAGCGGTCCCACATTTCAGCTTTTTGTTCTTCTGTATACCTTATTCGTTTTCTGTACGTCATATTCAACACTCTATCTTTTTGTTATAAGATTAAAGTGTTGCGTCGATCAATTGAACCCGCAGGAAAATGTTGGCGACTCCCTGCTCTCAAATCGTCTGGTACCTGTCGAACTACCCGAGAGCGATGAAGAACTAGCTGCCATAAAAGCCAGAGCCCTGGCTCAGGAAGACTATCTCTTAGCGTTCTACTCCGCCGATGCCCGGTACGGCGCCATCATGATTCAAACCGATTTTGGCGCCCAACCTGTCGCAGACTATATATCGGCAGTTGATGCAAACGATATTGCACTGGATGATAGCTTCACCGATTTTGATGCGTTTAGCAGCAACGATAGTTTCGATCTTGAATTTGATGAAACCGTAGAGGTTCAGGAAGTAAATTTTGAGCCTGTCAACATGCTCGGATACACGAACTTTCACATAATCACCAAGGCACTTTACGAAAAGTATTCTGACCAGTTCGACTTCTACCCCGTTGGCAATCCACCCATGATGGAATTCATGATGGAGATACTGACGCAAATGGTAGTGCTGGGTGGGTTAATGGTACTGATTTTTACATTGCTGCTGTGGATATTGCTTCGATCTTTTAGTGCTGTGCTTTGGCCGATGGTGACCATCGCTGCGAGTATGGCCTGGACCTGGGGGCTCACGGTCTGGCTTGGGGTGACGGTTTCCCAGATGATTTCCCTGACAGTGTTATTGGTATTTGCCGTGGGTATTGCCGACTGCGTTCATGTGATGAGCGCCTATTTCATTTATTGCCGGGAGGGTGAGGAGCATTACAAGGCGCTGTCCCGATCTTACGGAAAGACAGGTCTGGCCATCATGGTCACAACCGTTACTACTATGGCAGGAGTTCTGGCCCTGACCACTTCAGACCTGATACCGATCAAGGTCTTTGGTCTCATGTCGGCATTTGGCGTAGTAATGGCGTTCTTCTTCACCATAATCCTACTGCCTATACTTCTAGACGTCTGGCATCCGGGAGCAACCAATAAAAGCGATGCCAGCCTGGCAGACAGACTCGGTCAACGCTGGATGGATTTGTACATCGGGAAAAAAGTTGCAATAGCCGTAACTTATGTGGCCGTTGTTTATCTGTTGTTAGGCGTTCTGGTTGGCACCTACATTACACTTATTACTCTGCTGACTTATGTGGTGGTTAACTGGCAAACGCAAATTTTATCATTCGTGCCCTACATCGTGGCGAAGAGGCCTTACCTGATTCTGGCCATCTTCGCATCTGTCTTTGGTTTGTGCGCTTATGGCACCAGCCAGGTCAGAATCGATTCAAATATGACGGAGCTAACACGCGAGGGCAGTGTGCTTCGTGTTGCCTACGAAATCGTTGATGAGAACATGGCCGGCGCCCAGTCCATGGTAATCATGGTGGACACCAAGACTACTGACGGCTTATACAATCCACGCTTGTTACAGGCAATCGATACTTTTCAGACTCGCATCGAAGAGCGCTATTCCGACCAGGTATCCCGTACCAATTCTCTGGCCAATATCGTCAAGGATACCTATCAGATAATGAACGATGATGATCCGGCATACTATCAGGTGCCGAATTCAGAGCAGATGATTTCACAATTGTTGTATCTGTTTAACAGTGCAAACCCTGAAGACCGACGCAGCCTGGTCTCGGATGACTACAGCCGCTCGCATGTTTCCCTCAATATTTATAACGCTGGCTCCTATCAATACCAGTTGTTTTTCGACGAGATTACGTTAGATATTGAAGAAACATTCGCCGAGCTCAATACCGAATTTCCGGATATGGAAATTTATCTGACTGGCTCCATGGCCCTGTTAATGCGTATGACAGATGAAATAGCCCGGTCGCAATTTGCCAGTTTCACACTCGCCATCGGCGTAATCAGCTTGATCATGATAATTACACTTGGCTCCTTGCAGGGTGGCCTGATGGCCATGGTTCCCAATATGATTCCTGCCTTGTTGGGATTTGGTTTGATGGGTCTTATGGGCATTTCCCTCGATGGAGATACGCTGCTCATAGCACCACTCATCATTGGCATCGCGGTAGACGATACGATACATTTTATGACCCATTATCGGATGGAGTTAATCAGTACAGGCAGCATAAGTGAATCTTTGAAATCCACTATTCGCGATGTCGGTCAGGCGGTCATGTTTACCACCATGATATTGGGGATGGGTTTTGCGCTGCTGAGCTTCTCAGACTACCTGGGCATGGCAAAAATGGGTTTCTTCGGTTCAGTAGCAATTCTTGTTGCCTTGCTTTGCGATCTGTTCCTGATTCCAGCCATGATCATGATATTCAAACCTACTTTTGGTGTTAAAGATGCCGATACAAGAATTACCTTTATGGAGAGTCCTGCATGATTAATGCGACCCGATCCCTCTTAGTCATTGTCATTGCCAGCATATCGGCAATCACCACATCCAGTGCACAGAACCTCACTGGAATGGAGATTATGGAATTGGTTGAAGAGTCCCAGCGAGCAACTTCCGATTCGGCTTTCAACCGCATGCAGCTCTCTACCTGCCGCTTCGGGGTGAAGGACAGCCGAATTACCTGTGCCGAAAGACCCCGGGTAAAAGCACTGGAATCCGTTGGCAAAAATTTCGGCTTGAATCTGAAAGATACCAAGAACATCACCATCGTTCTCGAGCCTGCAGCCGAACGTGGAATTGGCATGCTGAGTTTTGCCTATGACCAATCGGACCGTGATAACGAAACCTGGCTTTATCTATCGGCTTAAGGCCGGGTCAAACGCATCGCCAGTGGCAGTTCCGATGACGATACCGAACCCGCTGCGGTTTTTGGCTCCGAATTCACCACCGAAGATACCGACACGGGTAAACTGGAAGAATACGAAATCAACATACTGGAAGAAACCACTGAATCAGGCCGCGATGTATGGAAGGTCGAAATGATTCCCAATGCAGAACGCGCCAGAAAATCCCGCTATTCCAGAACCATTTCCTATATCGACAAAGAGCGTTATGTCACTTTACGCGTAGAAATGTTTGATCAATACGAGAAGGAAGTGAAACGGATGTTAGCTTCGCGGGTGGAATTGATCAACGATGTGTGGATGGCTCGCTCCCTGACTATGATGAATCTGGTCACCAACCGGCTATCCAATATGGCCATACTGGAAATTAACACCGGTATTGATGTGGATGATGAATTCCTTACCCAGCGAACTCTTACCGATGTTGCCTTCCGTGAAACTGAGCTTGAAAAACTCAGGGCACAAATAGATTAGTTGAGGACCCTCTGATTAATTATTTGATGTCTCTGCCTGACCTTAAATAATTATTCAGATGGTCCTTAAGTTACACTCTATGGGTAATTTCAATCCTATCCCGGTTCTGGCCGGCGCTGCCTTATTCCTGCTTGCTCCACCTGGCCTGGCGCAACAGGATGTTCTTATACTCGATGACAATGTTCAGTTCGATGCTGACCTCGGTTTTGACGACAGTATATTTGGTGGCGTCTTCGAAGATGACGCAGAGGACACCAGCTCCTGGTTGGATAATTTTACCATCAGGATCAGTCAGCAGTTTTTCGGTCAGGTAAACAATCACTCGGTAGATCTGGCGCCCGGTTTTTCCTTTCACAGAGAAGCAGAAACAGAGAGTAACCGGCTGGGTTTAAATGTGCGCTACCAAAACCCGTTTGCGCCGGGCTGGTTATTGCAGGCCAGTGGTCAGGCCAAGGCCTACTGGAAGGAAGATTATGAATATGGGGCCAACGGCGACCGTATAGATACGGATTTGCGCATCAATGAATTCTTCATTCAGCGCAGCTTTGGTCAAAACAGCATCAAGTTTGGCCGCCAGACCGTCGTGTGGGGAGAAACCGTCGGCAACTCGGTGCTGGATGTCATCAATACCAGCGAATTTCGCGACCTCACCATAATCGATATTGAGGATGCACGCCTCAATCAATGGATGGTGGTGTGGGATTACTTTGGGGAAAATAGCGACTTCTCTACATTTGTTAATCTCTATCCGGATTTCAATCCAGCTCCGGTTCGCGGCAGTCCCTTCTTTTTTGAGCCACCTTTCAACCTCACGGACTATGACCGGGGCAGCGAGCTGTTATTCGAAGTCGGTACACAGTGGCGCAAATCTTTCGAGGGCAGTGATATTGCAATCATGGCGGCGTACCTGTTTGAAAATCAACTACGTTACGAAGACCCGGTAAGCAGAATCGGCGATGCTGTTTCCAAAAAGAATGATTTCCTGCTGCTGGGATTCAGCGCCAATCGTGCAATCGGCAAACTGTTGCTCAATTTCGACCTGGCCTTCAGCCACAATGTACTGGCCGACAGTTTCAATTTTCCCGGCACCGGCTCTTTTGTGGCTCCGGTAGATCTAAGAAAAGATCAAATAGGCACGTCGTTTGGTTTTGAGTATGCCATTAGCAATGAGCAGAGCGTCAGTATCGGCATTCAGGCTCAATCTCTATTGGATGAGGACGAAGGTTTACTGCTAGGACAAGCATTAATCAACGATGGGGTGTTCGGCAGTTGGCTTGTCAGATACAGCAATACTTTGATGAATAGTGACCTGGTTCTTTCATCAACACTGCAAGGTGGAGTGGACGGTGATTCCCTGCTCGCTTTACTCAGCGTTGACTACACACTAAACGATAACTGGGCCGTGAATGCCCAGCTTATTTCCATAACGGCTAGCTCTGACTCGCCGCTAGTATTCCTGTCAGAAGATGTCAGAATTGGCGCGACTATTACCTATTCTTTCTAAATCAGGAAGCCTGGGCATAGTTAAGCGCTTACATCCTGAATACGCCGAATCGGGTTTCCTCAATTGCTGCGTTACGGGCGATCTCCATGCAGCGTGCTACCACCTCGCGGGTTTGTGCCGGTTCGATCACACCATCATCCCAAAGTCGAGCCGATGCAAAGTAGGGATGACCCTGGGTTTGATAAGTGTCCAGTATGGGTTTCCTGAATTCCTGCTCCTGTTCTTCGCTCCATTGCCGGTTTTTCTTTTCAATCTGATCCCGCTTTATGGTGGCGAGTACTCCCGCTGCCTGCTCTCCACCCATGACCGATATGCGTGCATTAGGCCACATGAACACGAACCGGGGATCGTAGGCCCGCCCGCACATACCGTAATTTCCAGCACCAAATGAACCACCGATGATGACGGTGAATTTTGGCACTCTGGAACAGGCGACTGCCATAACCATCTTGGCGCCGTGTTTGGCAATACCACCTTCCTCGAAAACTTTGCCAACCATGAAGCCAACAATATTTTGCAAAAACAGCAAGGGAATTTTTCGCTGCGAGCACAGTTCGATAAAGTGCGTGCCCTTGGTTGCGGATTCACTGAACAGAATACCGTTATTTGCCACTATGCCTATCTGTTGACCATCAATGCGGGCAAATCCACAGACCAGGGTTTTACCATAGAGCACCTTAAATTCATCAAACTCGGAGGCGTCGACTATGCGGGCAATAATTTCCCGGACATCGTAAGCCGTGCTGGGATTGGAAGGTACTATTCCGCCAATTTCACTGACATCATACTCTGGCGGCCTGCTTACACTGTCAAACTCTGTATCTACTGAGTTGTGATTTAGGTGGCCAACAATATCTCGAGTTAGTTGCAATGCATGTTGGTCATTTTCCGCATAGTAATCTGCTACGCCGGAGCGGCGACAGTGTACATCCGCACCACCGAGCGCCTCGGCATCGACTACTTCGCCGGTGGCAGCTTTTACTAATGGAGGCCCGGCAAGGAAAATAGTTGCCTGGTTTTTAACCATGATGCACTCGTCGGACATGGCCGGCACATAGGCACCCCCTGCTGTACAAGAACCCATTACCACTGCTATCTGGGCAATCCCCTGAGCGGACAGATTGGCCTGATTGAAAAAAATTCGCCCGAAATGATCCCGGTCAGGAAATACCTGGTCCTGGCGCGGCAGATTAGCGCCACCGGAGTCCACCAGATAGACACACGGCAGCCTGTTTGCTGCGGCAATCTCCTGTGCTCGCAGGTGTTTTTTTACCGTTAGGGGGTAGTACGTTCCTCCTTTAACCGTAGCGTCGTTAACAACGATAATACAATCCCGTCCCTGAATCCGACCGATGCCAGTCAGTATTCCTGCTGCAGGCACATCTTCACCGTACACATTAAAGGCGGCCAACTGAGATAATTCAAAAAATTCAGTACCTTCATCGATCAGACTACTGATTCTTTCTTTTGGCAGCAGTTTTCCGCGTGAAGTATGTCGTTCGCGTGATGCTTCAGGGCCACCCAAACTGATCTGCTCCAGCTTCATCTTCAGATCATCAATCTGCGATTGCATGTGATTTTTGTTGGCGATGAAATCGGCGCTATCGGCAACAATTTTTGATTTTAGAATCGTCATATCGATACTCCGACAAATTATGCAGATTCGCGAAACAGCTCGCGTCCAACCAGGACACGCCTGATTTCCGATGTGCCAGCACCGATTTCGTAGAGTTTCGCATCACGCAACAGACGGCCTGCGGGAAATTCGTTTATATAACCATTACCACCCAGCGCCTGAATTGTCTGCAGGGCCATCTGTGTGGCCTTCTCTGCTGTATACAGGATTAATGCTGCGGCGTCCTTGCGACTCGATTCCTGTCTGTCACACGCGGAAGCTACTGCGTACAAATAGGCACGTGACGCGTTAAGATCCGCATACATATCGGCCAGTTTTCCCTGCATTAATTGAAATTCACCGATAGGTTGATTGAATTGCTTGCGCTCGTGAACATAGGGCAGCACTACATCCAGACAAGCTTGCATAATCCCCACCGGACCAGCCGCCAAAATTGTCCGCTCATAGTCCAGGCCAGACATCAAAACGCCAACGCCCCTGTCTTCCTCGCCCAGTATATTTTCCTCTGGCACTTCGCAATCCTGGAACACCAGTTCACAGGTGTTGGAACCCCGCATGCCCAGTTTATCCAGTTTCTGCGCCTGACTGAATCCCGGGAAATCCCTCTCCACGATGAATGCTGTTATCCCTCGGGAGCCGGAAGCGGGCTCGGTTTTAGCATAAACCACGCAGGTGTTTGCTTCCGGACCATTGGTGATCCACATCTTGTTACCGTTCAAAAGGTAATAATCCCCCCTGTGCTCAGCCCGAAGTGCCATGCTAACGACATCCGATCCGGCGTTGGGTTCTGACATCGCCAACGCCCCGACATGTTCTCCCGAACACAACTTGGGCAGGTATTTTTGCTTCTGTCTGTCATTACCGTTGTTTGAAATTTGATTAACGCAGAGATTTGAATGGGCTCCGTAGGATAATCCTACTGCTGCCGAAGCTCGGGAAATTTCTTCCATAGCGATACAATGTGCCAGATATCCCATATTTGAGCCGCCAAATTCTTCAGCGACAGTAACTCCAAGCAAACCCATGTCACCAAACTTCTTCCACATATCCACTGGAAATTCATTGTCGATGTCAATTTTCCCCGCACGCGGTGCTAACTCGACTTGTGCGAAGTGATAAACACTGTTGCGCAGCATATCTATTTCTTCACCGAGATTAAAATTCAAAGTGGGATATGAAACATTCATGGTTGTACCTTTACGATTTTGATTCCTTGGTTCTTTAGCCGGGATGTGAAATAGCATCCAGGCAATTTTTTTCTGCTATTTTCAAGTCCTTGAGCATGCTGTTAACTTCCTTTTTCTGTGCTTCCAACTGCCCTTGCTTTTCATGTATTTTTTCCAGCAGAGATTGTAGCTGCTTCACATTTTCCGATTCCGGATCGTACATCTCGATAATGTCGCGACTCTCATCGAGGGAAAAGCCCAGCCGCCTGCCGCGCAGAATTAATTTGAGCTTGACCCGCTCTCGAGGACCGTACAGGCGAACACTGCCTCTGCGCACCGGTGTCAGCAGCCCTTTTTCTTCATAAAACCGAATAGTGCGAGTGGTAACCTGAAACTCTGACGCCAGGTCAGATATTGAAAACTTGTTTTCCATTTCAGCTACCCAGTTCAATTGGTTTGATGGTCCGTGGCGGTCCCTGGCCCCCAAAGACAAGCCACGGAATTACTTTACGCTTGCTTTACGTTAACGTCAACGTCAATATTAGATCAAAGGATTCAGAGTCTGAGTTATCTCCACAACGATGTAATGCTCATCGCTTAAGTGTCGGTGGGTTTAACGGGCTTGGCACAAAGGTAGTTGATGCGTGTATCGGGGATTGGGAAGGTATTTCTGTTTTTCCGTGACTAGCGCCAGGGATGAAGCGCGGGACGGGCCAGGTGCAGGTTTTTGCTCCTGCAAAACCTGCATACCGTACATCCATGTACATAACGACCCAACGGAGCAAAAAAACAACCCCTTATTCCAAGCTTGCGGCCCACACCTATGGCACCAATTACTAAATTGGATACATCACCTAGACCGTCTTAGTCTCTTGATTTAACTCGATATGTTTTGAGGATATCTTAGAATCAGAGTAATTTAATGCCAGTCCCTTTCAACTTTAGCTATACCAGATCCTATAAACAGATAGAACAACAACCGTTGATACGACTACCCAGATTGCACCAATTACAACCACAACTACACTTTTCGCGGTTAGCGATGCATCCAGTTCTTCTGTGGCTTTCGCTTCACACTCTCGCCAGACGTTTACCGGTACTAATTTGACTATTAGTGCGATGCCCAGGGGAATGATTATCAGGTCATCAACATACCCGATGACGGGAATAAAATCAGGAATCAAATCGATTGGACTTGCCGCGTAAGCCACTATTGCAAGCATTAATAACTTTGCAAATCCTGGCACTCTCTCATCCCTGGAAGCGACATAGAGGGTATAGAGTTTGTGGTTTAACGAATTAGACCATTGCTTAAGAGATTTCAGCTAAATCTCCTTTGTTGTAATTCATTATGAATTCGGGGGATGGAGGCACTAAATTTAATGCCTCCGTCCCCTGATCAGTTCTAGCGACGTCCTAGTCCAAACTCATTGCCCACTGCCACGACCTTACCGTCGCGGAAATGAACTTCGATGAACTTGGAACCGCTCACCGGGTTGCCGTTTTCATCCCGCAGCGTGGCAACGAGCTCGTGGGTTTCTGCATCGAAGACATCGGGCGTATGAGTCCAGACGTAACGACCATCCAGGCTGAAGGTCACCCAGCCATGACCACCCTGGGATAAGTCAACATCGCCCGTTAGCACGGGTGGCATCTGTGTGGCATCAAAAATAAACAGCTTGCGACCCTCCTGGTCGCTGATCCACAGTTCCGTCTCATCGGGTGTGAGAGCGGCGCCGTGGGTACGATGTTCAATCGGCTCATCGCCGACCAGCACGTGATGCAGTATCCGCTCCTGCGCAAGATCGACCACGTCAAAACCAACATGACTGCCAAGGCTTACATAGGCGATGCGGTTGGCACTATCCACTGTGAAGGGAAAGGCTCCCTGCCCCCCGGATTCGCCCACGGGTGCGATCTGATGAATCACTTCCTCATTCTCTGTATCGAGGACTGTCAGCATCATGGTTGTGCCAAGATAGAGAAATCGGCCATCGACACTTACCAGGCTATTGTGCGCACTATCACCAATGCGAACGTGTTTGATGAGCTCACCGTTCTCACCGTTAAGGACCAGCAAGCCACTGTCATCCCCGGAAACCCACCACCCGGTAGGTACGTAGATCTTCTTACCGTCCAGCGTAACCGACGATCGATCACTGCCCAACTGATAGGTCTGTTCCCAGATGATCTGATCCGTTTCCAGATCGAAAGCCCCTATCCGCGGATTCTGGGTAGAAAAGTAGGCGCTGTGGTTCTCGAGATTAGCAGCAAAACCTCGAATACCTTCAGAAAAAACCGGGAGATCGATTCGCCGAACCAGCTTGTGCCCGTCATCGATATCGAAGATCAGAATACCGGCACCATCGGCCTGACCTTCCACCTGGGCCGCATCCGGCGTGCTGAGATACAGATAACGCTTGGTCTCTGATTGGTTCTGCGCACTCAGAGTTGATGCGTAAGCTAACGAACATAAGACTGTGAGAAGAAGAAAATTTCGCATGGGAACACCACCTGTTTAGTTGAGTACCAAAGAAGAATATAAGCTATCCCGATTCAAGTCCACCGCCCTGTATCGGTATCAGCCCTGCATTAATTGCTGGATTTCAGACCGCTTTGAGAAGCAGCCACACACCAGATTTGAAAAAATCAGTCAAAATCGCTAATGTCAGTTTCCGGGTGGAACGGACCTTTTGGCTGAAATATGCTCAAATGCGCTGGGAGGCAGGGCCAGGTTCTTACCAACGAGCCGCCTTATCGAATCGAAATCGTCCCCTTTAGGCAGGGAAAACAATGAAAAATAATATCGGCCTTCTACTAAGCAAACGAGCGCTTATCAATCCAGACCGGGAAGCATTCGTGGACAGCAAATCGGGACTCAGATTGAGTTTTAGCGAGCTCAATGCCAGATGTAACCGCCTGGTTAGTTCACTGCTTGCTTTGGGTGTCAAACCGGGAGACCGCATTGCAGTAGCGATGATGAATAGCGCCGAATTCATCGAAGCCTATTTTGCTATCGCCAAGCTGGGGGCGATCATTGTTCCTCTCAACTGGCGCCTGGTACCTGACGAACTGGAATTTATTCTCAAGGACAGCGGCTCATCTACTCTAATTTTTGGTGAAGAGTTCGTCGACGTGATGAGTGAACTGCACAGTCGCGGCGCAAAGACTGATGTGGTTAACTGGATTCAACACGCAATTGGCGATGGCAATAGTGAATTCACACAGGATTATATGCAATTTCGCGATGCAGGGTCCGATGCAGAGCCGGTTATAAGCGTCTGCGAGGACGAACTACTCTACATCATGTACACCTCAGGCACCACCGGCTTGCCAAAGGGAGTAGTACACTCTCATAACACCTGTTTCTGGGCTTTATTTACTTTTGGTGCATCCTGTGATTTGCGCGATGCAGATCGTTATCTCGTCGCATTACCTTTGTTTCACGTGGGTTCGTTAACCCCTGTTACGCTAAATATCTATCGGGGTGTGACCAGTGTGGTAATGAGAGAATTCGATCCGATTCGTGCCTGGCAGTTGATTCAGGAAGAGCAAGTGACTAACTCGTTACTGGTGCCAGCCATGCTGAACTTCATGGTTCAGGTACCTGATGTTGCACAATATGACTACTCTTCACTGCGTTGGGTGCAGAGCGGTGCGTCGCCCTTGCCAGTGAACCTGATTCAGCAATATGCCGATATGGGCATAGATATTCACCAGATTTATGGCCTGACGGAGTCCTGTGGACCGGCCTGTGTCATCAACGCAGAAAGCGCCTTATCCAAGATCGGTTCAACCGGGCGGGCATTCTTTCACACTGAAGTCAGGGTGGTTGATGAGGCGGGTAAGGACTGTCCGCCGGGTGAGCAGGGCGAGGTGTGGGTCAGAGGGAAACACGTCATGCTGAAGTATTGGAACAGACCCGATGCCACCGCGGAAACCATTACCAGAGAAGGCTGGTTACGCACCGGTGATGTGGCGTCAATTGACGACGAGGGATTCGTTTACATTCAGGATCGAATTAAAGACATGATTATCTCCGGGGGGGAGAATGTTTATCCGGCAGAAATTGAGAATGTGATCCTCTCCCACCCTGAGGTAGGTGAGGTGGCAGTTATCGGCCAACCCAGCGAGATCTGGGGTGAATCGCCTTTTGCCGTAGTAGTTAAAAATACTGAACAATTAACCGAAGCGGATGTGCTGGCGCATTGTGAGGGTAAAATGGCGGGTTTCAAACTACCAAAAGGCGCTGCCTTTATCGATGTCATCCCGCGCAATGCCAATGGCAAAGTACTGAAGAGAGAACTCAGGCTGCAATTCCCTGGGCCATCAAAGGCTTAACATATCTCTATAGCAGCAGACCGCCACCAGATCGATCTTACCGCTGATTGCAATCGAAAGGATCGCCTGGAAAAAAAACGCCTGAGAAAAGAGCGCCTAGGAAAAAAGCGCTCTAAAGATAAAGAAAAACACAATTGAGATGGAAGCACCTGCCGGCAGTGTGACTACCCAGGACAGAAAGATCTTACCCACTACGCCAAGATTGAGCGCGCCAATTCCCCGTGCCATACCAACGCCCAATACAGCCCCCACCAGCGTGTGAGTCGTGGAAACTGGTATGCCGGTTCCGGAGGCGACGACAACCGTTGAAGCAGCAGCCAGTTCTGCAGCAAATCCCCGACTGGGGGTAAGCTCGGTGATATTTCTACCAATGGTTGCTATGACTTTATAACCCCACATGGCAAGACCCGCTACGATCCCGGCGCCTCCCAATAACAAAATCCAAAGGGGCAGTCCGGATTCCTCGACAAACGCACCACCGCTTAGCACCACGCCATTAATCGCAGCTAGGGGACCGATCGCATTCGCCACATCATTTGAGCCATGGGCAAATGCCATGGAGCAGGCAGTAAATATCATTAATACGCCAAAGACTTTCTCTACGCTGGCGAAATGAAATTGACTGTCCTCGGCCGGCACTGCGACAATGGAGCGCAGCATGAAAATGCCGACTGTCATCACCAGCACCCCGAGGCTGAGGGCTATCATTATATTCTGGACAAAAGTGAACTCCAGGCCGGTATGGCTTAGTCCCTTGACCAGCGTAACCATGGCAATCACGAAGCCCACCAGGAATATATAAAAGGGCACATATTTTTTTGCGTTTTCGAAGGGATCTGCTGTTTCCAGTACTAGCTTTTGCACACTGCGAAATAGAAAGAATGCGATTATGCCAGAGCACATCGGAGACACAACCCAACTGGCAACAATCGACCAGACCTGGCTCCATACGACGGCATCCGCCGAAATACCGACCACCGCAAATCCAACAATTGCGCCGATGATGGAGTGCGTAGTGGAAACCGGCCAGCCGTTATGGGAGGCGATTAACAACCAGATCCCCGCGGCTAACAGGGATGAGAGCATGCCATAGACCAACAATTCAGGCGAGTCGGCAAAGCCGGCCATTTCGATATCGATAATGCTGCTGCGGATGGTTGAGGTAACTTCTCCGCCGGCTAAATAAGCACCGGCAAATTCAAAAATCATGGCAATGAGAATGGCTTGCTTGATGGTTATGGCCCGGGCACCAACCGAGGTTCCCATGGCATTGGCCACATCGTTCGCACCGACACCCCAGGCCATAAAAAAACCAAAAATACAGGCCATAACCAGGAAGATAAAACCGTACTGCGAAATTATTTCAGACATAGTAATCTCTGGGGAGCCTCTGAACAAGTATATGGCCATTCTGCTGGAGTCTGTCGCGCTCCGGCGCTAGGCGTCGTGCGCAGGTAATGGCAGCGTCCTTGGCAAGCGCGACAACGAAGCGGCGGGGTGCAACAGAGCCCGCCCGAAGGGGCCTACAGCCAATCCCGCTCTCGGCGTTGCACCGGCTTGAAAGGTCGACACATTCCTGCGCCGGTGCGCCTTGATAGCGACATTGGCTGTAGGCCAGAGTGGTCATATACTTGTTCAGAGGCTCCCTAGTTGTTTTCAACCATTTTTCAATTTACTGGGCAATCAAGAGTAATAACCGACTGCCGATTTTCTGTGAAATGTCAGCCAGATCACCAATCAGATCGATTATTCGATAAAGAAACATGACATGCACCGGAGGTAGCGATTCCTCCAGTTCGAACAATTTTGCCCGTAGTTCAATTTGACTTACGTCGCTGCGGTGCTCGAGTTCATCCAGTTCCAGGATGAGGCCCTCAACCAGTTCCACCTCTTTACCACGGAATCCTGTCTCCAGTAACTCATCAAGCTCCTGAATCACTTTCAGTGCTTGTTCAGAGGCAGCCAGACTCTCCCTATAATATTCCCTCACCGGTGCTACAAGACTCTCCGGGATTATCATCTTCCTGCCCAGCATCAGTCCGGCAATGTCCTTGGCCCGATTTGCCAGGCGATCCTGGGTCGAGAGAAGTACAAGCAAATCGCTGCGTGGTACGGGGAGAAACAGGTTCTTTGGAAGATTGTTACGGACATTACTCTTCAGGTCATCGGCATCGTTTTCCGATGCTCTTATCGCCTGCTGCAAGGATTCCGCTTTTATCCAATCGTTGGCAAAGCTGGCTTCGAGAAAATCGCCTAACAGGATTACGCATTTCTGCGCCTTGGCCATGTGTTCCTGAATTGGCCGAATAGGTGAACGACCAAACATTGCGCTTATCGGATTTGCCATAGAGTTATCCCCGCAAAAATTAGCGGCAGTATAAAAGGTGTAGTCCTTTATCTCTAGTATTTTTTTAATGCTTTTACGAGGCTTCTCCAAACCGCCACAACTTGCTATTGTTGCGCATTCTTTTGCTAAGGTTGGCTATCTGTATCCCTGAGCAAGTCGACATTGTCCGATTCCACCAGGTAAAAAAGGCAATCCTTGAGCGCAATCTCTGGATTGGTTGTTACCATGAACAGTTCCTGTTTCCGTCGCGGGCGTAATTCACCATCAATAAGCTTAAAGTACCGGGTTAATTTTTCATTGCCTTTAGTGTCCTTCGCCGTTAACACATCTTCAAGTTTTCCCGCTACAAAACCGAGCAGCGTATCCGGAGTAATATAGCCAAAATTAAAATGCTCAATCGCCGGCAGAAGAGTGAGCTCGTACCCCGCAACCGGTTGTTCTGCATAGGCGATATCCTTGCCCTTGCGCAGCTCCAGCCGCAGTGGGTTATGGAAAAATTCCAAAGTGAGATCGGTGTGCTCAACTGAGAGAACATCGTCGTAGCTGAGGTATTTTATCAAGCCTTCAGCGGCCATTAAATTGGATTCACCATCTTGCCCGCCACCACATTCAATAGTTACCGTGGGCATCCTTGCCTCAGCAAAATCCATTAGTGAGCCCAGTTCCAGGTGGGTAACGACCAGGCGATGAGTAAACAGTGAGACCAGGGCAACATGCCCTTCATCCATGGTTGTAGTAATCCCAAATGACGGGCTGATCCCTGAGGTATTGTGCACATCAATCACGGACTCCGGTTGCAGAATGGCCAGTTTATCCATTATCTCCCTGGCGATGTGATCCTGTTCTGAGTCGCCGAAGGGAATTTTGAAACAGCGATTTTGATCTTTTTCGTTCGGCAACATGCGATAGAAGAAACCAGGACCTGCCCTGGCAGCTTTTACCGATGGAATGAAGAAGTGGATATCAACGATGGGAACAGTATTGTCTTGCAGAACCTTATGAATCGCCCAGAAGCCAGAAGGTTCATTGCCATGCTGGAGGGTGACGACTACCCGGCAACGGGACTCATCCTGCCCGGTCAGGTGAATGTGGGTCGGACCGGATAGTAATTTCAGGAATTCATCAGCTGTTGCACCGATCTCATCGATTGCAGGATTTTTCCAGTAGTGAAAAAGCACCCGTGAAGATGCTGCTGGATGCTCCATCACTTCCACCGTGAAACGGGAATATTGCTATCGCTGTTTTTCTGATATTCCTGCAGCATGGCGACCAGGGCTTCCTGCTTGTGAAGATTCTTGCAGCATTCGGCAAGTTTATTCAGTTGCCAGCGTGAACCGGTCTGACGCGTGGCCAGTCGCTCATCAATCACGGTCAGAAGCGGCCGGATGTCTTCCTCATTAAAACCCATAGCGAGTAACTGCTCTGGTATTTGCGGCACCAATTTTTTCAGTATGTCCGGCACTGCAAAATATTCTGGTTCGTTCTGATTCAAAGATGGCCAGAACAGTTCAGCATCCATTCCCTTTTGTGCCGCGCGAAAAAAATTGGCTGTACAGTAGGCAAACGGAATCGCAGGCAGTAATTGCTTGATCTGAGAGTGCAGTAGCTTGGCCAGGCCAATTGCCAGGGCGGCGTTGGCAAGCATGTCTACAATGCTTGGTCCGGCGGGGAGGGCGCGCATCTCTATGCGCAAATGTCCTCCGTCCACCGGATCATAGACGGGTCTGTTCCACAACCAGACCGTGCCCTGGTGTAACTGCAGTTCACGCAGATTTGGTGTACCACCGGCTGCGATTATTTCTAACGGGTCCTCCTCGTCACAGATGGGCAAAATGGGACGGTAGAGATAAGCCGCTTCAGCAAACAATTCAAATGCGCCCTCTCTTATCCAGTTGTTGCCAAAATTGACTCGGGCTGGAATCGGATGCAGTGAATCGTTGGGCCTGCTGTCAATCGATTGTTTGAATAAGGGAATTCGGGTCTCCTGCCACAGTTTATGACCAAACAGCGTCGGTGAGTTTCCGGCAAAAGCTACTACCAAGGGCGTAACTAACTGAACCGCATTATAGAAGTCGGCAAATTCTTCGCTCGGAACACGCAGGTGAATTTGAAACGAGGTGTTGGCACCTTCCAGCGTCACATCTTCCATCGCCAGTTGCAGCGTCTCCTCTCCCTCGATGGCGATAGTAAACGGACCTCCCCGAATCAGCATGAGTGCGTTGGTAATGGCTTCGAATCGGGGCAATTTGGTCATCGCGTGGTAACCAACATCGGATTGCTGCAGTGTGGGTAATATGCCGACAGGGGTAACCCTTCCCTCCCATTCATGGGCCGCCTGATTGATTTTATCTATCGCAGCCAGTGCTTCGACCTGGGTTTTGGAGAAGCAGTTGTCTCTCAGCAGAGCCGGACTGAAGTTGTATTCGAGGTTGTACCGATTCAGCTCAAGGGTGAGCAGGGGATCATTCAGTTTTTGCAGTATTTCCTGATTTCGATGAACGGGTCGTCCCTCACTATCGACTATATACAGTTCCAACTCCGCGCCGAAAGAAAGTTCACCTTCACCAAATCCAGGTCTGGTCAGCACCTGCTTCAATGCAAGCAGATTGTCTCTAAGGCGAATTCCGAACGTGTTGAAATCCTCCTCAGTAAAATCTGTACGCTTTATTTCTAATCCCATGTGCTTCTACTTACCCCGTTTAGCCATATCCGGCTGCTGCCCTGGTTGCAGATTAGATGTCATATCAGTTGCCATATCAGTTGCCATATCAGTTGCCATATCAGTTGCCATATCAGTTGCCAAAAATATTTTCTTTCTCAGTGCGAAGAAAGCGGCTATTCCCATCGCGACGAGTAAATCCAATTTTATCGAAATATTCGAGAATTTCTATACAGAGATTTCTACCAATTTCAGAGGCGTCGCGGAATTGAATAACAGAGAATCCCTCATCCGAAGTGCATTCCTGTGCCAGTTTTTCCGTGAAGTCAGCAAGCTTCATGATTGTCTCCGGCAGGTAGTGGCGATTGGGCGCGACCTGGATCAGGTTTCCCGCCAGTCTGGTTTGTTTGAGTATATTTTCCAGTGCTCTGAGGGGAATGCCAGTCAGCTCCTCCAGTTCCCTGGTTCTGGGAGGGACGAAATCTGCATTTAACAGAATGGGTCTGATTTTGTCGAGAAATGCCTGTTCCTCGGTGCTAAGCCGGGTTTGGTGATCTGGCAGATGGAGTAGAGTCCCGGTTCTGTGGATTTCTCCCTGCTCAATTAATTTTTGCAGTATCGCGTGAAACAGGATGTGCGATCCGGCAAATTTCACTGCGCGGGATAAAGCAGGCTCACTTATTCCCTGCTGATTGCGGTGGGCACTATGGTACTGCCTCACGCTGTCTATCATTTGCCCGCTATGGAGCTGATAAAACCTGTCATGTAACAAGAAGGGCAGCTTTTGTTTGTCGATTTTAAGCAGTGCAAACACCACGCCTTCGGCTCGTAAGGTCTCCAGCGTCTGGTCGATCTTATGTTCGGTACAGTTTCTCGCTACTGAAAACTGTGCTAAATCTACGCCGCCCGCCTGCAGTGTTATTAATTCATGCAAGGCCTGATCGAGAGGCTGGTCCAGAGCGGCCAACACTGCGAGACGTTCCACGCTATCGCGACCACGCCTGGGAACGAAGATATCAACTACCCTGCCGCCGCCGATCGTACGTTGTGAGGCAGGGTCGCGCAAAATGAAGCGATCGCCATAATGAGCAACCATCAACTCGTTCGATTTTATCTGGAACCAGTTGCTGTCTGCTCCGCCGAGGCGACGGATATTGATCACATGATGTGATGCGTTGAGGTACAGGTGATACTGGATATTGCTGCGCAGAAGTTTTGGATCGTTTTCGAGCAGCCGTAACTTCACATCGAGGCGCAATACACTCTGATTCAGAGCGGGATCGGTTAACCAGTCACCTCGGGCAACTGCTTGCTGGCTCAGACTGATATTCGCTGCCGCACGTTGGCCCCCGCTGATACTTTCCTGATTCTCTTTGTCCAGTTTAAGCCCTTTGATCTTGGTCAGTTCATTGCCGGGTGAATGCAATAAACTATCACCGACTTGAGCAGTTCCCGAGCGCACACTGCCGGTGACAACTGTGCCAATGCCTTTTACCGTGAAACTGCGATCCACCAGATAACGGAAGTAACTGTCTTCCGGGTCGTTGGATTCTCCCTCCGCTGCAAGCAACATGGATTCCAGGTGTTCTACCAACTCGGCAATACCCTGTTGGTTAGCATTCGACACTTTAAAAACGGGAGAGTCATGCAGTCTGGTCTCGCGCAACAGATCCTGCGTATTGCTGGCAACGCGTGAGAGCTGCTCATCATCACAGCGGTCGATCTTCGTTAGCACAACCACACCCTGGTCGATTCCCAGTAGATCAAGGATTGCCAGATGCTCTCTGGTTTGCGGCATAATACCATCGTCAGCTGCTACCACCAGCATCGCCGCATCGACCGTGCTTACGCCAGCCAGCATATTATTAATAAAATCTGTGTGACCTGGCACATCGACAAAACCGATTGTGTTGCTTACGGTCGTGCCATTGTCAGTGGTGGCAAAATGGTGGTAGGCAAATCCCAGATTAATGCTCAGTCCACGCGCCTTCTCCTCGGCCAGCGTGTCAGTGTCTACCCCGGTTATATGTTGCACCAGCGAGGACTTGCCGTGGTCTACATGACCGGCCGTGGCGATAATGAGCGACCGGCCACCTGGTCTGCTTTCTGAGGATGGGGATTGTGACATGATGAACTGCTTGTCCTGCCCGATTTTGACAGGAATTATAATGCGGATGGCAGGCTCTGTCAGGGTATGGTTAAGTTGCGATCTCTGGTCGCAATCAGATAGATGATGCTGGCGACTATGAGTCCCGCAACGATAAAGCCGGCATTGAATATGCCACTACTCAGATTGACGATGCCATAGCCAATGGCACCGGAAATCCCGGCATAGTAAAGAAACGGTAGAAAGGTTTTGCGGATGACCACGCCTTCCTTGCCGATCAATCCCACCACAGCACTGGCCGCGACCACGTTGTGCACGCAGATTATATTGCCCGATGCGCCGCCCACAGCCTGTAGTGCCACGATCCAGGTTGGATCCACCAGAATGCGCTCGCCCACACCAAACTGAAACAATGAAAACATCATATTGCTGACCGTATTACTGCCGGCCACGAAGGCACCCAGACCACCGACGAAGGTGGAAAAGAAGGGCCACGCCGAGGCGGTCAGATTGGCAACTCCTTCTGCCAGGGCAATGGGCATCTGCTCAAATCCTGCGGTCCCGCCGCTAGTATTAATAAATACCTGCACCATGGGCACGGTAAACACCAGCGCGGTTGACGCTGGAATCAGTGTCTTCAATGAACTGCCCAGCGCCACCTTATACTGGGCAAAGCGCATGCGATGGAGCAGGATGGTTATCAGGGAAACAATAATGAATATGGTGCCAGGAGACCAAAGTGGTTGAAATGAGGCCGAGATATCACTACCAAGTATTTCCGGCCAGCTCCAAGTAATGAAGGGATTGGAATGGCGCAGGAGAGATTCCAGATCCCATGCCCTGTATCGCGTAATCACCAACAAACCGGCAATGAACAGGTAAGGCGACCAGGCAAGAAACAGATTCATTGTGGGTGCATCAGTGCTTTGCTGTTGGGTTTGGCCTGGCAAGTGGCTGGACCACTCAGGGTCCCAGTTTTCTTTCTTGTCAAAATCCCAGGGGGCAGCTGGATCTGGCATCAGGAAGCCCAATTTCGCAGCGATCACTACAATTACCAGGCCAATAAGCCCACCGAACATGGAAGGGAATTCAGGGCCGAAATTAGTGGCCACCCAGTAATACGGGATAGTCATGGCCAAGGCGGCAAAAATCGCAAATTTCCATACCTGCAGGCCCTCAGAAAGAGATCTGTTTTTACCAAAGAAGCGCGTCATCGCGGAGACGACGATTAGCGGTATGAACGTGCCGGCCAGGGCATGTATCAACGCAACTTTGCCCGCGATGAAAGCCAGAAACTGCTCCCATTCGTTAAAGCCCAGCCCTGCGGCATAGGCCAACATCTCGGGATCAGCAGACAGGCCGGTATTCACGCCTACCAGTATCGGTGTGCCCATGGCACCAAAGGAAACTGGCGTGCTCTGGATAATCATCCCGGCCACCACCGCCGCCATGGCCGGAAAGCCCAGGCCCACCATCAGGGGCACGGCAACTGCTGCCGGCGTGCCAAACCCGGCAGAGCCCTCTATAAACGAGCCAAAGAGCCAGGCGATGATTATGACCTGAATTCTACGGTCCGGCGTGATATCGGAAAAACCCTGGCGTATTGCGTGGATAGCCCCGCTTTGGATCAAAGTGTTGAGCAGAAGTATAGCGCCAAAAATAATGTAGATGAGCGAGAACGCGACGATCAGGCCATTGATGCTGGCGGCCAGTACCTTGCTGATGGATACTCCCCACACCGCAATGGCGAGTAAGGCTGCCACCACATAGGCGATAGGCATGGCACGGCTTGCCGGCCAGCGCAGTAGAACCAGAAAAATCGCCACAGAAATAATGGGCAACATGGAAAGAATTGCGAGTAGGCCAGTGCTCATAATTATTGTTCTTTTGTTGTGTTTGTTATACCTCAGGAACCAACGACAGGCAGCTTAACAAATATAATCCGTTAGGGACATCCCGATTTATAAGTGGAATAATAGGACAGTCGGTTCCCGGTATTATGCCCTGACCCTTGTACCAGCACCTGAGTTCGACACCAGGTTGATCCCGGTACAGCACGGGTTAATTTAATTCATTACTCAAGGAGTCAGAATTATGGAAATTTCTACCATTGTGGTTCTGGTCATTATTGCTGTGCTGTTCTTATATTTAGTTGGCATCTATAACAAACTGGTCAGCTTGAAGAATCGTTATCAAAATGCCTTCGCACAAATCGAGGTGCAACTGAAAAGACGCTATGACCTCATTCCCAACCTGGTGGAGACCGCGAAGGGCTATATCACCCATGAACGAGAAACGCTGGAAGCTGTTATCTCTGCCCGTAATGCCGCAGCTACCGGATTAGCCGCCGCGGCGGCAGACCCGGGCAATGCCGCTGCAATCAAGGAACTGGCTGGACAGGAGGGGGCCCTGACCGGCGCACTCACCCGGTTCAATGTGGTTATGGAAGCCTACCCCGATCTCAAGGCGAATCAGAATATGATGCAGTTAAGCGAAGAACTGACTGCCACTGAAAACAAGGTTGCTTTCTCAAGACAGGCCTTCAATGACCAGGTAATGGCCTACAACACCTACAAGCAATCTTTCCCCCCGGTTGCAATATCCGGTGTTTTCGGTCATGCAATGGATGCGAGTCTGCTCGAGTTTGAAGACAGCGAAGCGATCCAGGAAGCGCCAAAAGTCTCTTTTTAGTTTTTCGATTCGACTATTGCTAATTTTTAGATAATGGATTTTTTTGCATCACAGGACACGGCCAAACGCAACACCGGTAAATTGGTGTTCCTTTTCGTAATGGCGGTAATTGCACTGGTGGTGGTCACCAATTTCCTCGTCATGTTTATATTCGGATTTCTTGGCTCCGAAATGACCAGCATGGCTGCTATCTCAACTGTTAGTTTTGACTGGAACACATTTCTGCTTGTAGGCCTGGCCGTAGTTTCAGTTATTTTGCTTGGCAGTCTCTATAAGATTGGTTCGCTGTCCGGCGGTGGTGCCCGCGTTGCGGAAATGATGAATGGCAGGCTGTTGGTTGCAGGTAGTGGGGATTTACATGAGCGGCGGATTCTCAATATAGTGGAAGAGATGGCTATTGCCTCGGGGACTCCGGTGCCGCCGGTGTATTTGATGGAAGAGAGCGGAATTAATGCCTTCGCGGCAGGTTATTCACCCAGCGATGCGGTTATCGGGGTAACCCGGGGGGCGATCGAAACCCTGAGCCGGGATCAATTGCAGGGAGTGATCGCACACGAGTTCAGTCATATTCTGCACGGTGATATGCGCATCAATATTCGTCTGATCGGCGTACTGCATGGCATCATGGTATTGGGTATTATTGGTTATCATCTGTTGCGCGGAGGTGCCTACAGCCGTCGTTCCAAAAATTCCGGCGGCATCGTGTTTTTTGGGCTGGCCCTGGTGGTAGTTGGCTTTGTGGGTACATTTTTCGGCAATTTGATCAAAGCGGCGGTTAGTCGGCAGAGGGAGTATCTGGCCGATGCCTCTGCAGTACAGTTCACCCGTAATCCGGACGGTATTGGTGGTGCGCTGATGCGCATTGCCACCCACGACAGCCGTTCCTATATCGCCAATCCAAGCAGCGCCGAGATTAGTCACACCTTGTTTGAAGAAGGCTCAGTCTCGGCACTTAGCAGGCTATACGCTACTCATCCCCCACTGGAGAATCGTATCAAGGCTATCCTGCCACGCTGGGATGGCGACTACGGTGTGGCTGCAACAGGGCCTGATGCAGATCTGACCGCGGAAGCGGAGAAAGCTGCTGGTCCCACGACCAGGGAGAAGGCTGAAGCGCTACTGGGCGGTGTGGCCGGTGTCCTGATAACCGATGCGATGATTAAGCAGGTAGGGAATCCCAGCGCGGCCCATCTGCGCGCAGCAGATGCACTGCTGCAGCAAATTCCCGCACCCTTGCTGGAGGCGGCACACGATCCTTCGGCGGCACGTGCCCTCATCTATTTCCTGGTACTGGAAGAGGACGCTGCGCTGCGCGAGCGGCAACTGAAATTTTTGCAACAATCGGCCGATGCGGGTGTGTATTTCGAACTGGCAAAGATTGTCGAGCAGTTGGACAAATTCAAAGCAGAATATCGCTTGCCCCTTATTACAATTGCATTGGGAAGCTTGCGTCAGTTATCAAAACCACAGTTTATTTTATTCAAGGAAAATTTTGACAAGCTGATTGCTGTAGATAAAAAGATCAGCCTGTTTGAATGGGCAACACATAAGATTGTGTTTCGACATCTCGAAGCTGTATTCGCTAACAGGAAGTCAAAGCTTGGCCGTAAGGAATTAGTTCAGTGCAAAAAATCCTGTGAGGTATTGCTTTCCATTCTGGCTTATTCCAATAAACAGCAGGGCATAAGCCAGCAGGATGCATTTGACAAGGCGAGCAGTAAACTGCCACAACTTGATATGCAAATCATTGATGAATCCGATATCTGTCTTAGCTTGCTTAATGCAGCCCTGGATGACCTGGTAGAACTAAAGCCCTTGCAAAAACCTGCGCTACTCAAAGCCTGTGCCGCCTGCATTACTGCAGACAAAGAAGTGTCGCCAATTGAGACGGAACTATTCCGTGCCATTGCCGACACACTCGATTGCCCCATGCCACCGCTGGTAAGCAGCGATTAAGTTTTCGGCTTAGCCCGGTAACAGGAAGCGCTCATGGTTTTTTATGCATTGATAGTATTGGGACTGGTCATCGGTTCACTACTTGGGTGGAGCGCTTTTTTCAAGGCGCGAGAACTCAGTCGCCAGCTCGATCAGTTACGCAAGGAATTGGCTAACATCCGGCAGCAGATAGGCAATCTTGGCTTACGTCTGTCGGGACCGGAGTCACCGTCTGAGCCACCTGCGCCGGATTAGAGTACCGCCCATTCCGCTGCTCTGGGAGACAGTGGTACGGAATCCCCTGCAGTTGATCAAGTGAAGCTGAAAGATACCTGGGTTACACCGGAGGCAGATCCAGCCCAGCCTGCTTCTACCGATTCCGCTCCAGCAATTGAGGCTTCATTTTTTTCTGCGCTGCTTGGTAATTTGCAAGCGCAGTGGATGATCTGGCTTGGTGGACTGTGTGTTGCATTGGCGGGCATCTTCATGGTGAGGTATTCCATCGAGCAGGGCTACCTGGGGCCAACAGCCCGTATTGCCCTGGCACTGATGACGGGAATAGTGTTGCATGGCGCTGCCGAGTGGCTACGCCGTCATAACGAAGGCGACTATCAGTCTTTCGCCGCACTGGCAGGGGCGGCGAGTATTACCTTATATGCCGCACTACTGGCGGCGTTGCACCTTTATCAGCTTATCTCCCCCCTTGTGGTATTTGTTTTATTGACAGCAGTCTCCCTGTTAACAATGGCGCTGGCTATCCTGCACGGCCCAGTGCTGGCCGTTATAGGGATACTTGGCGCCTATGTCGTGCCACTACTGGTAGATACCGGCAGTGAAAGCATAACCAGCGTACTGATTTACAGCCTGATTATTACCGTCGCCGCGCTGGCGCTGATGCATTTTGTCTACCGTTACTGGATCTGGATGGGCATGCTGACAGGAGCAGTTGCCTGGTGGTTCATGTCGCTCCTGACCAATGAGGCACAGGGGGTGCGCGGTTATTACCTGGCAGCCCTGGTTTATTTACTGGTGGCAGCCCCGCTAAAAGACTGGATTCTGAATAAATCGGACTGGCTGGCTGGAAACAAGGACAAAATTCCCCGCTGGCGCGGTAGCGATGATGTTGCCAGCGCACCGGTGCACAACTCTATCCTGGCCTTATTGGCCGCATTCGGAGTCTCGCTGTTAGCCCAAGCCTCTGTCGGCGATGCAATTTTCTATTGGACACCCATCGTAGTACTGACTTTTCTCATTAGTCGGAAACGCCAGTCTCTGCGCTGGATGCCCTGGGTATCGATCGGTCTACAATGTCTGGCATGGTTTGCCCTGGGCCTGGGATTCAATGATGGCATACAACTGGTGGGCTTGAGCGGCGCCGACCAGAATGCTTTTCTGCTGTATGCCGGTTGGATGGCTGTATTGTATTTCGCACTATCGATGGTGAATTTTCGTACCGGGGCAAATCCGCTTATCTGGATTTCTCTGGCGGTGGTGGCGCCGTTGCTGTGGTTGGCACTGGCCTATTTACTGGTACCGGCGGTGGCAGAATCCTGGACCTGGGGCGCATTGGCCGTGTTGCTTGGTGTGCTTTATCTGGGTCTTGCCAGTTGGCGGCTCAAGCATGAGCAGTCGCAGGAAATAACAGTCTGGCTTATTCTGGCCGGACACCTGGCCTATATCATTGGCCACGGCTATCGTCTTTAGCGAGGCGGGCCTGACGCTGGCATTGGCTGCTCAGTTGCTGTCCCTTGCCTGGGTGATTCAGCGTTTTGAATTGCCCCGGCTTGCCCTGCTGCTCAAAGTAGTGCTTGCGGTGGTGGTAATTCGCCTGACCACTAACCCCTGGTTACTGACCTATCCGGCAGACGTACACTGGTCGTTGTGGAGCTATGGAGGCTCGACCGTGTTCTGCGCGCTTGCCGCCTGGCAATTGAGAGACACACTCGCCATCAGGAAATGGCTGGAGATGGCAAGCTTGCATTTGCTGGTGCTCACACTGTGGGCCGAGACGCGCTACTGGCTCTATGACGGCGACGTATTTCGAGCACAATTCGACCTGATAGAAGCCGCCATCAATCTGGCACTCTGGTCCAGTTTGGGACTCGTGTACTACCTGCGTTCAAAAGTGAGTGACAACCTGCGCCAGATTTATGTATGGGCATCGAGATTACTCATCGTATTGGCGCTAGGCATGTATCTCGTTTTATTACTCCAATTAAATCCACTGTTTGGGGAGCAGGAAGTGTCGGCGACACCAGTGTTTAATCTGCTGCTATTAGCTTATGGATTCCCGGTGTTAATAAGCCTGTTGCTGTTCAAGTACTATGATCCAATCTATAAGCGAATTGCCGGGGCATTGACTGGAGTTGCAGCATTCATCTTTATCAGCATGGAAATTCGCCACCTGTGGCAGGGTGCTCTTGACCTGGATTTACCCACTTCCAGTGCTGAGTTGTATACCTATTCCATCGTGTGGCTGGCGCTCGCGGTGGTGACTATGCTGGCCGGAGGTGCACGCTATGGCGTACAGGTATATCGTGCCGGCATGGTATTGCTGCTCATCGTGATTGGTAAACTCTTCCTCGTTGATATGGCGGACCTTGAAGGATTGCTGCGGGTGGCCTCTTTCATGGGCCTGGGTTTAAGTCTGTTGGGACTGGCCTATCTGTATCAACGCTTCAGTTTCAGGCACCGGGCATGAGCGCAACCGTAGCTACCCTGCTGGCATCACTCCCTTACTGCCTGCTGCGCCCGCGCCTCTTCGGCACGATGACCGGACAGTATATTCATCATGCCATAGTTCCCTTCGTGGCAGGCGTATTCATAGATCACATCGTCGGAATGTTCAAATATGATGCGTCGCGTGTAATCCGCTGTGTAGGTGCCGGGGTCATGTACAATGAAGTCGTACTGTAGCTCGTTCGCACCAACGCGGGTAATACGTTCCTGGTAGACTCTCGCCGCTGTATTCAATCCCGGGTCACTGCCTTCACTGATGTTCTGTGTTTCTATTACCAGAGTATCCCCATCCCAATAGCCCCTTGAACTGCCATTCCATAGCCTGATTTCTTCGTCCAGTTTGGGCATATTGGTCAGTGGAATGATGCGCACATCGTGGAACATTTCCTGAATGATAGAAACATGATCCCTGGTCTGCACGATTTGCCAGTAGCTGTTATAGCCAGGGCGTAAATTGGGCACACCCCGGTGTACACAGCGCTCGGACAGGGAGCGGTCCAGCCATGAATCTGCCGGGTGATCCTGCCTGTATTCGTTACGCTCTCTGGCGTGCGCTATGGCAGCTTCTGTCCTAGGAGGATAGCGCCCATTGGGCGGATCGATTATTTGTGAAGTGCGATTCTGCAACGTGCGATCGACCATCCACTGCTGGTCATAGTTACCCGTCTGGGTGTCCCTGGACGATACATTGCCCGAAAATGCTGCATCCAGAACGCTCTCGCCGAAAAGCGCATCCCCACCACTGGCATTTATTTCAGTGATTTTCCCCTTTAGAAACTCCATTTCCTCATCGGTGAGAAACTCCCTATTACCGAACACTTCAGGTCGCTCTACCGGGGTTATTGCGTTATTAGCCCATACTCCCTGCAGGTCAGGCTGCTCATCGACAGTTCTGGGCGCTTTGAAGCTGTCATCGGCAGCGCTGGCAAGGGAACTCACAGTCACCAGTAGTGTTGGAATCAGTACTGCCCAAATAGATTTACTCGATTGTAATTTCATCCTGGACCTCTCTGGCTTTTTGAACGCAGTGTTTTTTATAATGGTTTTATCTGGAAAAGTATAGCGAAATCGAAGGGGACACTAATAACTTAACAACTTAATTAATTTGGGGCACCAAGGCGCTACTGAACTGTACAGTTATCATTGACTCACTTTTCTTAAATTTTCCTAAGTTGTTAAGTTATTAGTGTCCCCTCCACCTTCATGTGATGTCGTGCATCGACAGGTTTCATCAGGGCATTGCTAACCAGCGCTATTCCCAGCAGGGCTGCCATCAACACCATGGTGGAATTATAAAGCCCACTGGTGGGATCGGTTGTGCCCGCTGGTGCTATCTCCATTAAGCGTGAAATTGTCACCGAGTTTTGCGCCACCAGAACCTCCAGTTGATCCACCGGCGCGCCAAACTGCGCCAGGAATGTAGCCGGATCAATCGTTGTCATCAAATTATCGATGGCGTTGTTAACCGAGTTCTGACGCAGCGACGTAATTGCCAGCGGACCTAGTACGCCCGCCGTGCTCCATGCAGTTAGCAGGCGCCCGTGAATACCGCCTACATAGCGTGTGCCGAAAATGTCGGCCAGATAAGCTGGGATAGTGGCAAAGCCTCCACCGTACATGGTGAATATAATCATGGTGGCCGCATAGAAATAGACTAACCAGACTACCGATGGATTCACACTGACTTGCTGGGCAGAAAAAGGAACTGAAAGATACAGCACAATACCGAGCAGGAAGAATATCCAATAAGTGTTGCGGCGACCAATATAGTCCGACGCACTGGCCCAGATGAATCGACCTACCATGTTAAAGGCACTCATCATAACCACATAGGTGGCAGCAAAGGCGGTATCCACAATGTCTGGCAAGGTGGTGCCGAATATGTCTGTCATCATAGTTCGGGCCACGCCCAAAACACCGATCCCCGCTGTAACATTCAGACACAGCACGATCCATAATTGATAAAATTGTGGTGTCTTTAAGGCCTGATCGATATCCACATGATTGCCTGATATCAATGCTTTACGCTCCCCTTCAGCTGGTTCTTTCCAGCCTGCGGGACTCCAGTCTGGCGCGGGGAGTCGATAAGAGAATGAGGCTATTAACATCACCACCAGGTAAATCAGACCAATCACAAAGAAAGTCTCCGCCACCCCGGAGGCCCCAGAGTTGACCACATATACCCCTTCCGGTCCGGGCAACGTCATATCACGCACTTCGGCGGCACCAACCACAACCACTTCCTGTAATACTCCACCCACCTCAGCAAAGCGTCTGCCTGCCTGGGTAACAAGATCCACTTCAGCAATTGCACCAAGAAAATCGGGTGCGCGATAAAACAATCTTATAAAGAATTCTTTCATGGGCGTGCCGATCATGGCACCCCCACCGAAACCCATGATGGCCATGCCTGCCGCCATACCGCGTCGATCCGGAAACCAGCGAATGAGTGTGCTTACCGGAGAGACATAACCCAGACCGAGACCACAGCCGCCAATAACGCCATAGCCCAGATAGAGCAGCCAGAGCTGGTGCGTAACGATTCCAAAACCACCAACGATGTAACCGCCCCCCCAACAGCAAGCGGCTACTACGCCTACCTTGCGCGGCCCGACATTTTCCAGCCACTTACCGGCAAAGGCCGCAGCCAGGCCGAGGAAAACGATTGCAACACTGAATACCCAAACTACCTCACTCAAACTCCAGTCATCCCCGGCACTGGTAACCACGCCAAATAATTTGGTCAGGGGTGGATTGTAGATGCTCCATGCGTACACTGAGCCGATGCAAAGATGGATAGCGACCGAAGCAACAGGTACGCGCCAGCGATTGTAGTCGGCCGGGGCAATTATTCGATCTTTGGAAAGTAGTCCGCTCATGGGGTCGAAGTCCTCTTTCTTGATTTTAGAACGGAGAATAAACGCTCGACCCCACTGCGTCTATGACTATTATCTGAAATATCTGTAACAGTTTAGGACAATTAGATTCACGAACCTGTGCAATTCGTTGCCCCCGACTGGAGAATCCTTGCCCGGATTCTCGGCGTGATAATGAGAATTATCAGTTAATTGACCTGGCGCAGCTTTACTTTCGATCATTCTGGCCGGAAACTATTTATCCAGTACAATTAGCCATACATGGTCTGTACAGGCGGAGGCGATCTTGAGCTTACCTAAAATTGCTATCAACGGCTTTGGCCGCATCGGTAGAACTATCATGCGTATAGCCAAAACCCATGCCTACTATGATGTGGTTGCGGTAAATGACCTGGCGAGTCCGGAACAGCTGGCCTATGCCTTTAAATATGACAGCATTCACGGCACCTTTCCCGGTGAAATAAGTCTCAGCGGGGATACAATGGAAATCAACGGCGATCCATTTGAAGTGCTCGGGGAAAGAGATCCGGCAAAACTACCCTGGCGCGAAATGGAGGTGGACTATGTAATTGAAAGCTCGGGCGCTTTTCGCCATCTGGTTGATCTGAACAAGCATCTCGATGCCGGGGCCAAACGACTCATCTTGACAGTACCCTGCAAGGATCCACTGGAAGCAACGCTGGTGACCGGTGTTAATGATCATGTGGTTACCGAGTCCAGCAGTATTATCAGCAACGCCAGTTGCACGACTAATTGCGCAGCGCCATTGGCCAAGGTACTGCACGAGTCGTTCGGTATCAAGCGAGGGCTGCTCACTACTGTGCATGCCTATACTTCCGATCAACGACTGATAGACGCGCCACACAAGGATAAGCGCAGATCGCGTAATGCGGCTACCAATATTGTGCCCACCTCCACCGGGGCGGCCAGGGCCATTGGCCTGGTACTGCCGGAGTTGGCAGGCAAGCTCGATGGCATAGCGATGCGTGTTCCAGTACCTGATGGCAGTCTTATCGATCTCACAGTGGAGGTGGAGAAGGATGTGACTGTCGCTGAGGTAAATGCTGCGATGGCCGCGGCTGCAGCGGGGCCATTGAAAAATATATTGGCCTATACAGAGGAAGCTCTTGTCAGTAGCGACATCATCGGTAATTCCCATTCCAGCATATTCGATTCACTGCTGACTCAGGTAATGGACAAACGCCTGGTGAAAGTAGTGAGCTGGTACGACAATGAATGGGGCTATAGTACCCGGATTGAAGAGTTGATCACTCGTCTAGCAACCATGGATGGATTATCGGTTAGCAATTAGAGCTCCCAGCCCGCATATTTCACAAAGGCGCTGGAAATCTTTGTCCAGGCCCTGCGATATCACGGATTGAAGTGTTCTTATCAAGATTACAAATTGAGATTATGAATCGCTGGTTAGAACTTGATGGGTCGATCAAAGATCTCCCTATCGAATTCTCCTTCCCAGTTCGCCACCGCCGTGGAAACTGACAAGTCACCCGTAACATTGACACTGGTTCTAAGCATGTCCAATGGGCGATCAAACACCAGAACAAATCCGACCACGACGGCAATCTGCTCAGGTGTAATTCCAATCGAACCCATTACCGCCGCGCTAAGAAACAATGAGGCGCTGGGTACGCCTGCCGTGCCAATCGAAACCAGCGTGGTGGAACCGGCGATGACTCCGTAGTCCGCCAGGCTCAGGTCAATACCAAAGGCCTGGGCGGCAAACACCGAAACAATGCCCACATAAAGTGCCGTGCCATCCATATTAATGGTTGCCCCCAGAGGTAACACAGTGGAAGCCACCACCGGCTTAATCCCCAGGTTTTCCTCGGCTACCGACATCGATACGGGTAATGTGGCTGAGCTGGACGAGGTCGAGAAGGCTACTAACATGGCATCCCGTGCCCCTCTGAAGAACTGGACCGGGCTGAGATTAAGGACGAAGCGCATGATCGAGCCATGCACCAGTAACACATGAGCAATACAGCCAATGAGTACAGCAAACGCCAGTGTAATCACATCGAGCAGAGCCGTAACACCCTGGGTTCCAGACACCCATGCAATGAGGGCAAAAACTCCCAGCGGCGCGGTTTCCATCACCCAATGGGTAATGCGTAACATGGCTTCGGAGCCAGCCTCCATGAGGTCAGCCAGTGGTTTGCCTTTCTCACCGATGGTCAGCAAACTGACGCCTAGCAGTAAGGCAAAGAAAATGATGCCAAGGAAATTTCCCTCTGCCAATGCGGCTATCGGATTAATGGGCACTATATCCATCATCCTTTCAGATAGGGGTATCGCTTCCTGTACCTGCTCAGGTACTGCCCCTGACAGGTTTACACCAACGCCTGGTTGCATTATCACTGCCAGTAATAAGCCGATAACGATCGCCACCAGCGTCGTTACCATGTAGACGCCCAATGTTTTGGCACCCAGGGAGCCCAGCTTGCTGGGATCACCCATGGATACGACACCGGAAACCAGAGTAACGAACACCAGTGGTACCACGATCATACGAATCAGGCGAACAAACAGGTCACCGATCCACTTAATGCTCGCCGCACCCTCTCCCCAGAGCATGCCCACTATGACGCCGAGCACCAGAGCGATGAGTATTCTCTTCCACAGGGCAATCTCAAACCATATTCCGAGCATGAACTTCTCCCTTCGTTTTTACTTTTATTTCTGTTGTTGTCTTGTCTTCTTATTGTTTTGTTCTAGGGCAGCTCTCGCCAAGCTACCCGTACCGCAGCGTTCATGCGCCTGGCATCGCTGGGCCATTGGGGGTACTTGGTTGAAAAGTCGGCAGTCAATATGGCGGCCGCATCCGCTTCAGGAATGCCCTGTTCTTTCAAAATTCTGACTTCGGCCATCAAGGTACGAAACAACTGGCGCCAACTTTCAATCATTTCAATGCCCCCGAAGGCACCATGAGCCCCGATGATGACCTCCGGATTGAGCGCCTCCAGTGTGTTCAGGACTTCCTGCCAGAGTCGAATCGATCCTCTGTTCGCATCCAGTGATGGGAATAGTCCCTGCATAATCACATCACCGGCAAACAGCACATTTTCCTCCTCAATATAGACAAAAGCATCACCCTGGGTATGTAGCGTACCCAGATGAAAGACTCTGGCAGTGAGTCCACCCAGGTCCAGCACCACCTCATCTTCAAACAGAATATCCGCCCGGGGATAGTCCACATCACGCAAGAGATCGGCAGTAACCTCAGAGCGACTGGCAAACAGGTTCTTGATACCCTCGCCCTCTGCCATTTCCTCCTGTTGCACCCTGGGAATTACCAGCAGTGCGTTTTCACCCAGACCGGTATCCACCACCAGTGTTGCTTCATTGCCCACCACGATGCCCACATTAGGAACCAAAGGCACATAATTATCCGGAATTCCATACACACGGGGAGAAACCTGAACGGTGGTGCCGGCCTGAATTATGGGATCCGTGCTCTGACCTCTTTGACCAAAAGCCGATCCAATAAACAAAAGCAATGTCAGGAAGAGACAATACGATCGGGCTGGTGTTTTCATATTCAATTCTCGCAGAGCGCAGGTTCTATTAAAAGCTTGCTAGGAGACTATAGAAATTCATAACATAGTTCCAATGAAATACACGAAGTCTGCCCAACCCTTGCAGATTAATTCCGCACAGAAATTACGGATTTACACTCACCCGGGAGTCGATTTGCATGGCTAACTGGATTGAGGGATCAATTATTGAAAATCTCCATTGGACCGAGAATCTGTTTTCCCTAAGAATTGAGGCAGATGTTGATAGTTTCACCGCAGGGCAATTTACCAGCCTGGGGCTGGTTATTGACGGAGAGCGCATTGCGCGACCGTACTCCTACCTCAGCTCACCTGGGCAGAGACCGCTGGAGTTCTTCTTTTACACAGCGACCGATGGTGTTCTTTCAAACGCCCTGGTAGATGTGAAACCTGGGGATGCCATCTGGATAAAACAACAGGCCACCGGTTTTTTTACCCTTGATGAAGTGCCGGTAGCAGACAATTTATGGATGCTGGGCACGGGAACCGGCTTGGCTCCGTTCCTTTCCATATTGAATACCGACGAACCCTGGCAGCGATTTAAAAATATCGTCCTGGTGCATGCCGTTCGCACCCAGGCAGATCTGCTTTATCAGGAAATGATTGCGCAGCTGCAACAAAAACACGGTGACAGCTTTGCATTCCAGGCATTTGTCAGCCGTGAAGTGATACCTGGCACCCTTCATGGCCGGGTGCCGGGAGCGATAGAAGATAGTTCGTTACAACACGCTGCTAACGTACCGCTGAATCCTGCAACTTCCCAATTAATGTTGTGTGGTAATCCGGATATGGTTAAGGACACGGTAGCGGTATTAAAAACGCAAGGATTCAGCAAGAATCGCCGGCGCACTCCGGGGCAGATTACTATTGAAAATTTCTGGTAAGAAAACAGAGAATAGATCCTGAGATATACCCAAAAGATATCGAGTAAAAAAATTAGACTACGATAGTGTGTGTAATGCACCCATTTTTATTGTTGGTGCCATACATGTAGGACGCAAGCTTCGAACAGGGTGTTGTTTTTTCGTTCCGTTGGGCCATCCCTGGCCCGTCCTGCGCTTCATCCCTGGCGCTAGTCACAAAAAAACAACACCCTGTTCCAAGCTCGCTCGAGTTCTTGTCTATGTTTGAGGCATAGCCGAGAGATAAGAAACAGTCTCTGACTTCTATGCTTTATCAAAAACAGCAACCGAGACTATGACTATAGGTTTTCTCTGACTTTTCTTGCAAAAGCAACGAGAGTTGTAGTTCAAAAAGTAAAGTGAATTCGACAGGGGATTGGGGAGGGGGTACCAAAGGGTCAGACCACGTTTCCTTTACTCGTGACGCAGCGCTTCGACCGGGTCCATGTCTGCTGCCCGCATGGAAGGATAGATGCCAAATATAACACCGATCAGGGCGGAGATAGAAAATGCCAGAATCGGGGCAACGGGCGTAACAATGGTAGTCATGCCCCAGAATGTAGAAATGATGAAAGGAATAATAATACCCAGCACCACACCGATGAGCCCACCGACACCGGAGAGGATCACCGCCTCGATCAGAAATTGGGCAATAATGTCCCGCTTCTTGGCACCGAGCGCACGCCGAATACCTATTTCACGCGTACGTTCAGTTACGCTGGCTAACATGATATTCATGATACCGATGCCACCAACCAATAAGGATATACCAGCTATAGCACCGGCAACAATTTGATCCCTAAGTGCACTTTCTTCCGCCTGTCTTAATAAAGCGAGGGGAATTTCGATGGCATAGTCCACATCCTTATGCCGGCGTGCCAGAATCTGATTGATGATCTCGCCAACTTCGATAACGGTTTCCTGATTATCGATCTGGATGATGGCTTCGTGTAGTTCGACTGTTTCCGTTTCCATGCCACCGCCGGTTTGTCGAGTGGTGGTCTCACCAAAGCGGGATTTGGAAGAAGTGATAGGAATAAAGATACGACTTGGTGCAGCGTTGGAACTACCTGCCTGATTTTGACCGAGGTTGGAGAAGCCTTCAGACTCCATGATGCCAAGTATGTTGTAGTAGTCGCTATCGATTTTGATAGTCTGGCCCAGAGGATTATCGATAGGAAATAATTCGCTGGCAACTTCGTCACTCAACACGACAACGTTTGAGTGATCTCTCACTTCGGATTCACTGAAAAAGCGGCCAGAACGCAGGTTGTAGTTTCGGGAAACAGGATAGTCAACGGCCGTTCCGACCACGTCGGTGTTCATGTTATAACCCAAATTCCACACATTCTTTTTCACGATGCGTGAAGCAATAACATTGGTTACACCGGGGATGGACATTCGAATCGTGTCGATGTCGCCGTAGGTTAGTCCGTAAACAACGGCCTGGGGTGGTCCGAATCCCTGACGGGAAGTTTCTTCAACTTCGGCAGGCTTCACACTCTTCAGCAAAATATTACTGGCACCTAAATCCCTGAATTGCTGCTGCGCTTCAAAACTGGCACCTTCGCTCACCGCCAGCATGGCAATAACGGCGGCCACACCGATCACGATTCCCAACACGGTAAGCAAGGAACGCAAACCGTGAGAGTAGATACTTTTTATCCCAACGTTGGTGATTTTCTTGTAACGAACAAACATTGATCCGGTGCGCGGCGTGGCGCTGGCCGATTTCGGTGAGGTGCTCACAGGAGCTTCAAGAATTGCGTCTGTCATCGCTCTCCACCAATCCATCGCGAAGCCGAACCCAGCGTTGCGAGCGCTCTGCCAGTTCGTCCGAGTGCGTTACCATGATCAGGGTCTTACCCTGGTCATGTAATTCATCAAAAATCTTCAGAATTTCTTCACCGGATTTGGTATCCAGATTACCGGTAGGCTCATCCGCGAGAATAATCAGGGGATCTACTACCAACGCGCGGGCTATAGCAACTCTTTGCTGCTGGCCGCCTGACAACTCAAAGGGCTTATGATCCAAACGGTCTTGCAGACCGACGCGCTCTGCCAGGGACATGGCGATTTCATGGCTGTCCCGTTCTGAAAAGCCCTGGTAAAACAGCGGCATCTCAATATTTTCCAACACGTCCAATTGCTGAATCAGGTTGTAAGACTGGAAAATAAAGCCCAGGCGCGCGCCCCGTATGGTAGAAAGCTCATCGTCCTGCATTAGAGAAGTGTCTTCAGCACCCAGGAAATACTTGCCAGCAGTAGGCTGATCCAGGCAGCCGAGAATATTCATTAATGTGGATTTGCCGCAGCCCGAGGGACCCATGATGCTAATGTAATCGCCTGCGTAGAAATCTAGCGAGATGCCATGGAGGACTTCGACTGAGAGTGATCCCATGTAATAGGTTTTACGAATATTTTTCAAACTGGCGACAGTAGAGCTGGCCGCGTGTACGCCGCTCGCTACCGCTGCTGCTGGCTGGAGATTAGTATTGGATTCAATAATCGTCATGGGGGATTGGGGGACAGGAAAAACGTGGTCTGTCCCCTAACTTACTAGCCGCTGCTTACATCGGCAAGACTCTGCTGTGGAGGCAGAAGCAAGACTTCCTCTCCCTGCCGAAGACCACTGGTTATCTCGATAAACTGCTCAGAGAAATTACCAACTTCAACTTCTCTTCGCACCGAGCGTGTACCGCTCTTCACATAAACCACACGCTGATCATCGTAATAGGTGACTGCTTGCAGTGGCACGTAGACGACGTCTTCCAGACTGTCTACCAGAATTTCAACTTCCGCACTCATACCCGGTCGCAACCAGTCATGTTCGCCTTTGATTCTGATCGTGGTTGGGTAGACCTTCAGATCTGGATTCATAAAGGCATTGGCTGAATCGGCAACCACGGCTACTTTAATAACCTCGCCTGTCAACTCTACATCTGGAAAGGCATCAATTGACAGTTTTACGAATTGACCTGCAGCCACTCGCTGCACCGCAGACTCATGGATATTCACCTTAATTGCCATTTCACGCATATCAGGGATAGTAAGTATGGGCTGCCGTTGACGAACCGTAGCACCTTCCTGGATCGCTTCCTGGCTATTGCCACGCATGCGCATCATGGAATTTTGATCCGCTCCGCCATAAACAACCAGACCAGGCTGTACCGCTACGATGCTTGCCAATTCGATTTGCTCATTGAGATCGGCGAGCTTCTCCCGCTCCAGGTTGAATTTGCGTTCGGCTGAGCTAAAGCGCGCCTCTTCCTGCGCCAGCTCGGCAACATTTTCCTTTAACTGACGCTGAAAACCCATTATCGCATTTTCGTAATCACTCAATAGCTCTTCTGCATCCTTGGGGAATGAATACTGGATGTAGAGTTTCAAAGCAGTCTCTTTTTCTGCGGTCTTATTATTCGCTTTATTGAGATTGAGTTCCTCTGCTTCCAGTTCAGTTGGTGTGATAAATCCTCTTGCCTCGAGTCGCCGCTGCCCTTCAATCCGGTCCTGTGAGAGTAATAGTTCTTCCTGGGCCACCTGCAAATCATCCTGCAGCGAGCGCAATTGCTGCTTCGCTTCACCGTCTTCCAGATTATCGATGTTGGCATACTGGGTGAAATCGAGCTGATCACGGATGAGCATATAGCTGTCATCCATCAGCAAATTAGCAGTGGTTTCCAATACGGTTGGTGCAAGGGGTTCCAGTTCAAGTACGACGACCTCTTCAGTAGGCGCGCCATCCTCAACCGGAATCACTGGTGCCGCCGCCGCGGCTTGTCCACGCTGCTGGCCACCACCGAACCCGCCCTGGCCTCTGCTGCCCTGGCCTCTACCTTGACCTCGTCCCTGGCCACCGCCAGCAAACCCACCACCCTGGCCGAATTGCTGCATACGCTCCAACATTTCTGCTGGTATTTGTCCGCCGTTCTCTTCCATCAGTTGCTGCAGGCGTTCCTGCATGGGTGCAGGCAAGGAACTAAGATCGAAGTCACCACCTGCTGCCTGTGCTCCCGGCCATCTGGACGCAGCAACCTGCTCCAGATCAACATCGGGTTCAGGCAAAGTTGAAGCAGCTAACTCCGCCGCTTCAGCAGCGGCGAGACGTTCTTCAATTTCAAGTTCGGCAACAATTTCGTTAACAATATTTGCACCGAGAAATTTTTCAAAATCCAGGTGGGCAAAACGCATCTCCTGCCGCGCATCATTCAGATCGGTCATGTTCTGGTTGATCTGGATTTCAAATTGCGCTCTGCGCTCGATGTAGGTCGCTTCAGCTGTTTCGACTGCGATTTCCTGGTTCAATTGCTGATCGATCAATTGAGCGGTATCCAGTTGCACCAATATCAGTCCAGAGGCAACGTCTTCGGGAGTAATTCGATAGCCTTCTTCCAAAATATTGAGAATCTTTACGCCTTCACGCCCCTTAATACGCGAACGGATTTCCTGGGATTGCATCGCCTCCAGGGCCCCACCTTCCAGTACAGTAATATCCAGATCACCGCGGCGAGTTTCAAATGTAACACTGGTTCCAATTGAATCGGACGAGCCACCACCGACCATCACCAAAAACACGATGACTACCGCAGCGCCACCTGCGATGGCATATTGAGTGCTTTTCTTTGCCGCCAGAAATTGCGCCTTGAATCCCTCGGCCCGGGTTTTCACCGACTCCGGAATTTTTTCCGCGATTGTTGATTGTAAGCTATCACTATCGAGGCTCATCGACGCCTTCCTCCCATTGACCATTATCATTAACGTACAACAAACCGATATCTCTCCAAAACTCCAGCTTTGCAATATTGTGCTCTACGATAGAGCTTACCAGATCAGTTTGCGATGAGGTAAGATCATTCTGTGAATCTACCGTGTCCTGAATATCACCCAGACCCAGTTCTGCGCGCAATTCTGCTTCTTCGACACGCCTTTCGTTAATCTCGACGCTGGTTAAATTAATGTCGTAATTCTTGCTCGCCTCGTTCATCCGGCGCCAGGTATCTATTACATCCAGCTTCACATCATCCACGGCAGCCAGGTAGGCCCTGGCAGTCGCCTCATAATCAATCATTGCCCTTCTGTAGTCATTGCGTTCGTTCTGATTATCCAGCGGCAAATCCAGATCCAGCCCTGCGGTATAGACCGCGTTCTCAAAATCCAGTTCGCCAAGATTACCATTACGGGCATCCGGCACAGAAACATTAATGCTGAAATCAAGGGCCGGGCGCAATGCGTTGGCGGCTACGTTTATCTTTCTGGCACTGTCCTGCACGCGATCCAGTTCGGTGTACAGATCCAGGCGAGTCTGCATGGATAGATCCATTGCCTGCTCCAGAGTCAAATCCGGACTCGCCATGCCGGTTTCGCTAATCAACTCCATCTCATCATCGTCCAGCATTATATTATCATCGGCATCAAGGCCGATTAATATCTTAAAATTGTCCAGAGATCTTTTATATCGCGTAATAGAGGCAGTCCATCGTAAATCGGCCTGTAATGCCGATTGTTCCAGCCGGCCAACATCCAATAGCGTGCGCAGGCCTTCAACCTGGAATGCCTGTTCCCGCTCCAGACTCAGATTGACGGAATTTAAGCCGGAGAAGTTATTGCGCGCAGTTTCCCGATTTAACAACACCGAGTAATAATCAGACGCTATACGCACCGCAAAGGTTTTGCGAAACCGGGTAAAGTTTCGCAGTTGATACAGCAAGTCCCGCTCTGCCTGCATCAGTGCCTCAGCCTCAATCTCGGTGCCAAAATCACGGATCAGGGGTTGGGCGAATGAACCGATTAAGGCACTACCATTGGATTCGCTGATATCGCCAGTTAAAAAACGGGTGAAGCTGTTGGTCAGATTCAACGCGATGACACCGCCGCCTTTCAGTAATACCCGCCCGCCCAGACTGGTCCCCGCATCGATACTCTCGCTTGTATTAATGCGTTCCATGCCGGTAAGCGTCTGCATATCGGTGACAAACTGATCCTCAGAATCCCACTGGTAATCACCACTGCCAGTGAAGCTGAACGTGGGTGTGTAACGGTAACGGTCGAAGGTCAGGGCCAAGGCTTCGAGATAAAGCCGCTCTTTCTGGGTCTGATAGTCCTTGCTGTGTTGAAAAGCCAGATCGAGCGCGTTATCCAGGCCAATGATATGGGCATCGATTTCACTATCAGCTTCATTATCCAGGAATTCAAATGAATTGGTGTTAACTGAAAAAGGCAGTAAATCGATGATGTTTTCCTCATCGATTACCACTTGCTCGGTCATTCCGGGTACCAGCTCTGACTTGCCGGTGATAGCCCCATAGGTCTCCTCGTCTGCGTCATTTTTATAATAGCCGGTCGTGCAGGCGGCCAATACGCAGCTCAAGGCAAGCAAAATCAGGGCTTTGGTGCTCAAATACATAGGTTTCTCGCAAATCTGGGTCTAATCCGGTGATTATACGCTCTTGTAAGCCAAATCAGTCCTTTTTTAGCGACCAATTGACATCTTAACAAGGGAGATAACAATTTGATTTCAGTATTGTTTTTCGACCCTACGGAAACCAGGACCGGTTCCATAGGTGAAAATTACTCTCTTGGCCGAAAAAAAATCGGGCAAAAGACGCTTTTTAGCACTGCCGCTGAATTAATCTGCGGTAGCTCCAGAAAGTATTGAGTTAAGGCCTGTACCCCAGTTCCTGGTGGTCGGCCTGGACTGGTCAACTCATCGCCCGGGCACGCTGGTAGCGATTTATTGTTGTGCCAATTACGAGTGAAGAGTAGCCTTGATAAGCCCATATGTAGTCTTCAGGCAACTAATTAATTAATAAAAAATGAGGTTACTTTTATGGATGTGTAAGCAATTAACTGGTTAGCAGTGATAGCAGCAGTCGTAGTTGGATTTCCGATAGGATTTCTCTGGTATGGCCCCTTGTTTGAGCAGAGATCGTTTCAATATACCGCCATTGTTGGTGGTTACTGGATCGTCATATTCACGCTCATGGGATTGATTCTCGGTGCCTGGAAGTAATCTGTTAAACTATTCGATGTAGAGTTTTTTGAGTAAGAAGGAAACGCGCAGTGTCTAAGACAGTACTCACGGATAATAAATCCTTCGGCAATTTATTCAGGTTGGCGCTGAGACTACTGTGGCGGGATTGGCAGGGTGGTGAATTGCGTCTGTTGTTTCTGGCTCTGGTAATGGCGGTGACATCGGTCACCGGTATTGCCCTGTTTACCGATCGCCTGGAAAAAGCGCTGTTATTGGAATCGGCCAATATGCTGGCGGCAGACCGCATAGTTAGTGGCCGAGGAACCCTGCCTGAAGAGGTGTTGACTGAGGGCCAGGCACGGGGATTGCGCACCGCCGAGATCCTGTCGTTCACCTCCATGGTTTTTTCTGATAACGGCAACATGTTGGTAGCCGCCAAGGCAGTTACCGACAACTATCCGCTACGCGGTGATGTCATCGTCGCCGATGCGCCCTTTGTCCGTGGCACCCCAGTCCAGAGTGGGCCTCCCGTTGGTGAGGCGTGGCTGGAGTCACGTGTACTTCCTGCGCTTGGTATTGAAGTCGGTGATTCTGTTTATGTTGGCGAGACCGAGCTAACGGTAAGCCAAATAATCATTGCCGAGCCGGATCGCTCTGGCGGGAGCATGGTGGATAATGCCGGTCCCCGCTTGATGTTACACATGGATGATGTGGAACGGACCAATGTAGTACAGCTCGGCAGCCGGGTCAGCTACCGCTATCTTTTTGCGCACGATGATCTCGATCTGCTGGATGATTTCGAAGGCTGGTTCCGGGCCCGGGAAGAATGGCGCGGACGCTACTACATACGCGACATCCGGGAGGAGAGCGAGGAAGTCAGTGAAGCACTGGATCGGGCGGAGAGTTTTCTCCTGCTGGGCTCCCTGTTTGCCGTATTGCTGGCAGGCGTTGCCATCGCCCTGACGGCGAAACGCTACAGTGAAAGGCATTACGATTATGTCGCAATCCTGAAAACCTTCGGCTGTACCTCTATCCAGATTTCCATCATCTATCTGTCAATTCAATTAATGCTGGCCGCAATCGCCGTAGTGGTCGGTTGTATCCTTGGTTACCTGGTACACCAGGGCATTCTGCAATTACTGCAATCACTGTTACTGGTCAGTCTTCCCCCGGCTTCTTTCCAGCCCTATGTGATCGGTTCGCTAACCGCGTTTATCTGCCTTCTGGCGTTTGCCTTACCGCCGCTATTAGCGCTAAGAGAGACACCCCCACTGCGCGTGTTACGCAAGGACATGAGTCAACAGAAGATTGGTGCAAATGTGCCTTATGTATTTGGGATACTTGGCACCATTTCCCTGGTGTTCTGGTACAGCCAGGACCTGGTGTTAACCTCGGTGCTGGTTAGCTCGGTTGCCGCCATCGCCCTGTTCCTGTCTCTGGTCTCCTATCTGTTTCTGCGGTCCAGTGGGTCGGCCGGCATGAAGGCCGGCAGCGCCTGGTTGCTGGCAATGACTGCTGCGCGCCGCCGCCGCAAGCAGAATGTATTGCAGGTGATGGTGTTCTCCATAACCATCATGTCCGTGTTGATTCTGACCTTGCTGCGCACCGACTTAATCGACGAGTGGCAGGCGCAGGTGCCGCAAAATACGCCCAACCATTTCATGATGAATATCACCCAGGATCAGATTGCCGGCATCGAGGATTTTTTTGCCGAGAACGGTGTTCAGAGCAATGCCTTCTACCCGTTAATCAGTGCCCGGGTTACCCGCGTCAATGGGGATATACCTGATCCGGAGGGTGAATTGGGAGGGGGTGACAGTGGTGGTGGCACGGTAGCTGAAAACGCCCAGTTTGACGATATTGAATTAGACGATGCGGCTGCGGCAGCAATTGCCAATACCCAAAGCGATGCGGCACCCGGCTCGAATGGTCAGCAGGCCTCGACTGGCGGCACCCGTGTGCGGGGGCGCTTGAGCCGGCGTCAGGTGACCTGGGCTGATGAGTTGCCCAGTGACAACTTGATCACCGGTGGCACCTGGTGGGGGGAAGAGGTCGCGCCGGGCTATGTGTCAATCGAACAGGAATATGCCAGCTGGCTGGATCTGGAATTGGGTGATCGCCTGGAGTTTGAAGTGAATCAGCTGCTAGTCAGCGCCGAGGTGAGCAGCTTCCGCAGTGTGCGCTGGGACAATATGCAACCGAATTTTTTCGTCATCTTTTCGCCGGGCACAATCGATCATCTTGGCGCGACTTTCCTGTCCACCGTCTTGATGGAGAATGAACAGAAAATTCTGCTAAACGATCTAATACGGCTATTCCCTACCATTGTGGTAATCGAAATCGATGCTCTAATCGAACAGATTCAGACGATTATTGCCCAGGTAACCTCGGCTATCGAACTGATATCCATACTGGTACTACTAAGTGGCGCTTTGGTACTGCTGTCCTGTGTTAACGCGACACTGGATGAGCGCTTTCATGAGAACGCCATTCTGCGCACACTCGGTGCTGGCAAGAAACTGATTCTCTCGAGCCTGTTAATCGAGTTTGCCTTCATCGGCATCGTAGCCGGCCTGATCGCCACCCTTGGCGCCGAGGCGAGTTTGTACATTTTGCAGGAACAAGTCTTCGAGCAGGAGTTTTCATTGCACTACTGGGTCTGGCTGGCTGGCCCCATGATGGGTATGTTCATCATCGCCGGGCTTGGCATCAATTCGACCCGCAAGGTTGTCAGTATCAGTCCATTGAATGTGCTGAGAAAGGTTGTTTAGAAGCGACTCTGGCTATTTGCTGTGTACAGAGGTTTGGTCATATTTCCAGTCAAGTATCTCGAAGGATTCTAGTACCTCGACCAGAGTTAAGTTTCGGGTGCAGCGGGTCTCTCAGCGTTTAGATGCAAGGCGCTTTCACGCCGTCGTAGCCTGCGCTCCATCAAGCGAAAGCAACGCAGCAGATGAATGCTGAGAGGCCCGCCCTTCGGGAGTTCACCAGACTGTCCATTGTCGCGTTGCAGCAACTTGACTTAGCGGTGCTAGGCCCGCGTCACTGCGCCTAACACTGAACAGTCTGGTGAACTCTGCACTCCAAAATTAACCCTGGTCGAGGCACTAGATTGCTAAAAATGAAAATCGGAAAAGCTGACTAAATCGATCAACACTTAACAAACTTGAAACGAACTTGATATGAAAGTAATTAAACTCAAGCCATGACTAAACGCTGCTGGTGGCCAGGCAAGGATCCCCTGTATATTGCCTACCACGATGACGAATGGGGAGTTCCGGTTCATGACGAACGGCTATTGTTCGAATTCCTCTGCCTGGAGGGGCAGCAAGCCGGACTCAGTTGGATTACTGTGTTAAAAAAACGTGAACACTATCGTAAGTGCTTCAATAATTTTGCCGTAGAAAAAGTAGCCAGAATGCAGGATGCCACCATAGAAAAATTGTTATTGGATCCGGGGCTGATCCGCAATCGACTGAAATTATATTCCATACGAATCAACGCAAAAGCATTCCTTGCGGTGCAGAAAGAATTCGGCAGTTTTGACCATTACATCTGGTCGTTCGTCGGTGGTAACACATTGGATGGTAAACGCAAGGCGCCACAGGATGTGCCGGCAACCACGACTGAAAGCGGTGCAATGTCGAAAGATCTAAAAAAACGTGGGTTTAAATTTATCGGCAGTACGATATGCTACGCATTCATGCAGGCAGCAGGCTTAGTCAATGACCATACAGGTAATTGCTACCGCTATAAAGAATTGCAGGACTATTTGTAAATAACTCAGAAGGGGAACACTATGATTGGATATGTAACTATAGGCACAAATGATTTTGACAAAGCTGCCAAATTTTATGACGAGCTGTTAGCGGAGATCGGTGCTGGACGCTTTATGGAAACCGATAGCTTTATTGCCTGGACAAACGCGCCAACAGCTACCGGGCTCTGCATCATCAAACCCAATGATGGCAATGCGGCGACGGTTGGCAACGGGGTAATGCTGGCGCTCTCAGTTGATAGCTCCGATAAAGTCGATGCAGTCTATAACAAGGCGCTATCACTGGGCGCAACTGATGAGGGCCCGGCCGGGGCTCGCAGTGATAATTTTTACGCTGGTTACTTCCGCGACCTCGATGGCAATAAACTGAATGTATTTTGTATGACCGAGTAAGACATGAGTCTATCCGGGCCAACAGGCAGGTTCCAGATTTGGATCTGGTAACTCACGCCAAACGCAATTTCAAGCAGACATAAAAACCGGGTTGGTTGCCCTTCCCGGTTTTTCTTTTCACTTGAGAGTATTACTTGTCCTGCAGTACAGATTACGGGATTCGGCAGGTCGAATGATGGGGCTAAGGTGCTCGCGGGTTGGAATTGTGGATGATTATTCTGACGTACAAGCGCACAGACTCCGTGGCCAGCTTTAGTCCCCCTCCTGTCGCAGTTTTGCATAAGCAATCGAGTTTAGTTCGTGTGACTTACCCTCGAATGCGACCTTGTGCAATATTACAGCCAGGTTTTGCTGAAAATCATCGGCGTGCAGATAGGCTGCAACATATCCATCGGTGGGATCCAGCGCGGCAGACTTTAAATCGAAGCGATGGTCTTCTGTCACGACAATTGCCGGGGTTGGTCTTCTGAATGGGCCACGGCTTTCCTCGATGCGCATCTTGAATAGAAATTGATCGCGCATTTTCTTGTGGTGATTCCACCCGGTTATCACACAGGAAAGTTTATTGGTCAACACACCGAATAGACGATCATATTGCCGCAAGGCTTCCAGGGCATTGGTTTCGTTATAGGTATTTATGGCCGTATACAGACCCGTCTTACCAACGAGTTTAGCGCACTCATCGACCAGGGCGTTGTTAAGATCATAAATTAAGACAACGGGTTTAAAATTCATCAGGAAAGTGCTGCTTTTAGATTATCTTATTTGTTTATTGTTCTTGTGACAGAGAAATTGCCAATTAATTCCACAGCACTTCAACTGAAGTGCAAATTATAGTCTAGCTCGATTTAAATACCACGTTATCAGCAATATCACCCCGAGTCGTACGGGTTTCATTCGCCGGCACGGATCTATCTTCGTACCCGAACGAGATGCCGAATAGTATTTTCGTATCATCCTGAACAGCAAACGCCTTGCGCACCATGTCAGGATAATTACGCATGGTTCCCATCGGGCAGCTATGCAGCCCAAATGCTACCATAGTCAGCATCAAGGTCTGTGCGTACATCCCCACATCCAGGGCCACAGTCGTGCCAAAGGCTGGATTCATACCGATGTAGGCGACATGGGGCGCATCGAAAAATTTAAAATTACGCAGCACGGCACGTTTGCGACCTTCCCGGTCACCCCGCCCGATACCCATCTTCGAGTACAATGCCACAGCACAGTCTACCTGCCGTGTGCGATACTCATCTTCGAAATTGGAATCATGGGGATAGTCTGGATTCGGCGTCACTCCACCGACAGTACTCTCTACCATCTGCTTGCTTAACCGATCTTTCAACTCACCCGATGCCACGTAAATCTTCCAAGGTTGAACATTGCAATTGGATGGCGACTGCTGGGCGATCTCAAAAATCCGCCGCATGGTTTCCTGCGGCACTTCCTTGTCCAGGAATCCCCTGACTGATCTGCGCTGGTAAACTGCGTCAACCAATGTCATGTCAGAATCAGTCGCAAGGGTTTGTGATATTGTTGTTTCTGTACTCATTTTGTTCATTCTCTAAAGCTCACCTCTAATTCAACTACAGTTTGGCTTATCCCCACACGAAAGTTTACTCAACGCACTCTGAATTAACAACGCAACAGCAAAAACAATAGCTCTCATGAAAGCAGCCTGGAACTGATCCTCGGTTTGCTCCAGAAAGGGCTTTAGCATCCTCTCACCGCCAATGATTACTACATTCCTGCCGGCCAAATTAGCTGTCGTCATTAATCTACTCCTGTCTGAGCATACCGGGTCACTAAAAAACCCGTCCCGGATTTAAAATACCCGCAGGATCCATGGTTTGTTTTAAAGCCTTCTTCAAGGCGATTTCAGATTCACTCTTGCTGTAGGGTAAAAACTGCTTCTTCATGATGCCGATCCCATGCTCTGCCGACACCGCACCGCCAAGTTCCTTGATAAGGCCATAAACGATTTCGTCAATCTGCAGATGATGCTCGCGTGTATCGGAACCTATGTGAACAATAATGTGCACGTTGCCATCTCCAATGTGACCAAATAGCCCGAGGATAGACTCTGGCCATTCCTGCCTCAGGCGCTTCTCAACTTCTTCACCAAAATAGCCCATGTCTCCCACATTAAGACTGACATCAAAGGTGTGCATATAGCCTGCGCCAGGATAGATCTCTGCCGCGCCATCCCTGACTTTCCACAAGCCCTCTATTTTAGAATCTGAATCTGCCAACACTACCTCTTCCACTAAATTTTTCTCCATGGCCAGGTTGAGCGTATGCTCGAAAAGTTCGCTGTCCTTTTCAGCATTCGATCCCATACTCTCAACTAACACATAAAATCCGTAATGATCCGGCAATGGCACTGTTGCATGGGGGACATGCACATCAATCAGTTTATAGGTATTTTGCCAGATGACTTCAAATGCGCTCAGATTGGAGCCGAGACTGGACTGGGCATGAACCAGTAATTCGGCGACCCGGGTGAAATCACTGACCGCACACATGGCCACCACCTGACTACTGGGCTTGGGTGATAACTTTAAGACTGCCCGGGTAATAATTCCCAGTGTCCCCTCGCTGCCGATAAATAATTGCTTTAAGTCGTAGCCGGTGTTGTTCTTCCGCAGTTTATGTAATCCATCGATAATGGTCCCGTCAGCAAGCACCGCTTCCACTCCAATCACCAGATCCCGCGTCATACCATAGCGTATTACCCGATTACCCCCGGCGTTTGTGGAAAGGTTTCCCCCGATAGTACAGCTACCCCGCGCCCCAAGGTCCAATGGAAACAACAAGCCATGTTCATCTGCCTGTTCCTGGATAGATTGTAGTTCTACGCCCGCTTCCACTGTCATGGTACCAGTAAATTTATCGACCTCTATAATGTTTTTCATACGCTCGAAGCTCAGAGCAATCTCACCTGACAAGGGCGCAGCGGCAGACACCAATCCGGTCATTCCTCCCTGTGGAGCGATTGGCTGTTTTGCCTCATGGCAGAGTGCAAGAATCCGTGAAACCTGCTCAGTTGAGGCGGGCCGAAGCAGCAACAGCGGTGGAATAGACCTTGCCCCCATCACATCCTGATAATTTTTGGCGTCAATATCCGCTCCCTGCCGGTAGCCCCCGGGTCCGACGACATCTTTGAGCCGATCGATCAGGTCATTCATATGGCTGTCACAATCCCACAAAAGTCATTGATGGTACCATACAAGCCGGATCACGGTTTCCTTGAGCCCGGATTCCTCAAATCACTTGGGGGAAACGCATCAAAGCTGCTAAAATCAGTGTTCTGGCCCTGCCATGAGGGTTAGGCCTTTCTCGAACCAATAGGACCAAACAGACCAAATGAGCCAAATATGATTCGATCCAGCTTTTTACTCACTTGTTGCCTGATTCTTACTGGCTGCAACTGGGTGCAGCTCACTGCTGAAGGACAGGGCGTGCGTTTGGCTACAGCCAGCGAAGTGGGCAACTGCTCCCGTGTCGGACGCACTAACGCCCGTACCCTGAGTCGCTTGGTCGTTGTGGAACGTGGCGGTGAACAATTACAAAGTGAGTTGTTGACTCTGGCCCGAAATGAAGCCGGCAGCATGGGGGGTAATGTGGTCGTTCCTGAATCGCTGATAGAGCAAGGTCAGCAAAGCTTTGGTGTCTACCGCTGTCCATAGAAGATCGGATAGAATATAGCACCGAAGATGGCAAGCGTAATGAACCAGGACTTGATCTCTGGCGACCTATTTTACAGCTTTTCCCTTTCAGGACGGAATTGGAAAACATAACAAAAAAAATTCAGACGAACGGAACCTAACCCGCTTTTGAACACACCTCAATCTACCAAAGAAGAGGTGTGAAATGGCAAGACGAAAGCATTACATTTATTACGATGA